>WNGQ01000265.1_pt1 | contig 63107 bp, 58 predicted proteins | sample 5407661 | NCBI WGS metagenome assembly WNGQ01 (sample SAMN13153382, study PRJNA577476) | soil metagenome | isolation source: 60 cm soil or saprolite under Garry oak tree replicate 2 | place: USA:California | collected 2016-06-15
CGCCCCTCGCGGATGACCTCTTTCAACAGCGAGGCTTCTTCGACAAGTGGGTGCAGCGGTACCCCGATTGCGTCCCGCTCGTCACACGCCTTCGAGCGCACGTTGATACCACGCTTGAGACCGAGATGGAGAGGTACCGCCTCGAAGCTGAGGGTGAACCTCAGCGAGCGGTGGAGCTGAACGCCGTGCGCTACTACCTCCGTGGCGTCCTCTGGGACTGCAGCAGGGAATGGCTACAGCACACAACCGGCGTCACCAACTACGTGTCACTCCTTGGCGAGATCCGGGTCTGGAAGAACACCCACCACCCCGAGGAGGTGCGGTTCGTCACATTCAACTATGACACCCTCCTAGAGCACGCCTGCCTGCGGGCGCTGCAGATCAACATGACCTCGCTCAGCAGCTACGTGGCGCCCAGGGTTGGGTACAAGGTGTTCAAGCCACATGGGTCCGTGAACTGGGTGCGCACGCTGAGCGACAACACGGGAGTGGGGGGGAACGTCGAGCAATCGATTATCGCGTTGGGCCATCGCGCCCCGCTGGCACCGGGGTTTCACCTGCAAGCCGACCTCGGCCAGCTCACGATTGACGGTCGCTACGTCTTCCCCGCAGTCGCGTTGCCCGTCAACACCAAGATTTCCTTCGAGTGTCCGCCGGAGCACATGGCACAGCTGGAGGCTGACATTCCGCTGGTCACCAAGCTGCTCGTCATTGGGTGGCGCGCGACGGAGCCGCACTTCCTGGAGTTCTGGAAGAAGCCCCGGGCGGGCAGCGTGCCCGACAAGATCGCCATCGTCGCGGGCGGGAGCGGGCAGGCGGAGCAAGTGCAGGAGAACCTCATGGCTGCGGGAGTACAGGGCAAGTTCGATCTGTTCGACAGCGGCTTCAGCCAATTCGTGACGGGCCCCGAGTTGGCCCGCTTCCTAGAGGACTAGAGCTGCGCGACGCGCGTGCTGCTTGCCATCGTTGACGCAGAATTCTGCGAGATGCGGAAGGCCTCTTGGCCAGGGTGGCGTTCCGTGGCGTGCGCCTCCTCACTCACCGGCCTGCACGCTGCTAAAGCGGCAGCCGCGTACTCGACGGGGCAAAGGTTGAGGAGCGGCAGCACGAGGGGTTGCACGACGAACGCCCCCACGCCAAGAGCGAGAGCGTAAATGGGCGGGCGCCGATAGGCGTTGCACGAAGGCTGGATCAGCATCGTTACGTAAAATCTAATCGGTCCGCACCTCGTGTTGCGGACCCTAGCGCCAGAAGCCGCTCGCGGCTTGCAGCAGGACGGCCGCTGCCGTGCACCGGGCGGCCAAGCCGTTCGCCCGCGCGGAGGAGCGCACCCACTCCTCGAAGTTCCCACTTGCAGTGCCGGTGGTCCGATCCTGGAGAGCGATGAACAGTGGCGGTGGGGGCTGCGAGGCGCGCCACCAAAGCCAGGCGGCGAACAACGAGACCACCACCGAGAGCACCTGCAACGCGAGCCGCATGACGGCACCCTCCCGCTCGTGCTAAGGCTTCGAACGGAGAACAATCTGGAGCACGTGCCAGCCGACGAACAGGACGGCGCCGGTGACTAGGTAGCGAAACTGCCACACGTAGTGCTGGCCCGTAGCCCTGATGTCGCGGTCGATAATCTCTTTCATTGCTTCCATCGCTACCGCACGCTTCGCTGGGTCCCGCCCGATGACCGGGTCGTCGCCGCGCGCCATCTTTAGTTGCAGCGCGTTCTTCGCTGTGACTTCTTGAACAGACTGGAGGTTTCGGCAGCCGTGGAAGAAGCTGAGGCCCCAACACAGGACAGCCCCGCCGAGCGGGAGCAGCGACCAGTGGAGGGTGGCATCGGCAGTCACGCGCACGGCGAGGGCGATCCCGCCAGCGGCCGCTGCGAGGATGAAATAGACGTACTTGCTCTGCTCGGCCCGGTGCAGGCGGAAGAGTTCGAAGTCCTCGTCCGGCATCTCGGCCCCAAAGATATCATCGGCAGGCCAGGGTGGGAAAATGTGCACGAATGTGTGCACGGTTGGATACGCCAAGGGTGCAAAAGCCCGGTTGGGGCTTTGCACCCTTAGCGTACATCTCAGCGACCCTACACCAGCTTAGCGAAACCGGGCGCCTCTAGCGCGGGCTCCCAAACCAGACGCGCTACCGGACTGCGCTACGCCCCGTTGTAATGTTCGCCCACGGTAAACAGGTGCAGACGCGACAGCAGCCCAGACGCGTCGGACGCTGTTAACAACCTAGTGACGCCACGCCAAAAAGCCACGCGTGGGGTACCTAAACGCCATGACCCCCAAACATTCCGCCGGCCCGCGCCGGGCGGTCCCGCCCGCCCTCGACGACCACGTGCGCGTCGTCCCCCTGTGGCTTCCAAAGGAACTCCTGGGTCCGGCTCCGGGCATCCGGGCGCCGGCAGCGCCCGAGCTCACCTACCGCGGCGGCCCGCTGATTGCCGCCGCACAAGTATTCACGGCATTCTGGGGGCAGGCGTGGAACGGGCCCGATCAGCAGAACGTGGTCACCACGCTCAACGAGTTCTTTCGGTTCATCGTCGCGAGCCCGTACATGGACCAACTGGGCGAGTACGACGCACCACCCTACAAGATCGGCCGGGGAAGCTGGGTCGGCACGGCGACCGTCACCGCGCCCGAGCCCGAACCCAGCGTGACTGACACCACGATTCGTCAGATCCTGCAGCAACAATTGTCCGGCAAGACGACCTTCCCCGCCGCCGGTCCGAACATCGTGTACTTCGTCTTCCTCCCGCCCGGCGTGTCGGTCGTCGCAGGCGGCGACCGGTCCTGCCAGGCGTTCTGCGGTTACCACGACCACATCGACACGAAAATCTTCTACGCGGTGGTCCCCTACCCGAACTGCGCCGGCTGCCTCGGCGGCGTCGGGCCGCTCGACGCGCTCACCTCGATCTGCTCGCATGAGCTGGCCGAAGCCGTGACCGATCCGGTCCCCCCGCAAGGGTGGTACGACGACAGCCAGGGAGAGATCGGGGACCCGTGCGCCTGGCAGAACAAGAAGTTGGGGCGCTACACGGTGCCGCTCCTGTGGTCGAACCGGACGCGAGGCTGCGTCTGACGCCCTACTTCGAGCGCCGCACCAGCACCTCGACGAGCGCTCGGATCGCTCGCCCGCGATGCGACACGCGCTGCTTCGCCGGCAGCGCCGCCTCGGCGAACGTCATCCCCAGGTCGGTCGACAAGAACAGCGGATCGTAGCCGAAGCCGCCGCTGCCGCGCGGCTCGGACAGGATCCGCCCATCGCACGTGGCTTCGACCAGCTGCGGTTTCGCGAGCGGCGTATCGAGATACGCCACGACGCAACGGTAGCGCGCCGTGCGCTGCTCGTCGGGAATCCCCACCAGCCGCTCGAGCAGCAGGACGTTGTTCGCCGCGTCACCGGCGCCGGCGCCGTGCATCTCCGCCCAGCGCGCGGAGAACACTCCCGGCGCCCCGTCGAGCGCGTCCACCTCGAGTCCCGAGTCCTCGGCGAGGGTCGGGATGGTGGCGCGCTTCGCGAAGTACCGCGCCTTGGCGACCGCGTTCTCGGCGAAGCTCGTGCCGCGCTCGAGATCGGCCTCGTCCGGCAGGCGCTCGAGGAACTGCTCGACCGGGAATTTCAGCTCAAATGGGAGGCCGGTGAAGAGATCACGGATCTCCCGGATCTTCCCGTCATTGCGAGTGGCGATCAACAGCTTCGTCTGAGCCACGGGCGGGGTCACGGCCCAGCCTTTCCGCGGAGGCGCGCCAGCAGCTGCGTGGTCGACGCTCCCTTCATCAGGGGAACCCGCACCACCCGCCCACCCCACCCTTCGACCTGGTCGGCGCCGACGATCGCCCGGCGCGCGTAGTCCGCCCCCTTCACGAGCACGTCAGGGCGGAGCCGCTCGATCAGCGCGAGCGGCGTCTCTTCGTCGAACAGCACGACACAGTCCACGCAGGCGAGCGCGGCGAGCAGGCGCGCCCGTTGCCGTTCGGGCACGACAGGGCGGTCGGTCCCCTTTTCCAGCCGCCGCACCGACGCGTCGCTGTTCACCCCCACCACCAGCGCCTGGCCCTCGGCACGCGCCGCTTCCAGGAGCGCCACGTGCCCGACGTGGAGCAGGTCGAACACGCCGTTGGTGAACACCACGGGACCGCGCTGCCGCTCGCGCCACGCGCTGGCGTCGGCCGGCGCGCGAATCTTCTGCTCGGTGCTCACGGCGCCGAGTCCTCATCGAGCGTGGCGCCCCACCGCAGGGTCCACTGCAACAGCGGCGGGGTCACGAGCGTCGTGGCGATGACGACGAACAGGATGGCGCTGAACAACCGGTTCGACAGAATCCCCGCCGTCAACCCGATCTGCGCGAAGATCAGCCCCACCTCGCCACGCGGGGCCATCCCCACCCCGACCGCCGGCCGGTTGAACCGCCGCCACGGAACCGCCCACCCGCTCGCAAACTTTCCGACGACGGCGATGGCCAAGAGCGTACCCCCGATCGCCAGCGTCTGATGGCTCTCGGGCAGGAACGGGTTCCACACGCGCGGGTCCACGGCGGCGCCGATGCTCAGGAAGAAGATAGGGGTGAAGATGTCGGCGACCGGCTTGATGCGCTCCTCGATCGAGGCCAGTTGATTCGTTTCCGACAGGATGAGCCCCGCCGCGAACGCGCCGATGATGAGCGCCGTGCCGGCGCGATCGGCCAGCACACAAAGCAGCAGCAGGAACGCGAAGGCCGACACGACCAGCACGCCGCGTACCCGCATCCGATCGACCAGACCGAAGAGTCGCGGGGCGAGCTTCAATCCGATCCAGAGGGCCACAAAAAGGAAAACGACCGCCACGCCGAGGATGCGCAGCGCGCCTTGCAGGCTGAATGCCGTCCCGGCGGCGAGCCCCGAGACCACACCCAGGATCACGAGCCCGATGACGTCGTCGATCACCGCCGCGCCCAGGATCAGGCGCGCCTCCAGGCTGTGCAGGACCTGGAGGTCCTTGAGCACGCGCGCGGTGATCCCGACCGAGGTCGCGGTGAGGGTCGCGCCCACGAAAATGGCGGTCACGCGCGGGTCGGCGGAGGTGTGCTCGTACCCGTGCCACCCGGACGCCCAGTACAGAAAGCCCAAGCCGAACGGCACCGCGACACCCACCGCCGCGACCGCCGTCGCCGCGACTCCCACGCGCATCATGGCCTTGAGATCGGTCTCGAGCCCGATCTCGAACAGCAGCACTACCACGCCGACCTGCGCGAGCAGCCGAAACACCGGTGTGAGCGGGTCGTCGGCGCCGATCGGAATCACCTTGAGAAAGCCGGCACCGAGCAGGATGCCCGCGAGCAGCTCACCCATCACCGCCGGTTGCCCCAGACGCTCGAACAGCTCGCCGGCGAATTTCCCGGCGAGCAACATGATCGCGAACACGGTGAAAAAGCGGGCGACATCGATGCCGCCGGCTGCCCCCGCCCCGAGGACGAGGGGCAGGCCTGCGGCCAGGGCCCACGTGGGCAGGCTAAAGCGGCTGCGTCGCCTTGGGATGGAAGTTGAAGGTGTGGTTGAACAGGGGGAGATTGACGGTCTCGCTGTACTCGGTCTCGATCACAATCTCCCGCGGCGACGCCCGTCGGGCGATCCGGATCTGCTGGGCCTCGGCGGGGAGGCCGATATCCTGGGCCGCGGCCTGGATGCGGCGGCGGATCGTGCCGTCGTCGAGCGAGGGAGCGAGCTGGGCCTGGGTCTGCATCTCGTCGAGCAGGCGATAGTACCGGAAGAACAGCTCACCGATGTTGACGCCGTAGTACAGGGCGCCGACCAGGAACAGCAACGATACGAGGCAACCGGTGGAGCTGGCGCCGCCGCGACGGGCGAGCCGGGGAACGTGCTTCACCATTGCGACTGCGCCCCGTCCACCAGGTCGTTGACGAGCTTCTGGAGGGCAATCCTTCGGCCCGCGACTTCCTGGGGGGGCGCGTAGTCGCCGACCTCACTGAGCCCCTGCCGCTGCCACAGCGTCTTCCCTTCCCGCTGATCGAGGATCTCGACGTCGATGGTGATCTGCACCTGGCGCTGCGTCACGTCGGTGCGGTTGACGCCCGCCTGATACGCGACCGGCACGTCGGGGTCGTAGCGGGTGACCTTCCCCCGCACCACGGCATCGGCGTTGCTCTCCCCCGCGAGCCGGAGCCCCAGCCGACTCTGGAATGCTTCGAGCACCGCGTCGTTCACTTCCTTCGTCAGCGCCGGCTCGGGGGTCTGGTTGTCGAAGGGCAGGATGGCGACCGTCTTGATGTTGGGCAGGCCGCCGCCGGCGAAGCCGTACAGGCAGCCGCTGAGCGCGACGGCCAGGGCGCTAACGGCGCCCGCGCCAAATCGCCGGATCGAGCACCGCGGCCGTATCGACCGACACCACCGTAAGCTCAAACCGTGCCCTCTCCTCGGGAAAATCCATGCGGGCACGCGCCGGCCTCCGCTGCGGATCGAATTCAGTGCGGCTGCGCGCCAACACTCTGCCCTGTCGCCGCCACTCCGCCTCGAGCACCCACGCGCCGCCGCGCGTGTCGCGGTAGTCGAGCGTGTCCCCGTCCTGCGCGAACCGCCAGATGCGGACGCTCGAATCTCCCCGCCCGTCCTCAAAGACCACGGCGCCGGGTGCGGGCGGCCGCACGACCCCGAGCGCCGCCCACAGCATCCGCACCGCCGGGATCAGCGAGCGGAAGTTCTGCTCCGGATCCGCCCAGATCGCCGAATCGGCCACGATCGCCGCCGCGCCCGCGCCGAGTCCCAGCGGCCCCACGTAATCGAACCGCAGCGAATCCGGCGGTGCGATGCGCGCCTGCCCGCGCCCGCCCCAGCGTTTCTGGTCGTCCTGATACTTCCACCGGAACCGGATCGCGGTGTAGCGCAGCGGCAACGTGGCCCGACTCCAGGCGACGGCAGAGTCCCGATCCGCCGGAGCCAGTGGCTGCGGGACTAGCGGCGCGGGCGGGCGCGGGCAGCCGGCCAAGAGCGCACAGGCGGCAATGTAGGAGAGTGCTATCCGCGGGTCAAGCGGAAAATGTTGCGGTCTCAAGAGTTAAACCTAAAGCGCGGAGTGGGGATGATGACGATCGATAGCATGAGCGCCTTAGAGCTCCACGGGATCGGGAATCGGCTTGAGCAGGTCAATGACATGCGCCGGAAGGCGCGTGAGCGTGTGCTGATGGGTGAGGGAGACGAGTGATGTCTCGCCGGTGGCGAGTAGCTCGCCCGTCCCCGCGCGCTCGACCGCGTAGCCGAAGGTCACGCGGCGGGACGCGAGCTCGCGCACCCAGCACCGCACCTTCACCAGGTCGTCGTAGCGGGCGGCGGCGCGGTAACGCACGCTGACTTCGGAGACGGCGAGGTAGACGCCCTGCTGCTCGAGCTCCTTGTAGGTCAGCCCTGTCTCGCGCATCAGCTCGGTGCGGGCCCGGTCGAACCAGATGAGGTAATTGGCGTGGTAGACCACGCCCATCTGGTCGGTTTCGGAATAATTGACGCGCAGGGTTATCGAGCTGATCACGCCGGGGCAAAATCCGCCGCGCGTCGCGAAAAGTCAAATGCGACAGGCGCTTGCGGCCCTTCTTCACGATTCCTAGTGCGGTTCCAACTGGCTTGCCCCGAACACCGCAACCGTGCCAGACCGGGACGCCAGCTCGCTCACGGGCTCCGACCCGTTGGCGTGAATAGTTGGCACGGCACTAGCTTGGGGGCCGTGCCACTGCCCGCCTCCCGTGTGGTCGTCGTCGCGGACGCTCATCTCGGCCAGGTCCCGCCCGCGGTCGCGACCGCGTTTCACCGCTTCCTCGACGCGGTGCCGGACCTCGGGGATGCCCTCCTCATCAACGGCGACCTGTTCGACTTCTGGTTCGAGTATGGCTCGGTGATCCCGCGCCGGCACTTCGGCACGGTTGCGAAGCTGCACGCCCTGCGGACGCGTGGCGTCCCCATCACGTTCGTGGGCGGCAACCACGACCGCTGGGGCGGCGACTTTCTCGTGCACGACCTGGGCATCTCGTTTCATCCGGGGGAAGCCGAGCTCGACGTGGCGGGACGCCGCGCCTTCGTGGCGCACGGCGATGGCCTGACCGAGCAGCATTGGAGCGCCCGGGTGATGCACCGTGTCACCCGCCACGCGATCACGATCCGGGCGTTCCGGATGCTCCATCCCGACGCGGGCTTCTGGATCGCGCATCAGCTCTCCCGCAAGCTCGCGGACAACACGCGCGACCGGGCGGTGCTGGACCGGGCGGAGCGGGCGCAGGGGCAGTACGCAGAGCGGTTGCTCGCGCGGCGGCCGGACCTGGAGCTGGTGATTCTCGCCCACACGCATCGTCCCGCGCTGGCGCAGCTGCCGAATGGTCGCGCGTATCTGAACCCGGGAGCGTTCCTGGACGACGGACGATACGCGGTGGTAACCAAAAACAACGTCGAGCTAAAGGCGTTTCACTGACACGTCGCACGACGACGTAGCACGCGGGCGTCGTCAGCCGAGCGGGACCACTTCGACGTGCTGCAGCTTCTCGCCCAAGAATCGCGCCCCAACCTTGCGAAAATGCGGCTCGTCGTCCGACACGACGAAGCGGTGGGTCGGGCGATTGCTCGGAACCGCCCCGAGCCCCTGACGTGTCAGGTCCTCGGCCACCACCTTCGCGGTCTCCGCGGCGCTGTCCACCAGCGTCACCCCAGGACCCAGTACGCGTCCGAGCAGCGGCTTCATCAGGGGATAATGGGTGCAGCCCAAGACCAGCACATCCACCGCGGCGCGCTCCAGCGGCGCGAGGTATTCCCGCGCGATCAGCTCGGTCGCGGCGTGGTCGAACCATCCCTCCTCGACCAGCGGCACGAACAGCGGGCAGGCCTGCACGCAGACAGCGGCGTCGGGCCGCAGCAGCTTGATCGCGCGCTCGTAGGCGCCGCTCGCGATCGTCCCCGCGGTCCCGATCACGCCGATTCTCCCCGACCTCGTGCCCTGCACCGCCGCGCGCGCGCCCGGCTCGATCACGCCGACCAACGGCACCGGCGAGCGCTCTCGCAGAAAGTCGAGCGCCTGAGCGCTGATGGTGTTGCACGCGACGACCAGTGCCTTCACCCCGCGCGCGAGCAGATACGCCAGGATCTCGCCCGAGTACCGGCGTACCGTGTCCGGCGACTTGGGGCCATAAGGGACGCGTGCGGTGTCGCCGAAATAGATCACCGACTCGTGCGGCAGGCGCTCGAACACCGCCCGCGCGACGGTGAGCCCACCGATGCCGGAATCGAAGACGCCCAGCGGGGCCGGGTTCATGGCTGCGGCAGCGGCAGGCTGATTCCCACGCCGCCCGGGAACGCCCGAACCTTCAAGTCCTTGGGGAAATCCTGGAGGTGCGCCGCGACGAACGCCTCGGCCCCAGAGAAGAGATGATTGAAGACCCAGAGGACGGTCCAGTCCTGGACTTCCTGCCGCTTCGCCTGGAGGTTCACCGAGTGTGTTTCCTTGATGTAGTGCATTTCCGATTGGGCCTTGAGGGTCATCATGGCGGCCACGCCTTCCCACGTCGCGAACAGCGCACCGCTGACCCGCCGGCCGGTCACCGCCTGACCCCACCCCGGCACGAGCAGCGAGCGCAGGAAGGCGCCCATCGGCCGGACGCGGTGCGTGGTGTCGGTGGGCACGACGAGCGCGCCGGTGGTGACGAGCGGCGGCGGCGGTGGGGGGATCGTGTCCGGGACTTGGGCGGACAAATGGACGGGCGGACTGGCGGACAGAAGCGCCACTACGCATCCGCCTCTCCAGACCGCCCGTCCGGCCGTCCGCCAGACCGCCTTCATTGCGCCACCATCACGTGCAGCCTCCCCGGCTCCACGCGCACCATGCACTGACGCGCGTCCGGCTCGCGCAGCTCACCGTCCACGTGCAGCAGCAACGGGCCGTCGAGCGCCTTTATGGCCACCGCTCGCGTCTGAAACAGGGCGACCTCCCGCATCGTGCGGTGCGTCCCGCGCATCACGCGCGGCAACGCCATGAGGAAGCGGAGCAAGGAGACGCGTCGCACCAGACATACGTCCAAGCGGCCGTCGCCCGGCAGCGCATCGGGAGCGACTCGATAATTCCCACCGGCCGTGGTGCCATTGCACACCTCCACCATCATCATGTACCCCGTCTCCGCAAATCCGCGCGAGCGGATCTCGAAGCGGGGTGGGCGAAAGCGCGCGAACGCGCGGAGCACCGGCACAAAATACGACGCGAACCCCGAGAGCCCCGGCATGGTGTTGCGGACGCGCACGACTTCCGGCCCGAAGCCGAAGCCTACGCTGTTCACGAAGTACTCGCCGCAGACCAGGCCGACGTCGAACCTCGTAGTCCGGCCCGTTGCCGCTGCCGATCGGCACGACACCGAGCGCCACGTCCCCACCCCCCGGGCAACGCAGCAAGCCGTTCGCCACGTCGTGCACGGTGCCGTCGCCGCCCACGGCCACGATGCGCTGCGCCCCCGCTTGCACCGCGCGCGCCGCGAGCTCCGCGCCGTGGCCCGGCCCGTCGGTGCGCTCCACCTCCACCGACCACCCTTGACGGCGGAACTCGCGCGCGATGGGATCAAGGGCGCGGGCCGCCGCGCCGCGGCCGGCCGCGGGGTTGAGGACGACGTGGGCGTGGATCAGAGGCTTTCATTATAAGCACGGAGGCCCGATCCGGCAGCGGATCGGGCCTCGAGGGTCGAGAAAGGGCGGGGCTGGGACGGCTGCGGCCGACTACGACCGGGTGACCGTGTACTGGCCGCACGCCGTGAACTGGATCGTGACGGTGGTCGATGCGGTGCCCTTGGTGACGACGGCCGTGAGCTTCCCCGAATCGAACCGTGGCTCGACGGTGCAGCTCGCGTTGTAATGCAACGGATCGCTCGTCGTCACGGCCAGGGAGTAGCTGTTGGTGCCGGACGTCCACGTGGATGACCCGGAGACGCTCCAGTTTCCGCTGGGGAGGGGCGAGCCCATCTGGATGGAGCCGGCCTGGTCCGCTACGAAGGTCGCCAGCCATTTCCGGGCGTGCGACGCGGTCGCGCCCGTGGCGTAGGTGTAGTCGGTTTGCATCGTGTCCGTGAGCTGGATCTGGTCCGGGGTGCCCACCACCGAGCGGACGCCGTTTTCGACCACGGAGCGGGTGGTCCCCGTCGCCGTGGTGACCGTCCGCGTGAAGGCGTTCGAGCGCGTCCGGAACGCGCGGTCGGTGATCGCCGGAGTCGGATCGACGATGTCGATCGAGCCGCTCAGCGTGACGGTGTGCGCGTCACCGCTGAACGTGCAGCCGGTGAAGTCGATGCGCACCGAATCGGGCACCGGGTCGCCGTCGGAGTTGGTCGGCGGGGACGGGGTCCGGGTGGGCGTGCAGCTCGCGGACGACGTGGCCAACGCCGGCGCCCCGGGCATCGGGGCCACGGCGAACGGCATGCCGGTCGCGGCGTCGAGCGTGGCCCCACCGACGAGCGAGGCCGCATCGGTCGCGACGACTTCGGCGACGGCATTGGCCTCGGGTTGCGTGAGAACCGGATTCTGGGGAGACGTCACGGGTGAGGTGGAACACGCGGCGAACAGGGCGACGGTGATGGCGCCGGCGGCGAGGCGCCAGACGTTCCGAGACATGCGACGCATGCGACGATTCCTCCGACGGATTCGGGTGCAGGGCGCTGTTCCAGGGACGCCGGTTAGACGGAAGGCCGTTACAAGCGTTAAGGGCGTCCAGGACACCGCGTTGGTAGAGTAAAGACTGCAGAACGGGGCGTGGGGTCACGGTCGGAGGAGTCGCGGAACTTGTGACGAGGCGCACACTCCGCCCGTCCACCCGGTCTAGGGGCCCAGGTACCCTTTCGCCAGGAGCAGCTCGGCGTTGAGAATCGCCGCGCCGGCCGCCCCGCGGATCGTATTGTGGCTCAACGCGACGAAGCGGTGCCCCAGCACCGCGTCCCGGGCGATGCGGCCCACGGTGACGCTCATCCCCCGCCCCGCATCGCGGTCGAGCCGCGGCTGCGGGCGGTCGGGCTCATCGCGCACGAGAATGGGCCGCTCCGGGGCGGTCGGGAGGCGGAGCTCCTGGGGCAGCGCGGTAAAGGATGCGAACGCGTCGCGCAGCTCCGCCGGATCCGCCGCGCGGCCCAGCTTCACCCGCACCGCCGCCATGTGCCCGTCGACGACGTTCACCCGGTGGCATTGCGCGCTCACGACGAACGGCGCCGACGTCACGCGACCGGCCTCTAGGGAGCCCAGGATTTTCCGGGTTTCGCGCTCGATCTTTTCCTCTTCCTCGGCGATGAACGGGACCACGTTGTCGGTGATGTCGAGCGAGGCCACGCCCGGGTATCCCGCGCCGGAGATGGCCTGCAGCGTGGTGGCGGCGACCGCCACGACGCCGAACCGGGCGGCGAGCGGCGCCAACACGAGCGCGAGCATCACCGTCGAGCAGTTGGGGTTCGCGACGATGAACCCGCCGCCCGTCGCTTTGCAGGCGTCGAGCAGGGCGAGGTGGTCGGGGTTCACCTCTGGAATCAGCAGCGGTACCGCATCGTCCATGCGGTGCGGCGACGAATTAGTCACGACCCGGTAGCCCGCGCGGGCGAACCGCGTCTCGACCGGCCCCGCGACGTCGGACGGAAGGCTCGAGAACACGAGGTCGCAATCGAGCGGCGGCTCGGGCGCCTGGACGACGAGGCCGCGCACCGCGTCCGGCACGGCGCCCGGCAGTCGCCAGGCGCACGCCGCGGCGTAGGGCTGGCCCTGTGACCGGTCGGAGGCCGCCAGCGCGGTGACGGTGAACTGGGGATGGTGCTCGAGCAGCTGCAGGAAGCGCTGCCCGACGGTGCCCGTCGCCCCGAGAATGCCGACCCGAATCGTCGCCATCGCTGCTCCTTGACGCCCCCGACGCCTCCGGCGAGTATTGAACATACATACAACCGAAGTGGTCGTGGTGATTTGCCGCGTATTGCCGCCACGTTAAAGAACGTGCTAAAAAGCGACCGCCCGCGGCGTGGCATTGCGCGGGCTTTTCTGTTTCCCGAACGCGAAGGGCGATGCGAGCGAGCGTGACCGTGCGGGTGGCCGGCTCGACGTCCAACCTGGGCGCCGGGTTCGACTGCGTGGGGGTGGCCGTCGGGCGCTGGCTCCGCGTCACCGCCCGGGCGGGGCACCACGCCCCCGGGAAGCCCGTCGCGCCCGTTGCCATCGAGCGCGGCGGGACGCTCCGTACTCTCGAGACGGCGCCGGAGGCGGACTTGCTGTATCGCGGCTTCGCGGCCGCCTGCCGGCGGGCGGGCCGGGAGGTGCCCGCCGGTTTGGCGCTGGCCGCCGACTCCGACATTCCCGTCGCGCGGGGGCTCGGGTCCTCGGCGGCCGCGACCGTCGCGGGGGCCGTCGCCGCCGCAGCGCTGCTCGAGCTGTCGCTCGATGCGGCGGCGCTGGCCGAGCTCTGCAGCGAGCTCGAAGGCCATCCGGACAACGTCGCGCCGGCCGTGTTCGGTGGCGCCAACCTCGTGCTGCGCGGGCCCGACGGCCTGGTCGTGACGCCGCTCCCGATTCACCGATCGCTCGCGCTGGTGTTCGCGATCCCGGACTTCACGGTGGAGACGAAGCGTGCGCGCGCCGCGCTACCGATGACGCTGCCGCACGCGGACGCTGTGCGGGCGGCCGCGAAGAGCGCCGCGCTGGTCCACGGGCTGGCGCACGCCGACCCGCGACTCCTCGCCGCGGGGCTGGACGACGTACTGCACGTGCCGTTCCGCCGCGCGCTCGTGCCGGGATACGACGAGGTGACGAGCGCGGCGCGGCAGGCGGGCGCGTACGGCGCGACGCTCTCCGGCTCGGGGCCTACGGTCGTCGCCGTGGTTACCTCCGACGGCGTGCGCGCCGTGGGCGACGCGATGGTCCGCGCCTGGGGCGCCCGCGACATCGCCTCGCAGACGTTTCACGCCGCCCGCCCGGCCGGCGGCTTCGAGACGGCCTGACGCCGTGGCCCGGGCCTCCCGCTCCCCCCCCCATATCCACAAGTTCGGCGGCGCGGCGCTCGCCCACGCCGCCGCGATAACCCACGCCGCGAAGATCGTGCTCGAGTACCGCCCTGCCCCGCTGGTCGTCGTGGTATCGGCGATGAGCGGCGTCACGGACGCCCTGCTCGACTGCGCCGCGCGCGCGTCGCGCGGCGACGCCGCGCACGTCCGCACGGCCGCCAAGGCGCTTCGCGCCCGGCACGTCGAGGCCGCCCGGGCCCTGGTCCGCCGAGGTACCCGGCTCGACGACCTCGTCGGGGCCATCGACGCGGCGTTCGCCGAGCTGGAGCAGCTCGCCGGCGGGCTCGGGATCCTGCGCGACGTCACGCCCCGCACGATCGACTACCTGGTCGCGCGGGGGGAGCGGCTGTCGGCACGGCTGTTCGCCGCGGCACTCGAAGCAGAGGACTGTCCCGCCGCCTACGTCGACGCGACGGAGGTGGTCCAGACCGACGGCACGTTCGGCAACGCCTCGGTCGAGCTGGGGGGTACCGTGCGGACTGCGCGCCGCGCGCTCGGACCCGTGCTGGCGCGCGGCACGGTCCCCGTGGTACCCGGTTTTCTTGGCGCCGCGCCCGACGGCCAGGTCACCACGCTGGGGCGCGGCGGCTCGGACCTGACCGCCACGCTGCTCGCGCGCGTGTTCGCGGCCCGCGAAGTATCGCTCTGGAAGGACGTGCCGGGACTGCTCACGGCGGACCCCCGCATCGTGCCCGATGCGCGTGTCGTGCCGCAGGTGCATCTGCGCGAGGCGGCGGAGCTCGCCTACTACGGCGCCAAGGTGCTGCACCCGCGCGCGCTCGTCCCGCTGATCAGGCAGAATGTCGCGATCCGCATCCGCCCGTTCGCCGACCCGGCGTCCCTCGGCACCGAGATCTCGCGGCGCCGTACGCTCGAGCAGTATCCCGTGAAAGCCCTTTCGGCCATTCCGCGGCAGGCGCTGCTCACGGTCACGGGCAGCGGGATGCTGGGCGTCCCCGGCATCGCGGCCCGCACCTTCGCGGCGGTGCACCACGAAGGGATCTCGGTGTCGCTCATCACGCAAGCCTCGTCCGAGCACTCGATCTGTTTCAGCGTGCCGGAGGAGAGCGCCCAGCGCGCGCGCCGGAGCCTGGAGGAGACCTTCCAGCGGGAAATCGCGCGGCAGGAGATCGACGGCGTCGAGGCGCGAACCGGCCTCGCGACGCTCGTGGTGGTCGGGCTCGGCATGGCGGAGACGCCGGGTGTCGCCGCCCGGGTGTTCTCCGCCCTGGCCGAGGCCGGGATCAACGTGATCGCGACGGCGCAGGGGTCGTCGGAGCTGAACCTGTCGCTCGTCGTGGACGGGAAGGAAGCGCCGCGTGCGCAGCGCGTGGTGCATGCGGCGTTTCAGCTCTCGAAGATCGGCGGTGGCGCGGTGGCACACCCCGAGCGCAGCGACGTCGTGCTGTTGGGCTTTGGGCAGATCGGTCGGGCGCTCGCCCCCATGATCGCGAAGGTGAAACGGGAGGGGCTCAAGTTGCGCATCGTGGGACTAATCGACTCGAGTGGCCTCGTGTTCGACGCGGACGGCTTCTCGCCACGGCGACTCGCCGCGTTGGGGACGGCGAAAGCCAAGGGCGCGCCGCTCGCGAAGGCGGCGGGCGGACGCCGGGCCAGCACCACCGAAGCCGTCGCGTTCGTGTCCCGCCACGCCCTTACCAATCCGATCCTCGTGGACGTGACCGCCGACGAGACCACCGACACGCTCACGACGGCGCTCGGCGCCGGGATGCACGTGGTGCTCGCCAACAAGCGCCCCGTCACCACCGACAAACGGAAGTACGATGCGCTCCGGGCCGCCGCCCAGGCGCACGGGCGCCGGCTGCTGCTCGAGGCAACGGTGGGCGCCGGTCTGCCGATCATCGATACCTACCAGAAGCTCGTGGAATCCGGCGATCGCGTCTCGAAGATCGAGGGGTGCCCGTCGGGCACGCTCGGCTATCTGTTCGGGGAGCTGGGCCGCGGCGCCGCATTCTCGGAGGCCCTCGAGGGGGCGATCGCGAAGGGGTATCCCGAGCCCGATCCCCGCGACGACCTGTCCGGCATGGATGTGGCGCGCAAGGCACTGATCCTCGGACGGCTACTCGGGTTTTCCGGCGAGCTCGACGACATCGCGGTCGAGTCGCTGGTGCCCGAGGGCGCGGAGCGGCTCCGGCTCGACCGGTTCCTCGCGTCGCTCCGGCAGTTCGATGCGGCGTGGGCAAAGCGCGTCGCGGCGGCGCGGGCGCGCGGCGGGGTGCTGCGCTACCGCGCGATCGTGACGCGACGCCGCATCCGCGTCGGCCTCGTTGTGGTCGCAGCGTCGAATCCGATGGCCTCGCTCAACGGGACGGACAACCAGTTTATCTTCACGACCATGCGCTACAAAAAGAATCCGCTGGTGATCACGGGGCCCGGCGCCGGGCCGGCGGTGACGGCGGGAGGCATCCTGAACGATGTGCTGAAGCTCGCCGGCGCATGAGCGCCTCCCCCTCGCCCTCCGCCACCTGGCAGGTGTGCGCGAGCTGCGGCAGTGAAATCCCCGAGACCGATCCCCACCCGCGATGCCCGCACTGCCGCGGGCTGCTGGAGGTGCGTCATCGGGCGCCGGCCCAGGTCGGGAACGCGCTCCGGGCGACATTCGACGCGCGCTGGGGCGTACGGCGCGGCCCCCTCGCCTCGGGCGTGTGGCGCTACGGCGAAGCCGTCCTCCCGACGGCAGGCGATCACATCCTCTCCTATCCCGAGGGCAACACGCCGCTGCTCGCGAGCGCCGCGGTCGCGCGCTGGGCCGGCGCGCCCGAACTGCTGCTCAAGCACGAAGGCCAGAACCCCACGGGATCGTTCAAGGACCGCGGCATGACCGTCGGAGTGACGCAGGCGCGGCGTGTGCGAGCGCGCGCAGTGGCATGCGCGTCCACTGGAAACACGGCGGCGGCGCTCGCCGCGTATGCCGCGCTCGCAGCGCTGCCGGCCCTGGTCCTGGTGCCGAAGGGGCAGGTCGCGCTGGGGAAGCTGACCCAGGCGCTCGCGTATGGAGCCCGCACCCTGCTGGTCCGCGGCAACTTCGACGACTGCCTCGAGCTCGCCGACCAGGCGAGCGAGCGGCTGGGGGTCTATCTCCTGAACTCGGTGAATCCGTTCCGGCTCGAAGGCCAGAAAACCATCGTGCTCGAGCTGCTGCAGCAGCTCGGCTGGGAGCCGCCGGACTGGATCGTGTTGCCCGCGGGCAACCTCGGCAACACGGCGGCGTTCGGGAAGGCGCTCGAAGAAGCACGAGCGTGGGGGCTGACCGAGCGGACGCCGCGACTCGCCGCTGTTCAGGCGGAGGACGCGGCACCGTTCGCGCAGGGCTTCCAGGAGGGATTCGCCCAGCGGCGCCGGGTGCAGCCACACACGCTGGCCACGGCGATCAACATCGGCAACCCGGTCTCATACGAGCGCGCCGCGCGCGCCATTCGCGACACGAACGGTGTCGTCACCACGGTGAGCGACGACGAGATCCTCGAGGCGAAGGCGGTGGTAGACGGCGCCGGGATCGGGTGCGAGCCGGCGAGCGCGGCAGCACCGGCCGGGGTGCGGCGGCTGATCCGCGAGGGCGTGATCCGCCCGAGCGACCGGGTGGTCGCCGTGCTCACCGGACATGTGCTGAAGGATCCTGAGATCGTGACCCGCTATCATCAGGAGCTCGAGCCGCGGCCGGCCCGGGCCAACCGGCCGATCGAGATCGAGGCGCGTCTTACGGAAGTGGAGCGGGTGATGGGCGGCTGAGGCCGCCCGTCAGAATTGGGCGAGGTACTCCTCGTCCCAGGCGACGTCGAACTCCCCCCGACAGCGCCGGCACGTGAGACGGCGCGGACGGCCAAGCAGGGCCGAGCGCTCACGGCAGCTCGGGCACACGCCGTAGTTTGGTCCCCACTCGGCCGGCAGCTCGTCGGCCCCATCCGGGCGCGGCACGACAGACCACCGCGTGGGCGGCCGCGAGACGACCTCAACCAGATAATGGGGGATTTTGAGCGGTTTACGGTTTACGTCCAGGATGGCTTCGAGCGTCGCGAGCCCCGCGACGCGGTACCACGCGCCGCGGCGCAGCGCGCAGTTCACGTCCACCTGGAGACGACCCCATTGCATTTTGGGCACGGCCGAAGATACGGGGGGAGCCGCCCGGCGAGCGTGATGTAGACCACACGCGGTTCGGCAAGTTGTCTCAGGGATCTGCGTGGTGCTGCATCATCCTATCCGCCATCACGGCGGCGTTGCCCGCCCGGATTGTGGCCGCCAAGTCCTGTTGGTACAGCGTATCGCGGGTATCGACCGGGGGCCACTCCTCCCCGCGGTCAGGCACGAACAATCCGGCCACCGCCCCCATGCCGCCATCGCGGATGTATCGCCCCGTCCGGTTCTCGTACACGGCCGTCAGCCGGTAACGGTGGGCGGGGACGACGTGCACGCCGATCCGGCGCCAGTTGTAGAAGCGGGCGAGCGGGAACGAGAGGACACGCCCGGCGGCGTCGGTGACCGGGGCGCCGCGCCACAGCACGGTCCCGGTCGTCACGTCCGTCAGCTCGAGGCTGACGCCGTAATCGTGCATGTGACCTCCCAGGCCGAGGATGGTGCCCGGGATCGCCGGACTGCCTTCCCAGAAGCGCTCCGTGTGGCCGGGGGGGAGATCGAACGCCTTGCTCCCTGTTGGTGGGCGACCCAGCGGATACTGCACGTCGATGGCCCAGGGGTAGGTGCGGTAGAGCGGCCAAGGCCTGCCGCCCGGAACGTAGCGCAGGACGAGCCGTACGTGCACGCGGTGATACGCCACGTCGGAGGTGTTGGCGAGCATGGCGCCGGCGATGAGCCGCTGGCCGCGCACCAGCGGCAGTCCGAAGAGCAGCCGCGGGACCGTGATCGTCGGCGTCTCCCTGCTCGCGGCGAACAGATGGAGCCCGATTGGCAGGAACAGTTCCCGGTGGTCCGGATCGCTGAGGTTGAAATGATGCAGCAGCTCGTGCGGCAGGTGCCGCCCCGAGTCGTCCAACACTTCCACGTGTGAGCTGTGGAGCGACGCGTTCACGGGCACGAGGACCTGACAGAGCGGGAGCCCGACCATCGCCTCGCCGCCATGGCCGGCCGCCGGCACCTCCACCGGGGGCAGCTCGATCACGAGCCGATGGGCGTCGGCGTCCACCAGCACGGTCGCCCGGGGTAGCGTTTCGGGACCGGGGCGCCCGACGAGCAGTCCGACGAGGAAGAGAACGGCCTGCATGCCGACGGCTCCAGGAGGTAGAGAGGGACAACATACCGGCCGACGGGGATTTTTGCGACGGGTCCGACGCCCATTGCCAGAGTCTCGGTTCCGGGCCTTTCTTGTAGGCGACCGACCATGGACACTCAAGCCCTCGAGGCCCGGCTCCGGGAAGCCAACAAGCTGGAAGCGCTGGCGCGGTTCGCGCGCGGCGTGGCGCACGACTTCAACAACATCTTTACGGCCGTCACGGCCAACTGTGATCTTCTGCTGGAAGACATCACGCCAGACGACCCGCGCCGACCCGAAGTTGTGGCGATCCGCGAAGCCGTCGAGCGTGCCACCGATCTCACCCGCCGCCTGTTCAAGCTTGGCGCCGTGCAGCTGCTCGAGTCGGAGCTCGTCGACCTGAACGACCTCGTACGCGCGACGGACCAGGAGCTGGCGGCGCTCGCCGGCGACCGCATCGGGGTGGCGACGGCGCTGGAGCCGCGCTTCAGCCCCATCACCGCCGACCCGCGCGAGCTCAAGCAAGTCTTGCTGAATCTGGTGCTCAACGCACGCGACGCCATGCCCGATGGCGGCCAGATCACCATCGAGACCGCGAACGTGGTGCTGGACGAGATCTACGCCGCCGACCATCGCCTCATGCCCCAGGGTCATTACGCCCTCCTGGCGATCACGGACACCGGGACGGGGATGGACGCCGAGGCTCGATCGCATCTGTTCGAGCCGTATTTCACCACGCGAGATCGCAGCGCCCGCAGCGGGCTCGGTCTCGCAACCGTGTACGGGGTGGTGAAACGGAGTGGCGGATTCGTGTGGGTATACAGCGAGCCGGGACTCGGCACGAGCGTGAAGATCTATCTCCCGTTGCCCCGTCCCGGCCCGACGCCGGTGCTCCCGACGCCGGTACCGATCGTCTCGCTCCGGGGCACGGAGACGATCCTCCTCGTCGAGGACGAAGAATCGGTGCGGACCGTGGCGCGGCACGTGCTCCAGCGGCACGGCTACGCGGTGATCGAGACCGCCCGCCCCGAAGATGCCCTGGCGCTGGCCGACGGCACGCAGGCGGTGGACCTGCTGCTCACCGACATCGTGATGCCGGGCGTCGGAGGGCGGGCGCTCGCGGCCCAGTTCACCGCCCGACGGCCCGGGACCCGCGTGCTGTTCATGTCGGGCTACCCGGCGGCAGCGATCGGGCGGCATCAGATGCTCGAGCGGGGGCTCGCGTTTCTACAAAAGCCGTTCAGCGCCGCGGCGCTGGCGGAGAAGGTCCGGGAGGTGCTGGGGTAGCGACGGTGGAGAGTGGCGGCGCCGCGGGGAGTGGCCGAGGACCCACAATCCGATCTCCGTTCCTCATGACCGAGCGAAGACGGGGGCACGGCTCACTCCCCGCGAGCCGACCAGCTCTAGTGCAAGGGTAGTGCCACGGGTCGGAGCCGATAATAGTGCAGATCGCGCGATCGACTGAGGCAGGTTCCGAGCAGCCGTGTCGCTGACGTGCGACACAACCGGCGAGCCGTGGCGGGAGCGTGTAGGAATCGAACCTACCGAGGTCCATACGGACCCCAGCTGGTTTTGAAGACCAGTCGGACCACCAGGCCCGATCCGCCCCCGTGCACTGCCGCCCTCCGGCCCGGCCCTCTTCTGAGGCAGGGTTCAGTCCGGCGTGACGCCGGTCACTTGCCTCCCGCGCCGGGTCCACCCATTGTGCATCGCGATGAACGCCGCCCCGCGCACCATCCTGGTCGTCGACGACGACGCCGTGCTGCGAAACTCGCTCGATAGCGTCCTCACCACCCTCGGCTACCGGATCCTGAGCACGGGCAGCCCGGACGCGGCGTATCAACTGCTCGCAAGCGAATCGGCCTTCGCGGTTCTGCTCGACGTGCGCCTGCCCACCATGTCGGGACTCTCGCTTTACCTGGCGACGACCCACCGCTGGCCGGGACTGCGGGGCCGGGTCGCCTTGATGACGGCGGACGCCGACGCGCCCGACGTGCGCGCGTGGACGAAGCGGAACCCCTGCACCGTTATCCGCAAGCCGTTCAGCTTCCGGGAGATCACCGGCTGGCTCGACGCCGTAGCCCGCCAGCTCGAGGACACCGCCTCGGCGGGGTAGTCGCTACCGAGCCTGGGCGACGGCGACCGACACGGTCGCCCCGGCAATCGATAAGTCCGCCTGACCCGCTGCGACCGGTTTGAACGTCGCCGTCGCCGCACCGCCATCCGATTCGACGCTGATCATTTTCAAAAGCTGCGACTGCAGGTTGAACCGAGTGCGCATCTTCTGAATCATGCGCGCCAGATCCGTCGTTGCCACGGGGTTGCCGTACGCGTCCAGCGCGGAGACCCGCAGCACGAAGGTAACGCCGAGGGTCACGACCATGGTGCCGCCGTCGACCCGATTCCCGTCGCGCTCGATGATCACGCTGGCGGGAGCCGCCGGGTCCACCGACAACGCCGCCTGCCTTTGAAGCGAGTCGATCGTGGCGGTCACGAGGGCCGGGCCGGCCTGCTTGCCGAGGGTCACCTCTACACGGGCGAGGCCGGCCGAGTCGGTGACGACGCTGTCGGTCACGACCTCGGCGTTCACCGCGCGGAACATGACAACCTTCCCCACCAGCGGCCGGCCGAGCATCGAGCGCGCCTGGAACACCAGGGGCTCGCTCAGCCGGGTCCGCGCGATGCCCCGTTGCCCCACCCCCGAGACGAAGCCCGTGGCCGCGGGCGCCGGCATGTCGATCCGCACCACGTCCACCGACCCGAGCGGCTGACCTCGCGCCCGGATCGTGAGCTTCCCGCCGTGGCGCACCGCAGCCCGCTCGATGACGAACGTGGCACGTCCGATCGAATCCGTGGAGCGCGCGTCGGCGGACACGCCCATATCCGGACTGTCCGGTTGCAGCGCGACGACTTCCCCGGGCACGGGGTTCCCCAATGAGTCGCGCACCGTCACCAGCAGCGAGATGGGCCCACGCTCTCCCGCCCGCAGGTCCACGCGGCCGGGCTGGACCGCGGCGACGGCCGGCCCCGAGGGACCGACGACCAGCTCGAGCGGTGGGGTTCCGGCGATGGACGCGCCGGAGCCGGTGATGAGCTCGAACGCGTAAGTAGCGGGGAGCCGGCCCACCGGAAAACGGAACACCGCAACGCCGCTCGCATCGGTCGTGGCGTGCACGTCCTGCGAGGGTCCACCGGGAATGCGCGAGGTGCCGCGGAGCACCAGCGGCGCACCGGGCTGCGGAAGCTCGCCCCGCCTCACCTGCACCCGCGCCACGGCTTCGCCACCCACGGTGACGCCGAGCCGAGCCGGTAGTAACACGGCGGCGAGGGGTAGCACGGGTGCGGCACGCGGCGCCGCGGGCGTCGTCGCGCAGCCACCGATGCTGCTGACCACTTCCGAGTCCGCGCCGAAATCGCGCAGATCCGCCCAATCCCGCGGCGTGGGTCGAAAGGCGACACAGTTACGCCGGATCAGATCCGCGACCTCCCTCCTCGAGATCAGCGGGTTCGAGAGCAGGCGAATCACGTCCGTCTTGCGAAGCGGCTGCGATCCCTGCGTCGCCCCGGGGCATGGCACCGCGCTCGCCAGGAGAGCGAGCAGGGCGACGGGGCGCATCACGGTCGAGGGCAAGCCGAGCGCTCGAACCGCCGCTCGACTCCGTCGACATCGGAATAAAGCGATCGGTCCCGAGCGCTGCGGGCCGCGTCGAACGCCACCCCGCTGTCCTTCCGCACGCTGTTATAGGTCGTCCAACGCTCCTCGACCACGACCAGCCCGCGCGCCAGCTCGGGACAATGCATCTGACGGGTGGCGAACAGCTGGGCCCGCAGATCGAACGCGGCGATCGCCAGGGCGAGTGTGTCGGCGGCCTGGTCCAGGCGGTCCAGCGGGGTGACCGCCAGGGCGGCGGGCGTGCCCGGGGACGAACCAGTCGACGCCGGCGATGCCAAGGCCGCGTATAGCCGAAACAGACCGGCGACGAGCAGGACGGCTGCCGCGGCGTACGCGACCCACCGCGCGATTCGTCCTACGAGAGCGCTCGACGGCCAGCCTCCGCTGTCGTCGGCGCCGCCGTCGAATTGGTCGGGCAGGAGCACCTCCGGCAGGGCTGCCGACGTCGCGCGTCGGAGATCAGCGGAAGGGGACGGTGTCTGCGCGAATGCGGGCGCCGCGGACGTGATGGGGACAGGTAGCGCAGCGGGCGGAACGAGCGCCGTCTCTTCGGTGCGGTAGTTGTCCCAGCGCAAACGCGTTGGCTTGCTGCCGTCCGTTCGGAAGGATGCGGGCTCGACCAGCTCGTAGAAGGGCAAGCACTCCTGCGCCCAGTCGGGACTCGCGGAGCGGCGCAACACGCCACCGATCGTGGTGTCGCCCGCACCCACCACCACCGCGAGCTGCCAGGGCTGGCCGAACAGGGCGGTGTGCGTCTCCGCCTCCGCCGGAGCGAGCCCGGTCTCGGCGGACCAGCGACCGCGGTACCAGCCGACCAGCTGATCGCCCGTGCGGTGCACCACGTCCTGCGCCACGACCCACCCTTGCATCAGCGCGGCCTTGGCATCGTCGCCGATCACGCCCGGAAGACGAATCGTGGACTCCACTACGACGTAGGGGAGGCCCGTTTCCGGCGCGCGGTACGGGCTCCCGGCGAGGAGCCCGAAGCACGTTTCGCGCGTCGCCGCACAGTGATCGTGCACGGCGGCCAGCGCTCGCTGCGTGATGAAAACGGGAATGAGCCCGGCGTCCTGCTCCGGCGGAGCCTCGATCGGTTTCCACAGGATGGAAGCGGCGATCGGCATCGGCCGAACGTCGTAGCCGGGGTCGTCCGGCTGGCGACCCCCGTCGGCCGGGGCGGGCTCCGCCCCACCGGGGATGCGGAATCGCGCCACCCTGCCCTGCACTCCGACCTTCACTCGCTTCCACATACGCCTAGACGACCGTCAAGTCCACCCGTGTTGAAATACTCCGCGTCGGTCACTGCGTCAACCGGTCCGACGCGTACGCCTGCATCATCCGATACCAGAACTCGAGCGCTTCGTAAAAGCTCTGCACGCGGAGTCGCTCATCCCGCCCGTGGGCGCGCACGTCATTCTGCTCTTCGAACACGGCCGAGACTCCGTAGGTGGGGATTCCCGCGTTACGGAGGAACAACCCGTCGGTCGCGCCCGCCTCCATCACAGGCACGATCGGCACATTGGGGAACTGCTCCGCGACCAGCCGCTCGATGGGGCCCATGATCGCTGGCGTGAGGGGCGAGGGCGGGCTCGGGATGGGCGCGTACACCGTCCGGAGGGCAATCCGGTCGTCGCCGGCGAGCCGTTCGAGCGTGGCGGCGACCTCCGCAGCGGGTTCCCCCGGAAGGATCCGGCAGTTCACCGTCGCCCGGGCCGATTGGGGGAGCGCGTTCTCGGCGTGCCCCGCCTCCATCATGGTCGCCACGCAGGTGGTGCGCAGCTTGGAATTGTAGAAGGGCACCGCCGACAGATGCGCCACGGCGGAGCTGTCCGGCGGGTCTTTCAGGACGCCGCGCATATCTTCAGCGAGGGCACCCGTCTCGAGCGCGGCGGAGCGCTCGAAGAATCCGCGGGACACCTCGTTGAGCTTGACTGGGAACTGATACGCGGCGAGCCGCCCGAGCACCGGGGCGAGTCGGTAGACAGGATTGTCCGCGGGGCGCGGGAGGGAGCTGTGCCCCCCCTTGTCCGTGGCTTCCAACGCGTACGTCGCATAGACCTTCTCGCTCGCTTGCACGGCGAACATGACGCGGCGATCGTCGCGCAGCACGCCGCCGCCGGCGTCGGTGTTCAGAGCGAACTCGGCGTCGATCAAGTCGCGATGCTTGTTCACGAGCCACGCGATGCAGCTCCCCGCCGTCTCTTCGTCGCCGGTCAGCACCATGATCAGGTCGCGCCGCGGCTTGAACCTCGCCCGCCTGAGCCGGATGAAGTCCGCGACCAGGATCGCGTCCCCCACTTTATCGTCGGTCGTGCCGCGGCCGTAGAAGTAGCCGTCCTTCTCGAGAAAGGTGAACGGATCGACCGACCAGTCCGCGCGGCGGGCCGGCACGACGTCCAGATGCGCGAAGCCGATAATGGGGCGGCCACCCGTTCCCGTGCCGCGATAGCGCGCCACGAGGTTGCCGTGCTTTGCATCGGGACCGATCAGCACACGAACGTCCGCCGCGGGAAATCCCGCTGCGACGAGCCGCCGCGCCATGGCGCGTGCCGCGCGTGGCGTGTTGCCCAGCGAGTCCGTCGTGTTGATCTCGACCAGCTCCCGGAGAATGGCGCGCGCCAGTGCGCGATCGGCGGACGGCGTCTCGGTCTGGGCGACCGCGCTGCCGGCGAAGCAGAAGATCAGCGCTCCCGCGATCACCACGGCGAGGCGACTCACCCGACCTTCGCGATCGCGTCCATCTCCACCCGCACCGCCTTGGGCAGCGCCGCCGCCTGGACGGTGGAGCGTGCCGGCTTGTGAGTCTGAAAGTACCTCGCATACACCTCGTTCATGGCCGGAAAATCAGCCATGTCGACGAGATACACGGTGGTCTTCACGACCAGCTCGAGCCCGGAGCCCGCCGCCGTGAGGATGGCCGCGAGGTTCTTGAGCACCTGCTCGGCCTGCTCCGGAGTGGTCTTGCCCACGATTCCGCCGGTCTTTGGGTCGAGCGCAATCTGCCCCGCCGTATACACCATCCCGTCCACTACCACCGCCTGGCTGTAGGGGCCAATCGCCTGCGGGGCGCCCTCGGTCACCACGATCCCCAGGGCTTTGCGTGCCATTAGAACAGTCCCTCGATCGTGCCGTCCGGGTGCACACGGATCCGTTCAGCCGCGGGCGCCTTGGACAGGCCCGGCATAGTCATGATATCGCCCGCGAGGGCCACAACGAACCCCGCGCCCGCCGCAGGCAGAATGTCGCGGACCTGGAGCGTGAACCCGCTCGGGGCACCGAGCTTGGTCGGGTCATCCGAGAAGGAGTATTGCGTCTTCGCCATGCACACCGGTGTCTCGCCCAGCCCCATCGCCGGCAGCTGCTCGAGCGCCCGCTCCGCCGCGGGAGCAAACGCCACGCCCCCGGCCCCGTAGATCTCCTTCGCGATGGTCTCGATCTTTTCCCGGATCGGCCGTTGCTCGTCGTACAGGGGCTTGAAGCGGGCCGTGCGGCCGTCCAGCAGCTTGAGGACCGCTTCGGCCACCGCGACGCCTCCCTCCCCACCCTTCTCCCACACCTCGCACAGCTCCACGCCCACGCCCTCCGCGGCGCATTCGACCCGCAGCGCCTCGAGCTCGGCCTCGGTGTCCGTGATAAACCGATTGAGCGCCACGACGACCGGGACTCCGAACTTCTTCACGTTCTTGATGTGGCGGCGCACGTTCGCGGCGCCGCGCCGCACGGCGTCCACGTCGGCCTTGCCGAGGGCATCCTTCTTGACGCCGCCGTGCATCTTGAGCGCCCGCACGGTGGCGACGACGATCGCCGCTTCCGGATTCAGACCCGCCATGCGGCACTTGATATCGAAGAACTTTTCGGCTCCGAGGTCGGCCCCGAACCCCGCCTCGGTGAGCACGACGTCGCACAGCGTGAGGGCGAGCCTGGTCGCCACGACGGAATTGCACCCGTGGGCGATGTTTCCGAACGGGCCGCAATGAATGAACGCGGGACCGCCTTCGAGCGTCTGGACGAGGTTGGGGTTGATCGCGTCCTTGAGCAGCAGGGTCATCGCGCCCTGGGCCTTCAGGTCGCTCGCGCGCACGGGCTGCTTATCGGACGTGAGGCCCACGATGATGCGCGCGAGACGCTGCTCCAGGTCCTCGAGGCCGGTGGCCAGCGCCATGATGGCCATGATTTCCGAGCCGGGGATGATGACGAAGCGCTCCTCGCGCGTGGGCCCGGCGTTGAGCCCTCCCAATCCCACGATGATGCTGCGCAGGGCGCGGTCGTTCATGTCGATGGTGCGGGGCCAGGTGATGCGGCGCGTGTCGAGGCGGAGCGCATTGCCGTGGTGCAGATGTGCGTCCAGCATGGCCGACAGCAGGTTATGCGCGCTCGCGATGGCGTGGAAGTCGCCCGTGAAGTGCAGGTTGATGTCCTCCATCGGCACCACCTGGGCGTAGCCGCCGCCCGCGGCTCCGCCCTTCACCCCGAAGACCGGCCCGAGCGAGGGCTCGCGGATGCAGAGCGCGGCATTCGTTCCGATCTTCCGCAACGCCTGCGTCACGCCGACGGTCACCGTGGACTTGCCCTCACCCGCCGGCGTCGGGTTGATCCCGGTGACGAGCACCAGCCGTCCCTTGAGCTTGCGGCGCGCCAGGGCGGAGAGCCGCACCTTCGCCTTGTACTTGCCGTACAGCTCGACCTCCTCCTCGTCGAGCCCCAGTTCGGCGGCAATGTCTGCCACCGGGCGTAGCTCAGCCGCCTGCGCGATGGCGATGTCGGTGGGTACCTTGACCGTCGTGGTCACGAATGCTCTCGGCTAGAGGGTCGTGTAGAGCCGCGCCCCGAAAAGCCGGCGCGCGTTGTCCGTCGTGCGTTGACCGATGCTGTCAAGCGACTCCCCTCGGGCCCGCGCGAGCGCCTCGGCGACCGCGCGCACGAAGGCCGGCTCGTTGCGCTTGCCGCGGTGGGGAACGGGAGCAAGATACGGGCCGTCGGTCTCCACGAGCAGCCGGTCGGGCGGACAGGCCGCGAGGCGATCGGTCATCGTCCAGTTCTTGAACGTGATCATCCCGCTGAAGGAAAAGTACGCGGCGATCGCCAACCCCGCCTCGAACACGCCGGGACCCGAGCTGAACGAGTGAAGCACGACCGTCGTCTCCACATCCCGGAGCATCGCCACCATGTCGTCGTCTGCCTCGCGCGCGTGCACCACGACCGGTTTCCGAACCTCGGCGGCGAGCTTGAGCTGGGCCTCGAAGGCGTCACGCTGCGCGTCCCGCGGCGAATGGTCGTAATGGTAATCGAGCCCCGTTTCGCCGAGGGCCACCACTTCGGGTAGGGCGAGCAAATCTCTCAGGCGGGCCGCGGCGGCCGGCGACCAGTGCCGCGCCTCATGAGGGTGGACGCCGGCGGTGGCGGAAAGGCCGGGACGCGACCGGGCGAGCCCGACCGCCCGCTCGCTCTCCGGCAGCGTGGCACCGATGACCACGACGTGTCCGACGTCGGCGTCCCGCGCGCGGGCCAGGACCGCCTCGCGGTCGGGGTCGAACGCCGCATCGCCGAGATGGCAGTGGGCGTCGACCAGCCCCGGTCCAGCCCCCCGCATCGAGATCGCCTCAGCCACGCCGATCGCTTAGGAGCTGGAACGGGGCCAGCACGTCACACGGCCGCTTTGGAGCGGACTTCGGAGCCACCCCCCGGCGACGGGGGTGGGGTGAGGGGAACGGACCCCGTGGGACGCAACGCCCGGGCACCCCGCGCGTCCTCGCCGGGCCAGCGCTTCTCGATGTACATGAGGAGCGGCGCCGCAATGTAGATCGACGAGAAGGTCCCTGTGAAGATCGCGAAGGTCATCACCAGCGCGAAGGGTCGCAGCACCTCGCCCGCCAGGAAGACGAGCGCGATCGTCGTCGCCATCGTTGTCCCGTGCGTCAGCACGGAGCGCGGCAGCGTCTCGTTGATCGACAGGTTCAGGATCTCGTACAGGTTCTGGCGCCGGAACTTGCGCAGGTTCTCGCGCACCCGGTCGAAGATGATGATCGTGTCGTTCAAGGAGTAGCCGACCATGGTCAAGACCGCGCCCACGACCACGAGACTCACCTCGAGGTCGAGATAGCGGATGAACGCGATGGTGGTGAGAATGTCGTGGAAGGTCGCGAGCACGGCGGCGAGGCCGAAGCGCCACTCGAAACGGACCGCGAGATAGACGAGGGTGACGATGAACGAGAAGAAGATCGCCAGGAACGCTTTGCCCTGGAGCTCGCGCCCCACCTTCGGGCCGACCGCCTCGGTGCGCAGGATCTTGTAGTGGTCGGGTGTCGGGCCCAGGGAGCGCGCCAGCGCGGAGTCCACCGCCGCCGCGGTCGTTTCGGTGGAGCCTGCAACCAGGGCGTCCGCCCGCCCGAGGCGCGCCCGGATCACGTATTCGTTGATCGCCCCGAACTGCTGAATCTCCGCGTCGCGAATGCCGGCCGCATCGAGCGCGCCGCGGATGCGCTCGGGGCCGACGGGTTCGGCCGTCTGCACCTGGATCAGCGTGCCGCCCGTGAACTCGATGGAGTAGTTCAAGCCGCGCACGAGGAACAGCGCGAATCCGGGAATGATGATCGCCGCAGTGAGCCCGTAGGCCCAGCGGCGCCACTTGATGAAGTCGTAATTGGCGTTGGCGAAGAGTCGGATCATCTCAGACGCTCAAGGTGGCCATGTCCGGCCGACGGTCCAGCCAGATCATGTAGAAGGTGCGAACCACGAAGATGGCCGTGATCATGGACGCGGCGATGCCGATGATCAGGGTGATCGCAAAGCCCTGCACCGGGCCGGTCCCGACCAGATACAGAATGAAGGCGGTGAGCGCGGTGCTCACGTTGGAGTCGACGATGGCGCTCATGGCGTGCAAGAAGCCCTCGTCCACGGCGGTCCGCACCAGCTTGCCGTGCTGCAACTCCTCGCGGATGCGCTCGAAGATCAGCACGTTCGCGTCGACCGCGATGCCGACCGACAGCACGAGTCCGGCGAGCCCGGGCAGCGTGAGGGTGAACCCGAACCCCGCGAGCCCGGCGAGCGTGAAGACGACGTACAGGGCCAACGCAGCCACGGACAGCACGCCCGACAGCCGGTAGTAGGTCACCATGATCAGCACGACGAGGGCGACGCCGACGATTCCGGCGCGGATACCGTCCCGGATCGAGTCCTGGCCGAGCGACGGGCCGATGGTGCGCTCTTCGATGATCGTGAGCGGGGCGGGGAGCGCCCCCGCCTTGAGCACCAGCGCCAGGTCCTGGGCGTCCTGCAGCGGCTTTGCGCCCAGCTCGATCTGTCCGCGCTGCCCGATCTGGCTTTTGATGACCGGCGGCTGCCCCTGCACCCGGCCGTCGAGGATGATCGCCATATAGTCGTTCACGTGGCGGCCGGTCTCGCGCTCGAAGATGCGCCCCCCGCGCCGCGACAGCACGAAGTTCACCACCGACTGGTTGGTGAGCGGGTCGCGTGTGGCCTTCGCGTCCTGGAGGTATTCACCCGTGATGATCGGCTTGTCCTCCCCGGCGTACAGCGTGCGGTAGCTGCGGCCGGCACGCGACAACACCTCGGTCCCCCACTTGAGCTCGATCCCGCGCGGAATGAGCCGCTGCACGTCGGGGCGCGCCAGCAGGCTTTCGGCCACCGGCACCTGCTCTTCCGGTACGAGATACTCGCCGGGCAGCTGACCCTGAAAGAGGAGCGAGGACAGGGGACCGGGGGCATTCAGGTCGGTCGTGTCCTTCGCCGCCGCCTTGCCCTTCGGCGGTTTGGGCGTCTTGCCCTTTGGTTTCCCGGTGTCCGTACCGAACAACTGGGTGACGCTGGCCGCCGGCGCCCCTTGCCCGGACGTCCTCACCCCGGCCCGCTGCAGCGCCTTGTCGATCGCGGGCAGGGCGTCGCGGAACAGGTTCTTCATATCGGTGATACGGAACTCGAGGAACGCGGTGCGCTGGATGATGCTCTTGGCGCGGGCCGGGTCTTTTTCACCCGCCAGCTCCACGATGAGGCGGCAGCGCCCCTGGATCTGCACGACCGGCTCGCTCGTGCCGAATTCATCGATCCGCGTCCGCACCACCTTCTCGGCCCGCTGGATGGCGTCGGCGCAGTCGGGCACGGGACCCTTCGACGGATCCACCTCGAGGGCCAGATGAATCCCTCCCTGTAGATCGAGCCCGAGGTTGATCGGCACGCGGCGGATGGTGGTGTCCTTCATACGACCGGTCGTCGCGTCGCGCACCCGCTGGGTGACGTTGGTGGGAATCAGTTGCCACACCGCGAGCGCCAGCATCGCGCCGATGGCGAGGAGTCGTGAGCGGATCGTGCGCATTCGAGTCTCTACCCTTTGAGGATCGCACGCGCCGCGATCGCGTCGCGCTCGATCTGGTCGACCAGCGCCTGGCGCGACGGGAAGGTCCGGGTATCCCGCAGTCGTCGCACCCACTCCACCGTCACCGTCGCTCCGTACAGATCGCCCGCGAAGTCGAACAGGTGAGCCTCGAGGCCGCGTGCGTCCACCCCGAACGTGGGCCGGGGGCCCTGGTTCATCATGCCGCCATACCGCGTTCCGTCGATCCCGACGCGCACGGCGTACACGCCGTCCGGCGGCAGCAGCTTGCGCGGATCGGGCGGCGTGAGGTTGATCGTCGGCACCCCGATCGTCCGGCCCCGCCCCGCGCCCCGTTCGACCACACCCCGCAGGCTGTACGGCCGCCCCAGGCCGCGCTCGGCCGACGCGAGGTCCCCGTGCGCCACGGCGGTCCGGATCAGCGACGACGAGATCGGGTGCCCGTCATCCGTCACGGCCGCGACGACCTCCATGGCAAACCCGTCTTCCTCCGCGAGCCGCCGCACCATGTCCACATCGCCCGCGCGGCCGCGCCCGAACCCGTGGTCGTACCCCAGCACCAGCTCCTCCATCCCGAAGCGGGCGCGCAGCACACCGCGCACGAACTCTTCGGGAGCGAGCCGCGCCAGCTCCGGCGTGAACGCCACGACCTCCACCCGCCCGACGCCGACGCCCGCCGCCAGCACGCGCTTCTCGTCGGACAGTGTGAGCAGCCGGGGCGCGGCGCTCGGGTTCACGACCTCGAGCGGGTGCGGCTCGAACGTCACGAGCAGGCTGACGCGCGTCCCCGCCCGCCGCACGACTTCACGCAGCACGGCCTGGTGCCCGCGGTGAATCCCGTCGAACGTCCCGACGGTCGCGACCGTCCCTCCCCCCGTCACTGTGCCACGACCACGACCCGGGGCTTCAGCACCTCTCCCACACGCTCCGCCACCGCGACGAGCTGTCCGCTCCAGAACAGTGCGACGCTTCCCGTTTCCGGTGTCCCGTCTCCCGCCGGAACCGGGCGCCCGTGGACCACGGCGTCACGCCCCGCGTCGTCGAGCTCCCAAGCCGGCAGGTCACCCACGAGCTCCGCGGGATCCCGCAGCGACTGTGCGGTCAACCCCTCGGCCGGCACGGCATCGGCGAGCCGGAAGCGCCCGACCCGCGTCCGCGTGAGCGTCGCGAGGTGCGCCCCGCAGCCCAGGGCCGCTCCCACGTCGCGCGCCAGGCTTCGCAGGTACGTCCCGCCGCTCACCGTGGCGCGGAAGCCCAGGTCGGGGGGCGCGAAGCGCTCGAGCTCGAGCTCCGTCACCTCCACCCGCCGCGCTCGCAATGCCACGTCCTCGCCGCGGCGAGCCCGCCGGTAGGCGCGCTCGCCGGCCACCTTCACCGCCGAGTACGCGGGCGGCCGCTGGTCGTAGCCCCCGCGGAACGCTGCCAGTGCCTGTTCCACTCGCGCCCGATCCACGCCGCGCCACGCCTCCGAAGTGGCGACCGTCGCGCCGGTCGCATCGTCGGTGGCGGTCGTCGTACCCAGCCGGATCACGCCGTCGTACGCCTTGGCCCATCCCACCGCGAACGGCGCCAGCCGCGTGGCGCGGCCCGCGACGATCACGAGCAGTCCCGCCGCGAACGGATCGAGCGTCCCGAGGTGGCCCACCCGATCGATCCCCACGGCCCGACGCACAGTATCGACGACGTCGTGGGACGTGGGTCCGTTGGGGCCCCCCGGCTTCGCGACCAGCGCCACGCCGGAGATCAGCCCGCGCCCTCCTTGAGCCCGCGCAGCACCCGGTCGATCTGCTGGGCGTGATCCAGCCCGCGGTCGAGCTCGAAACGGATCTCCGGGGTCACTCGGAGGGGCAGCTCTCTGGCGAGCTGGGCACGGAGGAAGCGCGCGGCGCTCGTGAGACCCTCGAGCGATTTGAGCTTGTCCGCGTCGCTGCCCATCACGCTCACGCGCACGCGCGCGTGCGACAGATCGCCGGACACCTCGACGGCCGTGACCGTGACGAATCCGACGCGCGGGTCGCGCACGTTCCCGGTGAGGAACGCCGCCACCGTCTGGCGGATGGCCTCCGCCACGCGCTCCGGGCGGTGGGTCCTTGGTCGTCTCATATCAGAAGAAGCTCGCGCTCGTGTCGACGATGCGGGCGCCGTCGGCCGCTTCGATCAAGCGGTCCGCCTCCCGCAACACGCTCTCCGCGTGGCCCCGGTCGGTGGAGACCACGCACACCGTCAGCTCGGCGCGCTGCCACAGGTCGTGATGCGCCGTCTCCGCCGCCGACACGTTGAAGCGGTTGTGGAGGCGGTCCTTGAGGCTCTTCAGGACGTGGCGCTTGTCCTTGAGCGAGTGACACGCCGCAAGATGCAGCTCCCACGTCATGACCCCCACGATCACGCGGGCGTCAGCGAGCGCGCGACCTCCTCGATGCGGTACGCCTCGATCAGGTCGCCGACCTTCAGGTCGTTGAAATTCTCGACGCCGATCCCGCACTCGAACCCCTCGCGCACCTCGCGCACGTCGTCCTTGAAGCGCTTGAGCGAAGACAGCGTGCCGTCGTACACTTCGACCCCGTCGCGGACCACCCGGACCCGCGCCGTGCGCGGGATGACGCCCGAGCGGACGAAGCTCCCGGCGATCGTGCCCACTTTCGCGATCTTGAACAACTGGCGGACTTCCGCCTCGCCCAGGACCACTTCTTTCCGTTCCGGAGCGAGCAGGCCGGCCATCGCCGCCTTCACCTCTTCCACCGCTTCGTAGATGATGCGGTAGGTGCGGATCTCGACCTTCTCGCGCTCCGCCGAGGCGCGCGCGTTCGAGTCGGGCCGTACATGGAAGCCGATGATGATCGCATTTGAGGCCTTGGCGAGCAGCACGTCGGAGTCGGTGATCGCGCCCACGCCACGGTGAACGACCTCGACCTTGACCTCTGGCGTCGAGAGCTGGGCCAACGCGTCGGCCAGGGCTTCGGCCGGTCCGCCCTGATCGGCTTTGATGATGATCCGGAGGGCCGCCGCGCCGCCTTCCACCCGCTCGGCCATGAAATCCTCGAGCGTCTTCACGCGACCGGTGCGGCGGTGTTGCGCCTCGCGCTCGAGGCGCTGGCGCTTCTGCGCGATGTCGCGCGCCGCCGCCGCGTCCGTCATCACCTGGAACGTGTCGCCGGCCTCGGGGACGCCTTCGAAGCCCAGCACCTGTACCGGAGTGGACGGGCCCGCCGCCTCGACCGTCTGGCCGCGCTCGTCGTACATCGCGCGCACGCGCCCGTAGAACTGTCCGCAGATGAAGTCATCTCCGCCGCGCAGCGTGCCGTTCTGGACGAGGATCGTCGCGAGCGGGCCCTTGCCGGGGTCGAGCGTCGCCTCGAGCACCGTGCCCTGGGCCCGGCGGTCGGGGTTGGCCTTCAGATCGAGCAGCTCCGCCTGCAGCAGGATCTGGTCGAGCAGCTCCTGGACGTTTTTGCCCGTCTTGGCGGAGATCGGCGTGGCGAGGGTCGTCCCCCCGAACTCTTCGAGCACCACCCCGTGCGCCAGCAGGTCCTGCTTGACCTTCTGCACGTTGGCGGTGGGCAGGTCGATCTTGTTGATCGCCACGACCAGCGGGACGCCCGCGTTCTTGGCGTGCGAAATCGCTTCGATCGTTTGCGGCATGATCGCGTCGTCGGCGGCGACCACCAGGACCACGATGTCCGTCACCTGCGCGCCGCGGGCGCGCATGGCCGTGAAGGCTTCGTGGCCCGGCGTGTCCAGGAACGTGATCGAGCGCCCCTCTTTGAGCGTGACCTGATAGGCGCCGATGTGCTGCGTGATGCCGCCCGCCTCGCCCGCGACGACGTTGGCCTTCCGGACGTAGTCGAGGAGCGACGTCTTGCCATGGTCCACGTGGCCCATGACCGTAACCACGGGCGCGCGCGGCTTGAGATCGCCTGCTTCTTCCTTGGGTGGCTCCTCCGACGCGGCGAGGGCGTACTCCTCCTCGCGCATCGCCTGGAAGCCGAACGCCGAAGCGATCAGCTCGATCATGTCGAAATCGAGGCGCTGGTTGATCGTCACCATCTGCCCCAGCTCCTTGAAGGCGAACCCGACGATCTCCTTCGCCGGCACCTTCAGGATGTTCGCGAGCTCGGAGACCGTGATGAACTCGGTCACCCGCACCAGCGTCTTCTCGCGCTCCTTCTCGTCGCGCCGCTTCTGCTCCTCGACCTCCCGGAAGCTCGGCCCCTCCTCGCGGCGGTGAGCGCCCTTTTTCGCCACCGGTCCCTTGATCGACGCCAGGGTGCGCGAGATGTTCTGGGCCACCGCCTCCTGATCCACCAGCGACTTCTTGCCCTTCTTGCGCTTCTTCCCCTTCTCGCGCCGCCGCTCCTCGAGGGGAATCGCACCGGGCGCGGCCGAGGCGACCGGTCGGGGAGGAACGGGCACGGCGCCGCCGGGCGTGGCACTCGCCACGGGCTTGGGCCGCACCGGCGTCGGGATCACGGGCCGCGCCGCGGCGGGAGGAGCGGCGGACGCGGTGAAGGGCGCGGCGGCGTGGGCCGCGGCGGGAGCGGCGGTAGCCGACTCCGCCCCTGCCTCCTCGGCCGCGGGCAGCTCCTTGAAGAGGGCGGCAGCCCGCTCCTCGAGCGACGGTTTCTCCTCCACGTCGACGGCTTTGGCGGCCTCGAGCACCTCTCGCGCCTTCAGCTCGCGCTCCGCCTCGATCGCCGCTTCGGCCTGGGCCTCCGCCTCGACCGCGGCCATCTCGGCCGCCGTGCGGCGGCGCCGCTTGGGCCGCCCGTCGGGCTCCGCCGCCGCCACCGGCTCGGCCGCCTTCACGGCGCGACGGCGCTTGGGAGCCGCGGGCGTGTCTTTCTGCTTCCGCTTCTCGCGCTCCCAGCGCGCCCGCATCAGCGCCACCTGCTCCGGCTTGAGCGGCGAGAGGTGGCTGCGCACGAAGATGTCCTGCTCCTTGAGCATGCCCATGAGCTGCTCCGAGGAGATCCCAAATTCAGCCGCCAGATCGTGAATCCGCGTCGTCGTCACTCACTCCTCCAAAGACCCGACCAACCCACGCGCCAGCGCGGCATCCGCCACGCCGACGGCCTGCACCGGCGGCCGCCCCAGCCCCGCCCCCAACCGCTCCGCCACCGGACCCACCAGTACGGGCACCCGGCGCGCCCGCGCCAGGCGCTCGACCTTCTCTCGAGTGCGCACGCTCGCGTCCGCCGCGAGCACGACGCACGACAGGGCATCCCGCTGCAACTGCGCGCGCACGCCCGTCACCCCGATCACGACGCGCCCCCCGCCGCCCCGGGCGCCGAGCCCCAGCAGCCGGACCAGCCGCCCGCTCACGCCGCCGGCGCCGGTGCGCCGCCCGTCTCGCCAGGCGCGCCCTCCCCACTTCCCCCACTCGCCGCGCTGTCACCCACTCCGGGCGCTGGGTCGTCATCGCCGCCCTCTTCGGTCATCTCGTTCAGGAAGGCCATGAGCTTGTCGGCGATCTCGGGCGTCATGTCGGCGATCCGGTCCACGTCCTCCCGCTCGAGGTCGAGGATGTCCTGCAGCGTCTTGTGCCCGGCGCGCTCCAGGACGTCCACCAGCTCGACCGGCAGACCCTTCAGCTCGCGCAGCGAGACCTTGGTCGCGGCCTCGTCTTCCGTCGGGGGCAGCGGAGCGAAGAGCGGTCCTTCCCCGCCGCGCTCCAACCACTCGCGGCTCGAGTACAGGTCGATCTTCCAGCGGGTGAGCTCGGAGGCGAGCCGGACGTTCTGCCCGTTGCGCCCGATGGCGAGCGACAGCTGATCCTCGTCCACGATCGCCTGGATGGTCTTGGTGTCGGGGTCCGAGAACACGCGGGCGACCCGCGCCGGCGCGAGGGCGAGCTTCGCGAACCGCTCGGGATCGGGGGACCACGGGACGATGTCGATGCGCTCGCCGTTCAGCTCGTTCACCACCGCCTGCACGCGTGAGCCCTTCATCCCCACGCACGCGCCCACCGGGTCGATCGAGTCGTCGCGCGACGAGACGGCGATCTTGGTGCGGCTCCCTGCCTCGCGCGCGGTGGCGCGGATCTCGACGATTTGCTGCTGGATCTCCGGCACCTCGAGCTTGAACAGGGCTTTGACGAAGAGTGGGTCGGCGCGCGACAGAATGAGCCGCGGGCCCTTGGGCGTCTCCTCGATCCGCTTCAGGACGGCGCGGATCGTATCCCCCTGGTGGAAGTGCTCGCGGTGGTTCTGCTCGCGGTACGGAATGATCGCTTCGGCTTCGCGGAACTTCGCCAGCATGACGACGATCTTGCCGCGCTCGATCTGCTGCACCTCGCCCGACAAGAGCTCGCCGACCTTGTCGGAAAACTCCTCCCGGATGCGTGCCCGCTCCCCCTCGCGCACGCGCTGGATGATGCGCTGTTTCGCGGCCTGCACCGCCGTGCGCCCGAACGCCTCGAACGGCACCTCTTCTTCCAGCACATCGCCCACCTGGAAGTCCGCGTCCTCGAAGCGTGCCTCCTCGAGCGCCACTTGGGTGCCCGGGTCCTCCACGGTCTCGACCACCGTGCGAAGCACCGCGATCCGGATCGTGCCCTTGAGCTCGTCGATGCCGATCTCGGCCCGCACGTTGGGACCGTAGCGCTTCACGAGGGCGGCGTGCAACCCGTCCTTGAGCAGGTCGAGCAGCTCCGTCCGCTCGAGCTGCTTGGTGTTCGTCAGCTCACGGATCGCGGAGACTACGTCGCTTGTATTCGTCGTCATGGGTTCCTCGTCACCAATCCACTGCCAAACGCGCGTCGCGAATTCCGGCCAGCGGCACCGGCCGCGGCGCTCCCCCTTGGGGCTCGAGCACCACCGTCTTCTCGTCCGGCACGGCCACGATGCGCGCCCGCACGCGCCCGAGCCCGGCCACCGTCGCCTGGACCTCCCGGCCCACAAATCGGAGCCACTGCCGGTGCCAGCGCAGCGGCCGCTCGACCCCCGGGCTCGACACTTCCAGCATGTAGCGGCGGCCCAGCGGACCCTCTCCGTCGAGCCACGCCTCGAGCACCCGGCTTGCCGTGGCGCAATCCGCCACGGTCACCCGGCGCGGCTCGGCGTCGGGCCCCGCGAGTGCGGGGGGCCACTCGATGCGCACTTGAACGAGCGGCCTGGCTTGAGTGCCGCCAATGCGGAGGTCGGCCAGCTCGAGACCCAGTGCTTCCAGTCGGGACCGAAAGGACTCGACGAGGCTGTCGGAGAGCATAAAAAAAAGCGCGGGCCCAACTTCGCCCGCTTCACCGGCCGGAATCTAGCCACCCGGGAGCGGCTGTCAAGCACGCCCTGGGGAGCTCGCTCCGGTCACGGGCAATCCTGCATAGGCGATCATGCGCCCGTCGCGTCCGCCGGACGCGCGGTGCGAAAAGAAGTGCTCGCGGTCGTGCGCGCTGCACCAGGGGGAGAGCGTGATCGCGCCGACCCCTAACGCCTGGGCCTGCCGCGCCAAGGCCGTGCGGAGATCCAAGTGCCCCGGCCCAGTCTCGGCTTGCCCGCTAAATTGACTCAACACTTCAGAACCTACTTCATAGCACTCGCCACAAATACCTACTCCACAATGCATTACGATATCAGTCGACCGCGCAAACGCCACCCGCTTCACGAGCTCCACGCCCCGATCGAGGATGCCCCCCGCGGTCCCACGCCATCCCGCGTGCAGCAGCGCGACCACCTGCTTTTGTGGCACGGCGAGGTATACCGGGACGCAATCGGCGACGGTAACGGTGAGCAGGAGCCCCCGTGCTCCGGTCGCGTGCCCGTCGACTCCGTCGACGAGCAGCCACCCGTCAGTGGTCGCGGCGTGCCACCGCACGGTCGTGCCGTGCACCTGGTGGGCCAGCACCACGCCGGGAAAGCGCGGCCGGACGGCCGCACCAACGGCACGCCAGCGCGACATGACCTGGCCGACGTTCTCTTCGCTCCACAAGCCGAGGGAGAAGCCGTGCGCCCGCGTCGTGATCCCGACGACAACGCCGTAGCGGGCGGCCCATTCCTGGAGCTCCATCCTGGGAACGGCCGCGTCAGCGACGGCTACTTCACGGAGGACGCCTGGGGCGGCAGCGGCGGCAGGGGCGGCAGGCAGATCGTTCATTTGCCGCCCTCCTTGGCGCCCTTGCCGCCGTCGTCGCTTCTCTCGATCTCCGCCCCCACCGCGCGCAGCCGCTCATCGATCCGCTCGTAGCCCCGCTCGATCTGCCCGATGTTGTGGATCACGGAGCGGCCGTGAGCGGCTAGGGCGGCGAGCAGCATCGCCATGCCGGCCCGGATGTCCGGGCTTTCCACCACGCTCCCGTGGAGCGCCGAGGGCCCCGCGATCACGGCCCGGTGGGGATCGCACAGCACGATGCGCGCGCCCATCCCGATGAGCTTGTCCACGAAGAAGAGCCGCGACTCGAACAGTTTCTCGAAGACGAGCAGGATCCCTTCGCACTGCGACGCGACGACGATCGCGATCGACATCAGATCGGCGGGGAAGGCGGGCCACGGGCCGTCCTCCAGCTTCGGTACGTGTCCGCCTAGATCGGGGCGGATGCGACGCTCCTGACCCGCGTCCACGATCAACTGGGTGCCGTCGAGCCGGGGTCGCACCCCCAATCGCTCGAATCCGAGCAAGATGCTGCGGAGATCCTCGGAGCGCACGCCGTCGATCGTGATCGCCCCGTTCGTGACGGCGGCGAGCCCGATGAAGGAGCCGATCTCGATGTGGTCCGGCCCCACGGTGCAGCCGGCGGCCCCGAGCGGCGCGCCGCCTTCGATCGTGAGCGTGTTGGTGCCGACGCCCTGGATGCTCGCGCCCAGGTCCGACAGGAAGCGCGCCAGATCCTGGACGTGCGGCTCGCAGGCGGCGTTGCGCAGCGTGGTCCTGCCCCGCGCGGCGACCGCCGCCATCAGCGCGTTTTCGGTCGCCGTGACGCTGGTTTCGTCGAGGAAGATATCGGCCCCGGCGAGGGTCTTCGCCTCGAGCTGGTAGGCGGCACCGATGGTGACCTCTGCGCCGAGCCGCTCGAGGGCGAGGAAATGCGTGTCCACGCGCCGCCGGCCGATGACGTCCCCGCCGGGAGGTGGCAGGCTCACGCGGCCGAAGCGCGCCAGCATCGGGCCCGCCAGGAGGATCGAGGCACGGATGCGCGCGCACAGCCCAGGATCGAGCTCGCGCGGCTCGGCGCGGGCGGCATTTACCTCCACGGTGTTCGGCCCGAGCCAGCGCACCTCGGCGCCGAGATGCGCCAGCAACGCGAGCATCGTCTCGACGTCGCGGATGTGCGGCACGTTGTCGATCCGGCAAGGCCCGTCGGCGAGCAGCGTTGCCGCGAGGATGGGAAGGGCCGCGTTTTTGTTGCCGGCCGGGCGGATCGTGCCTTTCAAGGCGCGGCCGCCTGTGACCGAAAAGGAGGGAGGCATGGGTCAGCCAAGCTATGCGGCGGCTTGCGCCGGCGTCAAGCATAGGGCAGGTCACGGCGCCGTGAGCCGATCCATCTCCGTCGTGCCGTCGAGTAAGACCACCGTGGCGCCCGGGGCTGGGTGGATGACGCCGGTCCGCTCCGTCGAGACGACCGCTCCGTCCACACTGACCTGTGGGCTGGCCAAGTCGTTCGACGTCCAGGAGACCCCGTCGGTGGGGATGGCCCAGAGCGCGCCGAGCGCGACGGTGCGGCAAGCCGGCGTCTGGCAGGTGCCGGTCTCGGTAGCGACGCCCGGATCGAAGTTGCCGACGTTGACGCCGTTGTAGAACGGCGCCTGGCCGTTGTCGTAGAGCTCGTTGTTCATCACCGTCACCCGCGCGCAATCGACCGGGTTGGGGTTCATGTAGATCGCCCACATCCCGTGGTTGTGGACGTCGCTGTTGACGACCGTGATGTCGCGGATGCCGGGCGGGTTGAGCTCCATGCCGCCGATCGCGATGTTCGGGAACCCCTCGTTCGAGCCGTCGCGGATCGCCGTCCCCTCGACCCGCAGGAAGTCGACCAGGCCAGAGAGCAGGAACTGGCCGCCGCCGCACGGCGCCGGCGGGCCGCCGGGGGTCCCGCACTGATAGAAGATGCTGGTCAGGTGGTTATGCTCGAACAGGCTGCGCCGCACCAGCAGCGGGCTAGCCGCGGTCCCATGTGCATCATAGAGGACGATGGCGTTCGAGTAGATGTGCCAGAAGAGCGCGTCCTCGACGAGCAGCGAGCCATCCACGTTCGAGACCTGCAGTCCGAACTCGTGTGCGTCGACGAAGCGCGCGCGCGCGACGTGGACGTTGTGGGTCATGGCCACCAGAACGGCCTGGCTCTTGGCGTGCGCGACGGTCACGTTCTCGACGACGGCGTGGTCGGCGCCGAACACGAAGATGCTGGACTTGCAGTCCGGGTTCTCGACGGGCGGATCGACGGGCAGGATGGCCTGGCAGGGAGCGTCGGCGCGCTCGTCGATGACCAGGTCCTGGAAAGTCACGTCGGCAGGACCGACGGCGGCGAGGAGCTCGTAGTCGTAGTGGTCCTCACGACGGATCACCGACCCGGCCGCCCCGCGGATGACGAACGGGCGCGGGGCGTTCTCGATGCGCAGCTTGCAAGCGGCAACGCCCGAACAGACCAAGCTGCCCTGGACCTCGATCACGTCGGCGCGTCCGGCCTGCACCACCGCGCCGCAGGCGAGCAGCGTCGCCGGTGTCGTCGCCACGCACGGCGTGACGTTGAATGACGCGCTCGTGGCTCCACTCAATCCGCTGGCGAAGGCGGTGAGCGTGTAGCCAGTGCCGACGGTGTTGACACTCAAGGTCGAGAAGGTCGCGACGCCGTTGAGGGCCGCGACCGTAACGGTGCCGGATAGTGAGGCGCCGCTCGGCTTGGTGCCGAGTGCAACGGTCACGCCGGTAGTCGCACTGGTAACGGTGTTCCCCGACGCATCCTGGATCGCCACTTGGACCGGTGCGATAGCTGCGCCCGCTGCAGCGGTGCCCGGCTGCACGGTGAAGGCCAGTTTCGTAGCCACGCTGGACGTCCCGGTCGGGGCGGAGCCTGCGCACGCCCCGAGCGCCAGCGTGCAGGCCGTGAAGAGGATGTGCGAGCAGAAGGGACCGGCAGATGCAGCGCTCGGACGCATGGGGTCACCGTCAGCGACGTTGAGTCGTACGTGAAGGACCCGTGCGGCCCGACGCCGCGGTGTGTCGTGCGAGCGGCCAATATGCGCCGAGCGTCAGGACCCCGCCAGAGTCTACCCTTCGGGGCGGGTCTTCGCCCGTTTCGTCGGGACTCGTCGGGCTTTGCGGATGCTCAGCTGGGTCGGGCGTGCGCGGCTGGGCTTGTGCCGGCGTCAAGCGTTCGCGAACGTTCGCGACGTGAACGAAAGTCCGGTTCTCGCGCTCGCGGGACTGGCCGCGATCGGCCTGCTCGCGACGCGGCTGCCGCCCGTGCGGTGGCGCCACGCGACCAGCTTCGACCTGGTCCTCGCGACCGGCGGTCCCCTCGTGTTGTTGGGTCTCGTGCTCGGGCCGGGGATCGACCTGATCAATCGACCGGTCCTGGCGGCGCTCGCGCCAGTCACAGCGCTGGCGATCGGCTGGATCGGCGCCACCCTCGGCGCCCGGTTCGAGTGGCGTTACGTGCGCCGCATCGGGCGCGGCACTTGGCTCCTGGCCGCACTCGCCGCAACGACCACCTTCCTGGTCGTCGCGCTCGGTGCGTGGCTGCTCGGCCGCGTCGTCCCGGCCCTGTCCGCCGCGTGGGCGCCCCGCCTGCCTGCGGTGCTGACCCTCGGGGCCGTGGCCGCTGTGTCGGGACCGGAGGTGGTGACTCTGGTCGCCCGAGTCGCAGGGGTCCGCAAGAGCGCCGCGCGGGCGTTTTCACTGGCCGCGGCGCTCGAGACCGCTGGCGGCGCGCTCGCCTTCACCCTGCCGCTCGCCCTGCACCGTCCCTACCAGTCCGCCGGCCGCGTCGGGCTGGACTGGCTCGCGTGGCTCGTCTTCGCGGTGGGGAGCGGCGCGCTGGTCGGGATGGTGTTCCTCTCCCTCACCCGCGGGCGGCCGGAGCGGGCCGACGTGGGCTTCGCACTGCTCGCCACACTGCTGTTCGGCGCCGGCGTCGGCTACGCCGCGGAGCTTTCGCCCTTCCTGGTGTGCGCTCTCGCAACCGCGTTGATCGTCAACGCGTCACCGCGGCGGCACGCCGTGCGTCGGGTGCTCGCGCACTGGGAGCGTCCCGTTGATACGGTCTTCCTGGTCATCGCCGGGGCGCTGCTCACGCTCCCGACGGTGTGGCTCGTGGTCGCCGTACCGCTGCTCGCAGCCGCGCGCGCGGCGGTAAAGTGGGTCGCGGTGCGCTACGGCGGTCTCGCGCTCCAACTGGCCGGGCTCCCGCCCAATGCAGGCCTGGGCACCGTCGCGCAGGGCGGAGCCGCCATCGCGATGGGTCTGAACTTCTTGATGACGTACGGGGGCGTGGGCGGGGGGGGAGTGCTAACGACCGTCGTGCTGGGCGTGGCGACGGCGCAGCTGGTCGCGCCTCCCCTCATGGGGCTCGCCCTGCGATCGACCATCGCTGGTCCGGCGGCACCCGCGCCGTTGACACCGATCGCGGCGCCGGCCGAGCTTGGTGCCAACGCTCCGGCGGACTGGCCGCGATGATCCCAACGTGGGTAGCAGTGGTCACCGCGATTTCGCTCGCGATTCTGGCGCTGGCAGCGATCGTGATCGCGGCGGCATCGGTGGTGGCGGCGCTCGGGCTGCGGGCATTTCTGCGGGTGCTGAACGAGCTGGCGGGCCCCGCGGTGGGCGATGTCCGGGCGCTCGTGGCCACGATCCGCAGCGAAGCGGAGGGTCTGGCCGGGACATCGCGCGAGCTGCGGCAGCGGATCGTGAACGCCGCGGATGCGGCGGAGGCTCGGCTCGCCGAGCTGGATGCCGTGTTCGAGGTGGTGCAGGAGGAAGTGGAAGCCACGGTAGTCGATGTGGCGGCGACGATGCGTACGGTACGGCGCGGCATCTCGCTCCTCGAATGGGGTCGGCGCACGCTCAAGCGGGGGAAAAAGCACTGACGAGGAAACAGCTCCTCACAGCAGCGGCGGCCGGCGTGGCCGGGGTAGCCCTGTTGCCCGTCGCTGCGCACGCCTGGACTCCCGGCACGCATGTCTACCTGGGCGAGTCAGTCCTCGCGAACCTGCACCAGCTGACGGCCGCCGTGGCCGATCTGCTCCGTGCTTTCCCGTACGACTTCCTCTACGGCAACATCGCCGCCGACACCTCGATGGCCAAGAAATACGCGCCCGTCGGCCGGCACTGCCACGCCTGGCACGTGGGTCAGGAAATCTTCGACCTGGCCCACACCGATCCGCTGCGTGCGTTCGGCCTCGGTTATCTGTCGCACCTCGCGGCGGACGCCGTGGCCCACAACTTCTTCGTGCCACGACAGCTCGTCCTCACCTCCAGCACCGCGGCGCTGGGGCACAGCTACTGGGAGAGCCGGTTCGAGATGCATCTCGGTCCGGCGTACGCGAGCACGGCGAAGGAGCTGATCCTGCAGGATCACACGCCGAGCGACACGCACCTCGACACGATCATCTCACCCACCCTGTTCAGCGTGGGCACCAGCCGGCGGCTGTTCCGCGGCATGGTGCATCTGACCGAGAGTGAGAGCTGGCGCTGGGCGTTTCAGATGATCCTCGAGAATACACGCTGGGACCTGCCGGATGCGGACGTGGAGCGCCACATGGCGGTGGCGTTCGAGTACGTGATGGAGATGTTGGGGGAGAAGGACGCCGCGGCACGGCGGCTCGATCCGGCCGGGGACCAGGCGCTCAAGCTCGCCAAGCGGATGCGGCGCCAGGCGCTCCACGAGGGCGGTCGCGAGGATCCCGAGCGGATGCTCGAGACGGCTGAGCACCACTTCGGTCTACCGACGCCGCCGCTCGCCTACTGGAAGCAATCGCAGGCGCAGCGGCCGTGGCGGGACCGCGAGCAGGACTAGGCTCTCGGGCCGGCATCCATGGCCTCGATTCGGCGCAGCTCGTCGGCCGCGTAGCGGCGCCGCATGGCAGGCAGAAGCACGAGCGCGATGATCGCCGAGGCGCCGCCGATTACCAGGGGCGGGTACCAGACGTGCCGCGGCTGGGAGCTCGACGCGGCCGCCGCCCCGACGAGTACCAGGCAGCCGCCGAGCGCGATCATGCCGACGAGCAGCGTGACCACGAGGCGACGAGCCTTTCCCCGACCACCCAAAGCGCCGATGATCCCCCCGACGACGCCCACGAAGCCGCCCAGTATCGCGCCGACCAGAACGCCAAATCGCTCGCTCCACCAGACGCCCCGCACGGTTGGGGCCGGTGCGGACCACGGCCCGAGGTGAATCGGCCCGAGCCATACCGTTCCCCGCCCAGGCAGTACCAAGTTGATCTCCAGCCGACTCGGGAGCTGGGACCCGCCGCTGAGGTTGAAGGGGAGCTGGAACGGCCGCCAGGGTGAGTCGCCGTGCAGCGCCGCCAGCGGGCCCTGCAAACCAAGCGTCCGGCTGAAAAACCGCTGGCCGTCCGGGAACACCGTCCACATCTCGATGTAGCCCTGCCCCTCCACACCTTGGTAGCGGACCTGCCCCGCGACGGCATACGCCGGACCGGCGATCGGTGGATGATCGATCGTGACGAGATGAAACGACGTGGGACCCGATCCTGGAACGCGCAGCTCGAGCACCGGGGCCCCACCGGGCCCCTCGCTGGGCGACACCACACCGCCGGTGACGACCGTCCGCGACCAGTCGATCGTCACGTCCTGTGCCGCCACCGGACGGGCAGTCATCAGAAGCGCTACGCTAGCGAGCACGGGTCTCATGTCGATCCTCCCGTTCGTTCCTGATCGCGCGTGTCTCGGGCCTCAGGACGCCAGTTTCTCCTCCAGGACTCGCTGCGCCAGCTTCGGGTCCGCCTTGCCGCGTGACGCCCTCATCACTTGGCCCAGGAAGAACTGCACCAGCTTCGCCTCGCCGTTCTTGTAGCGCACGACCTCGGCGGGATGGGCGGCGAGCACCTCGGTCACCCAGCCGGCCAGGACGCCCGTGTCCGCCACCTGCATGACCCCCAGCGCCTCCGCCACATTGCGAGGCTCGCCGCCGCGCTCGGCGACCTCGGCGAACACGCGCTTCGCCGCCTGATGGCTGACGGTACCGCCCCGCACCAGCCCGATCAGATTCGCAAGCGCGCCCGGCGGCACCCGCAGGCCGTCGCCGTGATCTTTTGCGTCGGCGAGCACTTCCGTCATGACCCAATTCGCCGCGGTCTTGGCGTCCGCGCCCGCATGGACCACGGCCTCGTAGTAGTCGGCCACATTACGATCGGCGGTGAGTACGGCCGCGTCGGTCACGCCGAGCGCGTACTTCTCGACGAAGCGCTCGCGCTTTTTCGCCGGCAGCTCGGGCAGGAGCGTCTGCTGCTCCGCGATGAACTCCTCGGTGAGCACCAGCGGCGGCAGGTCGGGGTCCGGGAAGTAGCGGTAGTCGTGGCTTTCCTCCTTGCTGCGCTGCGGCCGCACGCTGTTGGTCTTCGAATCGTACAGCATGGTCTGCTGCGCGACGGTGCCCCCGGCCTCGAGCACGGCGATCTGGCGGTCGCGCTCCACGGTGAGGGCCTTCTCGACGTAGGCGAACGAGTTGATGTTCTTCACTTCGGTCTTGGTGCCGAGCGTCGCCTCGCCGGCGTGGCGCACCGAGACGTTCGCGTCCACGCGCAGGCTCCCTTTTTCCATGTCGCAGTCGGAGATCCCGGCGTACTCGAGCACCTGTTTGAGGGTGAGCAGGTACGCGCGCGCTTCGTGGGGCGACCGAAAATCGGGCCCCGTGACGATCTCGATGAGCGGCACGCCGCACCGGTTCAGATCGATCGCCGTCTGCTTCGGGAAGCGGTCGTGCAGCGACTTCCCCGCATCCTCCTCGAGATGCAAGCGCTGGATCGTGGTGGTGGCGATCCCGCGGTCCGGCGACAGGTACGACAGCGATCCGGCCGTGGCGAGCGGCTGCTCGAACTGCGAGATCTGGTAGCCCTTCGGCAGGTCGGGGTAAAAGTAGTTCTTGCGGGCAAAGATGCTCCGCGGATGCACGGTGCACCCCAGGCCCAGCGCCGCGCGCGCCGCGAGCTTCAGTGCGTGCTCATTCGGCATCGGGAGCGCCCCCGGCAGACCGAGACACACGGGGCAGACGTTGGTGTTGGGCGGCGCCCCGAACGCGGCCGAGCAGCCGCAGAACATTTTCGACACCGTGCGTAGCTGGACGTGCGTCTCCAGGCCGATGACCGTCTCCCAGGCGCCCGCCATCACGCCTCCTCGGCGGCCGGGACGGCCCGCTCGAGCGCGTAGGCCGCTTCGAGCATCTCGTCCTCGAGGAACGCCTGGCCGATGAGCTGGCCCCCGATCGGGAGTCCCTTGATGCGCCCGATCGGAATCGAGATCGCGGGGAGCCCCGCGAGATTCGCCGTCACCGTGAAGACGTCGGAGAGGTACATCGCGACCGGGTCGTTGAGCTTCTCACCCGCCTTGAAGGCCGGCGTCGGGGTGGTGGGGGTGAACAACAGATCCACGCCGCGATCGAACACGTTGCGGAAGTCCTGAGCGATCAGCGCGCGCATCTGCTGGGCCTTGCGGTAATAGGCGTCGTAGTAGCCGGACGACAGCACATACGTTCCGACGAGCACCCGGCGCCGCACCTCGGGGCCGAACCCTTCGCCGCGGGTGGTGCGATACAGGGCGCGCACGTCTTCCGATCCGTTGAAGCGCGGGCCGTACCGGGCGCCGTCGTAGCGCGCCAGGTTGGACGATGCCTCGGCCGGCGCGATGATGTAGTAGGTCGCGATCGCATACGCCGTGTGGGGCAGCGAAACCTCGCGCACGGCAGCGCCGAGCTCGCGCAGCAGGCGGATCGCGCGGTCGCACGCGCGCCGCACCGCCGGGTCCAGGTCCGGTGGAAAGTACTCCTTCGGCACACCGATGACGAAGCCCTGGAGCGATTCCGGTACGTTGGGGAGGCGCAGGGAGTCGCGCTCTTCACACGTCGAGTCTCTGGGATCGCGCCCGCTGATCACCGAGAGGACCCGCGCCGCGTCGTGCACGCTCCGGCCCAGGACGCCGATCTGGTCGAGCGAGGAGCCGAACGCCACGAGGCCGTAGCGGCTCACGCGCCCGTAGGTCGGCTTGATCCCCACCACGCCACAGAGCGATGCCGGCTGCCGCACCGAGCCGCCCGTCTCCGAGCCGAGCGCCGCGGGCACGCCGCCCGCCCCGACCAGTGCCGCCGAGCCGCCCGACGAGCCCCCCGGCACCCGCGTCTTGTCGAACGGGTGGAGCGAGCGGCCGTACGCCGAGTGCTCCGTGGACGAGCCCATGCCGAACTCGTCGCAGTTCGTCTTTCCAGCGATCAGTGCGCCCGCCGCTTTCAGCTTCGTTACTGCGGTCGCCTCGTACGGCGAGCGGTACGCCTCGAGGATCTTCGAGCCGCAGCTGGTGGTGAACTCGAGGGTGCAGATGTTGTCCTTCACCGCCACCGGCATGCCGTACAACACTCCCGAGGGATGCGCCGTCGACGCCTGGACGACCAGCGACTTGCGGAGCTCCTTGATCGGGGTGAGACAGGCGTTCAACCGTTTGAGCTTGACGATGCGGTCGGCCGCCGCCTTGGCGCTCGCCAGCGCGTCGCTGGGATCGCTCACGGAATCCCCAGGCGCGTCATCCCTCCTCCTGCTCGAACTGCCCCAGCTTGGGCACGAGGAAGAAGCCGTCCCGGAAGGCCGGCGCGAGCTCGGCGGGCCCGAAGGCGAGGGGCGCGGGTTTGACCTCGTCCGGACGGAACCGCACCGCATCCGGTCCCGGCACGAACGGCTTCACCGCCTCGCTCGCGGGCACGGCGTCGATTTGGGCGACGTACTCGAGAATGCGCGACATCTGCTCGGCCAGGAGCGGCAGCGCGTCGTCGCTCACATCGAGCTCCGCGAGCTGCGCGATTTTCCGGACTGCGTCATGCGTGACGCTCATGCGCTCTCCCACTCACGCTCGAGCCCCGCGTAGGCTACGAGCAGCTGCTTCGTCCCGATCTCCGGATCGTCGAACTCCACGGTCACCTTGAGCTCGCGGCCCGAGCCCGATACCGCCCGCACCACACCGCCCCCGAACTTGCGGTGCCGTACCCGCTCACCGGCCGCGTAGTGTGGCGCATCCTGCGACGCCTCGACCTCCCAATCCAGCTCCACCGGCGCCGCGCGCGGCGGCCGACCGCTGCGCACCCCGCGCGCACTCCTATCCCACGACGGGGTCGTGCTCCGCTCGTCCAGCGCTCCGGGCGGCAACGCTTCGAGGAAACGCGACGGCTCCGACAGCTCCAGGCGCCCGGTGCGGTATCGCGTGCGCGCCCATGAGAGATACAATTTTTCGCGCGCGCGCGTGAGCCCCACGTAGCACAGCCGTCGCTCCTCCTCGAGCCCGCCCGGCTCGCCCGCCGAGCGCGCGAGCGGGAACAGACCGTCCTCGAGCCCCGCGAGCGCCACGACCGGCCACTCGAGCCCCTTCGCCATGTGGACCGTCATCAGGGTGACCCCCGTCGGGTCCCCCGTTCCCTGATCCGCCGAGGTCACGAGCGCCGCCTGGGTGAGGTAGCGTTCGATGAGCGAGGCTCTCCCGGCCTCCTCACCTTCGTCACCTTCGTCCTGCGCCGTCTCCGCCCATCCCGCCGCCCCGGCGATCAGCTCCTGCACGTTCTCGACCCGCTCGACGCCCTCCGGTCCTTCGTCGGCCAAGTACTGAGCGTAGCCGGTCGCGGCCACCGTCTGCTCGAGCGCCGTGGCGGGATCGGCTTCGGCGAGCCGTGTCCGCAGCTCGTCGATCAACCCGGCCACCCCGGCGAACGCCGCCCGCACGTTGGGCCGCAGGTCGGGGATGCGCTCGGCCGCCCGGGCGGAGTCGAGCAGGGGCTTCCCCCATTGCGTCGCCGTGCGCACGAGCTGCGTGAACGACGCGTCGCCGATGCCCCGGCGCGGCACGTTCACGATGCGGGCGAAGGCCTCGTCGTCCGCCGGATTGGCGATGAGCCTCAGGTAGGCAAGGACGTCCTTCACTTCGCGGCGCTCGTAAAAGCTCAAGGCGCCGACCAGCCGGTACGGGATCCCCCGGAACCGGAACGCCTCTTCGAGCGGTCGCGACTGCGCATTGGTCCGGTACAAGACGGCCATCCCCTCGTACGCGACGTCGCCGTCGGTCGCCCGGCGGCCGAGCTCGCCCGCCAGCCACTCCGCCTCGTCCCGCTCGTCCGCAGCGGTGAGCAGCGTGACGGGCTCGCCGCCCTGCGTCAGCGTGAACAACGTCTTGCCGAGCCGGCGGGCGTTTTCCGCGATGATGCCGTTCGCCGCGTCGAGGATCACCTGCGTCGATCGGTAGTTCTGCTCCAGCTTGATGAGGGTCGCGCCCGGGAAGTCCTGCTGAAACGTGAGCATGTGCCGCACGTCCGCCCCCCGCCAGCCATAGATCGCCTGGTCGTCATCGCCCACCACGCAGAGGTTGCGGTGCTCGCTGGCAAGCAGTTTCACGAGCCGGTACTGGGCGGCGTTGGTATCCTGGAATTCGTCCACCAGGACATGGTCGAAACGCCGCTGCCAGTACGCCAGGCGCTCCGGATGCTCGGCGAACAGTGTGAGCGGTAACAGCAGGAGGTCGTCGAAGTCCATGGCATTGGCCTGGCGAAGTGCGGGGCCGAGCCCCGCGTAGATCTCCGCCGCGACACGCTCGAGCGGGCTGTCGGCGCTCGCGCCCAGCTCCTCCGGAAGGAGCATCCGGTTCTTCGCGCCCGAGATGATCGCGTGGATCGCCCGCGGGGGATTGGCCTTGGGCGAGTGACCGCGCTGCTCCAGCAGGCGCTTGATGAAGGACTCGGAGTCGTCCTGGTCGTAAATCGTGAAGTTGGGCCCGAAGCCCAGCAACGCCGCCTCGCGCCGTAACAGGCGCGCCGACAGTGCGTGGAAGGTTCCGATCCACAGGCCGCGCGGGTCGGCGCCGAGCAGCGCGGCGACGCGCGCGCGCATCTCCCCTGCCGCCTTGTTCGTGAACGTGACGGCGAAGATGCGCGACGGCGCCACGCCCCGCTCGCGGATGAGGTGGGCGATCCGGGCCGTGAGGACGCGTGTCTTGCCCGAGCCCGCGCCGGCGAGCACGAGCAACGGGCCGCCGGGATGGCGGACGGCGGCGTCCTGTTGGGGATTCAGCGCGAGCGTCACGTCGTGCTCACGAGCGGGAATTCGAGCACGAACTCGGCCCCCTCTCCCAGCGGGGCCGGCCGGTAGGCCAAGCGGCCCCCGTGCTGCTGCTCGACGATGCGGCGCGCCAGGGCCAGTCCGATGCCCCACCCCCCCGGCTTGGTCGACACGCCCGGCTCGAACAGCTGGGCCCGCACTTCGGCCGGCACACCGGGACCGTCGTCGCGCACGCTCAACCGAGCAATGCGGGCGGACGCGTCCACGGCCACGTCGATCCGTCCGCCGCGTCCGGAGAGCGCGTCGATGGCGTTCTTGATCACGGCTTCGACCGCCCATTCCAGCAGCACCGGATCGCCGAGCGCCGTGGGACCCGGCCCGGTCGCGCGCAGCGACAGCGTCACGGGGCTCGCGAGCGTGGGGAGCCGGGGACGGAAGTAGCTCACCACGCGCTCGGCCAGGGCGCCCAGTCCCACGGGCTCGCGGCGGGCCGGGCGGCCGATGCGCTCGAACCGCTTGGCCACCCGCTCGAGGCGTTCCGCATCGGCCTGAAGATGCTCGGCCAGCTCGGCGCCGCTGGTACCCGGATTTTCCCGCAGGTATGCAATCCATCCCGTGAGGCTCATGAGCGGCGTGCCGAGCTGATGGGCCGATTCCCGCGCCATGGCGACCCAGAGGCGGTCGCGCGCCGCGGCGACCTGCGAGCGGAACGCCCAACCGGCGATCAGCGCCAGGCACAGGAGCACCGCGCCTTCCAGCGCGGCGATACTCGCAAACCGCCGCGCCGCGGTTCCGGTGCCGTAGTGGATCGTGCCCACGCCCGGCTGGACCAGTGGGGCGTTCTCGATGTCGAGCGCGGCGATCCACGCCCGCAGCCGGGCCGTGTCCGCCCCGATCGCCGGAGGCGCGTTGTCGAGCGCGGTGATGTGGCCCGCCGTGTCCATCACGACGATGGCGATACCGAGCGAGCGGACCTGGCGGGCGAGGTCCAGCAGCGCGTCGGTCGCGGCGTCGGGTCGGGGATCGTTCAGTCCGGCGAACACCCGGCCGAGCAGCGAGCTGGTCTGGCGCGCGTCGTCGCGCAGGTGACGCGCCACCACCCACGCGTACCAGACGGTGATCCCGCCGAGCAGCAGCGCCAGCCCCGCCACGACGGGAGGACCCGCCCGGCGGAGCGCGGCGTTACGTGCCACCGGCGGAGGGGGGGGGCGGCACGAGGCGCTCCAGCCCGAGGTACGGGACCAGCGCCGCGGGAACCGTCACGGAGCCGTCGGGCTGCTGGCGCGTCTCGAGCAGCGCCGCGATGGTGCGCGGCAGCGCCACCCCCGACGCGTTGAGGGTGTGCACGAAGTCCGGTTTCGCGCCGGCCGGGCGGTAGCGGATGTTGGCGCGTCGCGCCTGGAAGTCCGTGAAGTTGCTCGAGCTCGAGACCTCGAGCCATTGTCCTACTCCAGGGGCCCAGACCTCGAGGTCGTATTTCTTGGCCGCGGCGAAGCCAAGGTCCCCCAGCGCCATCAGCACCACGCGGTAGGGCAATTCGAGCCGCTGGAGCACGGCCTCGGCATGGCCGGTCAACTTTTCGTGCTCGGCCGGCGATTCGGCCCCCCGGCAGAATCGGACGAGCTCGACTTTGTCGAACTGATGCACCCGCAAGAGTCCGCGGGTCTCCTTTCCGGCGGCGCCTGCCTCGCGCCGAAAGCAAGGTGTGTAGGCGGCGTACGCCAGCGGCAGCTTCGCGCCGTCCAGGATCTCGTCCCGATGCAGGTTGGTAACCGGGACCTCGGCCGTCGGAACCAAAAACAGATCGTCCGGCGCCGTCTTGTAGGCGTCGTCTTCGAACTTCGGCAGCTGGCCCGTGCCAACCATGATCTCCCGACGGACGACGAACGGTGGCTCGACCTCGACATATCCGTGCTGGCGGGTGTGCAGGTCGAGCATGAAGTTGATCAGGGCGCGCACGAGCTTCGACCCGGCACCCACGAACACCGGGAAGCCGGAGCCCGACAACTTCGCGCCCCGCGCGAGGTCCAAGATCCCGAGCGTCTCCCCCAGCTCCCAGTGCGGTTTCCCGCCCCGCGGGGCCGGCTCGCCCCAGGTGCGGACCACTTTGTTGTTCGACTCGTCTCCGTCCGGTACGTCCGGGAGCGGGAGGTTGGGAACGTAGAGCAGCTTTTCTTCGATTGCGGCTTCGAGGCTGCGCAGCTCGACTTCCAGGGTATCAATGCGCTCGCCCAGCTTGCGGCGGCCTTCGCGCACGGCCGCCGGGAGCTCGCCCTTTTCCTTCATCAGACGCGCGTCCCCCTTCGCGGCCTCGTTGCGCTCCGCCTTGAACTGGTCGAGCTGGCCGATGAGCGCGCGGCGGCGCATATCCAGGGCCTCGAGCTCGTCGAGCAGCCGCGTGACGGTCGGATCGCCGCGGCGAGCGAGCGCGGCGCGCACCTGCTGGGGCGAGGCGCGCAGGAGCTTGAGATCGATCACGACGCTACTGCTTCGGGAATCCGGGCTCGAGACCGCGGTAGCCGCAATTCTGGTCGACCAGAGTCTCTATATCCAACCGGCGTGCCGTCGAGTCCACGACCAGCACCCGCAGCTTGGCGTAGAGCGACACCGTCGTGCCGAACAAGCACTGAATCGGCCGCGACCGGACGAGCACCACCGTCCCCGTATCGAGCGCGATCGGCTTGTCGAAGACGTAACCCCCGGTCGGGCCGAGCTTGATCGCGTCGAACGCCGTCGTGGACTGCTGCAGTCCGGACAGCTGGCCGAGGTTGATCGCTCCCGTGGGAAACAGTGCGGGCGCCCCGAGCGAGTCGAAGTCGAAGGCGAAATCGAGCGCCGTCGTCTGGTCCATTCGGACGGTGTGTGCGCCGTCGAGCGCGAAGGCCGACGGGAGGCGGACGTCGGTCCCGCGCAGCGCGAACAGCGACACCGTATCCACCACATTGGCGAAGATCGGAGCGGGGAGGTTCGTGGTGTCGCCGCACGCGACGACGAGCAAGGCGAGCCCGGTCAGCGCGGCGTCGCGCGCGGCGATACGGCGGTGCGGAGGCATTCGGTGCGGGGAAGATACCGCGCGGCGTCCGAGTGGGTCAACCCACGGTGGCTGCTTGACTTCGCCAGTTTCCGTTCCTATGCTTGGCCGCCGTATGGCGACAATCCGGGATGTGGTCGAGGCGCTCGCCCGCCGCGGCGGCGTGGACGCTGTGGTGGTCGTCGGGCGTGACGGGTTGCCGATCGACGCCCGCGCGACCGACGGCGTCGACGCCGAAAACGTGGCTGCCCTCTTGCCGTCAGTCATCAATGGGTTGGGGCAGCTTGGCCAGGCGGGGGGACGGGGGGAATTCGGCACCGGCGTGCTCGAGTTCGGCTCCGGCATCGCCGTGGTCTCCGTCCTCAACGCGGATGCCCTGCTCGTTGTCCTGGTCCGGCCGTCCACCAACGTGGGGGCCCTGCTCTACGACCTGCGCCGCCACCGTTCGGCGATCGCCGGCCTCCTCTGACCCGGATTTGCCCGCTTGTCGCCCGCCCGGCGGCATCTCCTCGTCGTCGACGACGAGCCGCATATCGGGTTGTTGCTGCGCCCGCACCTGGAACGCCTCGGCTACGTGGTAAGCATCGCCCGGACGCTGGGTGAGGCGCGCCACGCGCTCGCGGGCGGCGTCCCACCCCTCGACGCCATGCTTCTCGATCTCCATTTGCCCGACGGCTCCGGATTCGATCTCCTGCGCGAGCTCCGCGCTGCCGCGGCCACCCGAGCGTTCCCCGTCATCGTCCTGACCGCCGAAGGTGAAGACCGCATCCTGGGAGAGGCGGAGAGCCTCGGCGCCGGGTTGCTCACCAAGCCGTTCAGCCCGAGCAAGCTGACGGCGCGGATCGCCGCGATGCTGGGCGACGCGCCTCCTCCCTCGGTTTCTCAGGATCCGCGATGAGCGTCTGGGCCGCCATCCTGGCGGGGGGGGCGGGGACCCGGTTTTGGCCGCTCTCGACACCGGAGCGGCCCAAGCAGCTGCTGCCCCTCGTGGGCGACCGCCCGCTGCTCGTCCAGGCGGTGGAGCGGCTCGACGGGCTCATCCCGCCCGAGCGTATCTTGATCCTCACGGGGCCCTTCCTGGTGGACCAGATGGCGCGCGTGGTGCCGCAGATCCCGCGGGCGCAGATCTTCGCCGAGCCGCGCGCGGCGTCGACCGCACCGGCGCTCACCTGGGCCGCGCACTGGATCTCGCAACGGGATCCCGGGGCTCAGATGCTGTCCCTGCACGCCGACTGGGCGGTGAGCGACGAGCGCGCGTTCCGCGCGGCCGGGCGGCAGGCGCTCGGCGTGGCGGCCGAGTACGATGTGCTCGTTACGGTGGGGGTGAAGCCGACGCGCAACGAGACGGGCTACGGCTACATCATCCCCGGGAAGCCGCTGGGCGGAGCGCGCACCGTGCGGCGCTTTCTCGAGAAACCATCCCCTGCCCGGGCGGCGCTGTTGCGTCGCCGGGGCGCGCTCTGGAATACGGGCCTGTTTGCGTGGGGCGTGGCGCGGTTTCTGGGCGAAGCCGGCGCCTACGCGCGCGAGCTCAAGCCCGGCTGGCCGGCGCTCACCGCCGGCGACGTCGCGGGTTTCTTCGCCGCCGTCCGGCCGGTGGCGGTGGACGTCGCCGTGCTGGAGCGCACCAAGCGGCTCGCCGTCGTGGCCGGGACCTTCGCGTGGGACGACATCGGCTCCTGGGACGCGCTGCTGCGCATCCGCAAGCCCGACGCGCACGGCAACGTGGTGGTCGGGAAGGCGACCGTGGCGGACGACGTGCGCCGGTCGGTGATCTGGTCGGAGAGCGAGCACGTCGCCGTCGTGGGTCTGGAAGACATGGTGGTCGTGCGGGCGAACGGCCACACCCTCGTGATGCCCACAGGCCGCGCCGAGCGCTTGAAGGAGCTCGTCCGGCGGCTGTGACCCACGCCCTCTACCTGCTCGATCCGGATCCCGCCCCCGCGTGGGCGCCGTTCGCCGGCGCGCGTCCGCTGTGTGAATTACGCGCCGGCGCGCACCTGATCCGCGAGCGCTGGGAGACGTTCATCGGCGCGGAGAGCTCCGCGATCTTCGCCCTGCCCCACCTCGCCGGATTTGCCGAGGCCGGCGTGCCGCTCGTGGCCGCCCGCCGCCCCGTCCCCGGGCCGGCGGTGATCGGCTCTTCGACGTTCGCGCCGCGCGGGCTCGCTCCCTCGCTCCCGGAGGGCGCCTTCCGCCTCACGAACGGCGGGGTCACGGTGGGATGGGGAGTCGGAGTCGGCGCCACGTGGGACGGCCCCCAGCCGCACGCCGCGGCGATCGAAGTGCCGGGCGTCGTGCTGCACGGTACGTACGACCTGGTGCCTGCCCTCGAGCACCTGCTCCCGGACGACCTGCGCGGGTTGCTCGGCGACAGTGACCCGCTCCCCATGGGCAGCACCGTGCTCGGCGATCCGGCGGCGATCGCCCTGCGCGACGCCGCCGTGGAACCTGGCGTCGTCTTCGATGTACGGAACGGGCCGGTCGTGCTCGAGAGCGGCGCCGAGGTGCGCACCGGTTCTCGGCTCGAGGGGCCCCTGTGGATCGGCGCGAACGCGCACGTGCTGGGCGGCCCCGTGCGCGCCTCGGCCATCGGCCCGCGAACCAACGCGCGCGGTGAGCTGTCGAATTGCGTCTTCCTGGGGTACGCGAACAAGGCGCACGACGGCTTCGTCGGCCATTGCGTGATCGGTCGCTGGGCGAATCTCGGCGCGGGAACGATCACGTCGAACTTGAAGAACACGTACGGTCGCGTGCGCCTCGAGATCGCGGGCGCCCCCCTCGAGACCGGCCTGCAGCTGCTCGGCAGCCTGATCGGGGACCATGCCAAGACGGCGATCGGCACGCTGCTCGGCACGGGGACCGTGATCGGTACCGGCGCGAACGTCTTCGAGGGCGTGCGGCCGCCCAAGTACGTCCCGCCGTTCGCCTGGGGGGGCGCGAGCGGCGGCCGGATGAGCAGGGACGGGTTCGTCAAGATCGCCGGGCGGGTGCTCCCGCGCCGCGACGTCGTCCTGGACGACGCCACGCGGGCCATGCTGGAGCGGATTTATGACTGGGCGACGCACTGAGTTTCGTGCTCGGCCGGTTGCTCCCCGGCAAGGGAATGCGCACATTGTTCAGTTCCAGTGGACACACGCGCTATGCCGCAAACGGATCAATACCGACGGGTTGGTAAGTTCGAGCTGCACGAGCTCATCGGCGAAGGGGCGATGGGCGTCGTGTGGAAGGCGTACGACTCCGTCATCCGCCGCTACGTGGCGCTCAAGCTGCTGTCGCGCGCCGGTCGCTCGACCGACGCGCAAGAACGCTTCATGCGTGAGGCACGGGCTGCCGGTGCGCTGCAACATCCCAACATCGTCACGATCTACGACCTGGGCGATTCGGACGATCAGCTGTTCATCGCGATGGAGCTGGTGGATGGCCGGGACCTGAGCTCCCTGATCGCGTTGAGCGAGCCGCTCGCGCTCGAGCGCAAGCTCGACATCGTGATCGAGGTTCTGCAGGGGCTCTCCTACGCGCACGAGCGCGGCGTCATCCACCGCGACGTCAAGCCCTCCAACGTCCGGATCGCCTCCGACGGGTCGGTGAAGATCATGGACTTCGGCATCGCGCGGCTGCAGTCGGCCGATGTGACGGGCTCGGGCGCGATCGTCGGCACCCCGACCTACATGGCGCCGGAGCAGATCACGAACGGCGCGATCACGCCGGCCACCGACATCTTCGCCGTCGGCTGCGTCTTGTACGAGCTGCTCGCGTACCACAAGCCGTTCGGGGGGGAAACGGTCCACGGCGTGCTGTACCAGGTGTTGACCACCGACCCGAGGCCGCTCCGCACCATGGCGCCGTCGATCCCCGCGTCGCTCGAGCGGGTCGTCGGGAAGGCCCTCAATAAGGTGCCGGAGGAGCGCTACGAGACGGCACGACAGATGCAGTCGGCGCTGTTCGGCATCCGGGCCGCGCTGTCCGGGGCGTCCGACACCACCGAGCGGCTCAGCCTACGGTGGACGCCGATCCCGTCGGCGGTCCTGCGTCTCGTCACGCACGCCCCGATCAAGTGGCGGGCCGCAGCGTTGACGACGTTGATGGTGACGGCGCTGGTGCTGTTGTACGTCTCGCGCTCCCCCTCCCCCGTCGCCGCGCTCCCCGACGCCGAGCTCACGGGCGCCACGCTGGACCAGCTCGTGACGTACCCGATGCCGGCGCATCTCAACGCCGCGCTGGTCGGACAGCGCGACTCGGCGCTCGCAGCCCGCGACCGGGCGCGGCGTGCCGGCGCGATGAAGAACAACGTGCCGTCCCTGATCCTCGCCGAAACCGTCGTCCAGAACGCCGAGCGCGCCCTGCGCAGCGACGACCTCGCGCGGGCCGCGAGCGGCTACTTGAGCGCGATCCCCCAGTACGCCAAGGCTCAGGGCGAAGCCGAGGCGCTCGAGCGGGAAGCCGAGCAAGCCATCGCCCGCGCGACGCCCGTCGTGCACGCCCTGGCGACACGACCCGAAGCAGGGCGCGCGGCCACCTCGCTGGCGCGCGCCGACTCGCTCTACAAGGCGATGGACTACGTGGTGTCCCGGCTGGCGGCGCGCGACGCCGAGCAGGTGGGCGTGGCCGCCGGAGTGGCTCCCCCGTCGCTCCAGCCACCCGAGGTGCGCGCGGCGATCGCCGTCCTGCTGCAGGATCTCGAGCGCGCCGTGTCGAGCGAGCGCGTCGGGAACTTGCAGGTCCTGATGCCCGGCATGGCCGAGAAAGACGTGGCGGCGTGGCAGGGCTTCTTCCAGCGCTACACCCGACTCACCGCCCGATACACCCTCGACCAGCTGACCACACGCGGCGACACGGCGCACGCCACCGTACGGACCGTCTACCTGTACGTGCCGGCCGGCGGCGGCGCGCAGCGCGAGACGCGCCTGCGCCAGGCGATCCGCTTCACTCGGACGACCAACGGCTGGCGCGTCGCGAACATCCGCGAGGCGCCCTGAGCGCGCCCGTCAGTCCCAGGCGCGCTCGGAAACCGGCGGCGGCGCAGGGATGGCCACGGAGTCCGCACGCGCGATCGGCGGCCCCACGCGCCGCAGCGTCACCGGCTTCTCCAGATCGCCCCCCGAGAGGGTGAGTTTGTCGCCGTCGAGCTTCATGCCGTAGACCTGCCACACCCCGTCCCCCAGCGTCAACCACAAGCTGTCGCCCGCCATCCGCCAGCGTGCCACCTGATCGCCGAACTGCGCGGAGCTGTCGCCCCGCACCATGATGTTGCGGATCTCGTCGTCGGTCTTGGCCTGCCATTTCCCTTCGAGCCGAGAGCGGGGACCCGCGCTGGAATGCGCCGTCTGGGCGCAGAGACCTGGAGCGATCCCGAGCAGGAGGACGACCAGACTGGAGAGGCGAACCGTCACGAGTAGCCGTGCCATGAGGAAGCGCTACAAAGATACCTAGGCGGAGGGAGGCGGATCAGGTCCCGGCAGGCCCGGCCCCCCTTCGCCCGGTGCAGGCACGGGGGTGCGTTCGTCGGTCATGATGGCCACCTGCGGCTCCCACTGACGCATCATCCGCACGAAGGCACCCGCCAGCTCGGGATCGAACTCCGTGCCGGCCCGATCCTCGATGTACGACAAGGTCTTCGACTGCGGCCACGCTTCGCGGTAGGGACGGTGGGTGCGGAGGGCGTCGTACACGTCGCACACGTGTACCAGCTTGCTCCCCTCATGGCAGTCGCGCCGGTACAGCAACGCGGGATAGCCGTCGCCGTTCAGCATGATGTGGTGCTCGTAGGCGACCACCGCGGCGAGATCCAGGTCTTCCTCCGCGCGCAGGATGATGCGCGCGCCTTCGGCAGGGTGCCGATTCATCAACGCGCGCTCGGTATCCGAGAAGCGTCCAGGCTTGGTGAGGACCTCGATCGGTATTTTCACCTTCCCGATATCGTGCAGCAGTCCCGCTACTCCGAACGCCCGTACGTCCCGGGCCGAGAGGCCGCGGGATTCGGCGAGGGCCATGGCCAGCACCGCGACGTTCATCGAATGGGTCGTCGTGTACTGATCGAACTCCTTGAGCTGCAGCAGCGGGATCACGACCTGCCGCCCGCCGTGCATCGCGATCGAGAGGGAGCGGACGACCGCCTCCGCTTCTGTGAGTGGCAGCATCCCCCGCGCCTGCACCTCCTGCTGGACCCAGCGCACCGCGTCCGCTTCCTCGCTCAGGGAATAGCTGATCGTCGCGGTCGAGATCGCGGCGGCGCCCTGTTCATCCCCGCCGCGCACCCCGACGGCACCGAACCGGATGCCGGAGCGGCGCATCTGGCGCGCCTCCGTGGTGTCGATCGCGGAGAGCGTGAGGCGGGCGAGAACCTCGTCGAGAAACGCCTCGAATTCCTCGCGGCTCACGGCCTCGGAAAACTCCAGGCGCTGGATCCCCGCGAGCGCCAACCGCCGTCCCCAGTCCCAGGCCTTGAGCTCGCGCAGCGGGAGCCGCCCAAACACGACCTCATCTCCCAGGAACGTGAACAGGGGCCGTGTCTCGCTCGCCTGCAGGTCGCTCAGCTCCCGATACGCGTCGTCGATGGCGCGCTCGCGCGCCGGATGCCCCGGCCGATAGAGCGTCATCGCCGCCAGCGCGTGGGCGAACGCGTTGAGGAAACCCGCGGGGCTGCTCACGGCCGGCTCTGCGGGTCCGCGGCGCTGCGGATCTCGCCGTCGGGCGACGCCGCCGCGATGGCGAGGCGGGCGCGCGCCCGCGCATCCTGCCGCCACCCGGTCGCCAGCGCCGCCAGCGCAACGAGGAGATCGGGGGACTTGGCCGGTAGCCGCTCCCGGCCGAACAGCGTGCGACCGCCCGCCGTGATCTGCAGCAGCGTCTCGAGCGCGGCCGGCGCCCGAGTGTACCCCAAGCAACGCACGGCGAGCACGCGCAGGTCGCCGGCGAGCGCGCGTTCCGAGGCACGCTGCACCAGCAGGGGCACGGCGGCGTCCGGACAGGCTTGCAGCGCGACCGCCAGACCCAACGTGAGGCGCAGGGTGCGCGTGTCTTGATCACTCAGGCCGGCGACGAGCGCTTCGTCGCGCCCGTCGGGTCGCTTCAGCTGCAGCTTCACCGCCTGCCAGCGCACCCGCGCGTCGGCATGGCGCATGTAGGGGGCGGCCGAGAACCCCGCCGGCGGGGGCCCCAGCTCTTCGAGCAGCGCCAGCAGGTTGCGAGTCACGTACCAGCGGCTGTCGTCCAGTCGCGCAATTACGAACGGCGCGATCTCGGCGCCCATCTTCGCCAGCTGCGCCAGCAACCCGCGGCGCGCCCCGCGCGACTCCGCCACCGCCAGGGCGTCGAGCAGCGGTGGGGCCGCCGCCGTCCCCACGAGCGGCACGAGGCGCTCGAGCAGCTTGAAGTCCATCGGCTCGCGAGCGACGATCTGCTGCACGGCAGCCGCCGTGGCGATCTGCGCTCGGACCGTCGCCGCGGCGGCGGGATCGGCCGCTCCGCCTTCCAGCGCGTCGAGCAGCTGCGCCAGCCGGCCCTCGGCTACCACGCGAGCGACCGCGGCATGGAGACGCGGTCCCATCGTCCCGATCTCGAGGGCCATCGCCACGAGACGATCGGGCTCGGTCGCATGGTGATCGGATCGCGGCGTCCCGGCCGGCGCGGCCCGCGCCATGCGTTGCAGCGCCTCGCCGTACGCTCCGGGATTCGGATCGGGGAGCGTCCATCCGGCCAACAGCTGCCGGACCTGCTCGCGCAACGCCGCGTCCGCCTGCGGTCGCACCGGGGCGGCGCCCGCCTCCGCGTGCACCGCGAGCTTGGAGAGGAGGCGCACGAGCGAGTGTGAGATGGTCGCGTGCGACGACTCCGCGGCGGCTTTGAGGATGTCCAGTACCGCATCCACCGCCATGCCGTCCGCCGCATCGGAGACGAACTGGCGCCGCTGCGCGAAGTCTCCCCCCATCCTCACCAGCCGCTGCAGCGTGTCGGGCTCGAGCGTTCGAATGAGGCGCGACGTCCGGCGCCGCAGCGCCGCGGCTTCCGTACTGCCCGCGGTCTTGAGCTCGGCGGCAATCTGCAGCAGGTAGCCCACGATCACTTGATCGTACGCGGTGGCCCCGGCCTTCGAGTGCTCGTCGATGGCCTTCGCAATGACCGCCGGCTCCGTGGGAGTCGGCCGGGTGTCTTCCGGCGCCGTCGCCAGGGCCGCCCGAGCCAAGCCCACCCACAGCTGGGCGGCCCGGGCATCCCCTTCCCCTGGGGCGGGGCCGCCTTGATCCGTGAGCTCCAGGCGCTCGTACGTGAGCGCATGCAGCTGCACGTGCGGCCACGCCGCCAGGCGGTCCCGGTCGCCAAGACCCAATGGCTGGCCGGTCCGCTCCGCTTCCATCGCGAGCGTGCGGAGCGCGTCGGTCACTTCGCCCTGCTCCACGCCGCGTCGGAACGTGATGGCACCTAGGTGGTGACGATGCAGCCGGCCGGCGAGCTCCCGCAGCACAGGATGCTTGGGGTCGGTGGCCACCCCCTCGATCACGAGCTGATTGCGCGCCACGCCAAGGGAGACAGTCGCGCGATCCTCGAGCAGTAAAGCGGCCCGTCGCGTCACGCCCGCCGCCGCCGGCGCGAGAGAGGGGTGTCCTTCCGGATACATGGCGTG
>WNGQ01000222.1_pt1 | contig 62920 bp, 54 predicted proteins | sample 5407661 | NCBI WGS metagenome assembly WNGQ01 (sample SAMN13153382, study PRJNA577476) | soil metagenome | isolation source: 60 cm soil or saprolite under Garry oak tree replicate 2 | place: USA:California | collected 2016-06-15
GAGTTCCAGGCGCGGCTCTCGCCGCTGCGGGATGCCTGGGCCTGGTCGGGGTTGTCGCCCTCGCCCGCCAGGCTGCGGCGTTGCCAGCCTTGTTGCTGGCGTTCTTCCCGCTCGCGCTGCTGACGGCGACGGTTCGGGCCTACCCGCTGGACGGCCGCCTGGTGCTGTTCGTGATCCCGGTGGTGCTGCTGCTGGTGTCGGCGTCGATCGACGCGGTCCGGCACAAGCTCCGAGGGGTCGCCGTCGGCGGGTGGGTCGCGGCCCTGCTGGTCGGTGTGGTCGCCTTCCAGCCGGTCCTCCTCGCGGTGCGGGCATTTCCGCGGCCGATGGAGGTGTCGGAGCTGCGCCCGCTGCTGGAAGCTGTTCGCTCGCGATGGCAGCCCGGCGACCGGATCGCGGTGGAGACCAGTGCGAAGCCGGTGTACCGGTACTACGCGCCACGCCTCGGGCTCGACCCCGCTCCCTACGTTGTCGCACTGCGGTCAGGGCGGTGCGACGGCCCGCCGGTCGACCCTGCGCTGCTCAAGGCCCGCCGGCTGTGGATCGTGCTGTCGGCGTGGCCGCATTCGACCCTGGCGCCAACGGCGTTTGGCACGCCGCTCGACGCAGACGCGCAGCCCGGAGAGCAGGCCGACCTCGCCCAGTTGCGGGCTGCTGGACGTCCCCTCGACGTCGAGCGGGCCCCGGGCGCCGCCGTCTGGCTCTTCCAGCTGCTTGCAACCCCGCAGCCGGTCCAAGAGCAGCCGGCACCACCCTGCCCGCGGCTCGCCAGCATCAAGCCGAGAGCCCCACTCGACGCACTTGCCGCATAGCACCATCGAACACATCGGTGCCGGCGGGTCTGGATGGCGGGGTGGTAGATGGTGCGGGTTTGGGGTGGGACGCCACCCGGGCCGTCGTGATCCTTGGTCTGGTGGAGCGAGCTGGTCGAAGCTGGCGAGCATGACCAGGGTGGCTACCATATATGGCATGAGTATGATGCGGACCACCGTGTATCTGACCCAGGAGGCCAAGCATCTGCTGACCCTGGCCGCGAGGCGGCAGCACCGTAGCGAGGCCGAGTTGATACGGGAGGCCATCGACCGGCTGCTGCTGGCCGAGCCCGCCCGACCGGCACCGGAGCTCCCCGTCTTTGACGACCTTGACGCCTCGCTGCCCGATCAGGTCGATGAGGTGCTGGCCGCGGGGTTCGGCGCTGACGGCTTCTCGTGGGACGACACGGAGCGCCCCGGTGCCGCATCTGATCACTGACACCTCCGGGCTGCTGGCCGGGATGGCCGCGAAACATCCGCTCCACAACGCAGTGCGGGCAACATCGTCCTGGCCGGCCGCTATTCGACCGACCGCGTGCTGACCCTCGACGAACGGCATTTCCACACCGTCCGTCCGCTGACCCAGCGCTACCCCGCCTTCTGCCTCCTGCCCGCCGACGCGTGAGTTCGCGGACCGACCGATGATCTGACGATCTCGTCAGGTTTGGATGGCGGGATGGTAGTCGGCTGGGGCAGACCCTGGAAATCCGCGGGTGGCGGCAGCCGCTGCGTTGTGACCCGGAAGCGCGCATCCGGCTACTCGTAGTGGTAGCGCGCTTGGAGGATGACGATGTCGTCGCCATCGACCAGATAGACGAGGCGGTGCTCCTCGCTGATTCGTCGCGACCAGCAGCCCGCGAAGGCGTGCCGCAGCGGTTCGGGCTTGCCGATGCCCTCGAATGGGTTCCGCAGGACGTCGTCGATGAGCTTGTTGATTCGTTTGAGCGTGGTGTGGTCGGCTGACAGCCGGTACTTGTAGTCGATCCAGCCGTTGGGCGTGAAGACCAGCCTCACCGGGCCAGCTCGTGTTCTTCGCGCTCCCCTGCGCGAGCCTGCGCCAGACTCTCCAGGAGGTGCCGTGCGTTGGCGGGCGAGCGCAGCAGGTGGGCGGTCTCCTCCAGCGCCTCGAAGTCGGCGCGCGACATCAGCACGGCGTCACCGCGCTTGGACATGATCTCGATCGGCGTCCGGTCATTGTTGACCTGCTCGATCAACGGAAACAGATTCTTGCGTGCTTCTGAAGCGGTGATGGCCATAGCCGTTCCCTTCACTGGTACGAAATCTCGTACCAGTCTACACAGTCCATGCTGCTTGAAGGGTACGAAAAATGGATTGTGCAGCTCGCCGGTACTCGTCTGACGGTTTCGTCAGGTTTGGATGGCGGGGTGGTAGTCGGCTGGGGGCAGGCCGAAGGTCCAGGCGACGGCTTCGTGGGCGGTTTGCATCGCGGGGGGGACGCGGAGCCAGAAGGGCTCGTGGGTGCCGTCGGGGGTGGGGGTGGCGTTGTGGACCTCGACCATGACGACGGGTTCGTCGTTGGGGAGGTCGGCGCGCCAGAGGTGGCCGGTGTGGTCGTGGTGGATGAGGGTGGGGTTGGCGTCGTGGAGGTAGCGGGTGGGGCCGTAGCGGTCCAGGAGGGCGTGGCGGAGGGGGCGGTCGATCGTGGTCTGGATGGCTTGGAGGGTGATCGTCTCGGGGTGCTCGATGACGGCGCGGGGGACGCGGGTGCCGTGCCAGTGCCAGAGGGCGAAGCCGTCGGGCCAGGCGACAGCGGGGCCGTCGTCGGCGTGGAGGTTGTTGCGGTCGTCACAGAGGAGGCGGGAGGGCCGTTCGGTGAGGACCACGGTTTGCTCGAACGGCCAGCACCAGCCTGCGCTTCGCGCCAGGGTCAGCAGCCCTTCCAGGCGTCCGCAGGATTCCGTCGCGCCCGTCCACCGGAAATGGTCGCAGGCGATCAGGAGCTCGGCGAAGCTCCAGGAGTGGAACATGCGCTCGCGCAGCTCGGCCGCACGGTGGATGCCGAGCCGCGTCTCGATCTCCCCCGCGACCTCGCGCTCCACGGAGGCTCGCAGCCACCCGGCGCCAAGAGGCGGCAGGTAGCTGAACAGCTTCTCGTACTCCCCCTCGATCTGGTCGGCGGGGACGCCTTCGTTCTCGTGGAGGGCCACCTTCAGCGCCCACTCCAGCCGGTCGGCGAACTGGCTGCTCAACGGCACGGTTGTCGGCTGCTCGGTGGCGAGGATCTCGGCGGCTGCCTGCGCGCCGGTCAGCGGGGAGTCACACCAGATGATCCCCTTGGGGGGCGCCAGGCCGATTGCTAGCCAGGCCTGCTGGACGGCGCGCTCGGCGGCGGGGCGGTCGGCCGGGGCGGTTGACCACAGGACGCGGCGCCAGTCGGCGCAGAGGGCCTGCAGCTGCTGGTAGCGGACGCCGGTGTAGAGCCAGCCGAGCACGACCACGCACCTCAGTCCGCCACGAAGGTGATCGCGCTGGGGGTGTACTCGCGCTGGCGGCGGACCTCGTAGAGGCCGGGGGCGATGGGGATGGCGGCGTGCTCCTCGTGGGTGAGGGGGGCCTCAGTGGGGACGCGGAGGAAGCGGCGCTCGGACAGGGGGTCGAGCAGCAGTTCGGCGTCGGGGGCGGCGACGGCATGGGCGTGGCCAGTGGTCTCGCCTTCGGCGAGGACCAGGCGGCCCCGGCGGTCGCGCTTGGCGCGGAACATGGCGCAGAACAGGTGGCCGGCGGGGGTCACGAGCACGTCGCCCTGGCGGTACTGCCGGGGTGCGGCGGCGGTGGGCATGGGGGCAGCCTCCTCTTCGGATCAGCGTTCTGATCGGCGTGTGGGATCAACCAGGTATCGAACATATGTTCGATTTGCAGTCTGATCCAAAGAGGTCCCGGCGTCAAGCCAGCAGCGGGGCAAATCCCAGGTGGCTCAGCTCACCTCGGCCATGATCTCGTCGGGGATGTCGAAGTTGCCATAGACGTCTTGGACGTCGTCGATATCGTCGAGGGCGTCGAGCAGGCGCAGGACCTTGATGGCGCCGTCGCGGTCGAGCGAGACCGACAGGCTCGGCACCATGGTGACCTCGGCGGACTGGTAGGCGATGCCAGCGGCGTCGAAGGCGGCCCGGACCTGGCGGAGGTCGCTGGGGGGGGTGGTGACGGTGAAGCCGGACTCGTCGCCCTGGACGTCCTCGGCGCCGGCCTCCAGCGCGACCTCCATGACGCGGTCCTCGTCGGCGGCGTCGCTGAGGACGGCCAGCTGGCCCTTGCGGTTGAACAGGTAGGCGACGCTGCCACTGTCGGCGAGACTCCCGCCCGCTTTCGTGAAGGCGTGGCGGACCGCCGCGGCGGCGCGGTTGCGGTTGTCGGTCAGCGCCTCGATCAGGACCGCGACACCGCCGGGCGCGTAGCCCTCGTAGGTCACCAGTTCCGGCTGCTGGCCGCCGAGCTCGCCGGCGCCGCGCTTGACGGCGCGGTCGATGGTGTCGTTCGGCACCGAGTTGTCCTTGGCCTTCTGGATGGCGTCGGCCAGGGTCGCGTTGCCCTCCGGGTTGGAGCCGCCGCTGCGGGCGGCGACCTCGATGGCGCGGATCAGCTTGGCGAACAGCTTGCCGCGCCGCGCGTCCTTGGCACCCTTCTGGTGCTTGATGGTGGCCCACTTCGAGTGGCCTGACATGGCAGCTCCCTTTTCTCAGTCTCTTTGCGCGGCGGTGGCAACCAGGTCGGCGAACCAGCGGTGCAGGCGGGTGTCCCCGGTCAGCTCGGGATGGAAGGCGGTGGCCAGCAGGTTGCCCTGGCGGGCGGCGACCACGCGGCCGTCGAGCTCCGCCAGGACGTCGACGTCCGCGCCCGCCTCGGTGATCCAGGGGGCGCGGATGAAGGCGGCGGCGACCGGGCCGCCGTCGATCCCCTTGACGTCGACCTCGGCCTCGAACGAGAAGACCTGCGGCCCGAAGGCGTTGCGCCGTACGGCCACGTCCATGACCCCGAGGAGGTCCTGCGGCGGGCCCTCGACCGCTCTGGCCATGAAGATCATGCCGGCGCAGGTGCCGAACAGCGGGAAGCCGGCCCGGGCGCGCTGGCGCAGCGGCTCCAGCAGGCTGTAGCGGCTGGCCAGCTTGCCGATCACGGTGGACTCGCCGCCCGGCACGATCAGGCCGTCGACCTGGTCGAGGTCGGCGAGCGTGCGGACCTCGCGGGCGTCGACCCCAAGCGCGGTGAGGGCCAGCAGGTGCTCGCGGACGTCGCCCTGGTAGGCCAGGACGCCGATGGTGACGGGAGCGGGAGCCATTGCTATGCGACCGCCTACCAGCCGCGGCCGGCCAGCCGCTCGCTCTCGGGGACCGAGGAGATCCCGACCATCGGCTCGCCGAGGCCGCGCGAGACCTTGGCGATGATCGCGGGGTCCTTGTAGAAGGTGGTCGCTTCGACGATGGCGTGGGCGCGGCGGGCCGGGTCGCCGGACTTGAAGATCCCCGAGCCGACGAACACGCCTTCGGCGCCGAGCTGCATCATCATCGCCGCGTCGGCGGGAGTGGCGATGCCGCCAGCGGTGAACAGCACCACCGGGAGCTTGCCCGCGCTGGCGACCTCGGCGACCAGCTCGTAGGGGGCGCCCAGTTCCTTGGCGGCGGTGAACAGCTCCTCCTCGCGCAGGCCCGCCAGGCGGCGGATGCCGGCCGAGATCGAGCGCATGTGCCGGACAGCCTCGATCACGTTGCCGGTGCCCGCCTCGCCCTTGGAGCGGATCATGGCGGCACCCTCGGCGAGGCGGCGCAGGGCCTCGCCGAGGTTGGTGGCGCCGCACACGAACGGGACCGTGAACTGCCACTTGTCGATGTGGTGGGCCTCGTCGGCGGGGCTGAGCACCTCGGACTCGTCCACGTAGTCGACCCCGAGCGCCTGCAGCACCTGGGCCTCGACGAAATGGCCGATGCGCGCCTTGGCCATCACCGGGATCGAGACCGCCTCGATGATCTCATGGATGAGCTGCGGGTCGCTCATGCGGGCCACGCCACCCTGCACGCGGATGTCGGCCGGGACCCGCTCCAGGGCCATGACCGCGACCGCCCCGGCTTCCTCGGCGATCTTGGCCTGATCCGCGGTGACGACGTCCATGATGACGCCGCCCTTGAGCATCTCGGCCAGGCCGCGCTTGACCCTGGCGGTGCCGGTGACGGCCCCGGTGACGTGGTTGGTCGACTCCATGTGGTGGCTCCTCGTCCTGCCGCTCGCCCCCGTACCGGCGCCCATCGCCGCGCGTTTTCCCTGCTCAGAGGCCTATTCCAGAGAGAGGCTACACCACGGCGGAGCCCGGCTTCAACGCTGTGGCGGGGTGGGGCCGGAGGCGCGGAACTTCCATTCCAGGCGGTAGCGGGCCTGCAGCAGGGGCTGGTCAGTGGCCCAGTCGAAGCGCACCCTGTCCCCCTCCTCGCGGCGCCGGATCGGGGTCGGCAGCGGCAGCTCACCGAGGGCGAGCGAGGTCTCGGTGCCCCAGACGACCGGCTGGAGGGCCGCCAGGAGGTTGAGCTGGACGCTCAGCCGCACGGTGGGCAGGCGCACCGCACGCTGGAACCAGTGTCCCCATTTGTCCGCTCCGACGGTGTAGCTGTAGGAGATCCAGGTCGCTTCGCCTGGGTAGAGCGGGAACTTGCCCTGGGCGTTCTCGAACAGCAGCCACAGCTCTTTGAAGGAGTCGCGGTCGTGCTTGGCCTCCCAGGCCATCGGCTCGGCTCCCCCTGATGGGTCGGGCGCCTCCCCACACCAGGCCCGCAGGTCCAGCTCGGGCAGGGTGAGGGGGTTGCTGCGGTAGAGCCGGTTGGAGCGGTCCGCCTGCCCGGGGTAGCGGTCGACCGCGATGCGGATGAGGAAGCGCGTCACCACCGAATCGCTCGCGTTCACCAGGCGCTTGCCCATGCGCAGGTGGTAGTCGCCACCGCGGTGCTCGAGGGTGGCCTGGTCCTGCTCGATCACGAGCTGGCCCGGGCGGGCGCCAGCGGCGCGGGTGAAGCCGCCGACGCGGGCAGCGGCGAACTCGCGCCAGTGCTGCCAGATGGAGCCGCCCGCCCCCAGCACGGTCTCGGCACGGCGGGCGAACCCTTCGGTGGGATGCAGATGGCCGCCTTCGATATGGCTGACGTAGGAGGGGTCGTAGCCCATCTTGCTGGCGAGCTGCTTCTTGGGCAGGCGCCGCAGCTCGCGCCAGTGCCGCAGCTCGGCCGCGAAACGGTTCTGCGCCAAGCGGAGCGGTTCTGAGGGTGACGGCGGGTGCTGCGGATGAGGACTTGAGTGAGCCATGAGTGATTCGCCCTCACTCTCGACTACGACAAACACGGTCAGTTTCGCTTATCGGCAGGACCGGTCGCTAGGGGTCTAGTCAAAAAGGACTAGTATTGTGCAGGAGGATGTCCGAAATCATCTTGAGACTGCCGCCGCGCTGCTGCGCCAGGCACCACCCGACCCAGAGCTGCTGATGCTGGTCGCCCACGACCTCGCCACCCTGGTCGGGGTGCTCGGCCGGGGTGCGGCACGCGCCGGCGCGCCGCTGCCGTTTGCCGCTGTCCAGTCCATCACCGAGCTGCGGCGCTGGGCGCTCGACCTGCGGGCCAGCCTCGGCCGTGGGCCACGGTCCAGCGGCAGCGGCAACAGCAACGGGGGCTCCGGCAGCGAGCCAGGCGCAGGCCCCCCGCCCCCGACCCGCGCATGACCGGCGGGGAGCACGACCAGACGGCGCGGTTGCAGGCGGCGCTCGGCTACGCCGCCCGGGGCATCGCGGTGCTGCCCACCCACTTCCCGGTCAACGCCCCCACCGCCACCGGGCCGGTCCGCTGCTCCTGCCGGCGCCACGCCTGCCCCGCGCCGGCCAGGCATCCCCTGGGCGGTCTGCGGCTGGATGACGCCAGCACCGGCGGCCTGGCAATCCGCCGCTGGTGGACGGTCTATCCGGAGGCGGGCGTTGGCGCCCCGACCGGCTGGACGTTCGACAGCATCCGCCTGCGCCACCCCGCCAACTCCGGCGCTGTGCTGGCCTGGCTGGCCCGCCATGACGCCCGGACCGGACCAGTGCTGCGCTGCGGCGCCGCCCACGAATTCCTGGTGCGGCCGGCTGGGCGCGGCGGCTTCCTGATGCCGCTCGGCCAGGGCGAGCTGCTTTACTCGGGTCAGGGCGGACTGGTGCTGCTCGCGCCCAGCCGGACCGCCGACGGCGGAACGGTGGCCTGGGTCCGCGATCTCACCCTCCCCCTGCCCGACGGTGATCCGCTGTTCGAGACACTCCTGCACATCCCGGACACCGACCCGGACGCTCCCGGTGGCGACCTCCCCGAACCCGACCCGGACACCGACACCGACTCCGGACCGCCCGGATAGCGGAGCGGAGCGTCAAAGCTCCCGCAGCGCCTCGATCCGCTCGTCGAGCGGCGGGTGGGTGTCGAACAGGCGCTGCTGGCGTAAGCCACCCGCCGCTTGGCCAGGACTGGGGCCGGGGGCGACGATCCAGAGGTGGTTCAGGCCCAGGTTGCTGGCCTGCGCGGCGTTTGGATCCTCGCGCAGCTTGGTCAGCGCCCGGATCAGACCGGGCGGGTAGCGGGTCAGGTAGGCGCCGCGCTCGTCGGCCTGGAATTCCCGGCGGGGCGGCGCGGCCAGCTTGAGCAGCGGCGCGAGTGGCAGCAGCGCTACCCCGAGCAGCCCCAGCAGCGGGTTGCCGCCCCGGCGCCGCGCCTCCAGCGCCAGCCCCGGCAGGCCGCCGAGGATCACCGCCATCGACCCGAGCCGCGCGCTCAAGCTGCGGATATGGGCGAGCTCATGGGCGAGCACCGCCTCCAGCTCGATCCGGTTGAGGCGGCCCAGCAACCCGCTGGTCACCACGATCGCCGCCTGCGCTGGCCCACGGCCGACCGCGAAGGCGTTGGCGGCCTCGCTCTCGACCACCCACAGGCGCGGCGGCGGCAGTTTGGCCTGCTCGCACAGGCCCGCAACCAGGTTGTCGAGCCGCGGGTCGCGGTCTTGCTCGGTCGGCCGCGCTCGTACTACCCGCAGGGCAAGGCGCTCACCGAGCCCGGGTGCCAGCGCCACCAGCAGCACCGCGACGGCGAGCCCCAGGCCAAGCCCCCACAGCCCCAATCCGGCCAGCACCGTCGCGGCCAGGCCGACGACCCCGAATACGGCCGCCACCAGCGCCGCGACCAGCCAGTAGGCGCGCTGGTTGGCGAGCCGCTCCTCCTCGTCAGCGCTCACGCTCATGGTGGTCTCGGTTTCGGTATTGGGATCCACGCGCATGTCCACGGGCGTCAGGGCAGCATGACCAGGCCGACCCACAGGCCGAACACCACCGACGCGACCAGCACCGCCACCGGCGTCAGCTGCCCGTACCCGGACCCCGCGAAACGGGGCCGGGGTTCGTCGCCAGCGCGGATATTGCGGTTCACCAGCCCAAGCAGCGGCAGCAGCAGGAGCGCCAGCACCCCTTGCGTAAGGCCGAACAGGGCACCCCAGCCGACGAAGCTGGCCGAGCCGAGGTGCTCGAACAGCTGCCGGTAGACCAGCGCCAGCACGCACCCGGCGACCACCTGCAGCACGCCGCCGTAGACGTAGACCATGCCGGTGCGCTCGCGCATCAGCAGCCCGCCCTCGAACCGCAGCAGGTCCAGCCGGGTCCAGCCGAGCGCGAGGAACCCCAGGTACACGAGCACTGCCGCGATCGCCCCGATGATCCCGCCCCAGAGGGCCGCTGCCAGGTCCACGTCGCCTCCCACTCGCACTTCGACCGAGCCGCCACGTCGTCAGGCTGCTCGCCAGCCGCTAATGTATTCGCCAACCGCCCAGAGTCTAGCGGACGCCACCCGCCGGCGTGCCGGGGCCGGGGTCGGTGCCGGTGACGCCGTGGTACACCTCGGCGACCTGCGCGGCCACTGCCTCCCAGGCATAGCGGGTCGCGGTCGCCCGGGCAACCTCGCTGAGGGCGGAGCGACGCGCCGTGTTGTCGAGCAGTGCGCCGATCGCCAGCGCCAGTGCCTCCGGGTCGCGCGGCGGCACCAGCAGGCCCTCGTGGCCGTCGCGGACCAGGTCACGGTAGCCGCTGATGTTGGAGCACACCACCGGCAACCCCATCGCCATCGCCTCGGCCAGCACGATCCCGAACGACTCCCCGCCCAGCGAGGGCGCGCAGAACACCTCCGCCGAAGCGTAATAGGAGAGCAGGTCCTCCTGCGGCACCGAGCCGACAAAGTGGAGATCTGTCCGCAGACGCGGCGGCACCATCGCCATCATCTTGTCCTGCTGGCCCTTGTGGTCGCGGCCGACCACCAGCAGCCGCAGCCGGGGATACGACGGCTTCAGCCGCAGGAACGCCCGCACCAGGTACTGCAGGCCCTTGCGCGGCTCCAGGCGCCCCACGAACAGCAGCGTCGGGCCGTCCTCGCGGTAGCCGGGCAACGGCTCGTGCTTGGCGAAGAACTCCGGCGACACGCCGTTGGGGATCACCACCATCGACCCCCCGAAGTGCCGCTGCCAGGTCTCCCGCGCCGAGTTGCTCACCGCGATCCGCGCCGCCAGGCGGCGGTAGGTCCGCCCCAGGACTGGCTTGCCGACGCTCAGCGCCACCGACGAGCGGTCCAGGTTGGCGTGGAAGGTCCCCACCACCGGCACCCGCGCCGCGTTCGCCGCCAGCATGCCCACGCTCGGGGACAGCGGCTCGTGCACGTGCACCAGGTCATAGCCGCCCCTGGCCAGGGCATGGCGCACCCGCACCGCCACCCGCGGGCCGAACGCGATCCGCGCCACCGAGCCGTTGTACGGCACCGCCAGCGAGCCGCCCAGCGCGACGAAGCCAGCTTCGCGTACCGGGTGCTCCGCCGGCTGCGCCGATCTCCCGTGGACGGCATTGCTTCGCTCGCTTGCACGCTCGGCCGGCGCCAGCACGTCCACCTGGTAGCCGCCCCGGCGCAGCTCGGCGGCGAGGCTGCCGATGTGGTTGCCGACCCCGCCGGGGACCGTCCAGTCGTAGGGGCAGACAATCGCCACCTTCACAGCAGCCCGTCCCTCAGGTCCTGGCCCTGGTCAGCATCGGAGGCGCGGCGTTCCCGCCTGGGTTCCCGCTCGCGCCAGTAGTCGCTCAGCACATGCCACTGCTCCGGCGCCCGCGCGATCAGCCGCTCGAACGCCGCTGCCAGCGCCTGGGTCAAGGCGGCCACGTCGGCGCGGTTGTCGCCGCTCGGCTCGACCTGCAGCGGCGGCAACACCACCGCCTCCCACCAGCCAGCTCGCCGCGACTGGTAGATGGCACACGGGAGCAGCGCCGCGCCAGTCCGCAACGCCAGCGACGCCGGCCCGCCCGGCATCGCCGCCCTCCTGCCGAACACCGTCACCGGCACCCCCCCGCCGCTCAGATCGCGATCGCATACCAGCGCCGCCAGCTGGCCCGCCCGCAATACCCGGATCACCTGCCGAAAGGTCTCAGACCCGTGGTCCAGCGGCAAGAGCCGCATGCCGAGATTCTCGCGGTAGGTCACAAATCGCTCATACACCTCTGTCGGGCGCAACCGCTCCACCACCACCGTGGTCGGATACCCGTTGGCGGTCAGCCACGCCCCACCAACGTCCCAGTTCCCGAGATGCGGCGTGGCGAACACGATCCCATGCCCGGCAGCCAGCGCCTTCTCCAGGTGATCGCGGCCCTCCAGCGACATCCGCCGGCACACCTCCGCCTGCGACAGGTCCTCCAGCCGGAACGCCTCCACCCAGTAGCGCCCATAGCTGACAAATCCCTGGCGGACCACCCGCTCCAGCCGCCGCGGGGGCACCTCCGGGCCCAGCACCTGCCGCAGGTTCGCCCGCAAGGCACCACGGCGCCGCGCGTCAAGCCGGTAGAAGAGCAGACCGCCAGCCCAGCCCAACAACGTCGCCGCCGGTGCGGGAAGACGCCGGACCAGGCGCCAGGCAGCCAGCCAGCGCCGACCGGCGCGCTGTTCCCTGCTGGTCACCGGCTGCTGTCCGGCCTACGACCTGAGGTCCTGCTGCCAGACCGTCAGGATCCGCTGCACCACCGTGATCGCCGCCCCGACCGCCAGCACCCACAGACCAGCCAGCGGGTGGCCAAACAGCAGGGCGATACCCAGCACGATGACCCGCTCCGGCCGCTCGGCGATCCCGACATTGCAGTCATACCCCAGCGACTCCGCCCGGGCCTTCACATACGACACCAGCAGCGACAGCGCCAGCACCAGCGCCGCCAGCACCGCCACCTGGGCCTCCTGATGCTCGGCCGCCAGCAGCACAAGCCCGCTCAGCACGGCGGCATCCGAAACCCGGTCCACCACCGAATCGAGGAAGGCGCCGCGCCGCGACACGCTCCCTGACGCCTTGGCGACGGCGCCGTCCAGCATGTCGGGCAGACCAGAAAGCAGACTCACCGCCCCACCCACCTGCGGGTAGCCGGCGGCGATCAGAGCACCGGCGCCGAGGCTGCCGGCAAGACCGATGACGGTCAGGCTGTTGGCGGTGATCCCGGCCTTGGCGAGCGCTTGGCCGGCCGGTTCGGTGACGTGGCGGAGCGTGCCACGAGCTTTGGACGAGAGCACTGGGTTCCTGACGAGAGCGGCGGGCACCTCCCGGTACCCGAGGACGACGCGAGGCTAGCACCTCATCTAGACCGGCAACAATCATCGCCGGTTTCATCACGATCCGGTCACAGCACCCGCTCCTGCTGCTTCCGACCACGACAGCCAGGGTTAGAAGGGCGCGAGCAAAAGCCACGATTCGACCGGCTTTTGCGCCCTGGCCGGTGATAGCATCGCTATCTCCGGCAGGGTGGCAGGGCATGCCTAGCTCCGGCCCCCTCGGGCACGTGTGATGAGGGAGGGCCGAACCTTGAAAAGGTATCCCACAGACCACATCCGCAACGTCCTGGTCGTCGGGCACGGTGGTGCCGGGAAGACGTCGCTGGTCGAGGCGCTGGCATACACGACCGGGGCGACCAACCGGGTGGGCCGGGTCGAGGACGGCTCCACGCTGACCGATTTTGAGCCGGAGGAGGTCCGCAAGCGGATCTCGGTGTCGCTGGCGCTGGCGCCGGTCGAGTCGCGGGGCTTCAAGGTGAACCTGCTGGACGCGCCTGGCTACGCGGACTTCGTGGGCGAGGTCCGCGGGGCGCTGCCGGCCGTCGACGCGGTGCTGTTTGTGGTGAGCGCGGTGGACGGGGTTGAGATCCAGACCGAGGTGGTCTGGACGATGGCCGAGGAGCTGGGGCTGCCGCGGGCGTTTTTCGTGAATAAGCTGGACCGGGACCGGGCATCGTTCACGCACACGCTGGACAATATTCAGGCGGTGTTTGGCAAGGGTTGCCCGCCGCTGTATCTGCCGATCGGCGAGGAGCAGAGCTTCCGGGGGCTGGTCGGGCTGCTGTCGAACCGGGCGTTCGAGTATGCCGACGGCAAGCGCACCGAGGGTGAGGTCCCGGCGGAGCTGGCGGCGCCGGCGGAGCGGCTGCGGGAGCAGCTCATCGAGACGGTGATCCAGGAGTCCGAGGACGAGGAGCTAATGGACCGCTACCTCGGCGGCGAGACGATCACGCCGACGGACCTGATCCCTGACCTGGAGAAGGCGGTGGCGTCGGGGCGGCTGTTCCCGGTGCTGGCGGGGTCGGCGACCAAGGCCATCGGCACCGACGAGCTGCTGGAGGTGGTGACGCAAGCGTTTCCCTCCCCCGCTGAGCGGCAGCCGTATGCGGGTGTGGTGCCCGGCAGGGACGGTGAGGCCGTGACGCGGACCGCGGACCCGTCGGCGCCGCTGGCGGCCTATGTCTTCAAGACGATCAGTGACCCTTACGTGGGACGGATGAACCTGTTCCGGGTGGTGTCGGGGACGTTCCTGCCGGATTCCACAGCGCTGAACGCCACCAAGGGCAAAGATGAGCGGGTCGCGCATCTGCTGACGGTTCGGGGCAAGTCGCAGGAGCAGGCGGAGCGGGTGGAGGCGGGCGACATTGGCGCGGTGGCGAAGCTGGTGGAAACGTCGACCGGCGACACCCTGAGCGCCAAGGACAGCCCGGTGGTGCTGGCGGCGCCGGCGATGCCGGACCCGCTGCTGCCGGTGGCGATCGCGCCGAAGTCGCGGGGAGACGAGGACAAGCTCTCCTCCGGGCTGGCGCGGCTGGAGGCCGAGGACCTCACCTTGCGGGTGGACCGCAACGTGGAGACACACCAGACCATCCTGTGGGGGCTTGGGGAGAACCACATCGACGTGACCCTGGAGCGCCTCAAGCGCAAGTTCGGCGTGGAGGTGACCCCGGTCGCGCTGCGCCTGCCGTACAAGGAGACCTTCAAGACGTCGGTGAAGGCGCTCGGCCGGCACGTGAAGCAGTCGGGCGGGCATGGCCAGTACGGCATCTGCAACATCGAGGTGGAGCCGCTGCCGCGTGGTGGCGGCTTCGAGTTCGTCGACAAGATCTACGGCGGCGCGGTCCCCCACCAGTTCATCCCCTCGGTGGAGAAGGGCGTCCGCAAGGCGATGGAGGACGGCCTGGTCGCCGGTTTCCCGGTGGTGGACATCCGGGTGATCCTCTACGACGGGAAGTACCACACGGTGGACTCCTCCGACATGGCCTTCCAGATCGCCGGTGGGATGGCGCTGAAGGAGGCGGCGGCCCACGCGCAGGTGGCGCTGCTGGAGCCGGTGCTGGAGCTGGAGGTGCTGATCCCGGACGACTACGTCGGCGACGTGCTCGGCGACCTGTCGTCGCGGCGCGGCCGGGTGGTCGGCACCGACCCGGTGGGGACCGGCCGGACGCTGGTGCGGGCGACCGTGCCCGAGGTCGAGGTGGTCCGCTACGCCATCGACCTGCGTTCGATGACCAGCGGCAAGGGGTCGTTCGCGCGGCGTTTCTCCCACTACGAGGAGCTGCCGCCGAACCTCGCCGCCAAGGTGATCGAGCAGGCCAAGGGCGAGCAGAAGTAGCCGCAGCAGGCGGCGGTCGCGAGCTTCAGCCGCTTGTGGCAGTGGAGGAGCCCGGGCGTGCTGCCAGCGGCAGGGTGATGCTGACGACGGTGCCGCCGCCGCGGCGTTCCCGCACCAGCGAGCGGCCGCCGCTGCTGTCGAGCAGGCGGCGCACCAGCAGCAGACCGATGCCGTAGCCGCCGCCGTGATCGGGGAGCTTCCCGCCGCCGCGGCCCCTGCCGTAGTCAGCGACCAGAATTTCGACTTCGGCGCGTTGCTGGTTCGCTTGGACGCGGACGCTGGCCTGGTTCCGCCCGCCGTGGGTGACCGCATTGTCGAGCAGGTTCTCAATCGCCTGACGGAGCATGGCCGGGTTGGCGCTCACCCACAGCGGTGTGGTTGGCGCGGTTACGGCGACCCTGGCCTTGCGGGCGGCGGTGATGGTCTTGGCAGCCATCCGCAGCGCGGCCACAGCATCGGCCGCGCCGCCATCGCGGCGCTGGCCGAGCACCTCGCGGGTCAGCTCGTCCAGATCGTTCAGCTCGGCCCCGAGCCGGGCCACCATCGTCGAGAGGTCGGCGCCCTGCTCCCGCAGGACGGCGATGGCCTCGCCGACGACCCGGAGTGCCGCGACGCGGCGGCGCAGCTCGTGGGCAAGCAGGTGACTGTCGGCAAGGTCAAGGCCGAGGTCGAGATCGAGATCGGTGGTGACCGCGCGCTGACGCCCTGGTGCCTTCACCAATGGCGAGTCCCCCCTCCTGTGCTCGCGGACAGTCACGCTACTGCCGGGAAGCTACCCGGGCCCATCTGAAGAACTGACGAGACGACCTGCGGATGCATGAGGCAATAGTGGCATACCTTTTCATCGTCTCGAAGAGAGCGTAATACTTATCCGGTACAAAGGTGGGTATCAAGTTCGCTCCAGGGATCAAGGGTCCACGTGACGTACAACGACTTACTGCAGCTGTAGTACGTCAACCCGGCGCTGATCAGCCAGAGTTAGCACCCGTGAGTACGGGATGTGCCCGGCGGGATCACGTCCGCGGCGGTCGCCCGCGGTGTTCGGAGGTCAGTGGAGATGGCACGGGTACTGCTCGCCGATTCGCAGCCGCTGTTCAACGAGGCGCTTGAGGCACTATTCACGCGCGAGGGGGAGCACGAGGTCGTCGGGCGCAGCTCCTCGGCCGAGGAAACCCTGGCGATCGTCCGACGCCTGTACCCTGAACTGGTGCTGGTTGACGCAACCCTGGCGCTGGGCGACACACCGAGCCTGGTCAGCCAGATGTTGGCCGACAACCCCGACATGCGGGTGATCATCCTCGGCAATGACCGCGACGTGGAGTTGCTGCTGCTGGCCATCCGCGCCGGCGCCGCCGGCGTTGTCGGCAAGACCTACGGCGCCGGCACGGTGCTGCGGGTCGCCCGCGCGGTGCTGAACGGCGAGGGCGCGATCCCCCGCGCCATGCTGCTCGAGCTGGCCCGCCGCCTGGCCGCCAAGGAGCGGACCACCGCCTCGCCCCTGGCCCGGCTGTCGCCCCGCGAGCGCCAGGTCCTGGCCCTGCTGAGCCGCGGCTGGGACAACACCCGTATCGGCAACGACCTGTTCATCAGCCAGCACACCGTCCGTACCCACATCCAGAACATCCTAGAGAAACTGGGCATGCACTCCAAGCTCGAGGCAGCCACGTACGCGATGCAGCGCTCGCTCGAGCTTGCCAACGTCAGCATCGGCAACGGTGGGATGGACCACGACCAGTGATCGTCCCATCACACCAACTGCACGCGCGGGGGAAGCTTCGGCACGCCCCCGCTGTTTCCATTTCCAATGCGCCTTGATCGGCAAAGCAAGCAATAGGAGGACAATTCACGGTGTCTACCAGCGAGCAGCGGTTGACCACGGAGCCAGGACCAGCGCCAGGGAGCCTGCCTCACGGCGGGGAGCTCATCGACCGGCGACTCGAACAGGCGGAAGCCGCCCAGCTGGCAGCGGCCTCGCTGCCGTCGCTGACGCTGACGCCGGCCGAGACCGCCGACCTGCGCGCGCTCGCCACCGGGGCCTACAGCCCGCTCAGCGGCTTCATGAACGCCAAGGACCACCAGTCGGTCACCGAGTCGATGCAACTGGTCGACGGGACCCTGTGGCCGATCCCGGTGTGCCTCGGCCTGCCCGACGACGCCATCGCCGGCGCCCACGGCGGGGACGGGCAGGTCGCCCTGCGTGACCAGGCCGGGACCTTCCTCGGCATGCTGGAGGTCGAAGAGGTCTTCGAGCGTGACCGCCAGACCGAGGCCGAGCTGGTCTACGGCACCGCCGACCCGGCCCACCCGGGCGTCGCCCGCGTCCTCGGTGCGCCCGTCCGTGCGGTCGCCGGTGCGATCCGGGCCGTGGTCGAGCCACTGAGCGGCGCGATCGGCCCCTACGCCCTCACCCCCAGCGAGACCCGCGCCGCCTTCGCCGCGCGCGGCTGGAACACCATCGTCGGCTTCCAGACCCGCAACCCCGTCCACCGCGCCCACGAGTACATCACCAAGTGCGCGCTGGAGATCGTCGACGGGCTCATGCTGCACCCGCTGGTCGGCCCCACCAAGGACGGTGACGTGCCAGTCGAGGTGCGCATGCGCGCCTACCAAGCCATCCTCGAGTACTACCCGCAGCACCGCACCATGCTCGCCGCGCTGGTCGCGCCGATGCGCTACGCCGGTCCCCGCGAATGCGTCCTGCACGCCCTGGTGCGCAAGAACTACGGCTGCACCCACTTCATCGTCGGCCGCGACCACGCCGGCGTCGGCAGCTACTACGGCACCTTCCAGGCCCAGGAGCTGATCACCTCCCTGCCCGCCCACGAGCTGGGGATCACGCCGCTGTGCTTCGACAACGCCGTGTACTGCCGCCGCTGCGGCGCCATGGCGACCGGCAAGACCTGCCCGCACGACGGGGCTGACCACGTGTCGCTATCCGGCACCGCGGTGCGGGCCATGCTCAGCGCCGGTGAACTGCCTCCGCCCGAGTTCAGCCGGCCGGAGGTCGCCGAAATCCTGATCGCCGCCTACCGCGAGCAGGCACAGGCCGACAAGGGCAAGAACTAAGCCCCCCCAACGCTATCGACCACTACCTTGACCAGGAAGGCTCTCACCGTATGAACAACGACACTGGCTTCGTCGTCTGGCTCACCGGCCTCTCCGGCGCCGGCAAGTCCACTGTCGCCAACCTCCTCGTCCCCAGCCTGCTGGAGCGCGGGCACCGGGTCGAGCTGCTCGACGGCGACGAGGTGCGCACCAACCTCTGCCAGGGCCTCGGCTTCAGCCGCGAGGACCGCGACACCAACATCGCCCGCATCGGCTACGTCGCCGGCAAGCTCGCCAAGCACGGCGTCGCCGTGGTCGTCGCGGCGATCTCCCCCTATGCCGAAGCCCGCGACAAGGTCCGCGCCGCCGCCACCAACTTCGTCGAGGTCTACGTCGCCGCTCCGGTCGAGACCTGCGCCGAACGCGACGTCAAGGGCCTCTACGCCAAGGCGATCGCCGGCGAGATCAAGCACTTCACCGGCATCTCCGACCCCTACGAGCCCCCCGCCGATGCCGAGATCGAGCTCCACACCGAGCACGAGACCGTCCACGAGTCAGTCGCCCAGGTGCTCACCTGGCTGGACAAGAACGGCCTCTCCACCACCGCCGAGGACGAGGAGCTCACCCTGCAGCCCGCCCGCGCCTCCCGCTAGCGCAGCAACGACGCGCGCCTCCCGGCGCCAAACCGTTGGCCCCCCAGACAACTTCTGGGGGGCCAACGGTTAGTTGTGGTTGGGTTGGTTCGGCCGATCAGGTCCGGGCGCTCAGGCTCAGTAGGCGCCGCGGGCGGTGAGCAGCATAGGGATCGTCTTCGCGATCATGAACAGGTCATAGGCAATCGACCAGTTCTCGATGTAGAAGAGGTCGAGGCGGACGTACTCGTCGAAGGAGAGCTCGCTGCGGCCGCTGACCTGCCACAGGCCGGTGATGCCTGGGCGGACTTCGAGGCGGTCGAGTTGCCAGTCTTCGTAGGCCTCGACTTCGGTTGGGAGAGGCGGGCGGGGGCCGACGAGGCTCATCTCGCCCTTGAGGACGTTCCAGAGTTGCGGGAGCTCGTCGAGGCTGTAGCGGCGCAGGATACGGCCGACGCGGGTGATGCGGGGGTCGTCGCGGACCTTGAAGAGGGGGCCGTCGGCTTCGTTTTGATGGAGGAGGTCGGCGAGGAGGAGTTCGGCCTGGGGGACCATGGTGCGGAACTTGAGGACGGTGAAGGGCTGGCGGTGCAGGCCGACACGCTGCTGGCGGAAGAGGACGGGGCCGCGGTCGGTGAGTTTGACGGCGGCGGCGATGGTGGCCAGCAGCGGGGCGAGGGCGATGAGGCCAAGGGCGGAGACGACCACGTCGAAGGTGCGTTTGGCGACGGCCTGGCCGCGGGTGAGGCGGACGGCGTTGACCGAAAGGGTCATGAGGCCGCCGACGGATTGGGAGGTGACGCGGCTGGAGGAGGGGACGGCGGGGAAGTTGGCGGTGACGCGGATCTCGACGCCGTCGAGCCGCCTGGCTTTGACGACGTGCTTCATGGCTTCGGCGTCGACGGCGGTGGCGGCGACGAACAGGCAGTTGGCGCCGGTGCGGCGGACCAGCTCGCGGAGGTGCTCGATGGAGCCGACCACTGGGAGGCCGCGAATGGTGCGGCCGCGGGTGCCTCGGTGGCCGTTGGCCGCGATACCGGTTGCGGCGATGTTGGCGGCGATACCGCTGGGGACGCTGCCGTTGTCGCTGCCGTGGGTGCCGGTGCTGACGAAGCCAAGGGGGCGGAAGCCCAGTTTGCTTGCCTGGAGGAGGTTGGCCAGGTGCTCGGCTTCGCGGTTGCTGCCGACGATGAGGGTGTCGAAGGTGAGCTTGCCCTCGACCCAGTTGTGGCGCATCTCGCGGTGCCACAGGCGGCGCACGATGCCGGTGAAGGTCAGCGCGAGCAGCCAGGCGGTGCCGATCCACAGCCGCGAGTAGGAGACCCGGGACCAGAACGCGAGCATGACGATGGTGGTGATGGTCATGCTGTTGGAGATGATGATGCGGCGGAACTCCTCCAGCGAGGAGAACTGGTGGACGCGGTAGAGGCCGAAGCCGAGGCCGAAGGCGACGGTGACGAAGGGGGCGACGAACAGCACCAGCCAGAAGTCGTGTGACGGCCACAGCCGGGAGAAGCGCAGCTGGTAGGCGATCAGTAGTGCTGCGAGCACGCAGATCGTGTCGGTCAGTGCCATCCAGCGGTACAAGGACCGGTACAGGCGGCGAATGCTCGTTGCTGGCGCCGCCGATCCTGCCGCCTCCATGCGCGGGAATAGCGGCTCTGCCGCCCCCGTGCGCTCTGTCGGTCTGGCCAAGCCCTGCTGCACCCTTGGTTCCCCTCCCCCATGACCCTGCCCCACCGGGCGTTCCCCGAAGCGCCTCGCCGGTACCGCTAAGCGTTCAACATTCGCTGAATCCCACCAACCTCCCGCTGCAGTAGGCCACCCTCACCTGAATGCCGTAGTCGCAGGATTGGCCGGCTACGCAACGCCACCCGGACCGCGTCGTGATGCCCACTGCCTTTCTCCTGTCGAGTCCCCATGTCAGGACGGCTGGGAGCCTACCGCGTCAGCGCTACCGCTGTTGTGCAATAGGCATGGGGAAATATGCGTAGTGATCGCTGGTGGCAATGCGCCGGCCAGGCGCGGATGCCCATGTCAGCGGGTTGTTAGGTGGCCTGCGATCCGGACGAAGGCCGCGAGCGGATTAGGGTTGCGGGTGGTTATGCTGTGGCTGCGCATTCGGCTGGCAAATTTCTTGATGAGAAATTGCAGGAACTGTTATACGTTCGTTGCCAAGCTGTTTCCGCCCTCCCCCAGGCGCACCCAGCACCGCATATCGGCAGCCGAGCGGCGGCACGCTAGGAACAGCTACGGCAAGTGAATCACTCGCAACTACGTCGCTTGTGGCGGTGGCTCATGCGGTTGCTGTGCGATCGTTGCCGCCAACCGGAAGAGCTATCGGGAGGACGACGATCGGACCAATCCTGCTATGAGGGTCCTATGAGGGTCCTGCACGTCAACAAGTACCTGTACCGGCGGGGCGGCGCAGAGGGCTACATGCTGGACCTGGCCGAGCTGCAGGCGAAGGCCGGCCATGAGGTCGCCTTCTTCGGCATGGAGCACCCGGAGAACCCGCCGCTGCCGCTGGCCGCCCACTTCCCCCCGTACGTGCAGCTCGACCCGCCGCCGCCAGGCGCCTACCAGCGCGTCGCGGCCGGGTTGCGCATGATCTACTCGACCGACAGCCGCCGTGGCATCGACGCAGTGGTCAGGCACTTCCGCCCGGACGTCGCGCACCTGCACAACATCTACCACCAGCTGTCGCCGTCGGTGCTGCGGCCGCTCGCCGCGCATGGCGTGCCCATGGTGATGACGCTGCACGACTACAAGCTGGCCTGCCCGTCCTACCAGTTCCTGGACCACGGGCGCATCTGCGAGGCGTGCCTCGGCGGCCGCTTCCACCACGCGGCCCTGCGGCGCTGCAAGGGCGGCTCGCTCGGCGCCAGCCTGCTGCTGGCGGTCGAGTCCACCGCGCACCGCCTCACCGGCGCCTACGACCCGGTGCACACCTTCGTGTGCCCGAGCGACTTCATGGCCGGCAAGATGACCGCCGCCGGCATCGAGCCGGCACGGCTGCGGGTGCTCAACCATTTCATCGATCTCGCCACCATCGAACCCAAGCAGCGGCCCGGCGGCCCGGTGGTGTTCGCCGGCCGCCTCGCCCCGGAGAAGGGCGTGGACGTGCTGGTGGAGGCGATCGGGGCACTCGGGCCAGCGGCGCGGCTGGAGGTGGCCGGCGACGGGCCCGAACGGGAGCGCCTGGAGGCGCTGGCGGCAGCGCGGGCGCCCGGGCAGGTGCGGTTCTGGGGCCGGCTCAGCAAGGCGCGGCTGCTGGAGCTGCTGGGCGACGCGACGGTCTGCGTGATCCCCTCGCGCTGGTACGAAAACCAGCCGTTGGCGGTACTGGAGGCGTTCGCCTGCGGGGTACCGGTGGTCGCCACCGGGCTTGGCGGGCTGCCGGAGTTGATCGAAGATGGCCGCGATGGCGCGATCGTCGCAGCCGACGACGCGGTCATGCTGGCGGAGGCGGTCGGCGGGATGCTCCGCGATCCGCAGCGCGCCTTCGAGATGGGCCGCGCCGGCCTGGCCAAGGTGCGCCGGCGCTTCTCCCCCGACCAGCACCTGGAGCAGCTCGACGGCATCTATCAGAGGGCGGGGCGATGAGGATGAGGGGGGAACGCAGGCCGCTGCGGATCGCCATGATCGGCAGCCGGGGGGTGCCTGCCACCTGGGGTGGCATCGAGCGGCACGTCGAGGAGCTCGGCGCGCGGCTGGCCAGCCGCGGCCACGAGGTGACGGTCTTCTGCCGGACCAACTACACCGGTCCCGACACCGGTCCTGGCGCGGGCGGCGGCTCTGGCACAGGGAGCGGGGAGGCGCCGGGACAGCTCTACCGCGGCATGCGCCTGCGTCACCTGCCGACCGTCGGCACCAAGCATCTGGACGCGATCGTGCACAGCGGGCTGTCGACCGCGGCGGCGCTGGCGGGCCGTTTCGACGTGCTGCACTACCACGCCCTCGGCCCGGGCATGCTGGCCCTGGCGCCCCGCTGCCTGCCGGGAGCCAGGGCGGTGCTCACCGTCCATGGGCTGGACGACGAACGGGCCAAGTGGGGGTTGGTGGCGCGCAGCGTGCTGAAGACCGCCGGCTGGCTCAGCGCCCGCGTTCCCGACGCGACCATCGTGGTCTCGCGGGACCTGCAGCGCCACTACCAGGAGCATCACGGGCGGGCGTCGATGTACATACCGAACGGGGTGGTGGTCACCCCAGCCCCTGCCACGCCCAGCGGCGTGCTGGCGCGCCTTGGCGTGGAGGCTGGGCGCTACCTGCTGTTCGTCGGTCGCCTGGTGCCCGAGAAGGCTCCTGACCTGCTGCTGCGCGCCTTTCGGCGGCTGCGGGGCGAGTGGCGGCTGGTGATTGTCGGCGACTCCAGCTTCACCGCGGACTACGTCAAGAGCTTGCGCGAGCAGGCAGCGGCCGACCCGCGGGTGGTGCTGGCCGGCTTTGTCTACGGTGCGGAGCTGGCCGAGCTGTATGCCAGCGCGGCCTGCTTCGTGCTGCCGTCGTTGCTGGAGGGCCTGCCGCTGACCTTGCTGGAGGCAGCCGCGCACGGCAGCCCGGTGATCGCCAGCGCCATCCCGCCGCACGTCGAGGTGCTGGGGGCGGCCGGGCCCGGACGGCGGCTGGTGCAGCCAGGCGACGAGTACGGGCTGGCCACCGCGCTGGAGGGCGCCTGCGACGATCTCGCACGGGAGCGCGGCGGCGCCGTGGCGCTGCGCCAGCGGGTGCTGGCCATCTACCAGTGGGAGCAGGCCGCCGCGACCACCGAGGACGTCTACCGCTGGGCGCTCGACCGGCGCCGCCCGCGCCTGACACAGGACCATCCCGCCGCCAGCGCAGCCATGGGCATGACCCCGGCGCGGCTGGCCGCCAGCGATACCGGCGCTGGAGCCGTGGGCTCCGGCAGGGCGGGCTGAGCGCGTGGCGGGGATCCTCGGCCTCGGCCGGGTCCGCAGGGCGCTGGCGCGCCGGTCGGCCGCCGAGCTGCCCGGCGACGGCCCGGCCGACCTCTACGAGCTGGTCAGCCCGCTCCGCTACGACGTGCTGGTGCGGGCCGAGTACTTCGCGTTCCTGGCCGAGCACCTGGCGCTGTTCGAGTCCGACTTCGAGGCGTATTTCGCCGCGGCGCTCGGCCACCCCTACTACACCTGGTTCACCACCATCGCGCTGCCTCGCTTCCGCCCGCGCGACGCCGCCAGCGAGGAGCGCCGCCACGCCGCCTACCGGCAGCGGCTGCGGGACGCCGCCAGCCTGTACCGCAGCGTCCAGGAGCACGGCTTCGACGGAGGCCGCTACCCCTTGCTGCTGCGGGCGGTCCCGCCGGGCGCAGCGACCGCCAGCGGCAAGCTGGTGCCGCGCCGGCTGTACGGCGGTGACGGCTGCCACCGGCTGGCGCTGCTGCTGCACCTCGGCCACCGCACCCTGCCACCGGCGTGGTACCGCGTCCGCACGGTGGCCGCGCCGCTCGACAACACCGGCCAGCTGCTCGGCCCGCTGCGGGTGCCGGCGGCGGCCTACTACCGCTTCCTCGCCCTCGGCTACGCCGGCGGCGCCCCACTGGACGACCGGGAGGCGCTGCTGCGCCACGTCGCCACGCAGGCCCCGGAGCGGCTAGAGGAGCTGCGCCAGGTGCTGGCCGCCGACGAACCCCTGCTCGCCCCGCGGCCGAATCGTGATGTTTCCAGACCGTGACCGAAGCTGGGCTTTACCTGCATCTCACCTGGGTTACATAGGATGAGCCGACCTACGAGACTCGATCGGGAGAGATTTTGATGCGCTGCCGAAACGCCCGTCCGGCTGCCCTCCTGCTGCTGCTCGCGCTGGCCGCAGCGGCCTGCAGCGGCGGCGGCAAGGGTGGCAAGAGCACCGCGCAGAGCGGGCAGCTCCCAGCGGCCGGGATCTACAACGGCGGGACCGTCCAGGGCGTGGCCAACCCGCTCGGAGCCAAGTGGGACCTGGCGGGATTCGCCAGCTACGCCCCCTACCTCAGGAACCTCGCCGGCGGCGCCAGCTTCTTCGAGTTCGAGTGGTGCCAGGTGGAGCCCCAGCAGGGGCAGCGCACCTGGGCCCAAACCGACGAGGCCGTCAGGCAGGCCCGGCAGGCCGGCTTCAACCTGTTCCTCAAGATCCGGGTCGGCTCCTGCTGGGTGACCAATGGCCGCGTCGGCCAGACCCGCGGCACCAAGCAGAAGAGCGTCTCGGCGATGCCGACCGACCTCAACGCCTATCAGGCGTTCGTGCGCGACGTGGTGCACCGCTACAGCCCGCTGGGAGTGCACGAGTACGCCATCGAGAACGAGGTCAACGGCGCCGGCTTCTGGGACGGGTCGGTCGCCGACTACGTCAAGCTCGTCCGGCTCGGGGCCCAGGCGGTCCACGGCGCCGACCCGAGCGCCAAGGTGGCCGACGCCGGCATCTCCAGCACCGCCTACGGGGTCGCGATCGCCGACCGGCTGTTGCGCGAGGGCAAGGACACTGCGGCAGTGCAGGCCTACCAGCGCTACTACCAGCGCCGCTTCGCCAAGCGTGCCAGGGACTACCCGCAGGTGCAGAGCGCGCAGGAGCTGCGCTCGGCACTCCAGGGCCAGCAGGTGCGCCGCAACCTCGACATGCTCACCGCCACCGACCAGCTCGCCGCCCAGCACGTGGTGGACGTCTACCAGCTGCACTTCTACGAGTCCTGGGACAGCGTCCCGGCGCTGCTGGAGTACCTGCACGCGGTGCTGCCGCAGGGCTTCCCGATCCAGGGGTGGGAGGTCGGCCAGTTCTGGATCGGCGGCAGCAGCGACCCGCAGCAGCGCGCCGGGGAGGTCACCAAGACGGTCACGCAGCTGCTCGCCGGTGGGCTGCACCCGGTGATCTGGCTGCCGCTCAGCGGCAACGGCGGCGCCGACACCCAGGGCGAGAAGCGCTACGGCCTGGTCGACACCGGCGGGACCGTGCGCCAGTCGGGGCAGGCGCTGGCGCAGCTCGCGCAGGTGACCGCCCACGCCTCCTCGTGGCAGACGGTCGACACCGGCAACGTCCAGGGGGTCGCGTTCAACGCCGCCGCGTCGAGCACCCTGGTGGTGTGGAGCAACCAGGGCGCGGCCACCATGAAGGCGCAGCCAGGCGCTAGGGCCGCGGCGGCGGGCGGCGGCACGCTCCCCTACGGGTCCAGTGGCCTGCAGATCGGGGCCAACCCGGTGATGGTCACCGTCAACGGCGGGCTCCAGGAGGCCCTGAAGCTGCTACGCTGAGCCACCCTGAGCGGCTGAACCTACCCAAGGACGCAGCGTGGCTGGACGGCTTGTGGTGCTTGCCTGGCACAACGTCGAACCGACCTGGTGTTTCCCGGCCCCGCCGGGGCGAGGTGCGGCGGGCCTCGCGGAGCAGCTCGCCTTCCTGAAGCGCACCTGCAACGTGGTGTCGCTCGGGGAGGCGCTGCAGACGCTCGGCGAGGGACGCCCGCTGCCGCCGCGGGCGGTCGCGCTGAGCTTCGACGACGGCTACCGCGACAACCTGGACCGGGCCCTGCCGGTGTTGCGGCACTTGGAGCTGCCGGCCACGTTCTTCCTGGTCCCGGAGCTGCTGTCCGGGCAGGCGCCGCCGTGGTGGGAGACGATCGCCTGGGCGCTCAGCCGCAGCCGGCGCGACACCATCGCCTGGGAGGGCGACACCGTCAGCCTGCCTGACCAGGCCGCCCGCCATGCCGCCGGCCTGCGGATCGCCGCCCAGCTCAAGCGCCGCGACCAGGCCACCCGGGTCGCCGCGGTCGAGGAGCTCGTCAGCCGCTGCGACCCGGACGGCGACAGCGGCACGCGCTCCCTGTTCATGGACTGGGACGGCGCCCGGGAGCTGGTGCGCAGCGGCTTCGAGGTGGCGTCGCACTCCCATCGCCACGCCGTCCTCGCCATGGAGAGCCCTCAGGAGCAGGCCCACGACCTGGCAGCGTCCCGGCTGCAGCTGGAACGCGGGCTCGGCGTGCCGATCGACCTGCTCGCCTACCCCAACGGCTTGGAGGGCGACTACGACGACAGCACCATCGCCGCCGCCAACACGGCCGGCTACCGCCACGCCCTCACCACCATCGGCGGCTGGAACCGGCCCAGGACCGCCCCCTACGAGATCCACCGCTTCGTGCAGCAGCCCGAGCGTGGCGTCAAGGGACTGGCGATCGTGCCGCTGCACCCCGTCTGGAAACACCTGCGACGCTGGCGCGACGGCCTCAGCGGTAGCCCAGGTCATGCAGGGTCCGAGCAGAGATCAGCATGAACAGCATCCGCAGCAGCGGGTTCAGCTTCTTGCCACCGGCGCCGGCGCGGGAACGGTAGATGGCGGTCCGCTCCTTGGTGGCGGTGCGGCGGGAGGCGGTGAACTGCTGGTACTTCGACGGCACGTCGTGCGGGTGCCGGTCGTGCTCGAGCACGGCGTCGTCCCACGGCTCGCCGAGGAAGTCGAGCAGCTTGCGCAGCGACCCCTCGGTGTCGCCGACCAGCGCCTCGTAGCGGATCTCGTAATAGCGGTCTGCGGGCAGGGCCGCGCCGGCCTTGCGGGCCGTCTCGATGTACAGCGGCCACTTCTTGATGCTCTTGACCGCCGACCACCAGCCGAAGCGGTCCCGGTGCGAGGCGACCACGTCGCGGCCGTCGCGGATCACGTGGACCACCTGGCAGGTCGGGAACGCCTGGGTGATGAAGTCCAGGCAGAGTGCGTAGCGAGGGGTCTTGTCGGCCCAGCGGGCCTTGCCGCGGCGCTCGGCGTAGTCGCGCTGGAAGGAGTCGAACATGGCGCCGAACTGGGCGAACCAGTACTCCTTGGGGAAGCCGTACTGCGCCATGTGCGGCCAGAACGGCTCCCTGGTGACCTTCGCGAGGTCCTCCAGGAAGCGGGTCTCCGGGCCGCAGCTGATGTTCGGGTGCGAGTCGAGGATCAGGCGCAGCAGGGTGGTCCCGGACCGCTGGCAGCCGACAATGAAAATCGGCCCCCTGGTGGAACGCTGCGCCTGCTCGCTCTGGCTCATCCAGCGTATGCAACCCTGTGGGGGGTATGGCCGGGTACAGGCAGATGCATCATGGGGGCCTCGTCACATAGTCGTAGTCGGGCTCGTGCGCCTAGCGGCTTGCCTCCATCAACGATCACGCTATACCGGCTACGGAGGCAACATCGGCGGCAGCCTGGCCTGGCCTCCGCTCCGAACCGCCCAGTCCCACCTCGCATCGATAGGAGATCCGATGACCGCCCCTGGCGGCCACCGCACCAGCGACTACCTGCGAAAGATCGGCGTGGCACCGCTGCCTCCCACCACCTGCCCCTTTGATCCCGGTTACGACCTCGGCACGGTCCAGCACCATCTGGAGCAGAGCGCCCACCTGATGGCGATGCTGAAGCTCTCGATGGCCTGCTGGCTGATCGCCGACGAAGCCACCAGCCGGCGCAAGATCGCCGCAGCGGCCGGGCGCGGCGTCCCGGCGGTGGCCGGCGGCAGTCCCTTCGAGATCGCGGTCGTCCAGCGCCACCTGCTCGACTACCTGGACCTCTGCGCCGACATGGGCTTCACCCGCATCGAATGCGGCCAGGGGTTCACCGACACCGACCTGGACCCCGTCGCGACGGTCGCCGCCGCCCAGCAGCGTGGGCTGGAGGCGCAGTTCGAGCTGGGCGCCAAGCACGCCGGCAGCTTCACCGGCGCGACCGTCGACCGGCTCGTCGCCCAGGGCCAGTCGTGGCTCGACGCGGGCGTGGTCGACCTGGTGATCGAGGCGCGCGAGAGCGCCGCCGGGGTGGGCCTGTTCGCCCCCGACGGCAGCTTCGACGCCCATCTCGCCGACCGCTTCGCCATCGCGTTCGGCCTGGACCGCGTGGTGTTCGAGGCACCGACCAAGGCGAGCCAGTTCGCGCTCCTCGACCACTTCGGCGTTGGCGTGCGGCTCTGCAACGTCCGCCTGGAGGAGCTGCTGCGGGTGGAGATCTACCGGCGCGGGCTGCATTCGGACGCGTTCTCCAAGACGAACCTGCGGCCACCGGGGGGTTCGGGGGGCACGGTCCCATGGCCGGAAGTACCGCGAGCCGATACCACCGTCGCCGCGGGGCCCCCCGATGAGTCGGTCCCAGTCGCATGACCGGGGTCGCTCCTGAGGTGGTCATCGACTGCCTTCCGCAGAGCCTGGCACGCTACGGTGAGGGCTGGACGATCGTGGGGGTGGACGTGATCCGGGCGACCACCAGCGCCGTGGGCGAGGTCGCGCGTGGCCGCGAGGTGTTCCCGGTCCCGACCCTGCAGGCGGCGCTGCTGCGGGCACGCCAGCTCGACAACCCGCTGCTCACCGGCGAGCTCGGCGGCAGCGTCCCCGCTGGATTCGAGGAGAACAACAGCCCGGCGGCGCTGGCGCTGCGCAGCGACCTGGAGCGGCCCATGGTGCTGCTGTCCAGCTCGGGAACCAGGCTGCTGTCCCAGGCCCGCCCCTTCGAGGCGGTCTACGCGGCCTGCCTGCGCAACTGGCGCGCGCAGGTGGCGCGCCTGGCCGGCCGCCACCAGCGGGTCGCGGTGATCGGCGCCGGCTCCCGCGGCGAGTTCCGCCGGGAGGACCAGCTCGCCTGCGCCTGGATCGCGGACGGGCTGCTCGAGGCTGGCTACCAGCCAAAAGACCGTACTGCCGAGATCGTCGCCCGCTGGCGCGGCGCCCCGGCCAGCGCCATCGCCAGCGGGCACAGCGCGGCCTACCTGCGGCGCAGCGGCCAGGTCGCCGACCTCGACTTCGTCCTCGGCCACATCGACGACCTCGACACCACCGTGGAGCTCTGCGGCCAGCGCCTGGTGTTGCGGGCCCCCGGCCCCGGACCCGGCGACGAGCTGGGCGAGGACGCGACCGCTGGCGAGGAGGTCGTCAGCGCATGATGAAGGGCTCGAAGCTGGCGGTGGCCGACACCAGTGTCCCGGTGGTGGCGCTGACGATGTCCCCCAATCCGCTGCTGCACGGCAGCCTCAACGTGGTGCGAAGCCTTGGTCGGCTGGGGGTGCCGGTCCATGTCATGCACCCGCGCGCCTGGACGCCCGCCGACCACTCCCGGTACCTGGCCGGCAAGGTGATCGCCAGCTACGACGACGACGCCCCCAAGCGCTTCCTCGACGACCTGCTGGAGGCCGGCCGGCGGATCGGGCGCCGCTCGATCCTGATCCCCCAGGACGACCGCGCCACGCTGTTCGTCGGCGACCATGCCACGGCGCTGCGTGAATGGTTCAGCTTCCCCGACCAGGACCCGGGGCTCGCCCGGCGCCTGGCCAACAAGTGGGAGCTGTACCAGCTCTGCAACCAGCTCGGCCTGCCCGCGGCCAAGACCGAGCGTCCGCTCTCGCGCGCCGATGTCGAGGTCTTCGCCGGCCGGGCGCAGTTCCCGGTGGTGGTCAAGGCGATCGACCCGTTCCTGCTGCACCGGCGCGCGGCGGCCAAGAGCGTCGTGATCGTGGCGGATACCGCCGAGCTGCTGGCGGCCTACGACCTGATGGAGGACCCGCGGCAGCCAAACCTGATGCTGCAGGAGTACATCCCTGGCGGCGCCGACTCGATCTGGATGTTCAACGGCTACTGCGACCACCAAAGCGACACTCTTGCCGCCTTCACTGGCACCAAGCTGCGCCAGTGCCCCCCGCACACCGGGGCCACCTCGCTTGGGGTCTGCCGCCGCAACCAGACCGTGGAGCAGCAGACCCGGCGGCTGCTGCGGGAGATCGGCTACCGCGGCATCGTCGACCTCGGCTACCGCTATGACGCCCGCGACGGCCGGTACAAGCTGCTCGACGTCAACCCGCGCATCGGCGCGACCTTCCGCCTGTTCGTGGCCGGCAACGGCATGGACGTGGTGCGGGCGCTGTACCTGGACCTCACCGGCCAGCCGGTGCCGCCGTCGCAGGCGCGCGACGGCCGCCGCTGGGTGGTCGAGCACAACGACCTGCTCGCCAGCGCTCGCTACTGGCGGCGCGGGGAGCTCTCCCCCGCCGCGTGGCTGCGCTCCTTCCGCGGCGTGCGGGAGGGCGCCTGGTTCGCCTGGGACGACCCGGTGCCGTTCGCCACCATGTGCTGGTGGTCGCTGCGGCTGGCGCTCGGGCGCTGAGGCGCTGCGGCGAGCGCTGCGACAGCCGGCCGCAAAACGCTCACCGGGTGTTCATTGTTGACTCATCCGGGTCTCATTGGCGATTGGCTAGGCTTGCTCCATGGATGGGGTGGAAAGCAACGCGCTAGTGGATGTGGCCGTGGACAGTGGGGACGCCGGCGAGTCGCCAGGCGCCGGCGAGCAACGGCGCGTCACCCAGCGCTTCGGGATCCGCGCGGAGTTCTGGGATGACGTCTACCAGCGGAGTGACGTCTTCGCGCGCGTCCACCAGTGGCGTCTGTGGCTGGCGCTGGCGCTGATCGAGCGGCTCGGCATGCCCGAGGGAACGCGCGTGCTGGAGGTGGGCTGCGGCGCCGGGCACACGGCGGTTGCGCTGGCGCAGCGCGGCTTCCAGGTCGAGGCGATCGACCCGACGCCGGCATTGCTGCAGATCGCCGGGCAGCACGCGGCCGAAGCGGGGGTGGCGGCGCGGGTCCGCACGCTGCTCGGCGACGCGCACCAGCTCCCGGTCGAGGCTGCGAGCGTCCCGCTGGTGGTGGCGCTCGGCGTGATCCCCTGGCTGCACTCGCCCGCGCTGGCCCTCCAGGAGATGGCCAGGGTGCTAAAACCAGGCGGCTACCTGGTGGTGAACGCGGATCACCGTCACCGCTTCACCTTCCTGTTCGACCCGCTGCGCAATCCCCTGCTGGAGCCGCTGCGGCGGGCTGCCAAGCGGGTGCTGGGCGCGGTCGGCCTGTGGCAGCCGCGCCCAGAGGGCGTCCCCGTCACCTACCACACCATCGCCGAGTTCGACCGGCTCGTGGCCGCGGCAGGGTTGGAGCGCCTCTACGGATCCACCTACGGCTTCGGGCCCTTCACCATGTTCGGTCGCAGGGTGCTGCCGCAACGCCTGGGCGTGCGGGTCCACCTGTGGCTGCAGGGGCTGGCCGACCGCCGGGTGCCGCTGCTCCGCTCGGCCGGCGCCCAGTACCTGGTGGTGGTCCGCAAACCCGAGCGGCTGCACGAACCACCGACAGAGCAGCAGCAGTAGTCGCTACTACGCAATTTGGCAGAGTGCCCTACGACCGTTGACGCTTCGTGCCTATGCCGGATACGGGCTATACATTGCGGCGTGAACGTGTTGCCGGTTGGGTTCGTCCTTGCGACGACCACAAGGGGGGGACATGCCAGACGCGCCTGATCAGCGCGAATCCGCTGTTCGGTTTCTGGCTGGGCAGGTGTGGCGACATTTCCGCTGGGCCCGCACGGAGGGCCTTGGCCGCCTGATCGAGGAGGACCAGCTCAACCCGGTCGAGCGGGGCGCTGTGTGGCTGTCGAAATGGCGCTGGCGGATGGCCAACCCGCGGCCGCCGGGCGCGGCGGCGGTGTTCCTGGTCGGGCTGCAGCGCTCGGGGACCAACATGATCGTGCGGGGGCTGGAACGCTCCCCCGAGTTCGAGGTCTACAACGAGAACCACCGCGCCGCCTTTGACCGCTTCCAGCTCCGTCCCGACCCGGCAATCCGCCAGCTGGTGGAGCGTAGCCGCCACCCCTACGTCCTGCTCAAGCCGCTGTGTGACTCCGACCGGATCGAGCAGTTGCTCGATGGCCTCGACACGCGCCTGCCACGGCGGGCGCTGTGGGTGTACCGCTCGGTCGACGGGAGGGTGCGCTCGGCGGTGGCGAAGTTCGGCGACGCGAACCTGCAGGTGCTGCGCGACGTGGCGGCTGGCGGCAGCCGCGACCGCTGGCAGGCGCGCCGGCTGTCGCAGGACAGCCTCGACCGCCTCGCCAGCCTCGACTGGGCACGGATCAGCCCGGAGTCGGCCGCGGCAATGTTCTGGTATGCCCGCAACCGGCTGTACTTCGAGCTGGGGCTGGCGCAGCGGCCGGACGTGCTGCTGGTCTCCTATGACGCTATGGTGGCCGACCCGGAGGCGGAGATGCGCCGCATCACCGGCTTTCTGGAGCTCCCCTACCAGCCGTCCCTGATCTCGCACATCGCACCGCGCCCCACCGCCAAAGCCGGCGCCCTCGACCTGGACCCGCAGGTCCGGGCCTGGTGCGACGAGCTGACCGCCAGCTTGGATGCCGCTCACCGCCAGCGAATCTGATGACCCCTCCCGCTCCTATTCGCCACATGCGATCATTCAGCGGGAGTTCAACGACTTGGCGCCTTCCAGCCATCAGCCCGCCGGGTGCGCGGGGGATGGTGCACCCATGCCGCGACTGACAGGCAACCCGTGAGGATTCTCCACGTCAACAAGTTCCTGCACCGCCGAGGCGGTGCGGAGAGCTACATGCTCGACGTGGCGGAGCTGCAGGAGAAGGCCGGCCACGAGGTCGCGTTCTTCGGCATGGACCACCCCAGGAACTCGCCGCAGCCCTATCAGGCGCACTTCCCCAAACAGGTCGACCTGGAGCCGCCGCCGCCCGGGCTGCACCACCGTGCCGCCACGGCGGCGCGCATGGTGTACTCCCCCGCCAGCCGCCGCGGTATCAGCGCGGTGGTCCGCGCCTTCCGGCCTGACGTGGCGCACGTCCACAACATCTACCACCAGCTGTCACCGTCGGTGCTGCGGCCGCTCGCCGCCGCGGGAGTGTCGATCGTGATGACGGTGCACGACTACAAGCTGATCTGCCCCTCCTACCTGTTGCTCGACCACGGCCAGGTGTGCGAGGCCTGCCTTGGCGGCAACTTCGCCCATGCCGCCCTGCGCCGCTGCAAGGACGATTCACTCGGCGCCAGCGCCCTGCTCGCCCTGGAGACGTCGCTGCACCGTGTCACCCGGGCGTACGGGCCGGTGCGGCTGTTCTTGTGCCCGAGCCGCTTCCTCGCCGGCAAGCTGGCCGACGGCAGGGTGTACCCGGAGCGGCTGCGGGTGCTCAACAACTTCGTGGACGCGCTGGCGGTGACCCCCAAGGCGGCGCCGGGCGGGGCGCTGCTCTACAGCGGCCGCCTGTACCCGGAGAAGGGCGTTGACCAGCTGATCGAGGCGCTGGGACTGCTCGGCGGCGGGGTCTCGCTCGACGTGGCCGGCGAGGGGCCGGAGCGTTCCCGGCTGGAGGCGCTGGCACGCTCCCACGCCCCGGACCGGGTGCGCTTCCACGGCTTTGTGCCCAGGGAGCGGCTGCCGGAGCTGGTCCGCGCCGCGGCCGTGGTGGTGGCGCCCTCACGCAGTCACGAGAACCAGCCCCTGGCGGTGCTGGAGGCGTTCGCCGCCGGCGTGCCGGTGGTGGCGAGTGACCGTGGTGGGCTGCCCGAGCTGGTCTCGGACCGCTACGGCATGGTGGTCCCTGCTGACGACGCGCCAGCCCTGGCCACGGCACTCGGCAGCCTGCTCGCCGACCCGCAGCGGGCGTTCTCCATGGGCCGAGCCGCCCGAGCGATGGTGGAGGAGGTGTTCGCCCCGGAGCGGCACCTCGAGCGGCTGGAGCGCCTCTACCTGGAGGCGGCCAGCGCCGCCCCGGCGCGCGGCGCCCCGGCCAGTTAGCCGCTCGGCTTAGCCGAGCGGCCAAGCGGCGTTGCCGTATAGATTGGGTCATACCGGTCGGGCACAGTCCGGCCCGAGGAGTACCGCGAACTGTGAACCAGGAGGGACTGTTGCCCGCATCGACGAACCCGCCACCACCGACCATCAAGGTGCTGTACATCGCGGGTTCTGGGCGCAGCGGCAGCACCGTCCTGGACCGGATCCTCGGCCAGTTCGACGGCTTCTTCGCGGCTGGGGAGCTGTGCAACCTGTTCAGCCGAGGCCTGGTGGCCAAGCGGCGCTGCGGCTGCGGCCTGCCCATCCCCGACTGCCCCACCTGGGCGGGCATCCTGAAGGAGGCCTTCGACGGCCCCGCCGGGGTGGATGCCAAGCGGCTGGCAGCGCACTCGGCGCGGCAGCTGCGTCCCCGCAAGCTCCCGTCGGTCGCGGCGGCACGCTGGTCGGGTCGCCCTCCGGGCACGCCCGAGCATGAGGAGATCCTCGCGGCGCTGTACCGGGCGGTATGGCGGCAGACCGGCTGCCGGGTGATCGTGGACTCCTCCAAGTCGCCGGTCTACGCCACGCTGCTCGCGGCTATCCCCGGGATCCAGGTCCACGTGGTGCACCTGGTGCGCGACCCGCGCGCCACCGCGTTCTCGTTCCTGCGGAAAAAGCAGCTCCCCGACTTCGGCGACGACCGTGTGATGATCACCCAGGCGCCGCTGGTGAGTGCGCGCCGCTGGGCGCTGTGGCAGGTGGTCGCCGAGTTGTTCTGGCGCCGCTCCGGGCGCTACCTGCAGCTCCGCTACGAGGACTTCACCCGCGCGCCGCGCGCCGCCGTCGAGGAGATCCTCGCGCTGGCCGGCGAGCAGGCGGCAGCAGACTCGCCGTTCGTGGACGACCACACCGTGCGGCTGGGCGCGACCCACTCGGTCTCCGGCAACCCCAACCGCTTCGGCACTGGCGACACCGCCGTCCGCGCCGACGACGAGTGGACCCGCCGGATGCGCCGCGCCGATCGCCGCAAGGTGACGGCCGCGACCTGGCCGCTGCTGCTCCGCTACCGTTACCCGCTCCGCAGCGGCAAGCCGCAGCCACCCTCGTCGCCGTAGCGGCGGTCTTGTCTGCTTGCGGCAGCTCGGTGTCAGCGCCAGCGTTCGTGGCGCCGCCGCGGTCCCGGTCCCGGCGCGGCGCCCTGGTTGTTGCCGTCGTGGTGGCCGTTCTCGTGGCCGTTGGAGTGTCCGTTGGCGTGGCCGTTAAGTTCAGCATGGGGCTGCAGGGCGATCGGTGGCACGGCGACTGGCGGCGCTGCGGCCGCTGGCGGAACGGCGGCCTCCACCTCCGCCTCGACCTCGAACGGCGCGGAAGCGGCGGCGCTGGGGGGTGGGTGGTCCTGGACGGCGCTGCGGCGCTGCCGGTGCCGGTGGGTGTCGGTGAGGACCGCGCCGAGGACTGAGAAGTAGTCGCGGCGAAGCTCCTCGGCGATCCCGGCGACGGCCTTCCAGCGGCTGGAGCGCGACCTTGTCACCAGCAGGGTGGCATCGGCCGCGTCGGTCAGGGCCAGCGAGTCCGCCGACCAGGGGCCGCTCGGCAGCTCCAGCAGGATGGTCAGGCCGAGCTGGCGCAGCTCGTCGGTGGCACGGCCCAGCTCCGCGCTGGCCAGCAGCGGCGAGTGGTGGCTGGCAGACCCGGCCCATCGGGGGGTCCCGCGGCCACCATGGGATTCGCTTGCAGTCGTTCCGGCCGCGGGACTATGCCCCCCGAACCCCCCGGCGGGCAGCAGCATGAGGTTCGGCCGGACGGTGACCAGCAGCGTGACCAGCTCGGCCTCGCTGACGGCGCCGGCCAGGTATTCCCTCAGGCCGGCCACGCCGGCGATGCCGTAGTGGTGCTCCAGGCCGAGGCCCAGGGCGGGCCCGTGCAGGTCGCCGGAGAGCAGCAGCACGGCGTGGCCACCTTCGGCGAGGGCGTGGGCGAGGTTGACCAGGACCGGGGTGGTGGCGCCCTCCGCGTCGGCGGCAGCGACCGCGAGGACCCGCACCTCGGTGCCGAGCCCGCGCCGCTTCAGGGTGGCGGCGAGCTGTTGATAGGCGGCGGCCTCGGGGCTGTGCGGCTTGCGTTCCACCACGGGTGGGATCAGCTGCGCCGCGCCCCGGCGGCGGCGACGGCCACGACCCCGGCGGCGACGGCCACGGCGGCCCGGCACGATGGCGACCACGTCGACGCCGGTGGCCGCCTCGGCGTCGGCGGAGGTGACCACCCGGGCAGCGGACCCCTCGATCAGCAGCGCCGCCGAGATCGCGGCGGCAAGGCCGAGCGCGAGCCCGAACCCCAGCACCTCCTTGCGGGTCACCGGCACCGACTGCCGCGCCACCGCCGCCGGCTGCCGCGCCACGGTCGCCGCGCCGAGGCGCTGCACCTGTCCCCGGGTGGTGGCGAGCTGGGCGGCCGCGGCCTCGGCGGAACCGGCGGCCAGGTCATGGCGGGCCTGGGTGGCAGCACTCACCACGCCGCTGCGGGTGCGCTCCAGCGCGGCCTGCTGGTCCCAGCGTGCGGCCACGGCGGCCGCCTGCGCGGCCTGGGTCTGGAGGTCGGCCAGCACGGTGTCGCTGCGGGCCTGGTCGGCCTGGTTGCGCTCGGCCGCGAAGCGGAGCGCGTAGCTGCTCGCCACCGTGGCGGCGAGCTGGCGGTCGCTGTCGGCGTAGGACAGCTCCACCTGCCGCCGCGACGCCAGCACCGGGCGCACCCGCAGCGCCTCCAGCAGCCGCTGCGGCCAGCGGTCCGGTGGCTGTCCCTGGGTCGCGTGCAGCCGGCCGGCGTCGGGGCCGAGCTGGCTGAGGACCGCCACGGCGACGGCGGGGCTGCGGACGCTGCGGGCCAGCGCATCGGGGGCGTCGCCGGGGCTGCTGGGCGCGGCGATCCGCGCGGCGGTGAACGGTCGGATCTCGATGCGGATGCTTGCCTCGTAGCCGGGCTGGACCGGGGCCGCCCGCGGCAGCACCACCGCGCCGAGCAGCGCCCCGGCCAGCAGGCCGGCGGCGAGCAGCGCCTTGCGCCGCCACAGGGTGGCCGCCTGCCGGGCGGGCGAGAACGGCGGCCGTGGCCGGGGCTTGGCCCGCCGGAGCCCACCGACGCCGGCACTGAACCCGGCGTCCAGCAGGTCCGGATCGGAGGCGGCGACTCCTGGCCCCAGGTCCTGCAGCACGCTCCCGGCCGCGACCGGGCCGCTGAACGGCCATGGCTCGGTCTCCCACAGCGCGCTGGCGACCGGGCGGAGGTCTTGGCCGACCACCGGCGGCCTGCTGGGGGCTGGCCGCCCGGCCCCGGTGGCGGCTCCGGCGGGAAGGGGCACCGGCGCTGCCCGGCGGCGGCGCAGGAGCACGTCCAGGATCAGGCGATCCTCCTGGCTGATCCCCATGAGCAGGCTCAACGCCAGGTAGGTGACGGCGATCACGGCGAGGGTCAGCGGCAGCCGCAGCGGCGGCAGGAACACGCGACCGGCGAACAATGCCACCGGGTAGGTGATCCCCGCCGCGATGACAGCTTTACCTTCCCCCAGCCCGAAGGGGAGCATCCGCAGCCCCTTCCAGACCTGCGCCACCCGCGCCAGGTTGACCAGGCCGAGCGAGACCGCCCAGGCGACCGCCGACCCGACGATCCCGTAGCGGGGAATCAGCAGCAGGTTGAGCACGACGTTGCTGACCAGCACGGCGATGTTGTCGGCCATGTTCCAGGACGGCCGCCCGGTCATGTTCAGCATCATCCCGCAGGGCCCGGTCGCCGCGTCGATCAGCTTGCCGGCGGCGAGGATCATGGTGACCGCAGCGCCGACGCGGAAGCCCTGGCCGAACAGCCCGAGCAGGTCCCTGGGGACGGCCATGATGGCCACGAAGGCGGGCAGCGACAGGCGCACGATCCAGCCGGTCGCCACCTGGTAGGTGTGCCGCAGGGTGTCGTTGCGCCCGCGGTGGTGCAGGTCGGCGATCCGCGGCGCGAACGCGCTGGTGATCGGGGCCATCACGAAGGTTGCCAGCACCACCAGCCGGGTGGCGACGTTGTAGACGCCGACCGCGTCGCTGGGCCGGAACAGCCCGAGCAGGATGGTGTCGGCCCAGATCAGCCCGTAGGAGGCGAGCACCGCCAGCCAGGCGATCAGCGAGAAGCGGAACAGCTCCCCTGGCCGGTAGACAGGGCGGGCGGGCGGCTGCCCCGCCGCTGCCCTGCGCATCACCCGGCGCAGCGCGACCACCGACAGCAGCACGCCAGTGGCGTAGCTGGCCAGCAGCGCCAGCATCGCGCCGCGCACACCCATGCCGGCCTTCACCAGGACCAGCGACCCGCCGATCTGCGCCAGCGGCTGGTACACGAGGTTGATCAGGGCGGACGGCTTCATCGTCCGGTAGCCCTGAGTGGCGGCCAGGCAGGCGGACATGCAGCCGGCGACCGGCAGGACGACCGCCACGGTCCGCAGCGCCATGCTTAGGCTCGCGTCGTGGAACGCGCTCCTGACCAGCCACGGCGCGGCCAGGTAGAGGGCCGCGCCGAGCACCCCCGCTGAGATGGTGGCGACGGCGATGCCGATACGGATCGTGCCCCGCACCGCGCCGTGGTCGCCGTCGGCGAGGTGGATGGCGACGAACCGGGTCACCGACACGCCCAGCCCGAAACTGGACAGCGGCACCAGCAGGGCGAGGAACGCGTACGCCTGCGCGTAGGTGCCGAGCGCGGAGCGGCCGAGCAGGCGGGCGATCAGCAGGGTGATGCCGACGTTGGCGACCTGGCTGACGACCGCACCGCCCAGGTTGAGGCCGCCGCCTCGGGCGAGGCCGCGGACCTGGCTGGCGCCTTCTGCCCTGTCCTTGTCGACGGAGGTGTCGACGGCGCTGCCGGCGGCGCCGGGGAGGTTGGCGTTGGTGCCGGCTGGCTGCGGTGCGGAGCGGTGCCTGCGTGGTCCGTCGGAGCCGGAGCCGGGATCGTGGGCGTGCCGGCCCGATCCCCGCCCCCGGCGGCGAGCATGCCGAGGAGGCCCAGCCGGTTCAGCCATGCGGATGCAGCTCCCGGCCGGGGGCTGTCGGTTGCGCTGGCGGGGGGACGCGGGCTGGTCTTGGCCGAGGGCCGGCGCCGTTCGGGCTGGGGCTGCCGGTGCCGTTGCCGCCCCGGTGATGGGCGCCGTTGCCGTGCCTGGAGGCAGGAGGGCCAGCCGGCGTCGCGGTGGGCGGCATCGGGGCCGGCGGCGGGTCGCCATACCTACCCGAGGCCGGTGCGGCGGCCGGAGCCGGAGCCGGGGCTGCGGCTGGCGCCGAGGCTGGGGCGGCGCGGACGGTGGTTGGCGGCGGGCCGGAGGAGGCGGCGGCCCGGCGGGCGCGGCGGCCTCCGAGCAGGACCGCCCCGGCGACCGGGAAGTGGCCGGTCCGCAGTGCGGCGGCGAACGCGGCCATGACCCGCCAGCGGCTGCGGCCGGCGCGGGCGACGACCACGACGGCGTCGGCGACGGCGGCCAGCGCGACGCCATCTGGCGACCAGTTCCCCGGCGGCGTGTCGACCACCACGGTCAGGCCGAGGCGCCGCAGCTGGTCGATCACCTCCGCTGGCTGGTTGCCATCGAGCAGCTCCGACGGGTCAACCTCTCCTCCAGCCGTACCGGCGGGGAGCACCATCAGGTTCTCGCGTGCTGCCACCAGCAGCGCCAGGACTTCCGGGCGGGTCCCGGCGAGGTGGTTGGCGAGCCCGGGGACGGCGCCGACCTCGGCGTCGATGCCGTAGGCCCGCTCCACGGCGGGGTTGTACAGGTCGCCGGAGACCAGTACCACGCCGCGGCCGGCGCGGGCCAGCTCCCGGGCCAGGTTGGCGCTGACGGAGCTGCGCCCCTCGCCGCCCGCTGGGGAGACCACCGCGAGCACCAGCAGCTCGTGGCCGAGGCCCCGGCGCTCCAGCGCGACCACCAGCCGGCGGTAGGCCTCGGCCTGCGGCCCCATGGGGTCCGCATCGCCGGCGATCACGGGCCACGGCGCCGGCGACCGCCGCCGGCCTGTGCCCGGCACCCAGGCGGCCAGGTCGCTGCCGACCGCCGCCTCCACGTCGGCGGCGCTGGCAAGCCGTGGCGAGGCGGCCTCGGCGAGCAGGGCGGCGGCCACGCCGAGGCAGAGGCCGAGCAGCAGCCCAGCGGCGCCTTGCAGCAGCCGGCTGGAGGGGATGGCGAACGGGATGCCGAAGGGGGCCGCGGCCCGCGCCACGCTCGCGGGGAGCGGCGCGGCGGTGGGCAGGTCCCGCAGCAGCGCCTGCTCGCGGAGCTGGTTGCTGCGGGTCTGCAGCAGGCGGTAGCGCTGCTCGGCGGTGTGGAGGTTGGCGGCGGCGACCGGGTCGGCGCCGTCGCTGGCGCCGGGCTGCTGGCGCAACGACACCACCGTCTCCTGCAGCGTGGCGAGCTGCTGCTGGTACTGGCGCAGCACGGTGCGGGTGTGGGACTGGTCGTAGCCGTTGCGGGCGAGCACGAAGGCGTCGGCGTAGCGCTGCACCACCTCGCTGGCGAGGCGGCGGTCGGCGTCGGCGTAGGTGAGGTCGACGGTGCGGTCGCTGAGGGAGGCCGTCTCGGCGTGCAGGTGCGCGAGCAGGGCGCCCGGCCAGCGCGCGGGCACCGACGCCAGGGCCCTGGTGGCGCTGAGCCGGCCGGCGTCCGGGCCGAGCCGCTGCACCGTCCGGACGGCGTTGGGACCGGTCAGCACGCTGCGGGCGAACTGCTCGGCGGTCAGCCTGGGCGCGCCGGTGGCGCTGGCCACCTCGGTGGTGAGCGGTTGCACCTCGATCCGCACGGTGGCCTTCCAGCCCGGCTGCGTGGACAGGGACAGGACTGCGGGGAGCGCCAGCAGCCCAACCGCCAGGCCGAGCAGCAGCCCGGCGGCCACCAGCCCGCCGCGCCGCCGCAGCAGGCGGGCCTGGCGCACGAGCGAGAACGCCGGGCGGGGGCGGGGCAGGCGCTGCCACAGGGCGTAGCTGCTCTTGGGCCGCCGCGACTGCCGCACCGGCGCCTGCCGCCGCCGCCCGGCCCTGGCGGGACCACGGCGAGCGATCGGCGGGGCCGGGTACTCCACCAGCGGCATCTCGCTGAACAGCGACCACGACCCGGTGCTGTCGGGCAGCGGCGGCGGCGTGAGCGGGCCGGCGGCTGTCCCTGCCGCAGCCCCGACGAGTTCCCCGGCGGCGGGGGCGGAGGCCGCCGGGACCGCCGCTCCTGTAGGTGCCGCAGCAGGGATCGCGGTCGCAGCGGGAGCGGGAGCTGCCGTGCCCACTAGGCCCGTTGTCGGCGCGGCGGCGGGGCGCAGCCGCGCGGGGGCGCCCTTCTGCACCTTCACCAGCTTGCCGAGCCCGAACTTGCGGAGCAGCGGCTTGAGGATGAGCCGGTCCTCGTCGGTGATGCCCTGCGCGATGACCAGCGCGGCGTAGCAGCCGACCACCGCAGGCACCCCGGCGACCAGCACCAGCGGCCCCTGCAGCGGCGACAGGTTCCGCACCAGCAGCGCAGCCGCCAGCGCTGCCGACCCGGCGGTAAGGCCCTTGAGCACGCCGATGTCGAACGGCAGCATGTGCATGCTGATCCAGACCTGCAGCACGCGGGCGAGGTTGACGAGCGCCAGCGACACTGCCCAGGCAACCGCCGAGCCGACAATCCCGTAGCGCGGGATCAGCGCCAGGTTCAGCGCCACGTTGATGATCAGGACGCAGACGTTGTTCAGCATGCTGATTTGCGGCCGGCCGGACATGTTGAGCATCAGCCCGCAGGGGCCGGTGGCGGCGTCGATCAGCTTGCCGCCGGCCAGGATCACGGTGACCATGGCGCCGACCGCGAAGCCCTTGCCGAACAGCTCCAGCAGCTCGCGGGGGAAGGCCAGCAGCAGCACGAAGGCCGGCAGCGACAGCCGCACGATCCAGCTGGTGGCGACCCCGTAGACGCGGCGCAGCGCCTCGGTGCGCCCGCGGTGGTGCAGGTCGGCGATGTGCGGCCCGAAGGAGGCGGTGATCGGCGGCGCCACGAACACCGCCAGCATCACCAGGCGCGTGGCCACGTTGTACTGGCCGACCTCCTTGGCCGTGCGCAGCGCGCCGAGCATGATGGTGTCGGCCCACACCAGCCCGGTGGTGGCCAGCGACGCCACCCAGGTCACCATCGAGAAGCCGAACAGCCGCCGCACGTCGTAGCTGGGCCGCACCTGGGGCCGGCCGACGAGCCGCCGCAGCGCGATGGCGGCGAGCAGCGCGGAGGTTGCCTCGGTGATCACCAGCGCGAGCATCGCCCCGCGCAGGCCGAGGCCTGCCGCCACCAGGGCGGCGGTGAGCACCCCCTGAGCCAGCGGCTGGAAGATGAGCCCGATCAGCGCGAACGGCTTCTGGGTCCGGAACCCCTGGGTGGCAGCCAGGGCCGCGTCGGTATAGGTGGCGGCCGGCAGGGTGATCGCCACGAACCGCAGGGGCATGAGCAGTGCCGGGTCGTGGAAGACGTGCTGTGCCAGCAACGGGGCCGCGAACCACAGCCCCACGCCGAGCAGACTGGCGCCGACGGTGCTCACCGCGATGCCGAGCCGCATCGTGCCGCGCAGCGCGCCCATCTTGCGCTCGGCCAGGTGCACCGCCACGAAGCGGGTGAGGCCGCTGCGGAACCCGCTCAGCGACAGCAGGCCGAGCAGCGACAGGAACGCGAACGCCTGCGCGTAGCGGCCCAGCGACGCCTGGCCGAGCGCACGCCCGACCAGCAGCGTGACGCCGAGCTGGGCAGCCTGGCTGCAGACCGCGCCGAAGAGGTTGAGGCCGCCTCCCCGGGCCATGCCGAGCACCTGACGCTCGGTCTCGCCCGGTCGGGCGGCCTCCTTCCGCAGTCCGGGACGGCTGCGATGGGTCCCGTTCCGCTGCTCCTTGAGCCCTGTCCTGGTCGACGCAGCCGGTCGATCAGCCATCCACGAGTAGCCTCGTCATCGCATCATCCTCGGTACACCGTCGAGCTGCTGGTCACCCGGGAATGGGAGTTGCTGCTGGCGTAGCGCGGATCGCCGGGCGGTCGCGGGCGGCGCGCCACCAGCTCGACCATCATCACGATCAGCACGGCCAGGAACAGCCCGGCGCCAACGGCGGGCGCGGCCTTCTTGACCAGCTCAGGCAGGAACGAGGCGGCCTTGGTGGCATTCACCGACACCGTCGTCGCCGGGCTGGCGGCCTGGCTGATCTGCGCCGCCTGCGCCAGGGCGTTGTTCGCCGCGTCAAACGTCGCCTTCGCGGTCGTCACGTTGTCGTTGAGCGTGGTGTAGGGCGCCAGCAGCGGCGACAGCTTGTTGATGTCTGCCTGGAGCGCGGCAATCTGCTGGTCGAACCCGGCGGTGCTGTGCGCGGCCGCCAACGCGCCAGCGCGGCCGTTCTGGGCATTGCCGAGCTGCGACTGGTCCTGCGAGAACTGGGTGTTCGGATCGGTGACCAGCTGGTGGGCGGTGCGAAAGTCGGTGAGCTTCTTCTGTGCGGCGATGTAGGCGTTGTTGGCCGCCGTGAGCCCGCTCTTGGCCAGGGTGACCTGGCCCGCGAACAGCGCCGTCATGGTGGCGCTGGCGGCGGTCTTGGCGACCGGGCCGGCGTTGTCCTTGTGCGTGGTGGTGAAGGTCACGTCGATCAGGCCGGAGTCGCCGACCGGGGTCGACGACAGGCCGCTGTTGATCTCGTCGACCGTCACCTTGGTGGACTTGCTGACCGCGTTGACGACCTGCGGCGACACCACCAGGGCGGTGAAGTTGGCCACGAACGCCTTGATGCCGTTGGGGCCGCTGTACTGGCCGGAGCCGCCGCCCACCACCGCTGGTGCGGCCACGTCGGCGGTGGCCGAGTACTTCGGCGGCTCCCGCAGCACCATCGACGTGACGATGCCCCCGGCGAGCAGCGGCACCAGGACCAGGATCCATAGACGCCGCCAGATCACGCGTAGGTAATCGCTGATCTCCACGAACTATTCCCTCCGATCGTTGACGAGGTTCGCGTCGGCCGGCGCGGGCGCTGGCGCGGCTGGGGTGTTCAGCCTGACTACCGCCGAGGCGGCCGCAGCAAAGGAGAAGAGGTACCAGAGCGTTACCACGTTGGACATGACGTTGGCGGCGGCGCTGACCGCCACGAACGCGATCGCGCAGCCGAGGAAGCCGACGGCGATCCCCCGGTCCAGGGTGCCGCGCGGCCCGGCGCGGATAGCGCGCCGGCCCAGTCCTACCAGGGAGGCGAGCATGAACACATAGGCTCCGAAGCCGAGTATGCCCATCTCCACGTAGGCACGGATGAAGTCGTTGTGCGGCTGCTTGGCCGCGTCGGTGTTGTACTGGGTCATGTTGAGGCCGATGCCGGTGACCGGGTTGGAGTTCGCCAGCGGCAGCACCTGGGACCAGTAGCTGAGGCGCCACGCCAGCGAGTTCCCGGAGGGCCCGCTGACGCCGGGCGCGGAGGCGCTGTTGCCGAGGGAGCTGAAGCGCGACGACAGCGACGGCATGGCCACCAGCGCGCACACGGCTACCACCGCCAGGGTGAGCAGCAGCCGCTTGCTCTGCATGAGGCCGACCACGACGAGGCCGAGGACGGTGCCGAGGATCGCCGTGCGGGTATAGGTCAGCGCCAGGAAGCCGAAGCTCGGGATCATCAGCAGCAGCATGAGCTTGCGCGGGCGCCGGCTCAGGTACGGGTAGATCGCCACCGCCATGATCAGCATGAACATCAGGAACCGCCCGAAGTCGTTGGACGACTGGAAGGTTCCGGCCAGGCGGGTGTAGCCGCCCTTGAGGTCGCTGCGGGCATGGCCGGTGGCCAGCCCGAAGGCTGTATATGCCAGGGGGAACAGCATCGCGCAGTAGATGGCGACCAGGATGCGCTTGACCGCGGCGTGGTCGACCAGCAGCTGCTCCAGCACGATGAACATCATCACGGTGGCGAAGACCCGCAGCAGCTCCAGCATGCTCGACTGGATATTGGCGGAGCCGAGCGCGCTGAGCCCCGCTGCGGCCACAAACCACAGGAACGCGCGCCGCATCGGCGTGGCGGTGGGCAGCCCCCCCTGGCGGCGGTGCTGCGCGGTCAGCCACAGCACCGCCATCAGAAGGAACAGCACCGCGAGCAGGCTGGAGGGGTCCAGGCCGCGGGCCGAGGTGGAGTTGGTGGCGGTGTTGCCCGCCCCGCTGTTGCTCAGCTTGGTGATGTCCAGGGCGGCGCGCAGCACCAGCATCAGCGCCACGTACACGCTGAAGCGCGTGAGCGCGAGCACCGCCAGCGCCACCCCGACGCCAGCGGCCAGCGGCAGCACGATCAGCTGCTTGGACCCGGCGCCGACCGCCAAACCGCTGAGCGCGGCCATGCTCGCCGCGAAGAAGACCGCGACGAGCGTGACCAGCCTGGCCACGCCCCCCGGCCTGAATTCCGGCTTGAACAGGTCCTGGCGGACTGGCGGGTTGACGGCAGACACCGCGGCAGCTCCTATGGTTTGGACGGCAGTGACGCGAGCGGCTGCGGCTGCAACGCGGGCGCCCCCCAGCGGAAGTCGATCCCGGGCAGCCGGTACAACCGCTCGTTGTGCGGTTGGTAGTAGGACTCGAGATAGGCACGCGCGGCAGCGGGCATGGCCTGCTCGTAACGGTTGGCCTTGAGCACCGGCACGTCCTCCAGGCGATGGTCCGCCAGACCCAAAAACCGCCAGATACGGAGCAGCGTGGCAGCAGGGTCGGCAAACAGCGCCTCGCTCTGCAGCACGAGCACCTGCTGGGGCGGGAAGAGCTGGTAGAGCCGCTCCAGCTGCTCGGCGTAGCGGCCCCGGGCAAGATAGGTGTGGTGGCGGTGCGCGAAGCTTGAGCCGCCAGCCATGACCTGCTCGGCCGCACCCGCCAGGCGCTCGGCCTCCCGGTCCAGCGCCTGCTCGAAGGGGAGGTCCTCAATGCCGCGCTTGGTCTCGTACTGATGCTGCGACCAGGCGCGGGTGACCGGGTCGCGGAGCAGCGCGAAGAGCCGGGCATCGGGCAGCGCCGCCGCGATCCGCTCGGCGGCCAGGGGGTGGAACATGTAGTAGGGGCTGGCTTCGCCGGTGATGACGCCACGCCGGGTCGCCAGTGGCGTGGCCAGCGGGAAGGTCGAGCGGAACCAGTTCCAGCCCCTGTTGTAGTTGACGTCGAAGTAGTGGCTGCCCTTGTCGACGGTGGCGGGCAGGACTGCCGGGTGGCGGGTGATGTAGTCGTACAGCGACGTGCTGCCGCCCCGTTTGGTGCCGATGACCAGGAAGCTCGGCAGCAGGCGAACACGGCTCGTCGCCTGCGCCAATAGCCTCCCGCTCACCCGCACCATGCTCCTCTTGGACCCCATTCCTGTTGCTTCGCCCCCCAGCGGTCTAGCTCGCCTTGCGGCTTACTTACCTTGCGGCTTACTTGTTGAGACCACGATGAGACGCCAGTTCCGGGGCGCACCCCAGCGCTGGACGTCTTGTATGACATGCTCCCGGGAGAGCGTATGAGTGGACAACCTGCAATTTGCGTAGGCCCACTCGTCCACTCAGCGCCGAGAGGGACGCTCCAGGACATAGCTTCTCTCGTAACACAACCTATCCTCAAGTTGATGATTCCGGGAGGTTCGTGAGAAGGTAGCGTGTCCCCCATCAACCGGAACCCTCCGGGAGGCACGGTGACATCGCGGTCCCCCCAGCCGCGACGGCGCAAGCGCATGTTCGTGGCTGTGATTGTCGGCTTGGGTGCGCTGGTCGGCGCACTCGAGGTCACGGCGCACGCCGTCGGGCAGAACAATGTGCTTCGCCCGAGCAGCGGGCTGCTGCCGGCCACGGTCTTCAGCAAGCCGCAGAGCGCGACCGGCACGACCACCGCGACGACCAAGCCGGGGAAGCACTCGGCCATCGGGAGCAGCGTGGTAGTGATCATCGGCCAGTCGTCCAAGACGACCCAGCGGACGACCCCGCCAACCACCGCCCCTTCGCCGTAGACCACGCCGTAGGCCGAAGGTTCCCCCAACGGGTCGCCGCACACGTTAGCCAAACGGTTATACGGCTGATCTTGGCCAGAAGCCTACGTCTGTTACACTCCTGCGCTCACAACGGCGGATCGCGTCGGGTTTGAGTTGAGTTTGGGGGGAACGGTGAACAGCTTTTGACGGTGCGCTGGCCGGCGCCACTGTTCGTCATCGGTGCGCCGCGCTCGGGCACCAGCCTGCTCTACAAGGCACTCTGCCTGCATCCCGGGGCAGCCTGGATCTCCAACTGGGTCGGCCGCTACCCGGCACGGCCGCAGCTCGCCGCCTTCAACCGCGCCGCGCGGCGCCTGCCCGGCTCGCGCCGCCGGGTCTGGTTCGGCGCGGACGGCGCCAACGCCTATGTGTACGGCAAACCCCGCCCGACCCTGGAGCGGGTCTTCCCGATGCCGGTTGAGGGCGAGCGGATCTTCCGTCACTGCGGCATCGGCCTGCCAGGCCCGGAGAGCGGCCCCGCCGGTCCGAGCCCCTGGCCCGATGGTGCGGTCGACTGCCTGCGGGCCTCGTTCGGGACGATCACTCGCTGGTCGGGCGGGCAGGTCCTGGTCAGCAAGCGGATCGCCAACAACCAGCGCATCCCGCTGTTGGCCGCGGCGTTCCCCGAGGCGCGCTTCGTACACCTGATCCGCGACGGGCGCGCGGTGGCGTACTCGCTGTTGCGGGTCGACTGGTGGGACAAGGACGTGGTCTGGTGGTACGGCGACACCCCGAGGCGCTGGCGCGAGGACGGCAACGACCCCTGGGAGCTGTGCGCCGAGCACTGGAACCGCGAGCTGGCCTCGATCGGCGCGGGCCTTGCCTCGGTCCCTGCCGAGCGGTGCCTGGAGGTCCGCTACAGCGAGCTGATCGCCGACCCAATCCCTGGCATCGAGCGGATCGCCGCCTTCGGCGGCCTGGGGCCGCACGCCGGCTGGCACGCCGAGCTGACCCGCCTGAGCTACCCGAACAAGGACGAGTCATGGCGCCAGCACCTCGACGACGACGTCCGCGCCCGCATCGAGCAGATCCAGGCTGGCACGCTGCGGCGGCTCGGCCTGCTGGTCTGATGCCAAATGAAGAAAGGCAAGCGATGACCACGATCGACCTCCACACCCACACCCGTGCCAGCGACGGCAGCGACACGCCGGCCGAACTGGTCGAGGCCGCGGCCCGCGCCGGCGTCAAGGTGCTGGCGGTGACCGACCACGACACCGTGGCCGCCGTGGCCGCCGCCCGGGCCGCCGGAGAGGAGCAAGGCGTCCGCGTCCTGCCCGGCCTGGAGATCACCGGGGAGGTCGGCGGCAGGGTGGTGCACCTGCTCGCCTACGGCGAGGGCCTGCTCCAGCCCGGCGCGGTCGACCGGGTGGAGGCGGTCCGCGACGAGCGGCTGCAGCGCAACCACCGCATCGGTGAACGCCTCCAGGCGCTCACCGGCGTCGGGTACGGCCAGGCGGCGGCGCTGGCCGGGCACTCGGCGCTGTCCCGCGCCCATTTCGCCCGCGCGCTGATCCAGGCCGGCGTGGTCGCTGACACCGCCGAGGCGTTCGACCGCTTCCTCTCCAACGGCCGCCCAGCGTACGTGCCCGCCCCGTCGCTGCCGGTCGAGGAGGTCGTCCCGCTGGTCCACGCGCTCGGCGGGCTGGTCGTCCTGGCCCACCCCGGCCGGCTCAGCGCCGCCGAGGCCGACGGCGTGGTCGCCGCCGCGATCCAGGCCGGCATCGACGGCCTGGAGGTCTGGCACTCGCAGCACGACGCCTTCGCCCGCCGCCACTGGCAGGCGACCGCCGAACGCCACAACCTGCTGACCACCGGCGGCTCCGACTACCACGGCACCCACAAGCCCACCGTCCGTATCGGCAGCGGCACCGACGGCAACGTCCACGTCCCCGAGCAGGCCCTCACCGACCTGGAGGAGCGCCTGGACGCCGGTGCCTCCCGCTAGTTCGTCTCCGCTTCGGCCTCTTTGAACCACGGGCGCAGGCGCTCCCAGGTCTCGGCGAGCAGTTCGGGGAGGACCTTGGTCTGGCCGACGACCGGCATGAAGTTGGTGTCGCCGCCCCAGCGGGGCACCAGGTGCATGTGGAGGTGGTCGGCGATGCCGGCGCCGGCGACGGTGCCGAGGTTCATGCCGAGGTTGAAGCCGTGCGCGTTGGAGCTCTCCTCCAGCGCCCGGATCGCTGTCCTGGTGAAGGCCATGGTCTCGGCCAGCTCGTCAGTGCTCAGCGCGGCGAAGTCGCCGAGGTGGCGGAAGGGCGCGACCATCAGGTGGCCGGGGTTGTAGGGGAAGGCGTTCAGGATCACGAAGGTGTGGCGGCCGCGCGCCAGGATGTGGTTGCGCTGGTCGTCGCCGCGGGCGGGCAGGTCGCAGAAGATGCAGCCGTCCTTGTCCTTGTCGCCGCCGCGCACCTCGTCGCGGATGTAGGCCATCCGCCAAGGGGTCCAGAGCCGTTCCATCCGGGCATGATAGGGGAACCAGGCCTCGGTGGAGGGCCAGCGCCGTCAGGTGGTGCTGGTGGTGGACGGCGCGGTCGTGGTCGTGGTTGTCGTGGTGCTGGTGGTCGAGCCGTTGTGCTTCTTGGTGGTGGTCGTCGGCCCGGTGGTGGTGGTCGGCGCGGTCGTCGTGGTGGTGGTCGAGGGCGGCAGGGTGGTCATCGGCGGGATCGTGGTGGTCGGCGGCGCGGTGGAGGGTGGCGGCTGCTTGACGCCCGGCTTCGGTAGCGCCGGGACCACCCGGACCGCCCCGGCGAAGCCGAGGCGCCAGACTGAGGCGACGCGGACCACGTCGCCGGCGTGGGGGGCGTGCGCCATCAGGCCGTTGCCGATGTACATGCCGACGTGGTGGATGGTCGCCGGGTTGGCCGGGTCGTCGGCGTAGAAGAGCAGGTCGCCGGGGAGCAGGTCAGCCAGGCCCGGGTGTTGCAGGCTGGCGTAGTACTGCTGGGCGGCGGTGCGCGGGATCGCCACCCCGGCGGCGCGGTAGGCGCTGCTGGTCAGGCCGGAGCAGTCGAAGGCGTTCGGCCCGGTCGCCCCCCACTGGTAGGGCTTGCCGAGCTGGTGCAGCGCGAAGGTCACCGCTGCCCGCGCGGCCGGGCCGGGCTGCAGGAAGGCCGACGCGCCCTGCCCGTGCAGCGCGGCCATGTAGCTCGCCCACGCTGCCCTGCCAGCTGCTTCGGCCTGGCGCTGCAGCAGCGTGAGGGCACCGGCGAGCTGCTTGTCGATCTGCTTGAGGCCCGCCTGCAGCTGGTCGGCGGCGGCCGTGACCTGGTCGCGCTCGGCCGCCACCTGGTCGTGCAGGCGCTGGCGCGCGGCAAGGTCTGCGGCGATACGGCCATTGAGCTGGTCGCTGGCGGCCTTCTGGGCGAGGACCCGCTGCAGGACCCGTGCGTCCGCCTCCAGCACCGCCTTCTGCAACGGCAGGCGCGACAGCATGTCGGCCATGTCGGTCACGCCGACCAGGCTGGACATGAAGAACCCGGGGCCCTGGATGTAGGCGGCCCGTGCCTGGTCGTCGAGCTGCTGCTGCGCGGTCGCAAGCTGGGCGGCCACGTCCTGCTGGGCGCTCTGCATGCCCTTGAGCTCGTTGCGGACCTGCTGCTCGGCACTGGCGATGCCGTCGAGCCGCTCCGAGAGCCGCTCCATGGCGTCGTACTGCTTGTCGAGCTGGGCCTGCAGGGCTGCCGCCTTGGCCAGCAGCGACGAGGTGCTACCTGCGGGGGGTGTCTCCGCCAGCGCCACCGACGGGACGGCCAGAGTTGCGATCACGGCGAGGAGGCAAAGCAAGGCGAGGAGACCGACGCCGCGCGGGACCAAGCCTCGGATCCCGGCGCGACGATTCGACAAGCCTGCCTCCTTGGGCTGCCTCCTTCGACCGAACCGCCCAGATCCTACCTGAAGGTACCTAGGTATGTGATCCCACAAATTTCGTAGCTGCGTGAATTCGTCGTGGGGTCATGGCGGCAACTTCTGGTGGCCTCAGTGGTGGAACTGGGCCTGCTCGGTCGAACCGGCCATCGCCAGGGTGCTGGTGTCGCTGCCGGAGACGGCCGCGGCGACCGCGTCGAAGTAGCCGGTGCCGACCTCGCGCTGGTGGCGGGTGGCGGTGTAGCCGGCGGCCTCCAGCGCGAACTCGCGCTCCTGCAGCTCGACATAGGCTGGCATGCCGTGCTGCGCGTACCCCAGGGCCAGCTCGAACATGCCCGCGTTGAGCGAGTGGAAGCCGGCCAGGGTGATGAACTGGAAGCGGTAGCCGAGCCGCGCCAGCTCCTCCCGGAAGCCGGCGATCGTCTGCTCGGCCAGGTGGCGGCGCCAGTTGAAGGACGGCGAGCAGTTGTAGGCCAGCAGCTTGCCGGGGTGCTCGGCGTGGACCGCGGCGGCGAACGCGGCGGCCTCGTCCAGGTCTGGCGTGGAGGTCTCGAACCACAGCAGGTCGGCGTACGGGGCGGCGGCCAGCCCCCGGGCAATTGCCGGCTGTAGGCCCGGGCGGACCCGGAAGTATCCCTCCGCGGTGCGCTCGCCAGTGAGGAACGGCCGGTCGCGCTCGTCAGCGTCGCTGGTCAGCAGCGTCGCGGCGAGCGCGTCGGTGCGGGCGATTAGGACCGTCGGCACCCCAGCCACGTCAGCCGCCAGGCGGGCCGCCTTGAGGGTGCGCACGAACTGCGCGGTCGGCACCAGCACCTTGCCGCCGAGGTGGCCGCATTTCTTCTCGGCCGCGAGCTGGTCCTCGAAGTGGATCCCGGCCGCGCCGGCCTCGATCATCGCGGCGGCCAGCTCGTAGGCGTTGAGCGGGCCGCCGAAGCCGGCCTCGGCGTCGGCGACGATCGGTGCCAGCCAGTCGCGCCGGGGGGCGGTCGCGCCCGCGCCCTCCACCATGACTTCGACCGACTCGATCTGGTCGGCGCGGCGCAGGGCGTTGTTGAGACGCCGCACCAGCGCCGGGACGCTGCTCACCGGGTACAGGCTCTGGTCGGGGTAGACCTGCTCGGCGGTGTTGGCGTCGGCGGCGACCTGCCAGCCGCTCACATAGATCGCCGGGAGGCCGGCGCGCACCATCTGCACGGCCTGGCCGCCGCTGAGGGCGCCCAGCGCCGTGACGGGGCGGCCCTGGTCCTGGCTGAGGAGCTGCCACAGCCGCTCGGCCCCCCGCCGGGCCAAGGTGTGCTCGACCGCCACGGAGCCGCGCAGCCGCAGCACCTCCCCGCCGTCCCAGTCGCGCCGGATCCCCTGCCAGCGGGGGCTCGACGCCCAGTGCGTCTCGAGTTCCCTCTCGAGTTCACGGCGAAAACCATTGGTGGAACCGTTGCTGGAAGGTGTGGAAGGTGACGGCATTCGAAATCACCTCGGCAAAGCAAACGGCCAATTGCGGCCTGAATGGTGAGGGGTGGGTGGGGAGCGCACGCCTCGGTCTCGTGGAGGAGACGCCGCTCGTCAGAGCAGGTACAGGCCTCGGACACGCGGTCGTACTGCGAGTCAGAACCTGTTATTGCACAGTAATGCCTCGGCAAACCTTTTTCCAATCGTTTCTGGTAATTCCCGTGATCGGGAAAACGAATGACAGCAGGTCAAGCTTGCTATTGGCGGCCGCACGGCACCGGGGTGGCGCTCGCCTCGGGCGGCTGCCTTCAGGTACTGTTCCTCAACGTTTTCCCTGGTCTGTAAGGTTGAGGAGGGCTTGTGAGCGTCCCAAGCGCGTCATATTCGATCACCATGCGCGTGCACCTTGGCGCCGACCCGCTTGGGATCGGTCGCATCACCACCGCGGTCGGCGAGGCCGCCGGGCAGGTGGTCGCGGTCGACATCGTCGAGTCCCACCCGGACCTCCTGGTCGTCGACCTCACCGTCAACGCCGCCGACGCGCGCCACGCCAGCGCGCTGCAGAGCGCCGTGGAGGCGGTCGACGGCGCCCACGTCCACAAGGCCAGCGACCGGACGTTCCTCTTGCACCTGGGGGGGAAGCTGGAGGTTACCTCCAAGGTCCCGCTGCGCACCCGGGACGACCTTTCCATGGCCTACACGCCCGGCGTCGCCCGGGTCTGCCGCGCGATCGCCGACACCCCGGAGGACGCGCGCCGCCTTACCATCAAGCGCAACACCGTCGCGGTGGTGACCGACGGCTCGGCCGTGCTCGGCCTCGGCAACATCGGGCCGGCCGCGGCGCTTCCGGTGATGGAGGGCAAGGCGGTGCTGTTCAAGCAGTTCGCCGGGGTCGACGCCTGGCCGGTCTGCCTCGACACCCAGGACACCGACGAGCTGGTCCGCGCCGTCCAGCTGCTCGCCCCCGTCTACGGCGGCATCAACCTGGAGGACATCGCCGCGCCACGCTGCTTCGAGGTGGAGGAGCGCCTGCGCGAGGTGCTCGATATCCCGGTGTTCCACGACGACCAGCACGGCACCGCCATTGTGGTGCTTGCCGCCCTCACCAACGCCCTGCGCGTGGTGGGCAAGAAGCTGCGCGACGTCCGCGTGGTGATGGCAGGCGCCGGCGCCGCCGGGGTGGCGATCATCAAGATCCTCCAGGCGGAGGGCGTCGGCGACATCGTGGCCTGCGACCGCAGGGGCATCCTGCACGCCAACCAGGACCTGGACGCCCTCGACAAGAGCAAGCGCTGGGTGGCGGAGCACACCAACGCGGGTCGGCTGCAGGGGACGCTGCGCGACGCCATGGCCGGCGCCGACGTCTTCGTCGGCGTGTCCAGCGCCAACCTGATCCAGCCGGAGGACATCCGCACGATGGCCCAGGACGCGATCGTGTTCGCGCTCGCCAACCCCGACCCGGAGGTCGAACCGGCTGGTGCGCGCCGCTTTGCGGCCGTGGTCGCCACCGGGCGCAGCGACGAGCCGAACCAGATCAACAACGTGCTCGCCTTCCCCGGAGTGTTCCGGGGCGCCCTGGACGCCGACGCGCGGGCGATCACCGAGCCGATGAAGGTTGCCGCCGCCCGCGCCATCGCCGGGATCGTCGCCGACGACGAGCTGCGTCCCGACTACATCATCCCGAGCGTCTTCGACCGGGCGGTCGCCCCGGCCGTGGCCAAGGCCGTGCGGGAGGCTGCCCTGGCGAGCGACGCCACCGGGGTGGTCGAGGCCATCGGGTGACGGGGTAGCGAGCGGGTGGACGCGGCGGCGGCCTCCCTTCCCGGCATCGACGCCGACGGGGTCGGCGCCTGGTTCGCCGCCAACGTGCCCGAGGCACGGCCCCCGCTCACCTTCGAGCTGATCGCCGGGGGGCGCTCGAACCTCACCTACCTGGTCCGCGACGCGGGGAGCGGCAGGTTCGTGCTGCGCCGCCCGCCGCTGCACGGGATCCTGCCGTCCGCGCACGACATGGGCCGTGAGCATCGCATCATCGCCGCGCTGCACCCCACCCCCGTGCCAGTCCCCCGCCCGCTGGGGCTGTGCCAGGACGAGACGGTCACCGGCGCCCCTTTCTACGTCATGGAGTACGTGGACGGGGTGGTCCCGCGCGACCGCGCCACCACCGAGGCGGCCGTCCCGGAAGCGCTCCGGGGTGCCGCTGCCCGCTCCCTGGTCGAGGTGCTGGTCACCCTCCACCAGGTCGATCTGGACGCGGTCGGCCTCGGCCAGCTCGGCCGCCGCGACGGCTACCTGGAGCGGCAGCTGCGCCGCTGGGGACGGCAGTGGGAGCAGTCCCGCACCCGCGACCTGCCCGTGGTCGACCAAGTCGGCGCCCGCCTCGCCGCGCGCATCCCGCCGCAGGGCCCCGCCACCATCGTCCACGGCGACTACCGGCTCGACAACGTGATCCTCTCCCCCGCCGACGGCTCGGTCCGCGCGGTGCTCGACTGGGAGCTGTGCACCCTCGGCGACCCCCTCGCCGACATCGGCCTGCTGCTGGTCTACTGGACCGAGCCCGGCGACCCGCTGGAGCCCCTCCGCGATCCCCCGACCACCCTGCCCGGGTTTCCCTCACGCGCCACCCTGGCCGCCGCCTACGTCGCTGCCAGCGGCCGCGACCTCAGCGACCTCGACTACTACCTGGCCTTCGGCTACTGGAAGCTCGCGGTCATCCTCGAAGGCGTCCACGCCCGCTCCGCCGCCGGGGCGTATGGCTCGGCTGATCCTGCTCGGTTCCGCGGCCTTGCGGAGCTGGTGGATCTGCTGGCCACCGAGGCCGCCGCAGCGACGACCCGCGCCGGGCGCTGACGCACAACGTGACCCTTTTGTTACTTACTGCTTGAAACGCACGGCGCTGCCGCTGCGCTCTTCGTGTGCGGTGGCCGCGACACCGCGCACAAGGGAGGGGGGACGGGGGAACAAGGAGAGATCGATGCGACGCGCCCGGCTGCTGCTCCTCCTGCTGACCGTGACCGTGATCGGAAGCGCCCTTCCTGCCAGGGCAGCAGCCGACTCCGCCATCGCGCCACGGCGCCTGTTCGAGCAGTCGAGGGCTGGTGTCGGCCTCGTCACCGCCGAGTTCTCAGCCGACCTGACCCTTCCCCAGCCCGGCGTCAACAGCGCCAACACACGAGCCCTCAACGCGCTCCTGACCCAGAGAGTTCAGCGAGGCGAGATCCTCCCAACCGTCCAGGCACTCAACGAGGCGTGGTTCGCGGAGCTGGCCCGAGACCCGTTCCGGTGGCTGACACCAACGGGAAAGTCCTTCCGCCCACTGGTCAAGCTCATCTTATCCGGATCGGGCTTCGCGGTCACCCCGGACGGCCATGTCGTCACCAACGCCCACGTGGTCGCCCCGAAGAGCTTGCGGACCGTCCTGGTCTATGCGGAACTCAGCTCGAAGGACTACCAGCCGTTCAGGAACTCGTCGGCTCTTGCGGGCATGCCCGCAAGCCTGCGGCAAACCTGGTGGGCAGCGAACGAGCGTTGGTTCGCGAAGCACGCCACTGTCTCGCATCTCAGCAAGAACTACGCGGTGATGGGCTCCAGCGGGAGTGGCGTGGCCGAACCCCTCCGCCACACCGCCAAACTCGTCCTTGCCAGCTCCCAGCTTCCCGGCAAGGACCTGGCAGTCCTCAAGGTCGACGCCCACAACATGGGCACCGTCCCGATCGGCGATGACTCCGCGCTGAGCACCGGCGACCGGCTGTTTGTCCTGGGCTTTCCAGGACCGGCAACCTACAACCCGTTGTTGTCCCAAAACAGCCAGAAGGAGCCAACACTCACCCAGGGAGTGCTCAGCGCTAAGAAGACCGTCAGCCAGGGCTTCACCGTGCTACAGACTGACGCCGCAATGACCCACGGCAACAGCGGCGGGCCCGTTTTCGACGACCAGGGCCGGGTCGTCGGGGTCGCCACCTTCGGCTCAGTCGACCTGCAGACTGGCCAGGAGGTGAGCGGCTTCAACTTCGCGGTCCCAGCCTCGGTCGTCCGCGAGTTCCTCGCCAAGGCCCACGTCACCCCGACCGAAGGACTCACCACCCACAAGTTCGACCTCGCCCTGGACGCCTACGACAAGCATTGGTACAAGCGCGCCCTGCCGCTCTTCAACGCCGTGAAACAGCTCGACCCCGGCCACCCCCTGGTCAGCCAGTTCATCCGCGACTCCCAGACGGCGATCAAGCAGGGCCGCGACCGCATCCCCCGCGAGCTCCTCGGCCTCCCCATCGCCCTGTTCGCCACCCTGGCCGCGGTTGCCGGCGTCCTCGTCCTGGCGCTGCCGCTCCGCCTGCGCCGCTCCCGCCGCAGGCGTGCGAAAGCTCGCCGCCTGCCGCCCACGCCATTCTTGCCGCCCTCCACAGCCACGGTCGCCAGCCTGCCCCCGTCCTTCTGGTCCCCGCCGTCCAACGGCAACGCCCCCCACCCGGTCACGGCGGAACTTCGCCCCCCCGCCCGCTTCTGCGAAAACTGCTGGTATGACCTGAAAACCCCTGGACCCGGCAGCCAGTAGTGCCCTCGCCGCGCCAGTGTCCGTACTCTTGTACGCACAACGGCGAAGGAGGTATCCGCGTGGCCCAGACAGCTGGATTCGAGTTCCGGGTGGACCCGGACGTGAAGGCCCGGATCGAGGCTGCGGCGGCGCTGGCGCACGAGTCGGCGTCGGACTTCGCGCGGACGGCGGCAGTGGAGCGGGCCGAGGCGATCCTGCACCGCTCCGAGGTCACGCTGGTCCCGCCGGACTTCTTCGATACGCTGCTGGCGGAGCTTGACGCCCCGGTCCAGTGGAACGAACGGGCACGGCGGCGGGCCGCCGGTCACGCGAGGTGCTCCGCAAGACGCCGGATGAGGCTCCGAGGACGTGAACGAAGGGCCTCAATTTCTCACCACACCAGTCATGGACGCCATCGACGACGAAGCTGTCGCCTTCTACCAGGCCCACGGGTTCAGGCCCGAGCCCACGAACGCGCGCCGGTTGGTCCGCTAGGCCAGCAGCATCGCTGCCGACCTAGCCGACGAGTGGTCCTGATCGCTCCGGCGCCCAGGATCACTCGGGCCTGTCGCGTCCAGGCGGCGTGGCGCGCATGGCATTTCTAAACCGCTCGTGGGGGTAGCGGGATGGAGGCCGCCAGGATGGAGATCGGTTCCCCTGCCGCCGGTGCCAGCGCCGACGGCGTGCTGCCACCGACGCCTTACGAGTCCGAAATGGTGGACGGACTCCGCGTCAACGACCTCGGCGTGGAACTGGGGCTGGTCCTGCAGACGAGGTATGACCGGTTTAGTCTGGAGGCGCCTCCCCCCCGTGAGGGCGAGGTGAGAGGCGCGGTGGCGATCGTCGCCGACGGAGCCGGCGGGATCCTGCTGGTGCACCGGACCGACAACCATTTGCTGGGACTGCCGGGGGGCAGGATGAACCCCGGCGAGGCCCCGGCCGCCACCGCTGTCCGTGAGACGCAGGAGGAGGCTGGCCTGACAGTCAGGGTCGTCGGGGACTTCGGCAGCGTCGATCCCGGCTGGACCTTCCGCTACCCGGTGGACTGCCGGACTGGAACCGTGCGCTGGATGCCGTGCGCGAGCGCAGCGACGACCCGGACCGCGCTGTGCTGACCAAAGAGGATCGCTGGGCGCTTCCCGACAGGCAGACGGCAGGGGAGGAGCTGCGGCGGCTCACCAACGTCTACCTCGGCGTTCTCGACGGCGGCGGCCCGCAGGAACCGAGGCCGAGCGAGGAGAACTTCTCGGCCCGCTTCTATGACCTCGGCGAGATCACGGAACGGGCGGAGCGCGGGCTGCTCGATCCCGGCGACTTCGGCTGCGTGGTCAGGTTCTTCGACCGCTACCCGGACGGCAAGCTCCCGCTGCGGGACACGGCAGCGGCGGACGCAGTGGAGGCTTCGGAGTCGTAGGTCAGGTGCGCAGGACTTCGGTGGTGCTGGTGGCGGTGCCGGAGACCAGGGCGGCGAGGCGGCGGTCGCGGAACCAGGGGCGCAGGGTCAGGTGGGCGGGGGGCAGGTGGCCATAGAGGAGGACGCCCTGGCCTGGCCAGATGCGGTGCAGGGTCTCGGCTGGGGAGGGGTAGCGGGCACGCAGGTCGGCCTGCTCCCTGCTCTTGCTGGCCGAGTTGGTCTTGGCGAACGCGGCCGGGGTGGAGAGGCTGCGGATCGCCTCGTCCTCGAGCAGGTGTGACAGCACCGTCAGGGTGGGCTGGTCGGTGATGCCCGACAGGATCACCTTGGCGCGGTGGCTGGACAGGATCATCTCCGCGCGGTCGCCGAAGCGGGCCTGCATCTGGCCGACGTGGCGGAAGGTGGTGAGCAGCTGCACGCCGTGGCTTGCGGCGGTCGCGGCCAGCACGTCGAGGTCGGGCAGGGAGACCGCGGCGGCGGCGTCGTCGAGGACCAGCAGCAGCGGCGGGTCCAGCGGCCGTCCCCGCTCACGGGAACGCTCGTAGGCGAGGTCGACGACCTCCTGGACCAGCGCGGTGAAGACCGGCCCGAGGCGGCGCTGCTCGTGCGCGGGGGCGCACACGTAGGCGGTGTTGGCGTGGCCGTCGAGCAGGCGCTCGGCAGACAGCTGCGCGGCCAGCACCGACGGCTTGACGCCCGGGTCGGCGTAGGCGGCGATCACCGCCACCACCGCCGCGTACACCTGGCCGCGGTGGGTGTTGGTGAGGCCGGAGACGAGCTGCAGGGCGTCGTTGGCGGCCGGCTCGCCGGCGACGCTCAGGGCCGTGGCGACCTCGGCCTGCTCCTGGCGCTGCACCCAGCGGGCCACGTCGCTCATGGAGCGGTCGGAGGTGGCGGCGGCCAGCAGCAGCGCGGCCAGCAGCGCCACCGCGGCGTTGTGCAGGAAGTCCCCGTCGGGGTCCGGCTGGCTGCCACGCCGCGAGGCGTCCACCAGCGAGCGGGCCATGCGGTAGGCGCCCTCCCAGGTGGCGCAGCGGCCCAGCGGCGACCAGCTGGAGCTGTCCAGGCCGGTGACGCCCGCCGGGTCGAACAGGTGCACCTCGCCGCGCTGCCAGCGCTGGCTCATGGTGTGGCTGATGAAGTCAGGCTTCATCCCGGCAGCCAGCACCGGGCCGTCCCATTCGAGGATCGCCGGCACCACCAAGCCAGTGGTCTTCTGGCTGGAGGCCGGGCCGATCACGATCACCGGCTGGGCTGCCTCGGCGGCGACCAGCCGCCCGTTGACCCGCCCCAGAGTGACCCGTCCGGCCTCCGGGCCGCGCACCGACAGCTCGCGGAACAGCTGCGGCCGTGCCCAGCCCGACGGGAGCGTCTGGCCAGGCGGCGGACCCTGGCGGGCCGGCCCGATCGCGCCCGTGCGCCGGCGCAGCCAGCGCAGCACCAGCCCCAGGCACATCCAGGCGACCGTGGCGACGACCAGCAGCGCCACCAGGATCCCGTAGAACAGCACCGGGCTCGGCAGCTCGCCGCGCACCGCCACCGGCCAGGCGGCCGCCGGGTCGGCGGGATGGCCGAAGAACCGCACCACCACGCCACCCATCTCGCTCAGCGACATCGCCGGCCAGTGCCCGGAGGCGAGGTAGCCGCCGACCTCCCCGGTCAGCCACAGCACCACCAGCGCACCGAAGGTGATCGCCAGCACGATCAGCAGGAACTGCTCGCTGGGGCCCTGCGGCTTGGGGAGCTTGCCAGTCATGACGCGTCCCCGCTGACGGCTTCGGCGTCGTCGGACTCGCCCGCCGCCCACGGTGGGGGCCGGCCGTCCATATTGGCGTCGGTGTCGACGATCTCCCGCTCGATCACCTGGTCGATGCGGTGCTGCACGATGAACGAGCGGCGCCCGACCCGCCACAGCGCCTCGCCGCGCTCCAGGGTGGGGATCTGCTCCACCTCGGTCTGGGTGAGGCCGAGCAGCTCGCGGGCCTGCTCCACCTCGCCGGGCGACTGCCGGTAGATCACCCTCGTCTCGGAGTCCTCCAGCAGGCCCTTGGCGAGCTGCACCTGCTCGCTGCCGGCGTCCCCGGCGGCGGTCAGGTCCGACAGCCGGTGCATCACCGCGATGTTCTGCACGCCGTACTGGCGTGCGAGCTTCCAGCTCTCCCGCAGCCAGCGCGCGATCGCCAGGTGCCGCAGCACCACCCACGCCTCGTCCAGCACGACGATGCGCCGCACTCCGTCGTTGCGCGCCCACGCCCCCTGCAGCCACGCCGCCGTGCAGGCCATCAGGATCGGCCGTGCCTCGTCCTTGACCTCCCGCAGGTTGAACACCACCAGCCGCCCGGTCAGGTCGATCCCCCGCGAGGTCGGCCCGTCGAACATCCCCCGCAGGTCCCCAGCCCCCATCCTTCGCAACGCCAGCGCCAGCTGCCGTCCGTCCTCCGCCAGCCGCCCCATCGAAGCCCGCAACTCATGCGCGGTCGCATCCGAAGGATCCAGCAACCGGTTCACCACCTGCGGCATCACCGGCTGCATCCCCCGATTGGACGCCTCAATCACCGCCTCGTGATGCGCTCGCTCCAGACAGGCGTCCTCCTCCGGCCGCAGGTTCCGCCCCAGCATCACGGTCCCAATCGACCGCAGCAGGGCAAGCTGCGACTGCCCACTGATCATCGGGTCGAGCGGGTTGAGCCGGAGGTTCCCCCCGGTCGCAAACCGCACTGGCTCGACCCCGCAGAACGCCGCTAGGCGGCTGTACTCACCCTTCGGATCGATCACCCATGCGGTGCGACCGAAGAGCATTTGTCGCCAAAGATACGTTTTGGTCAGACTCGACTTCGCATACCCAATCTGTCCGATTACAAGCATATTGGGACCGGTAATTTCCCGCTGGTAAAGAGTCCAGGGACAATAGCAGAAACTTCCGCCAAATACATCGCGCCCGATATATACACCCTCGCTGCCAAGCCCGCCTTCCGAGACAAACGGGTATGCCGCTTGGAGGTGAGCGGTCGTGACCCGGTGTGCTGGCCGGCGCGCTCTACTTCTCATCGCAAGCCTCGGCAGAGGGGCAATGCGCCGTATGTGAACGCGACTTCTTGTTCGCCGTCGCAGCGTTGCAATTCGAGGCGGGATTGGCCGGCGGCGTGTTCGACTTCGCCGCAGGCTTCGAGGAGGGAGTCGGTGTCGTCGGAGGTGACGGTGATGTAGCCGGAGAAGCGGACGTCGGCGTGGCCGTCGGCGAGTTCTTGTTCGCGGCGGGCGACGGCGTCTGCTTGGTTGCGGCGCTTGGCGGTGCCGAGGAAGCCGAGTTTCTGGCGCAGTTCCTCGTCGGCGACATCGGCGGTCTTGGCGAAGCCCACGGCGCGCATGGCCTTGATGGGCGGGACCGGCTCCATGGTGACGGAGACCGTTCGCATGCAGCGGGTCTGGACCAGGAGGGGGGCGAGGAAGTCGGGGCCGATATCCATGCGGGGCCACTCGGCGATCCAGTAGGTGGCGTGGACCACGTCGTTGGTGCGGTAGTGGCTCCAGTAGGTCTGGGTGCGCTGCGGCCAGGCGTTGCGGGCGCTGACGCCCTCCTCGCGGCTGGGGTCGGCGGTGGCGAGGCGGGCCAGGTTGGTGCGGGCGTGGGGGTCGTAGGCGAGGCGGATGGTGGCGGCCAGGCGGCGCGGGCCGAGGGCGTGGAGGACCTCGACCTCGGCGGACTCCAGCCGCCGTGCCATGGTCTCGAGCTCGCGAGCGAGCACGGTGCAGGCGCCGCTGTCGCGTCCTCCTGCCTGGCGGATCATGCGGTGGGCCTTGCTGGCGCTGACCTGCAGGGCGATGTAGAGCTCGTGCTGCTCGGTGACCGGGCCGGCGCCGTGGGTGAGGCGCAGGTAGCTCTGCAGCGGCAGCGCGTCGATGCCGATCGACGGGTCGATCGCGTCGCGCAGGTAGCGGGACAGGGCGTTGCGGTCGTCGGGCACGGTCCGCTCGATCCACTGCAGGCGGCTGATAGGGCTGCCCTCGCGGGCGAGGCTGGCGACCACGCCGGCCCAGCCGGCCAGGCGGTAGGCCTTGTCGGCTGGGTCGAGCAGCACGAAGGAGCGTGCCCGCGCCTGGATCACGGCGGTGAAGGTGCCGTTGGCGCGGTCGGCGATCACGCCCAGCTCGACGCCCCGGAAGGGGAAGGCGATCAGCTCGATCTTGCCGATCGGGTCGGGCAGGCGGACCGGCACGTCGCCGCCCTGGAAACGGGTGCCGGCCTCGGCCGCACCCGAGCGGTAGTGGTCACGGCCGCTCAGCTTGCGGCCAAAAAACGATGCCATCACCGGTACCCACTCATTCAGTGTCCTGCCTCCGAAGGGCACGAAGGTGCCCAGCATGCCAACCCCGAGGATCATGGCGCCGATGCCGAGCCCGACGCCGTTGCGGATCGCCTCGACAATGACGATGACCAGCAGCACCGCCACGCCGAGGATGGCGACCTGGCCGGCTCGCAGGCTGCCGACGAGCCCGCGGCGCTCCAGCGGGCCGAAGCGGTAGCGGTAGACGGCCTGGCTGCCTGCCTGGTTACGCATCCGATCCGACTCCGCCCTTTGGTGCCAGCTCCGGCAGCTTCAGCGGCCTGGCCATGCCTCCGCCGAAGCCGCCGTTGGAGCTGGAGCCCGAGCCGTTGGACGACGCGGGCG
>WNGQ01000631.1_pt1 | contig 62551 bp, 59 predicted proteins | sample 5407661 | NCBI WGS metagenome assembly WNGQ01 (sample SAMN13153382, study PRJNA577476) | soil metagenome | isolation source: 60 cm soil or saprolite under Garry oak tree replicate 2 | place: USA:California | collected 2016-06-15
TCTCCGTCAGCATCATCTAGTCGTGCGATCAATCCTGTTCGCGCTCTCTCGTCGCCGATGGATCCCAATGCGACCGCGGACTCGTGCCTTACTAGGACGCTGCTGTCGTATTCCATCGCTTGCAGGAGCGAGGGTACTGCTGACTTGAACTCTAACTGTCCCATGGCAAACGCCGCCTCGTGACGGACCAACGGGCTGGGATCGTTCAGAAGAGCACCTGCGAGTAGAGGAATCGCCGCCTCATTCTTCATGTCGGCCAACATGCAAACCGCATGTATTCTCAGGACGATGCTGGGTCTCTTATCGAGAACCTCTTTGAAGTAACCAGTGTCTCCCTTGGAGAATGCCCACTCCATCTTCTCCAATGTCTCGAAATCTTTAGAGTGGTCGGGAATCTTTTGCATAGCAGTTGTAGTGTGCATCGCGGGGATTCTCCTATTTGTATTTCTTCTCCCCGGCAGCTATCCTGATCGGAAGTCTATTCTCCCTCGGAGGGATTGGACACGTGTTACGGTCGCTATACGCGCAGTATGGGTTGTAGGCGAAGTTGAAATCCAGATCATAGTCGTCTCCTCTACGCTCTTCCAAGTCGAGATATCTCCCAGCTCCGTACGTTTCCGAGCTGGACGTCTCATCAGAGAATGGTATGAAGAGCGACCTTGCGAAAGGGTCTTCCCCGGATTTGTAGACTATCAACTGAAGCCTATTTCCCTGGACTTCAAATTTCATTGTAGCATACTTGAGATATGATCGTCGAGTTCCCGTGCTTGTCGCAATGAGGACAGGCTCGGGCTTGTCGAGCCTCTCCAATCGTCCGGAAACCCGGTAGCCTTTCTCCGGAGGGTAGTAGTTCAGACCCTTGAATGTAGAGCGTTGCTCTGGAGGAATCGGCGAATCCAAGTCAGTCTTGAAGTATTGATCCTTCTCTTGGCGAAGTTCAACTACGTCGTGGTCGGACCTACTCATTGTTTGTCTTCTCACTCAGGTCTCTCGGACTACTCGTTGTGGTGACGAGCTTCTGATTGTTCATCTGTTCCAGAACCGACAGCTTTCTCGTAGCAGGTGGGACAGTATGCGCCCTCGTAGGGTCCATGTTTTGTACAAGATCGCTGCCTGCCGCTTAGACGGTCTACAGCCCGTCTCACCGTCCCCCTGTCCATACTGAACTGAAGGCTGGTCGACCTCAAAAGGATGCGCCTAACCTACGTTCGGCTTACCGGCTGTCGACCAAGGCAGGTTTGGCGGGGCCTGGAGCGATTTGAACCCTCGACCATTCGCCGAATGAGCCGGAACAAGCTTGGGCCTAAGTCACTTGTTTCAAGGCTTGGGGATTGAACGATTGTAGTAGAGAGAAGATGCGTTCGTACTCATTTTTCTTGCTAATGATCAGTTGGAATGTTTCTCCGGAGGTTAGGAGTACTCTGAGATATCCCGTGCGAAATATTCCAGGAGGCTGTTTCATTTCCATGCTTGAAATCTGATCTTTTCTCAAGACAAGCTGTTTTGGAGATTCTGCCGAGAGTTCTCTTACTATTGCCTGATTCTGGTCTGGGGTTAGGTTTGAAGGAGCGAAGTCCTTGCGTCCAGAGCCTGTAACCATTTTCTTGAACGCTGCATCCATGTCCCCTCCGACACCTGTTAGAACCAGTTTCTTGTCTGTAGCATAGATCCCTGCCCCTATAGCCCATTTGTTCAAGGCTAACTGCATTGGACTATAGAATCCTCCCAGGTATCTCTCTTTCTCTTCCATTGGAATCGGTGAGAAGGTTTCTAGTCCGACAATAAAAAGGACGGTCTCACGATTGGAAACCGTTCTTTCCTCAATCCCACAGTCTAGTCGGTAGCTGAGTTGTCGAAAATAGTTTTGTGGCGGGCCCGGAGGGATTTGAACCCTCGACCATTCCCCGAACGAGCCTCAACAGGCTCGATCTTCAGGTTAAGAGCCTCAGCCTTTTTGAGCCTGCTGCTCTACCTGGCTGAGCCGCCCGACCGGACCCCAAATGACCCGGTTTACGGGCCCAAGGGACCCGCCGAGAGCCCGCGAGCCCCGGATTTCTAATAAAGATTGTCGGTCTTCCTGATGCGCTGACTATCAACAGCTGTCTCGCCGAGTGAAACTGACACATACTAGTGTTCCTTCCCCAATTCTCTCACGGTAACACAAGCCTTCCGCGGGACCGTTCACACCCAACCCTCGAGTATACTATCGGCCGTCGACATTAGATGATGAGGCTACGTAGAGTCATCCCCCTGGTTCCTCTAGCCCTGGCTCTGATCCTTGCGCAAGCCCCTATAGTCTCTGGAGCAGCCTCGTACGCTCTATCAATCACCCCAAACGTTCCAGTCAGCCTCGGAACTAGCATGACATTCACCCTAACTCTATCGGGGGGAAACAAGAATTCAGCCTACACTGTCCTCTTCGATGTTGTGAAGCCAAATGGAACTGGATCCGCTCTAGCCACCAAGGTTATCACGACCAGCGGCGCAGGAGCGGGAAGCCTGTCCGTCAATTACCCAGACCCCTCCTTCACATCGTTGAATGGGACCGTGGCCACAGATGTGGGAGGCGTCTACGACGTGTACGTCAACCAGACCTCTCCAGCTAACATCGGCCAGGTCCAGAGCGGCCAGTTTACAGTAAGCTCGAAACTGACCGTGGTACTTTCCCAGCCGGTAGGTGGAATCATTGTACAGAGGTTGCAGACCATTGGGATTAGCGCCACTGTCTCGGCTCTAAGTGGTCTCGACAACGGAGCCATCGTCTACGCCAACACCCCTGCAAATGGACAACTTCTACTTCTGCAGACAAGCCCTGGCGTCTACTCTTACAACTATCAAATCTCCAGCGCAGATCCGACTGGAACATGGATTATCATTGTCCAGGCTAGCGACAGCATCGGCAACTCAGGAAAGAGCACACCGGTCAATGTTACCGTTACCAAAAACGACCTGATTGTCGACTCCCTCGTAACCTACAACTCGCAGGGACACCCTTCAACCAGCTTCTCGACCGGCGACACTATCTACGCCTTCTTTGTGATCAGGTACTCGTACGGCACCAACAGCTACCTCACCTCGGGCCAGTACGCGGTCCAAGTGAGAAACCCCTCGGGAACACTAGTTGCAAATCTCACCGCGGCCTATGACCCCCTCCGCCGCGGATTCTTCACAGCCACGGGGTATCCGGTTTCTGCTTTCGACCCGGGTGGTACTTGGACTGTCGGGATGTCTGCGAACAGCATCAATGATGGATTCGGAAACACTGGTCCTGGCCTCAACACATCTGTGCCATTACAGATTGCGACTTCGCCGCTCAGTTATTGGCCCTTTGTGGTCGCGGGCATAGTGGCCGTTCTCGGAGGAGTTGTCACGGTCAAACGATTCGATACTTATCTTGAAGGATTCCAACACTTGGATCAGTTGATGGGTGGGCCTCTTCCCCGCGGTGCGAGTATGCTTCTCTCTGGAGATGCGGGCAGCGGCAAGACGATTCTGGCCTACCAGCTGCTTCACGACGAGCTGGAGTCCGGCAGACTCTGCGCCCTCCTCTCCTATGACGCCTTCCCAGAAGACGTCCAAGCGAGAATGAACGAGTTCGGATGGGACATCGTCTCTCCCCTACGTAAAGGCCGATTGAAGATCATCGACTGCTATTCGAGCCTAGCAGGACAGGGAGAGGGAGCCATCAAGGATCCCTCGGATCTGACCGAGCTAAACATACAGGTAACCGCTTTCATCGGAAAAGCGAAAGGCGGTCCCGTAACAGTTGTCCTCGATTCTCTAACCCCCATCTTCAACGGGGTGGACGAAAAACAGGCTATCAACTTCATACAGACAATCGCTGCCAAAGTCAAGAAGACAGGAGGATTGTTCATCCAGACAGCCTCCAAGGGAGCCGTCTCCGAAGACGCAGCAGCCAAGATCAGAACCATGGCAGACGGGGTAATAGATCTAAGCATCGTCAGACCCCACGGCAAAGCCCATCGATTCCTCTCGGTCGTCAAGATGGAGAGGAGACGAGTCTCCTCGAGCCTGATTCCGTTCGAAATCGACCGGTCCAGAGGTCTAATGTTCCGAGTCTCACGATTCTCACTGCTCAAGAAACAACTCGTAGCGTTCCTGAAAATGCACACACTCGAGAACGGGGGACGGGCGAAACCACGCGAGAGCCTATCAAGCAAAGGCGAAAGGACCCTTCAGCGCCCATCCTCGACACCCTAGAAGCGAATTTAGACTAGGCACCCTCCTCGAAGGCTATGCCGTCGCTCACATTCATCGGACTAGGGCTACACGATGAGAAGGGATTGACACTAGAAGGACTCGAGGAAGCAAAGAGATCAGATGTCGCCTTTGCAGAATTCTACACCAATATGATGCCCAGCATGGACCTAGAACGGTTAGAATCAGAGATCGGAAAGAAGATCCATGTTCTAAACAGGACTCAACTCGAAGATGAGGGTGGACGAGAACTCGTTAGAGCGGCGCAAGACGGATGCGTGGCGCTGTTCGTCCCGGGCGACCCGATGATCGCGACTACCCACGTCTCACTGCGACTCACACTATGCAAAATGGGAATCGAGTCCCGAATAATTCACGCAGCATCAATAATGTCCGCTGTATGTGGAGCAACAGGACTGCAGAACTACAAGTTTGGCAGAGCCGTCACGGTCCCTTTCGATAATCCCCTCCCCAAGTCAGTCCTAGACGCTATCTCCGAGAATCGTAGTCGAGGACTTCACACGCTTCTCCTCCTCGACGTGAAGGCCAACCATGGCCGACAGTTGACGGTCAGAGATGCCCTCGCAAAAATTACAATCGCAAGCCCTGAGCTACAAAATCTTCTGGCAGTCGGCGCCGCTAGACTAGGCGCTCCTGATGAAAAGGTCAAAGCGGCCAGAATCCGAAGCTTAATCGACGAGGATTTCGGCGGCCCTCCACACTCGATCATAGCCGTTGGAAAACTACACTTCATGGAAAGCGAAGCGCTCAGAGTCCTCTGCGGTGCAGCGGAAATCGACCTGGGTGAGGCTACATGAAAGAAGACGCCTCAGACAGAGCTGCAAGGTATGTCAAAATGACATCAGCCTCACTCCAACGATTGAACATCAAGCCCCTACCTGCAACAATCCAAGATGCGCAAGTCCACAAGGTTCTTGACATGGTCCGAGGCTACGTAAAGGATGCTAAACACTATGCTCAGAACCAGAAACCAGTGACCTCGCTCGCCTGCATCGCTTATGCCGAGGGACTTCTTGACGCGATAAAATTCCTCGAACTCGCCGAATTCTGATACCCGATCCAAGTAACACTTGTCTGATATCCATCGGAGACACTTTCTCTGTGGAATAGAAAATGGTGGAATGCGCGGCTTGCGGAAGAATGGTTCACAGAGACGAACCCGTCCTAGCAGCCTTCAACCAAGAAGGCAAGAGAACCTACTTCCACCAAGACTGCGAACAAAAAGCAGAATACATCTCCCGATGGAAGGAGGAAGCTCCCTGGGCATTCAAGTCTGTAAAGCTGACGATCGCTGACTGGCAGCAGTGCAGTCCCCGAAAACACTTGGGAGTCTGGCAGTCAATCTTCATAGCCCGCAGAGACGAGGACATCTGGTGTCCTGACTGTGGGCTCAAAATCGCGCGTCACGAAGGCCTGACATGTACACGTTGCAACGCCCCAGGCATAGTTCTCCGAGTAGAACCAACCAAGATGGTATTTACCCACCGAGAACCACTCTACAAACTGTTGGTACACTGCACTCAGAAGGGAGAAGAATCATTCGCCTACGCGATCTCCAAAGGCTTCACACCAGTCACAATCACATCGCGAAACAAGGGAGAATTAGAGCCCGAGCAGGGAACGGCGATGATGCTGGAATACAAACCCAAGGAAGACTTGAGAAAAGGACTGCAAGTCTAGACCACAGATCGAAGCGTTCATGAACCCATAGAGATTCTATCCCGTTTAATGACCCGTCTCGAAACCCACTGCCCAATATGGACACGAGAGCTTGACCCAAGAGGCACGTGCCGGAACTACGGCTACTGCTCGAGCTGCAGCATGGACTAGCGTAGCTAGCCCGGGATATTCTTCCACCCAGACATTGACAGAAACGTTTGCAGGTCCTTTCCCACCCATTCTGCGAACGCGAATTGATGCTTCCTGATTCATCCTGCAGACGATTTTTCGATGAACCGTTTACCTTTTTTAGTAGACAAGCGTTAGAGCACCACTACCAATGTCCCGCATAGAGACAACGGACCTTTCCTTCGTGGCGGACAGAGTTCATCCCCAGATCTGGGCGCTGTTCCAGTCGCTGAGATCCCGGATGAGACAGCTGAAAGGTGTCACGATGAAGGTCCACTATGAGAAGAACAGTGGAGAAGCATCACCTGTGTATTACTATGAGGATCGGCTGCTCTTCCATCTTTATGCCAGAGGAGAGGAGATTAACGCGACATTCCATGCTGACCAAAAAGCGAGAGAAAGGATCGTCGAGGACCAATCGTTAGACTGGAGACTCAGAGACCAAGTAAACAAACGCACATGGGCCGCCTTCACACTAAGAACCTCTAAAGACCTCGGCCCTTTCATGGATCTAGTGAGGGCAAAGTATGAGCACATCAACCAGGAGACGACAGGAACACAGCCGGAAATCCGGCCAATAGCATTCTGAAGCAACCGACCTATAACATTCCAGGCTCACGATAAGAACCGCGACCTTATCAATCTGGGCCGAAGCATGAGACGGCACGTCCTTTGGCCGAGCACTCTTCCTTCAATCCCAAGCTGAGAGGTCTGAAGGAAATCCTCTCAACTAAGCCTCTGTCCGCAACGAACGAGACAGTTCAAGCGGTAGTAGGGGTCCTGCTGCACGAAAACGCCAGTTCCGACCTTGACGTTCTCCTAATTCACCGAGCTGAGAGAATCGGCGACCCATGGTCCGGCCAAATCGGACTCCCAGGAGGCAGAATTGAACAATCCGACTCTTCCCCAAGGCAGGCGTTGAAGCGAGAAGTAAGCGAAGAGGTCGGCATAGACCTAGACCTTGACGGTGAGGAACTGGGAACTCTAAGTCTCGGCTCGCCGATGAGACAGCTAGATATGAAAGTTCAACCCTGGGTATACGGACTGACGCGCCGACCTGAAATCAGAATCGGACCCGAAGTCCAGGAAGCGTTCTGGGTCTCGGTTTCTCGGCTTCCTTCACTCAGAACCTCCACCGAGATCGAAATCCGGGGAGCGCGTCGAATAGTCGACGTTTTTCTCGTCGAGGGGCACGTGGTGTGGGGCTACACCCACCGGGTCTTGAATGAACTATTATCCGTACAGAGCACTGCGAACTAATTAGTGGGCGATGTTCGCCATAGGAAGGGTCAGAGCATCATCGGGTACTGAAGAGCGTTTCTTCTCGTAGCCCCGCATATCTAGCGTAGCATTCGCAAAGCCCAGCTGTTTCAACTCCAAATCGATCAGGTCCATGACCTTCTCATCAAAGAACGCCCTTCTTTCTTCCGGCGCTACCTCAATCCTCGCCATCGCCTGGCTGTATCGGACCCGTAGATTTCTGACCCCGGTCAAACGCTTGACGCACAATTCGGCTTGCCCTATCATCGCAAGTTTTTCAGCTGTAATCTCCTCGCCATGAGCGACGCGTGAAGAGAGGCACGGCATAGCTGGCTTGTCCCAAACGCGGAGCCCAAGAGCCCGAGCCGCTTGCCTAACTTCATCCTTCGAAAACGAGGCCACGAGCAAAGGACTCACGACCCCCGCCTCTCGGGCAGCCTCTAGACCCGGACGGTCGTCGCCCAAGTCGTCGACATGTGTACCGTCGAGAACAGCTTCGAAGCCATACCTATCTGCAATCCTTCGGAGCTCGGCGTACAAGGTTTCTTTGCAAAAATAACACCTGTTACGAGGGTTAGAAGAATAGTTCGGATTCTGCAACTCTCCGGTTCGAACGATAACATGCCGAATGCCTATGGCCTTCGCCGTGTCCCTTGCAACCTCTAACTCCTCGGGCGGGAGCGATTCGGACTCGCCAGTAACCGCGACGGCTGACTCACCCAGTGCTCTGTGAGCCATGAGAGCCACCAAGGAGCTATCCACACCCGCAGACAAGGCAACAACGGCCCCCTTGCAATCATGAATCAGGGAAACCGCTCTGTCTATCTTTTCCCTAACCAGCTCAGAATTTTCTACCATTGCCAGATCTGAATAGTTGAGCATTGCAATTTTAAACTGTCGGGCATACAACCCAGTCCATGGTCAAAGGGCAGGACTTGGCAAGGTTCGCGGAGACTCGACTGTCCAAGAGAGGGGACAGCCTGCTTGCCATAAAACGACTAGGGCATATCGCTCGGCTAGATATTGGAAGGGAAATCAGGAAAGGAATCCCCGAAGTCATCCTAGCAGAAGGCAAAGAGATCAGCGATGTAGCAGACATCGCACAGGCGATGGTCCAACGCACCGGACGGGCGATCGTGAGCAGAGCGAACAGAAGATATTTCGAAAGAATACGCGCGAAACATATCCCGGACACACGGGCCCAGTTTTTCGAAAAATCGGGAATGATCGTTGTAAAGCGCACATCCTACAAAATCAGGACAACCGGCGGGAGAGTAGGACTGTTAACCGCGGGCACATCTGATATTCCCATAGCCGAGGAGGCTCGAATCATCGCCGAAGAGATGGGATGTGAAACCCGAGAATTCTACGACGTCGGCGTAGCGGGCTTACACAGATTATTCAAACCACTCTCAGAACTACTCAGATGGGACGCTGACGTCATTCTGGTTGTCGCCGGTAGAGAAGGCGCCCTGCCGACAGTTGTCGCAGGGCTCGTTGACGTGCCTCTGATTGCCGTCCCCACTTCCCACAGTTACGGATTCGGCGACCGAGGCATATCCGCTTTAGCCGCAATGTTGCAATCATGTTCTCTTGGACTCGCAGTCGTCAATATTGACAGCGGAGTAGGAGCAGGCTCCATCGGCGCCTTGATGGCAAATAGGGCGGCGAGAGATCGGCCGAAAGGAAGGAGATGATAGAGCTTGGGAGTTGACCTAGGGGACCTTGTTCCACGGCACAAGACGAGTCTGGATGAGCTGTCAGGGAAGACGTTTGCAGTAGACGCTTACAACGCGCTATACCAGTTCTTGGCCATAATACGCGGGCCGACGGGAGCGCCTCTGATGGATAGACAAGGACGCGTCACAAGCCATCTTAGCGGCCTCCTCTACAGAACTACAAATCTTGCCGAACGGGGAATTCGCCTCGTCTACGTGTTCGACGGCATCCCACCAACTCTCAAGGAGACTGAGATCAAGCGCCGCCGCGCGGTCAAAGAAGAGGCGATAGTCAAGTACGAGGCGGCAGTTGTCAAAGGCGAGGTTGCAGAAGCCAAGAAATTCGCCCAAGCGACAGCCAGTCTGAAAGACACAATGGTCGACGACGCTCACAAGCTTCTCGAATATCTCGGCGTTCCATTCGTTCAGGCGCCCTCAGAGGGAGAGGCCCAAGCCGCATTCATGACGACCCGAGACGACGTGTGGGGAGCTGTCAGCCAAGACTACGATTCACTATTGTTCGGCGCAATCAGGCTCGTCAGGAACCTCGCGATAACTGGAAAACGGAAACTACCCATGAAAGAAGCCTACGTTCAGGTAGACCCAGAACTAGTCCAATCTCAAGAGACACTCGCGGCACTCGTGCTCACTAGAGAACAACTGATAGACCTCGGCATACTCATCGGCACGGACTTCAACCCGGATGGATTCAAAGGAATCGGACCTAAGACGGCCCTTAAGCTCCTGCGAGAGAACGGGACGATTGAACAGATAGCAGCAAAAAACCCTAACTTCAAGATTCCGCCAAATCTTCAGAAAATACGAGACATATTTCTGAAGCCCGAAGTAACGTCACATTATACTCTCCAGTGGAAGGAGCCACGGACAGAGGCGTTGGTACGATTTCTTTGCGGAGACCGCGATTTCAGCGAAGAAAGAGTACGGACAGCCGTAGAGCGAATGAGGGGCAAGGTCGTTACAAACCAGAGCAGAAAGACACTAGAATCGTTCTTCAACCAATGAGGAGAATGTCGAAAGCATAGTCCCTAGAAGCGTTCATATGCCGTTCTTAGCCTGCCTCTTCCAGCTTGGCACGCAGAAAGATCGTGCTCGCAACTGGCGTATTCGATCTTCTTCACCTGGGCCATGTAAGATTCTTGGAAGAATCCAAGAAACAAGGCGGTCCAGGCGCGCAACTAGTCGTCGTAGTCGCCAGAGACAACACGGTGCTCATTCGGAAAGGACGTAAACCCATTCTGCCCGAGAATCAAAGGAGAGAGCTTGTCGCTTCCATACGCCCAGTAGATAGAGCCATTCTAGGCCACGAGAACTTCGACATGCTCGCGATTTTAAGGGAGGTCAAGCCAGACGTGATATGCGTAGGGTATGATCAGCAAGAGATCAAGAAATCTGTCAAAAGTCTGTTGAAGCGAGAGGGGCTGGACATTCCATTGGTCCAGATTCCAAAGTTTGGCCCTGACGGTCTCAACAGCAGCACAAAGGTCAAGAACAGAATAGCCGAAAGATGGTCTAAGAACAATTAGTGTTTGAAAGGCACTCGAACATCGACCACATCCCCATCTTTCAAACGCAACCGCCTCCTCAAATTCTCGGGAGCGATGATCTCGATCACGTCCTCACCATAATGAGCCCTAATGGGTTCGACAATTGCCCCCTTGACCTTATCCTCAAGGATTACAGGGAAGCACCTGGCCCCCCCGTAGGTTCGTTCTTTGTCTGCGAACCCATCGATTCCGATAAACGGATAACTCTCCAATTCACGACGCTCCGGCATGCTATCCTTTGCGACCCTAAGGTTTAGGGTCCCGGGAAAGGGGTCGAAGCCGAGCTTGGACTTGAACTGTTTCCTATAGCCTTCCATGCTCATGTAATACGAGCCCTCAGAGAGACCTGAGAAAACTGCTGCCCTTATCACTAGTTCCTTTTTTGGGGGTTCAAAGACCGGTTTGAGAACTCGATGCATTTCCTGCAGAGTATTGATACCCTGTTTCGTCATCTTCACACGCTGGACTCTTCCCTCAGCCGAGCGCTCTATGAGACCTTCCTTCTCCAAATCTATAAGCCGACGAGACGCGGTCTGCTGCGACAAACCTAAGCCTCTAGCAAACACTCCCGTGCTAATCACCACTTGTGTTTCGTAAGCTCCCATCTCCGCCAACTTGTAAAGAGCCATCAGGTTAGCAGCCTTCAGAGAATGGCACCCCCTCTTGATCGCTCCGCGTCGAGATGCGCTAGTCTGAGGGGCACAGGGTGACCGTCCGCAACACAGCGCTCGACTAGTTGACAGGCAGTCACAAGTGAAATTCGATGCCCAACACTTACGTAGAACTTCTTTCCACCCGCGGTCGTTATGATTCCGGCGATACTATGCCCCTCAGGGTCGACAACTATTCTGTTCTCGGGTCTTCCGTAAAGGAGAGACTTGGCCACTCCGATGGTCGGGCGGTCAACCGCCAGTCCGAACTGGCAGGCTAGGCCAAATCCTCGGGGGTGAGCTACCCCATGGCCATCGACCAAGAAGACGTCAGGCGAGGATTCCAGTTCTCGCGAGATTCCAATGAGTAGAGGACCTTCACGGAACCCGAATAGACTTGGGACATACTTCGTAAACGCCTGGTATCTGGCACTGACCTTCTCAACCGGTTGCTTCCGATCTATGTCCCAGACGGTGGCGGCGACGGACGCTTTGTCGCCATCATAGGACACGTCAATTCCACAGATCAGTCGAGGGTTGAAACCCGGATCATCGACGCGAGAGACTCTTTCCGCCATGTCCTGCTGAAGAGAAAATGCCTGTTCTTCGTCTACAAAGCGGAAGATTTCATTCATCTTCAATTCTTTGAAGGAGAACCCAGCTGCTTATCGAGTTTGTTTATCGCCTGTTCAAGGGAAAAACGTCTCACTTCTGTAACCACGTCACCTCTAGTAGACTCAATGATTCGCCTAGCTGCATCCATCTTGACCCTGAAGGTTGGAATTATCGAGGTATGCTCAAGAGTCTGGAGATCGTCGTACACGCCCTCCATCGCATCTAGCAACTTTTCCGCTTTCTTTACATCTCCACGTCTGAGACAGTTCAGAGCCATTCTCCGAAATTCGCCTACGGCGTCAAGTAGTCCCAGCATGTAGCTTCGATAGTCAGCCTTCAACTCGGAAATCGAAGGGATCCTTCCGGCTTGAGCAAAAGTCCGGAGTGTCATGGCTTCTACGTATTCTTGGAAAGCAACGACGACCCCTTGAGATGTCTTGAATTCGGAAAAATCATCTGACAAGGCCCCAATCTTGCTTAGCGTACTTTCCACCTTTTCAAAACCACTGGTCGCCGAGTCCAGATTCCCCCTGTGAATGTCGAGGATAGTCGCCCCCGCTAGCCTCGTCGCTGTCCTCGATAGACTCAGCACCTCCTCCCGAACCTCGTCATAGTGAGTAAGCTGTTTCTGAATAGCAACTAGATCCTTTCTCGACAGCACGGAGATTCAGCTTAGGAATGGATGCTGAAGGGCAATATAACAGACTCTTGGCGTGCACGCCTAGCTGAACTTTTGTGATTCTTCCTTAATCCCACTCTGGGTTATGATCAGCAGGTCGACACCGTCACCGCTCGAAATATCGCGAGCCACAGCCGATTTTATCGCTCTGAGAATGAGAGGCCTTGCCTCATCAACCGATAGCCCCTCTCGATATTCCGATTCGAGTACTCCCATTGCAATCTCTGCACCAGTACCAACGGCTGCAAACTTGTCGCCGAGCACGGAGCCGATCGGATCCAACACGAACAATTCGGGCGCACCATCATCGACCCCTGCAATAATGGTTTGAGCAAGGTAGGGAAATAGCCGTCTGCTCGAAAGCAATGACGCAAACAGTTTTGCGGTATTCTTCACCGTACCCGCTCTTCCTCTCTCGTAACGATAAATGCTCATGTATGCATTTGCCTCTCTGGCAAGAACCTGCATATCGCCGATAATTCCAGCGCATCCGACCCCGATATTGTCTGTGATCTTGAACACCTTCTTCGCAACCTTGCTCATAACAAAGGTGCCGTAGGAGTATCGCCTCTCAGAGGCAAGTATTGCTCCGTCTTTACACACGAGTCCTACTGTGGTCGCGCCAGGCATGAAACTTTCTTCGCTCAAACTAAACCGTGGGGCCGGTCCCAGACTGTCGCTATAAATGTAGCGTCAACATTGGTCCGACATAAGGCGACTCAAGAATGGCTCGGGATTTGTGATGAAAGGTGATCTCTCAGCTTTCGCTGCGGACGAGCTGCTATTCCAGAGGGCCAGTACGGGTGGTTCCAGTCAATTGGTCCTGCAGAAAACCGGTGCTGGAACCTTCCAAGCACCAAGTCCCACGACCAGCTGTAAAAATCGAAGGATTCGTCCCACTCCTCGCCTTCCACAAATCCTGAATGGACGAGGCTCACTTTTACGAGACCTCCTTTTAGCACCTCTTCGAACGAGACGTCAACTCGAGTGTGAACTCTCCTAACATTCGGAAACTGAGGAGGAGCGATAAACTCGAAGCCGATGTTCCTGAGGGGGTCAAGGCCGAGTACCTTGCACCCCTCGGTTCCCTGAAATCCTCTGGGGGCTTTGAGATCAAAGAATAGTTCGTAAGGACCTCCAACGTTGGGGTCGATGTTCGCTTTCGGCGCGAAGAAACTCGTCACTCCATCGATCGTCGTCCATGTCTTCCAAGCCGTTTCGGGAGATATGGACACAACTGTCTGCTTTCTGACGAATCGAGGAGGACTTGTCATGATCGCATCTTCCATGTGAGATTATTTGGATTTAGACTTACGCTCCATCCCTGACGAACACTGCGCACGTTGATATCGAGCTTCCTCAATACCGGGCAACAATGCGTGAGCACCCTCTCAGATCGCTACTATCCCGAATTCTACGCGGTGGAGGAACACCCTATGATGTAGAGCTTGTCTACCAACACCGGGGTGTCCCCGATAACAAACTCGCAATTAAGCTCTCTACAATATCTCGATTGGGAAAAGGGTGGTTCATGTTAAGCGACGGAGAGACGCAGATTCCCTTCCATAGAGTGCTCACGGTAAAGAATCTGCGATCAGGCGAGATTCTCTGGGAGAAGCGTCAACGTGGCTTGACCTCAAGCCAAGGCCCTTGACGCGCAACCTTCCGGCTTTACCCAGATCCCCTACGGGATCAAACTGGACTCCTGCTACAAGCTCAGCCACTCGAACGTTTGTTAGAGTATGCTGTGTGATCTGAGAGACTGAGAGGTCAGATACCCCCTCCGCCAAGGTGAGGTATGGTACCATCATGTCGCCTGCGTACCTGTCAAGGAAGCAGCCCGTTTCGACCTCTCCTACCAGGTTCCGGGCTGCAGCGTTGCCGACTTGTTCTGCTGGCCGTCCTCTTTCGCCCAGAGAATCTCCACCTACAACGGCTGAATTCTGCGACCTAGCGAAGAGCACCATCCCACTACCTGGACCTAATTGAGCACCGTTCTCTGAAACCTGAATATCGATTTGAGGACTAGGCCATCCCTTCAGCTCGATCGCCTGGATCGCTGCAACGGCCTGCCTTTCGGCCACATGCCTTGGCAGTTTTGCCGCATGACTGACTCCCGCGATCTCTATGATTCTTCCCAGGTCTCGACCTTGCATGGCGATCAATGATCCGGAAGGAGTAGAGCCCATTCTGACAATCCCGCCACCTCTTGGGAAGTGTCCCCTAGCTTCCACTTCCAACCACATGTTCATCCCCATTCTCGCAAGCAGAGGTGCTACGATCAAGCGGAGATAGTCGATCGGGGGGCTCCATTTCACATCAGTTCCTCCACGAACCTCCAGACTTACCTCCCGGGACGCAAACGGAAGTAGCGGCATCAGTGCCTGAAGAACCAGTGTGATGCTCCCAGCGGTTCCGACATCGAAATGAAATGTGCCTCCGCCGATCGGTCCTGGTTTGAAAACAAAATCGGTTGAGCCGATCTCAAGGCCTCGATAAGACGCGTTACAGAGGTCTGCAACAGCTTTGGCGCCCGTAAGATGCTGAGCCTTCAGACCAGGTTCGGATCTTGCTGCCCTGATGTTGAAGATATGAATCTCCTTCCTGAGGACAGATGCGAGAGCCAAGGAGGATCGAAGAATCTGGCCTCCTCCTTCGCCGAAGCTCCCGTCTATCTCGATCATTTTCGATGGTCGTTGCGACCCTACTCTTTAAAGAGAACCGCTGGAAACAGGCCGTCGACCTTGGAAGAGTTCAAACTTTCAATCGAAGAGTCAGGGAACACTTGGTTTGGTTGCCTCCTCGATAGCCAAGACAGGCTCGTTGCGTCGGCCTTCGGGTCTAGCCCTAGAACTCTGAACCTACACCTTTCCAACTATTCGAAGCGGATAGGAGGTGTCCCCCTGCCGATTGAGCATCGACTAACACACGAGATGATCGACCTCTTCGAGGGAAAGAACGCCTCAAGACCAGTAAGCTTCAACACAGAACACGTTTCGAAGTTTCAGCTCGAAGTGTACAAGGTTCTAGAACGAATTCCGATGGGCAAAGTCACAGCATACGGCTTGATATCGAAGCATCTAGGCTCCGCACCCAGAGCTGTAGGCGGAGCCGTTTCGTCAAACCCTTGGCCCCTTTTCGTCCCATGCCAGAGGGTTGTCAACTTCGACCTGACAATAGGCAATTACGGACTGTGCGGGACCCTCGGTCCAGCAGGAACAATTACAAAACGAGCTTTGCTGAAACGGGAATCGGTGCCAATTATCGACGATAGAGTCCAACGAACAGCCCTATGGGACCCGTCAAGGAATAGCCATTGACCACGGGCCTTTATGTTGGACGCTTCCAACCCTTTCACCTCGGCCACCTACAAGCGGTGAAGTACATTCTTGAACGAGTTGAAGATCTCACAATCGTGGTAGGCAGCGCCCAGCACAGCCACACCATCGACAATCCGTTTACCGCGGGAGAGCGAATAACGATGATACGACTGGCTCTAAAGGAGGCCAGGATTCCTGGCGACCGTTATATTGTCATTCCCCTTCCGGACGACGAGTTTCACAAAGTCTGGGTTGCCCATCTGTTGTCCCAGACCCCCAGCTTCGATATTGTTTACACAAACGAGCCGCTTACTTTCAGGCTGCTGAAAGAAGCGGGACTTAAGGTCGAACGCATTCCAATGTTCAACCGAAGAAAGCTTACCGCAACAGAGGTCCGTCGTAGGCTATTGAAAGAAGGTCCCTGGCAGGAACTGCTCCCAAAATCCGTCGCTAGATACTTGAAGCAGATTGCAGGTGACGAGCGGTTAAGAGACATCTCGAAGAGCGATAAGACTAGCTAATTCGAATCGTCAAGCGGTCCATATGCTTTACTCCGAGCTTCGCCGCCGCGTTTGCCTCTTTCAATGCGATCTCTAGATAGCCTTGGCTTCCGAGAAGGAGACCGAAACGGCCGGTCGGGATATCGAAATACGAAACCGTGGAAACACTATCGTACCAATCTTCCCCCTTGTCCTTCGAGATCTTGACGGATCTTCCCTCCTGCAACTCTACCCGACCCAAATCGTGCGCGGGCACGTTAGTTACGACATTGCCGAAGGAATCTACGTAAAGCACACTACACGATATTTGGTTCTTTGAAAAATCCACACTTGGAATATCTAGCCGGACAATCTCTCGCACCTTCGGTCCGACCTCGCTCGCTCGTCCGTCTCGACTAAGGGCAGCGGCGGCATACGCGAAAATGTCTCGGCCGTGGAAGGTGGACGACACTTCCTCTCCATTGAACTGCCTGTTCCTAATCTCATATGCTGCCCTTAAGCCAAGCCTATCTGCGGCTCTCGTCATCAGACCGTTATCAGGACCAATGAGAATGCCTTCGTCGCAGTCGATCGCAATCGGCAGCCTGGTTCCACCGACTCCGGGATCAACAACCGCCACATGGATCGACCCTTTTGGAAAGAAGGACACCGTCGTTTCGAGAACAAATGAACCAGCCGCTACGTTGTGTTTCTGGATTCCGTGAGAGATGTCAACGATTTCCGCGTCAGGCGCGTTTGAGAGGATCAGTCCCTTCATTTGCGCGACGTAGGGGTCGTCGAGCCCAAAGTCGGAAAGTAGAGTTATCACAGCCAAGATTTTTCGGACAAGGTTGAGAGCTAAGCCTTAAAAGAATCAGCCCTCGGGTCGCGGCTCATTCAACCAGTTGGGTTACTCTGTGAGTGAGACCCAGAAATTGATAATGCTGCCGGGTCCCACCAATGTTCCCCCCAGAGTTATGAGGGCGATGCTGAAACCTCTCATAGGCCACAGGGGCCCAGAATTCAAACAGCTGATGTCGCAGGTTCTCGCAAAGACGAAGAAAGTATTCGAGACCAAAAAAGACCTCTTCATCCTGACCACATCAGGAACTGGAGCAACCGAGTGTGCACTCCAGAATATTATAGACGATGGTAACAAGATCATAGTCAACGTTTGCGGATTCTTCAGTGAGCGGCTAGCCGAAGCCGTCAGAGCCTATGGCGGCGCTCCCATAACTATAGACTCGGAATGGGGGAAAGCCCCCCGAACCGAGGATTTCCGAAAGGCTCTCAAGGCCAACCCTGACGCAAAAGCAGTCGCCGTAGTCTACAACGAGACGTCCACCGGAGTGACCGTCCGAAGCCTCCAAGAAATGGGCAGACTCTGCGCAGACCATGATGTCCTCCTAATCGTCGACGCCATATCGATCCTCGGCGGCGACAAACTTCCCGTCGACGACTGGAATGTTGACATGTGCGTAACAGCCAGCCAGAAATGCCTCATGTGTCCGCCCGGCTTATCCTTCGTCTCGGTCAGCCAGAAGGCATGGGAGAAGATCGACTCAAAGAAACACCACCGATCCTTCTATCTAGACCTCCCAATGTACAGGAAGTTCATGGAAAGTGGCTACACCCCATTCACTCCTGCTGTTTCGCTTTTCTACGCGCTCAACGAATCTTGCGACATGATCCTGGAAGAAGGTCTTCAGGCTCGGTATGAGAGACACAGGATCTGCGCAGAAGCCGTTTACAATTCAATGGAAGCCCTTGGACTAGGCCTCATGGCCGAACCAGAATCACGATCCCACACAGTCGCAGCAGTATCATGCCCAGACGGAATAGACGATGGAAAACTGCGGGAACTGATCAGAGTAAAGTATGGAATAGACCTAGGGGGAAGCCTAGAAAAGTGGAAAGGAAAAATGTTCAGAATTGGCATCATGGGCACGGTTGGGTCCCCCGAAATCATGTCAACTGTAAGTGCGATAGCCTCAGCCTCCCACGACCTAGGCTTCAAAGCGAACATTCCTGAAGCATTAGAGGCTGCACGCAAGACATTATCAAGACTACCCGCGAGGATGAACTGACACGATGCCAATAAAGCCAGGCGACTTTCTACTGCTAAACTTCACCCTCAAAGTGAAGGAGAGCGGTCAAACAGTCGACACCACATATGATGCTGTCGCGAAAGACTCTCACATTCACAGAGAAGACACCCCATACGGGCCCCGATTCATCATCCTCGGCGAAGGCTGGCTCCCAAAGGGACTGGAAGATTCCCTTGTCGGAATCGATGTTGGAAAACAGACGACAGTCGAACTGCCTCCGGAGAAAGGCTACGGCGCGAGAGATCCGGCCAAGATGCGGCTCGTCCCCCTTAGGCGCTTCCGTGACAAGCAAATCGACCCTGTTCCAGGAGCCGAAATCGATCTAGACGGACGACCCGCTGTAGTACGAGCAGTAGGCGCGGGTCGCGTCCAAGTTGACTATAACCATCCCCTTGCCGGCAGGACTCTGATCTACGACGTTTCCGTCGAGAAAGTCCTAGAGGATGAGAACGAGAAAATTCTCAATGTGATCTCGAAGCGCATTCCAGAAGTCGATAAGACAAAATTCGCCGTGGCACGGAGCAGGAAAGAATTGACGATAGACGTGCCAGAAGAAGCCTTCTATCTGAGCGGCTTGCAAGTGGCCAAGAAAGCAGTCACCTCTGATCTTCAGAAATACTTCCCGGAAATAGACACAATATCCTTCCGAGAAATATTCAAGCGGACAGGTCCAACACCAGAGCCCAGCGAGACCGCGCCGACGAAAGGCGCCCCTGTGCCGACAAAACCAGCCGAGACCGTAGAAAAGAAAGAGCCCCCGGCCGAAACCGAAGAGCCGGCAGCACAGCCCGCGCGCCGACGACGGACAGCGGCCAAGAAACAGGCATCAAAAGGGTCCCAGAAGCGTGCCATGATGGGATCTGAAAGCCAGCGGTAGAATTGGACCTACATCACAAACGTTTTTTAAGAGACTGGAACGAAGCCAATGCAATCTTTCCGTTTTCTCGGAAAGCGTCTTTGAAATAATCAAACTAGGAGCTATTAGAAGTCGGAAATGCGAAGAACAGGGAAACTGCAAGTACTGAAGGGAACCACGACCATCGGCGTCGTATGCCGTGACGGAGTCGTCCTGACCACAGATACCAGGGCAACAATGGGTTCCTTCGTTGCCCATAAGCACGCGAAGAAGGTCTACCGAATCGACCACCACCTGGCAATGACGATTGCGGGCGTTGTCGGAGACGCACAGGCAATCGTCGAGATGCTAAAGGCGAACTCGGCCCTCTACCGGCTCGACCTGGCTCGACCAATCCCAGTCAATTCTGCAGCTAGATTGGTCTCCAACGTGCTCTTCCAGTCTAGATACTATCCGATGGGCGTTCAGGCCCTTATCGGCGGAGTGGACGATTCTGGAGGCCACATTTTCATGCTTGACCCTCTCGGGAGCATGATGGAGGAAAAATTCGTTTCGACCGGCTCTGGCTCGCCGGTAGCCTACGGCGTACTCGAATCAGAATGGAAAGAGGAGATGAACGTCAAGGAATCGGTCCCTGTGGTTGTCAGAGCCATCGACTCGGCAATGAAGCGAGACTCTGCAAGCGGCGACAGCTTTGACGTGGCGCTCATAACCAAGGACGGATACCGAGAGCTCACTGAGGACGAGAAGAAGCACATCCTCCACGCGTAGCATCTTCTCCCCGGACAACTTTCAACGTATCAGATAACAAAGAGTAGTGTAGAGGAATGACTAGGACATACAACGATGTCAGCGCGAAAATACGCGAGACAATAGCGGAACACATGCCGAAAGACGCCGAAATCACAAGGATAGAATTTGAAGGACCACGCCTCGCAATCTACGTCAAGAATGTTAACCTGCTCTCAGAGCAGAGCTATGTGGTCACTGAAATTGTGAACCTACTTCACAAGCGGATCGTCATACGATCAGACCAGTCCATACGACTTCCCGAGCGGGAAGCAGAGGGATATATTCGAAAACTCATCCCGGCTGAAGCAGAAGTTACAGGAATAAACTTTGACCCCAGCCTTGGAGAAGTGGTTGTAGAGGCAAAAAAGCCCGGGGTGGCGATTGGCAAAGAAGCAGCAGTCCTACAGCAGGTCGTTAAGGAGACACGTTGGCGCCCCCGAATCCTGCGCGCACCGCCCCTACATTCCAAAATCATCGCCAGCACACGACACATTATGCACACAGAGAACGAGGAGAGAAGCAGAATACTTCGAGACGTTGGCGAACGCATCTTCAGGCCAACTTTCAGCAAAGCTGGCTATGTAAGACTCATCACACTCGGCGCGTTTCGAGAAGTCGGACGCGCCGCCATGCTCATCCAAGCAGGAGACAGCACGGTCCTCCTTGACTGTGGTATAAACCCGGGGGCAACAGACCCGTCGCACGCCTATCCGCGATTCGACACGGACGAGTTTGACCTTGAGAAGCTCGACGGTGTTGTAATTTCTCATGCTCATCTTGACCATTGTGGAATACTGCCCTTTCTCTACAAATATGGCTACGACGGCCCAATCTACTGTTCAGAGCCTACGCAGGTTCTCATGACCCTCCACCAGCTCGACTACCTCGACGTGCACAGCCGGGAAGGAGAGCATTCTCCCTTCGATCAGAAAGACGTCCGAGAAGTCGTGACCCACACCATTCCGCTCCGCTACAACGTCGTCACGGATGTCGCCCCGGACATCAAACTTACCCTTCACAATGCGGGACACATCCTGGGAAGCTCAATCGTACACCTCCACATCGGCGAGGGACTCCACAATATCGTCTACAGTGCTGACTTCAAGTTTGGAAGAACAATGATGCTCGACTCGGCAATGGCCCAGTTCCCAAGGGCTGAAACTCTCATAATCGAGAGCACATATGGGGGACCCGACGACATAATGCCCGATAGAGAAGGGGTAGAAGGCAAGCTCGTCAGCATCGTTAACGAGACCGCGGAGAAGAACGGCAAGGTCCTCATCCCCGTGCCTGCGGTCGGTCGAGCCCAAGAAATAATGCTCGTCCTAGACGCGTACATGAAGAACGGCGCCCTCCGAGAACTGCCGATATACATTGAAGGAATGGTAAACGAGGCCACCGCGATCCACACAGCCTTCCCAGAGTACCTTGTCAGGGACATCAAAGAGCAGATTCTCCACCAAGACCTCAACCCGTTCCAGTCCGAATACTTCCATCCCGTCACCCACTCTGGCGACAGAGACGAGATAGTCGCAGGCGGACCATGCGTAATAATCGCCACTTCAGGAATGATGGAGGGCGGACCCGCCATCGACTATTTCAGGCGCCTTGCCCCCGATCCCCGGAACACCCTAGCCTATGTCAGCTATCAGGTGGAAGGAACTCTCGGAAACAGGATCAAGAACGGACTCAAAGAGGTCTCATTGTTCGGCCCCGACGGAAAAATGGAGATGGTGAAATGCAACATGCGCGTAGAATCAATTGAAGGATTCTCGGGCCATTCAGACCGGAACCAGCTACTAGGGTTCATCAAGAGAATGATGCCCAAGCCGACCCGGATAATAGTCAACCACGGAGAGAGACGAAAGTCCGAACTCTTCGCCCAGAACGTCAACAGAATATTTGGAATAAAGACCGTCGTACCAGATGTCTTGGAATCCCTACGACTGCGCTAACTCGTACCCGGCAAGGTTTCCTTCTGTAAAGGAACCGCCGCGATTCCCGCCTCAGCGCCAGCCGTCTCCCTCCGCCAGATTCTCACCCCCGGTGGAGTAATTACGATCCGCTCCTCACCAAGCCGGGCGATATCTCCACCGATAGACTTGACATGGTCAGTCAACTCGGTTATTGCTAGCTTGGTCTCGTCCACGCTCCGCTTCGCGAGTGGCGTAATCCGGACGATCAGAATGTTCCCGCCGCCGATCTCCGCCTTCATCCCGTCCACATCATCCAGTTCCTGGAGGGGAAGCGCTTTCACGTAGAGGGGGGGGTGCGCCATGTTGAACCATCAAGTCAGGATGGGAACCTTATGCTCAATTCATCGAGTGGGAGCTGAGCGACTTTAAAGATTTGCCTGACCGAATTCGATAGAAACTCTAGAGGGCCAACTCATCGAGAGGCCAAGGGCTTGATAATTTCCCAGATGAGATCGCCAACATAATGAAGGTTTACAACCACCTTTCCCTTCTTGGTAGCTGACAGCTTGTCCGAGTCGAAGAGGGAAAAACCAACCGCTAGAGCTTTACCATGTTTCTCGTCGACCACTATTACAAGCTGCTTCTCACCAAATCTTCCATTGACACCTCTGACCCCTGGAGCCATGATGTCTGCTCCACTAACTACATGAGGAACGGCACCCATGTCGACGGTGACCCGGGGCATCTTCTCAAGAGCCGAAGAATTGGTCAGAACTGGAATGATCACGCCATCTCTCTTGAACGCTACCGGCTGACCATCAACAAAGACGACCTCAGAGTTCTTCACGACTTCGGTCTCGACACGGGACTTGTGGGAAAGCTGTTCCAGACCCGGAATCCTATTGAGTTCCTCAATCAACGGCTTTGCGTCTCGATCCTTCAGAATGATTCTGCTGGGCATGTCGGGGATGCGTTAAGCTAATCTTTAAAAAGCGTGCAGAGCCCGGGCAACTAGCCTGCCAGTTGAACATTGAATGTCTGATGTTGCGGCAAAGATTTTCGAAGAAAGCCTGAACAAGGTAGTCCTCGTCCAGCTCAAAGGAGGCCGAAGCGTAAGAGGAAGGCTCTACAGCTTCGATCAACACATGAACCTTGTACTTGAGGAAGCGGAAGATGTCACGAACACGGATGCGACGAAGAAGCTCGGCACAATCATCGTACGTGGAGACAATGTCGTTCTCGTCTCACCTCCACCGAAACGCTGAGACAATCGTTCGAGATATCAAGTCGAATTGCGTGCAGGTTTCCTACAAAGGTTAATTAGAATCTCTCCGAGCGAACCGACAAATCAAGTACACGTGAAGCCTGTTGATCCGTTCATCTGCAATTCTGTTGCTTATCCTTGCAGGCGTTCTCTCTTCAATCCCTTCGCTTCAAGCACATTCATCCTTCCAATCTCCAATTTCGAACGATCTCTCTAAGCCAGCAAGTGATCCTACCGGCTCGCCGACAGCCTTCAACTTCACCTATTCGCAGGCGGACCTCTACACAGGAAACTCCACCAACCCCAGCGTATCCACAGTGTCAAATTCAACGGGAATTAGTTACAATCCCTTGAGCAGTGTCATCAGCACAACCACCAAGACGCCAATCCCATACAGCGGGTTCATGTTCAATATCACATCGGCAAAATTCGTGGCGGATAAGGAAGTAGTGAATTGGACACTAGCTGTTCCACAGTTCAGTTGTAGTGGGTGCAGTAGTATCAGCGTGAATTTTGACATCTTCGGAAACATTACGAAAGGAACCAGCGCCGAGTATGCGCTCTCCCTAGCCCCCCCAAACAGTACCACCGGGATAGCGAGTCATTCGTACAATACCCTAGGCTCGTTTCATCCGAACGCAACGGTAAACTGTCCCGAAAGTGTTTGTATCGACGTAACAAGTTACGTAGGATACACTGTCATACTGTCTTTTACCTTCGCCTGGAATGCTACCACTAATCCTGGAATGTTCGCTCAGGTTAGCAGCATAACAGTTTCGGCGACTGGTACCCTGAAGCAAGCGAATGCCAACGTCATGGTTCAGGATCCAGGCAACTCTAGCAGGGTAATCCACACAACTGACCTAAGATCACTCGCGTACAACAGCACCGTGGTAACCCATCTCCGCCCAGGAACTACTAACAGTACCCGACCATGGCAGACCGAGCTGATCAACGTCTACTATCCAACCGGATACAAACTTCAACAAATCACGCTTAATGGCACGGCACTCTCAGTACAACTAAACAGTACCGTTACAAGCCCTCAGAAGGCCCCGTTTGAAAACCTATCTTGCGCACCGGGTTCAAGATGCTCATCTTCACTTGTCGCCCTGAATATGTCTGACTTCCATCAAGTATCCGTCAACTCGAACATGACGATCACTTCAAGGACGAACAATTCGATACTTCAGGTGTCTACCTTATCGGGTGGCGTACAGAACCAATTCTTCACATCCGGCGACGAGATCAGCATTAAGGTGGTTAACAAGCCGTCGATAGTCAACGCGTCGACCTCTCTACAAACCGGCAGCCTGATCATTACGTTCCCACCAGCTCTGTTTATCCCCAGCGGCTCGATACAAACAGCGACAGGAGGCGTCTACAACTTCACCCTTCCGTCCGATTGCGGGTTTACCGGGCAACTGTGCGCAAGAAGCTGGAGCTTCTCCGCCGTCTTCACTAGCCCATACGATATAGGCAATGCGACCGGTTCGTTCAGAATCGACCTATTGAAGGTGAAATCGTTCATCAGTTCCGGCGGTACCAACTCTCTTAGCGTCCAGGGCTCACTCGAATATGGCAACGGTACTGTTGCGGCTGGAATCAACGCGACCCTGTTCGCGATAGATCATGGAACACCGGTAAACACGCCTGTCACTAATGCTACGGCGGCTCCGATCACGTCTCAAACACTCTTATACATCTCAAACGTCACGTTGGTAAACGGCGTGTTCACGCCGGACCAACCTCTCATCATGTTATTCACAATTGTCAACCACAACTCGACCACACCTTACAATGCAACTGTGACAATCCAGCACGAATTTCCCGGGCCTCAGCCGCACGGCGTGAGCGTCACATTCTTCCTAGGCCCCGGTGACCCACTGAGCGATTTGCCTTTCAACAATGGACCCCAAACCTACCAAGCGACCATCACATTCGCAGGAGGAGGGGTCTCAGTCGCGTTGAGTAACATCAGGACGGGAAACTCTGAAACTCGAATGATGACCCAAGGGACAAGCCCTGTATTACCAAACGCCCCGCACGCCGGCTTCTTCAACGTCAGCGTGACGAGCATACTGGGCAACAGCGAAAAGACCCCGTCAAGCTTCTTGTACTCTCCGACGTACGCCGATGTCGATCATCAGTCTTCCGCACAAATTCAACCGGAGGCTTTTCGCAGACGATCAGCTCCCCCCGTTACCTACTCGGTGCGAAGAACCTTACCGTGTTCGTGCTCGCTAGGGACGCGTCTGGAATCGTCGTCGTAAACAACCTGCCTACAACAGGATTTACAGATTCAACGACGCTCCTAGCCAGTACAGACTTGACTGGATCGGTCGCGAAGGGCCAGACGACCACCGTCAACCTTCACCTAAAAAGCAATTCCACGCTGACCAATGGCATTATACAAGACATCACTGTGATCGCAACCGTCCAAGGTAACGGAATTACGCCAATCAACTCGACGCAGACCGGAGTTACCATTAAGCCTGGGGACAGCGTGACAGTTCAATTCACATTCCCAGCCCCATCAAATGTCGGATCATACACACTAACCTTCTACTCCCCTGAATACGGAAGAATACTAACTAGCCAGACACTCCAAGTCTCAATCCTCCCAAGCTACCAGTTATTGATCCCGGCAGGAATAGGAGTGGCAGCCGCAATAATCATTCTCGGCTTCTACATGTTCAGAGGACGCCGAGCCGACAAAGAAGAAAGGGCCGAGGTGACGAAACCCAGTCCAAAGCCTAAACCTTCGTCAAGTGGGAGTGCCCCCGCCAAATCCTTAACTCGAACCGGAGACCAAGACAAGTAGAGCCTTGCAGAGAATGGAAACTGGACCAGCAGAGATTGTACCTGAAGCTCCACCCGCGGAAACAGCCCGGGAGAGAAACCCCGGCGGACTATTCTACGAGTGCATAAACTGCGGATCGAAAATTTCCGCTGACCAGTTGGCCATGACTCCTGAGATCAAGTGTCCATTCTGTGGCTACAGAATCTTGAGAAAAGTCAGGCCTCCGATCGTGAAGCACGTTAAGGCGCGCTAGGCACCAGAATACTAATACTTTGAATACGGAATTCTACGCTCAATCAAAGCAATATAGTGTCCGCGTCACACACACCCACGGATCGGAGTTGGAGCAACAGGGTCTAGAGTTAAAGGACAGGTACAAGCTCCTTTCCGAAATCGCAAGACGACGAGGCTTCTTCTGGGGATCATTCGAAATATACGGGGGCCTAAGTGGTTTCCTAGACCTGGGACCCTTAGGCACAGGTCTCAAACGACAAATCGAAGATACTTGGAGAGATTTCTTTCTTAGGCGACACGGTTTCGTCGAGATATCCACCCCTATTATAACGCCTCATCGAGTCCTCGAAGCCTCAGGACACGTAGAGAACTTCAAGGACCCGATGACCGAGTGCACCAACTGTCGTAGAAGGTTCAGGGCCGACCAACTCGTCAAAGAAGCAACAGGGGAAGAAACAGAAGGACTGAATCTTGCTCAGCTTGCTACCTTCCTGGCCAAAGTCAAATGTCCAGAATGTGGAAGTGTTCTTGGAGCACCACAATATTTCTTGACGATGTTCAAGACGAGCATCGGTCCTTACGGCGAAGACCCAGCATACGGCAGACCCGAAGCCGCACAAGGCATCTTCGTAGACTTCCGAAGAGTCTACGAAGTGATGAGGGAGAAAATTCCCCTGGGCATCGCCCAAGTCGGAACTGTTCTGAGAAACGAGATCTCGCCTAGGCAGGGACCGATTCGCCTCCGCGAGTTTACAATAATGGACTTCGAACTCTTCTTCGACCCTGACAACGCAGAATGCCCGTATTTCGACGAAGTGAGAGACGAGCAACTGTCCATCGTGACCGAGGAAAACAGGAAGGAAGGAGACACGGAAACGACGGAAATTACCACGGGAGACGCGCTTGATAAAGGCGCGATAAAATCTCAATGGGCCGCTTATTTCATGGCCCAGTCCAAACGATTCCTGGCAGAGCTCGGAATCCAAGCCAGTCACCAACGGTTCTTTGAAAAACTTGCATCGGAACGCGCCCACTATTCAGCTCAAACCTTCGACCACGAAGTGAAACTTGACCGTTGGGGATGGACCGAGGTCGCAGGCTTCGCCTATCGGACGGATTATGATCTCAAAAGACACATGGACGCAACAGGATTAGACCTTCGAGTCTTCAAAGCGTACGATTCGCCTATCGAGAAGACCATCCGCGTTGTAAGACCTAGCCATGAGAAGATAAGAAGACAGTTCGGTACAGATGCTGGAAGAATAATAGGCCTACTGTCCCGGGAGGATCTGACGCGGATCCTCCAAGGGAAGAGACCAGGCAATAGTGTTGAGGTCGGGGGACAACACGTTCCAGTCGAGTTTTTCGAGACGAGAGATGAGAAGGTAAAGGAGACAGGTACCAAGTATGTTCCCCATGTGATCGAGCCCAGTTTTGGAGTAGAAAGGCTCGTCTACGCTACTCTGGAACATAACTTGAGGATGAGGGAGGACAGGCTGATCTTGGGCCTACCGTTCAAGCTAGCTCCTGTTCAAGCATCAGTGTATCCCCTTGTCAATAAGGACGGCCTCGTCGACAGGGCAAAAAGGGTCTACGAAGAGTTGACAGCTGGGGGATTGCGCGTAGATTATGACGACGCCGGCTCTATAGGGCGTAGATATGCACGAGCTGACGAAGCCGGGATTCCACTGGGAATAACTATCGACTATGACACGTTGAAAGATGATACGATAACACTCAGAGACCGAGACTCTTGGGCCCAAATAAGAACTCCACTCGACCAGCTTCGGGATACGATCCAATCTATCGTGAATAAGGGGTTCCCAGCCCGAACCGAGGGCGTTTGGAACTAGTTTTTATGTCGAAGACTGGCATCTTTCGGGTAGATAGGCAGTGTCAATGATGACCTTTCCCGTGGAAACCGAGGCTGGCATACGACGTCGGATTCTCGACATTTGTCGGGAACAGTCAAGAAACGTAGTCGACATAACCCGTGAACTCGCGCTAATGACCGACAGCGTCGGGGAGGGCAAGGGAAAGGACGCGAAGGACCACTACCAGAATATGGTCAAGATCTTGGACAATTTTGAGGGCACCAAGAAGAAGCTCCTCGAAGAAGTTGCCTCGTTCGGGGCATTACTGAGCAACAGGGAAGACTTCATTCGGCTAATCTTCCGGATTGGAGAGGTTGCGGACTATGCGCAGGGAATCGGGTTCCGGCTGACGGCTGTCGTCGACCGCAGCTGGAAAGTTGACAAGAAATACACGAAACGCCTCTCCGAGTTGATAGGACTCGTCCTGGAGGAGATGTCTAAAATTCGGGAGACAATGATGTCTCTCGGGTTCAATCCAACCAAGGCAATGGACCTTTCAAGGGGCGTCGAGGAGACAGAGAAAAAAGTGGATTCAGCCTACCGGTCATTGGACCTTGAAATCCTCGACGAGAAGATTCCGCTACGAACACTCCTCCTCATCAGAGACTTGAGCGGGCATATGGAAAACATGGCAGACGTTGGAGTCGACGTGGTCGACCTCATCCGGGTCATAGCCCTGACCGCTTAGCCTAAGCAATGAAAGACCCCCCGGTGCTCGGCCACGCGGAACTCATCGGAACCAGACTCATCGTCTGGGACCACAAAGCAGGTCTCGGAATATACCGATCAGGCTTTTTCGGCAAACCTGTCGGGATACCAAAGCCTAAACCCGACCAAGACTTCGAAGTCCCACTACTCCTCGACTTGATGGAAGGATTGTATCTCCTAGAACACAAGCGGATCGGCGTAGTGGACGGTCGGACCAAGAAAACAGTCGGAAAGAGCGTCCTGCTGAAAGCGGCCCGGGAGACGTACCGGGACTTTAGTCCCGCCTACCAAGTGTACAAGGATCTCCGCGAAAAGGGATACGTTGTAACACCAGGGATAAAATTCGGAGCAGACTTCGCAGTTTACGAGCACGGCCCCGGAATAGACCACGCGCCCTTCATTGTTTCCGTTGAAACACCAGACTCGATAATGGGACCCTTCGAAGTCGTCCGGGCAGGAAGATTGGCCACCACGGTCAGGAAACATTTCATCATAGCGATTCCCGATACAAAATCAGGAAACATCCGATACCTAGTGTTCCAATGGTTCAAGGCCTAGAGCAAAACGAGGTCTCGATTGGCGGTCATGATCGTCAACGAGCTTCTCCAGAAACAGTCGACGATTGTAAGCAAGAGCTTTCTCAGTCCTAGACCGTCAGCTCGTCCAGGCCGCGCGGATACTTCGTGACGAAGTCCATTCCTCTCCCAGTAATTGCAATCGTGTCAGAATGTCTAAACCCTGCATAGCCAGGCACGTACAGACCGGGCTCACAGGAGAACACCATCCCCCTCCTCATTATCGTACCGTCTCCCGGGTCAAGCCACGGAGGCTCGTGACCATCCAAACCGATACCATGACCGGTGTGATGCCTGAGACAGCTCGACAAGCCAGACGCCTCTACTGACCTCCGAGCGGCGTCATCAACCCTACTACAGGGTACCCCGGGACGGAATTCGTGGAGGGCCGCATCCTGTGCCTTTAGCATCGCCTCGAAATACCTCTTGGCCCGAGGACTGGGTTTCCCAACAACCAGAGTCCTCTCCAACTCGCTCGTATAGCCTGCAACCTCAACTCCCGCCTCTGTTACAAGCACATCGCCTCTTCGAATCTTGTTCTTCGAATACACCGCGTGAGGTATAGCAGAGCCCGGGCCGACCTGCCCCCGAAACCCTACGACAACAGGAGAAAGTGCTATTCTCAACTGCACGTATCGTTGTCCCAGCTTCTTCAGCATCCTGGCCAACGCTTCGTAGCTCGACTTAATCGCGACCAGAGTGTCATGAACGCCAGACCTGACGTTCTCTAACAGAATATCGTGGGCAATCTCAGACCAGCGCGCGCTCTCTCTGAGAAGTCGAATCTCCTCCTGGGACTTCACCAATCTTAAACCGTCGACGATGTCGCGACCGTCCACGAATCTCACTTTGGACATCAGATCCTGAAGACCCGGACCCCGATAACCGTATCCGCCGGCGGCGCCACTGGGAGAATCAGTTGCAATCACCACGGATCCGAGACCTCGTTGAGCGAGGAATTTTGCGAAGATTCTCATCGGATGAGTCCTGCCCGGATAGTCTGGGTATGTGCAGACCTCGTCGGCGAGCTTGCATTCGCTCCGGATGTGGTCGTACTCCAATTGGGGAGCCAAGAAGAATAATCCGCCAGCCCGAGGAATCACTAGCGCTAGTGGTCGCTCGGTTGAGATGTGAGAGAAACCGGTCGCGTAGAGTATCCGGGTCGAATTAACGAGGTAGAGTGCGCCTATCCTCTTCCTCCGCATTTGGCTCCTGATTTTTTCGATCCGGTCTTTGTGCTCAGACTGGCTTATACTCAGCTCATTAGACGGCATGGGATGCTTGTGTCTTTAGGCCAAGTTAATAATTTCTAAATCCATAAAACGGGGAAGGGCTGAGTTTGCGAATCTCAGCCGCTATTCGATCTTTATCTGTTTGGGCTTATTCCCAGGGCTCTTGCGCCGTAGTATCAGTTCGAGCACTCCGTTCTTGTAGCTAGCCTTTGACGTATCAGCGTCCACCTCTACCGGCAGTTCTAGCGATTTGAAGTACCGGTGCTTGTCTGTGTCCACCTTGAGCACAAGGTTTCGACCGTCGCATTCGAGGGCGATGTCGGATTTCTCAACTCCTGGAAGCTCTGCCACGACCTTGACATCGTCAGATTGCACGATTGTGTCCACCAGCGGTTCGCGTTCTTCCTTGACATCCAGCCGAGGCTTGGATACGCCGAAGGGTCCGCCTCGAAGGGAAGGCTTCACATTGCCGAACTCTCTTATGACTGGCTTGCCGTCGGGTCCCATGCTGAACGAGTATCCATAGACGAAGGGTCCCATTTCCTTCACTGTGCCCCCGTTAGGCAGTTTCTTTTCTCTGATGAGATCCTTGGGCAGGTCCATTCCACGGAACATTTCTTCAAAGGTCTGCTCGAAGTCGTCTAACCAGCTTGTCATGGGGAATCTCGAACGGCGTCTGAACCATTCTGGGAAGAATTCATCGTCTTCCAATCGATTTCACCTCCTCATTCTTTTGTTCATCCAAAGTCCTGCGGGTTCTTTCGAGAAACGCGATGAAATCGGAGAGCACAGTCTTTCCTAGGTGGCTAAGTTGATAGGTTCCTTCGACAGGCTCGTCGAGAAGCCCAGCCCTGGAAAGTGCGTCAATGTTATGGTAGACGAGCTTGGGATTGATTCTTGCTCTAAACTCCTTCTTGAGAGCAGACTTTTGCAGTAGTGGAGTCAGCATTCTCATCCGAGTCTCGTTAACTAGAAGCTCGATGGTCCGCAGCGTCTCCCGAAGAGTCTTTTCCAGCGTGTCATCGAACCATCCCAGGGTCTCAAGCTTGACCTTTCCCTTGGTCATTGAGCCTGGTGCTTCTTCTTCGACGGTTTCACGGTCTACTTCCGAAGACACGATGAGAACCGTGGCATTCTCGGATTCACTCACCCTTCTGATTGTGTTCCAGACCTGACTGTCTGGAAAGCCCACAGTGCAGAAGGCGACAATGATTTCGTTTTCTCCGATGCCGCATGCGTCTGCATGCAGACTCGAAGGCTCGGGGTCAGATTTGAAGAAGGGGTCGAGATAGGTCTCGTATCCTTGCCGGATGAATCTGGTGGCTGTGATGAATCTCTCGAAGAGGTTCATCTCCTGGACATCTGTGGGGCCGTGGAAGCTTTTGCTGAAGATGTCATAGTCCAGAACTGATTGCGGAGTCACGCGCCTTGTAAGTGGATGTTCGACGAGTTTGAGAGCCATTTCCGCAGTCCCTTTCCGTTACCTATGGTAACATGAACGCGATATAAGTGTTACTTTAGGTAACAGGAGCGCGTCGGGTACCGTTAGTACAGTGAGACCCTAACAACGCCGGGAACCCCGCGAAGCTTCGTAATCATCTCCCCCGGGAGAGGCCGGTCTACAATCAAAACAAGTTTGGGCTCAGGTGCCAGCTCGGGATCATCGACCAGCGCTTGGCGTATGCTGATGCCTGCCTCTGACAATAGCCGAGACGCCCCCGCAATGATACCAGCTCTTGACGGATTATCAACGACAATCTCAATGGCCCCGAGACCAAGATCACTTGCAACCCCTTTCAGTGATAACCCCGCTGACGCGAGCTTCGCGAAGATTCCTCTCAGTTCGGGGGTGGCCTCTATCATCCGCACCGTCTCCCCCACGGTTCTTCGGTCAATCTCCGCCACTCGAGCAACCTTCATCATCGGCACCTCGATATTGTTCAAATAGATTCTAGATTTTCTTACCGCGAGACCGTTCTCGAGGAGAATCCTAACCACTTTCATTCGTTCAGGGTGATCCGCCATAGCAGATGCAATCTTGGTCCACATCATGTTTCTAGGGCATTAGTGTGCTGGAAGGCTTAGAATCTTGCGAACGCGTGACCTCACAGACACTAACTAGGGATTGCACTAACATTTTCAAACCGGACGAAGTTATACCAATAGCCTGCCAACATCAAAGTCGAAACAATCCTCCGACACCTCCTTCCACACCACTGTCGTTCAACTTATCTCCCATGAGAAGCGTCCTGAGGAGGCGCTAGACATGCTCTCAGAGCATTACCGGGTGGAAAGGCCTCGCCTCAAAATCGGTCTCCCAAGAGGAGAACGGAAAGCGCTAGGCTGCTACGTTCACCGGGAAAAGACAATCTACATCTCTAGCCAAGAGTATCTTTACGATCCGTACGTGTTGATACACGAGTTCTACCACCACTTGAGAAACGTCGGGGGAAAACATCGCGGGACGGAAAGACACGCCAAAGAATTTGCACTTTCCTTCCTTAGGTCAGTCTAGCACTAGTCCCTGCCGTCTCCGGGGAGAACAAAATTATCCCGGTTCTTCTTACGGTACTAGGTCCAGAGAGTATTGGGCAGAGTTCTCTCTTGCACCTGTATTACAGGTCGAGCCCTATAGATTTCGCCACAGTGTGGACACCGCAGACTGCGCCTCCACATCCTGAAGACGAGCCTCAATGCGATATAACTCATCAGAAAAACTATGACGCCGAAGACGGCAGTGTCCGCATTGATAATGAAAATGAAGTAGTGAATGTCGACCATACGCTAGGCGTCCCCCGAGCCAGCACGAAACTGTTGTGGAGAAGCATGTGGATCGAAGTTTGACTGCATAGGCCATATTAGCTGGCAGACAGTATAAACCTACCTCGAAAAAAAAAGCGTCCAATTTTCACTTTGTAATTCCGGTTGAACGGAACGAACCGGGAAGAAAGACTATGGTTGGCTGTTGGGCACAGTAGCCTGTTGTGGCTGAAGAATCTCGTCAGCGTGAGTGATCTTGGCTAAGCCCCTCAAAAGCAGCCTATTAGTCATCTTCGCGCAGATATCACAGTCCTTACCCGGGCAGTAGCCTTTCAAGAAGTTCTCACACTTCCAACGATAATTCTCGATTTCGACCGTTGACATAAGAAGATGCCTTGCTTCGTATGGCCCCTTCTCCTAAGTTGACTAAAGCGTCGCGTAACTTGCTCAGAAAATTCCAAGTAACAATCGAATAGCGATGCCCCTAGCTTTCTTGCTTAGAGTCTAACCCTAGCCGTGTATATTGGCGGAGAAAGCCACGCCAAAGCGACCGGACGGTTACGAGGCAACCGGAGGAAGGCTGTCGTTTGCGAGATTCTGTTGTCAGGCGTACTGGGTCGGCGCTACTGCGATGGGCTTGGGTCGCGCTATCACCGCGATGGCCTCCCTGAAGAGAGGCCGGTAGGCGATTCCATACAGGATGAGCCCGTCCTTTCCTTCGTAGTCAAGTCGCCTTACCACACCCTCGAGCTTCGCCCCCGATTTCAGGTCTTGCAGTTTGGCGTCGACGAACAGCACCTTGTTCTGGTTTAGAATTTCAAAGTTGGAAGTAAATCTCTTCTTGAGCGGCAGCTTAGATACTGACTTTAGGCGAGCGACCAGCGGGTAGCTTCGAGTCTCCATAGCACCGTTGCACTCGGAGTCGAGACACTTTTCTCGGGCAGGATAGTAGATACGTTCACATCCCAGGCAGAGGCTCAGAGTGAAAGCTCTTCCGTTGACCGGTTCGACCTCGCCAACGAATCTCGGTATCTCCAGTCTCTGCTTAATCCTCGACAATCGGGCTCGGATAAGATCCTGATAAGTCTCGATCTTGATCGTCGTCCTTCTCTTAACATAGTCATCTACAGTAGGTGTCCGCCCGCGCTTGCCTTCAATACCATCTTGGACCTCGAACCACGTTGCGTTGGAGTACGCTCCGGACCCATATGACACAGCCAATACCTGGTCGCCTGGCTTTGAATGGTCGAAAACTGACGCTAGAGAGATGAGCGTTGACGCCGCGTACGTGTTACCAGTGTCCAGTACCCTCAACCAGGGTTTCACCTTCTTCTCGATGTCCTGCTCAGTAAGCCTCATTCGCTCTGCAATCGACTCGTCATCCACGTAAGGAATCTCCTCCTGGGTCAAAGCTGCACACGTCTTCATTGGGAGGTAGCCGGATGGTTGATGGAGGGTGATAGCGTCAAACTCTTTGAGAGTCAATTCCGGATGCTTCCGGAACAGATTGGCAATAGCGCCGATAACGTGAGACTTGTACGCCTCCACGGTGGTCCGGCCGAAGTGCTTGGGCACCGGTGCCTGGTCGCGCCTCCAAAAGTCCATGAAGAGGCTCGAAAACCCTGCAATGTCCTCTATCGACGCGATCAGATCGGTCCTCCCCACCACGAAAGCACCTGCTCCCGCCCCGCAAGAATATTCCAACGGGTCGCCTCTTTCAGCTTGAGCCACATCAGAGCCTATTGCCAGCCCATACTTTATTCGGCCGCTCCGAATCTCAGAGTCTATGAAACCGAGACCCTGCATTCCTGAATTACAGGCGCCTTCAAGATCAGCGACGAAAACATTCTGGCCGATTCCGATAAACGAAGCTACATGCCGAGCGATTGTCCCCACAGCATAAGGCTTGGACTCGGATCCCGCAGTGACGCTCCCGATTTCTTCTGGAGAGATCCCTGCCATCCGAACTGCGTTCTCGGCGGCTTCGGTTGCAATCGTGATAGTGTCTTCAGTATGACCCGCGAGAGCCTTTTCTCTGAGAAGTAGACCGTGCCTTACTTTTTCAAGGACTTTTTCGAGTTCCTTTCCTCGCTTCCGCTCTCGTTCTCTGACAATCTTCTCAGTCTCGATCCGTTCCCATGGAATGTAGACCCCGTAACCAACTATCCCCACTCCTCGATGGCTCATATGGAAAATCTCGGGAACGATGCCTTCTTGAAGCAACGAGTTTTCTTTTGCAACGTATTTAAGGCTACCCGGACCCTTCCAGATGAATCACTCATTCTCACTGTTAATGAAGAATCCCAAGAACCAATCATCGAACAGGTTGATACGAGGCTCACCGGTGACACCTCGCTCAGGCTTAGCCGGTTACAGTCGGCTTTTCCCACTCGCTCAGCCCCCGAACGAGAGACGCGAAACGGTGGCAGACAGCGATACGCCTCTTCGCATTTTCAATCGTCGCTTTGGCTCTCATGCCTATTGTCACAGGCAATAGCTTGCTTACCCTTCATAATCAGACAATACTTACAGAGATCCAACCCGCTTCCTCGTCCGCACCCATCACGGGAAGTCAACCTACGCTAGTCGTGCTCGTACGGTTCAGCGACGTATCCAACGCGACCTCCCCCTCCAAGATATCTCAGCTGCTCGCAGGTTTGAACAGTTACTATGCGGAAGACTCCTACCGGCTAGTATCCTTCGCGGCGACAATCAACCCATCCGCCACACAATGGTACTCACTATCTCACACCATGGAGTACTACAGTTCTAGCACGATCTCAGCAGACAACCAGCTCGTTGCCGACTCCCTCCAGGCCGCCTACAACTCAGGAGTCAATTTTCACAACTACAAGTACGCAATGGTTGTGCACGCTGGAAGCGATGAGGCGATGAGCAACACATCAACCGATATTCACTCATTCACACTTCCTGGCTACACTTTCAACCCGACCCCCTTGAGCTCGTTTCAGATCTCCACATCCGTAGTATCGGAGTCTGACCCGGTTGGCGTCTACTCTCATGAGGCGGGTCACCTGCTCGGACTGCCCGACCTGTACGACCTTACTCAACAGATTGACCCGAGCAACAATTTTGTCGGCTACTGGGAAATCATGGCACTCGGAGAATGGAACCCAAACAACGGGAATCCTTCGCAACCTGCGGCCGGGACCTATCCCGCACAGCACTCGTCATGGTCCAAGGTGAAACTTGGCTGGATTTCCAATTCAAGTGTAAGAACGGTCTACCCTGGCAATCTGACGACCGTAAGTGTTCAGAATCTTGAATGGTCCACAACTGGAATCCAAGCGGTCAAAATTCCGATCAGCGTCGGCGCGGACGGGTCGCTCTCATATTATCTGGTGGAGATGCGGGCCAAGCTTGGAACCTACGATCAGTACTTGCCATTTCCCTTAGACTACCCCGGTGCCGCCCTACTGGTCTACAAGGTAAACGATAGCATCTCGCCCGGACATGGCAACTTGAGACTGGTGGACGCTCATCCGGGAGGCGACCTTAGCGACGCAGGCTTCGGCCCCTGTTTCTCACCTTGCGTCGCCAACAACACATTCTCGGACCCCTCTAGCTTTGTCAAGATCATCATAACAAACACAAACTCCACCGCCTATACGATCGTGGTCGATAGAACAAGCTCGCCTCTCTTGCTACTCCAGGTCAACGCCCCTGCTCCCGGAATAATAGTCTCCGTGGACGGTCGAAATTCGACCTCGGACCGGTCCAATGAGCTAAGGATACCAGTTCACTACGGCCCCCATGAAATCTATGTGCAGTCACAAGTCCCAGTTTCACTAGGAACATCATCGGTTCACATTGGCTTGTCGGACTCGTTTGCTGCATGGGATGATGGCAATACTGCGAATCCGCGGTGGATTTCAGTCATCGAGGACACAACTTTGACAGCAACGTACCGAGTAATAGTTGAACCATCCTTCGCGACAGCCGCAACGGCTGCCCTGATCCTCGGCGTGGTCCTAGCCGGGATCAGGCTCAATCGAGCGGGACGCCAGAGCAACCGGCCCGCCACAGCCCAACAGACCTCTCACCAGGACGGTGGTCAACAAGCCGAAGCCGAGAGCGAGACTCTATTCCCACGGGATAACGGTCTTGGCCGCGACCCCGTAAACGGCGACAAAAAGTCCAATGACCCCTAAGCCCAGTGCCACGAAATTCGACTCTCCGTCTCTCGTAACAAAACTGTTCACTGAACTCGTCATCAGCGAGGTTGAGAGCAGCACAGTTTTCGACGTGCTCGCATCTCTATTTTCGAAGCTGAAATAGTACGTCGTCGAGGCGTTAAGGGGCACCCGTAGCGTCTGATTAGACACGTCCTCATTGACAAGGCACCCACTCGGACTTGTCTCTCGCACGCAGTTTCCGGACTCGGCCTGTGTGAATAGCTTGAACCGGATCAAGGAAAGACTACCCGACTCCGTTGAGACGGTAACATTGATCAGCATTGCATTTTCCTTTCCTTCGACCAATGTTACGTTCTGATGGGTTTCAGCCCGGTAATTCGGATAGACTACTCCTGGTGACGGAGTAGCCAAGACAAGACTTGACTGAACAGGGACTGTGTGAACATTAGGAATCGTTGCATAGCCCAGAAGACCGAGTATGAGAAGGGACACTCCCGCTACAAGTGCGATGAATTTCGTCTGACCTTCACCGATCCTCCATGTCTTTGAGTTTCTTGAACTCCTGTAGCTCGCTCAGCCTATGGCGCATGATGCTACTTTCCAACTCTGCCTGGAGTAAAGCGAAAATATCCCTGTGGATCGTGATGAACTCCGAATCAGTGGAGGTTCTCGGCCTCTCGAGATCGACTCCGACAATACTTTTGACCCTCGCCGGCCGAGCCGAGAGTACCAGTATTCTATCTGCCAATTCTATAGCCTCAGGAAGATTGTGCGTGACCAGGAGGAAGGTCTTCCCGGTCTCCCTGTGAATATCCGAAACCTCAGCCCGCAAAGCCCCAGCCGTGAACTCGTCTATCGCACTGAACGCCTCATCCATCAACACCACTTCCGGATCTATCGCTAGAGCTCTGGCGATTCCGACTCGCTGCTTCATTCCACCCGAGAGTTGTTTGGGGTAGAGATTCTCGGAGCCTCGTAATCCAACCATCTCTAAGAGACGCATTGCCACGGCTTCACGGTCCCGCTTCGGCTTCCCCTGTAGTTCTAGACCGAACTCGACATTCTGGACAACGGTTCTCCAGGGAAGGAGAGCGAAGGTCTGGAATACCATGCTTATCTTGGAATGAGGAGCAGTGAGAGGGTCCCCCCTGAACCGGATCTCGCCGGAGGATGGATGGTCGAGCCCTGCGATCATACGCAGGAGGGTCGACTTGCCACAGCCGCTAGGTCCCACGATGCAGAGAAACTCTCCCTCGTTTACGTTGAATGAGATATCCTGAAGTGCAGTCACCCTCTCGGGTGGATCTTCGTAGACCTTTGTCACGTTAGACAATTCGACGTGCAAGAATCTAGTGCCACCTCTTTGTCCGATTTTCCAACCTCTCGAAGAACGCCCTGTCCATCGTGATAGTGATGATTCCAACCGTCATTATCGCCGCGAGCCCGTAGGTGAGGGAGTGCGCAGAGCTTCCAAGACTGGTGGAGATAAGTGTCCCGACTCCGGCGACGCTAGCGATGATTTCTACTGCTAGAAGGACGTTCCAGCTGAATTCGAAAGATAGTCGAAGCCCTGTAAGTAGGCTAGGAAAGATCGAGGGAAGAACCATTTTAGTGAAAGTCTGAACTTTTCCAGCTTTGAATACCGACGCGACGTGAAAGTAGTCAGCTGGAATCTCTTTCACCCCTTGGCGAATGGTGAAGTAGATCGGGAAGAAGGCGCTGAACGCTGAGATAGCGACTGCTGCAACGTTGCCTTTGCCGATTATTGTAACCATGAAGGTCAGAATTGCAAGATCGGGAAGCGCGCCTACCAGCATTATGATGGGCGTGAGCGCCTGGTCAAGTTTTGTTCGCATTCCTACTAGCAACGCGAGAGGTAGTACTAGTACAAGCGCAACTGAGACTCCTGTTGTCACATTTACCAGACTCTGGCCGACATGAGAGAGGAAGAACGGAGTGCCAGCGAGTTGGATCAGAGTTAGAAGTACAGAGTGCAATGGCGGAAGCTGGTTGCTCGATACGAGTCCTGAAACTGAGATAGACTCCCAGAAGGCAAAGATCAGAATCAATGACAGTGCCCAAGATGGGAGGTGGAATCTCCTCCTTGTCTTGTCATGCACCCGGTGAAAGCCTCTTGAACCGAATAGTCGAAACGGCACCCCATTACCTCCGGGGCGTCGCAAGTCGGGCGTCAGAACTAATTAGCTTTGGACGAAATTCAGGTAAAAACCTACGCTGACTAGGAGACCCAACTCAGGACTCTCCTCAAGATGAGTTACCGATTACGAGGAAAGATTGCCTCTGCCAGTCTGGTGTATTTGACTCAGTTGAGTCCAAAACTCGCCCCTTCCGGTCGGGAGTAGACTGTGCAGGTCCGTGCATGAGTCTGTGCAATCGGCTCAGAAACGCCAGGACTGGGCGTACCTTCGCTGAGCAGTTGTCAGTGCATCGATCTTCTTCCCAAACGCCTCTAGACGCCAGCGGGCAATCTGAAGGTCAATCTCTTCAGGGACGCGAACGACTTGGGCCTCGAGTCTGCGACCTTGATGGAGAAGGTACTCCCCTGACAAAGCCTGGCCGGCAAAACTCATGTCCATAACTTCAGCTGGGTGACCATCTGCTGCAGCAAGGTTGACCAGCCGACCGTTAGACAGCAAATACAGCCGTTTTCCCGACTTCAGCCGGTATTCAGTGACTTCAGGCCTGACGTTACGTTTGCGCTGCGCAATTCTCTCGAGATCCTTCACGCTAACCTCGACATCATAATGTCCCACGTTGCACAGAATCGCTCTGTCTTTCATTGCAGACATGTGAGAAGCGGTTATGATGCCCGAGTTCCCGGTAGCGGTGATAAAGAGGTCTCCCAGGGTGGCAGCTTCGATCATCGGCATCACATCGAATCCCTCCATCAGAGCCTCAAGAGCCCGGACAGGATCCACTTCGGTGACTATCACCCTCGATCCCATTCCCTTCGCCCTCAGAGCAACTCCCCGACCCACCCACCCAAAGCCCGCAACTACGATCGTTTTACCCGCGAGCAGTAGGTTGGTAGCTCGCATTATCCCCTCCAGCCCTGACTGGCCAGTGCCGTATCTGCTGTCGAAGAGAAACTTCGTGTACGCATCGTTGACAGCTATGACCGGAAACCTGAGACGTCCCTCCTTCTCCATTGCTCTCAAACGAGAAACCCCTGTCGTGGTTTCTTCACAAGCACCAATGATCGTTTCAACCAGACGGGAACCCTTCAGATGCGCAGCGATCGAGAGTTCTGCACCATCGTCGATCAACACATCCGGTTTCAAGGCTAGGACCTGGTCGAGGTTTGACTTGTGTTCTCGCTCTGTGACTCCTCGCCAAGCGTGGACGCGGACCCCGGTTTCAGAGAGCGCTGCGGCCACGTCGTCTTGGGTGGAAAGAGGATTACTTCCGGTAATAGCGACCTCCGCGCCCGATTTGAGAAAGACCTCGGCGAGCACTGCGGTCTTCGCCTCGAGGTGCAGGCATATTCCAACTCTGTGATCCTTGAAGACTTTAGTCGAGGAGAAGCGCCTAGCGATCCTAGCTAGGACCGGCATGTTGTCTCGAGCCCACTCAATCTTCACCCGCCCTGACGGAGCGAGGGCGGGATCCTTTACTTGGCTCAACGCGGACCGAAAGGACCGGCTCAATATTCCAATTATATATGTTCTGGCAGAATGCCATTCCTATTGGAATGATCGAAACTTCGACCGACAAATCTCCCAACGAGGACTGGAATCGCTCCTCCAGCATTTTCTCGGAACGAATCTAGATTTGAGAGGGATTGCCGCCATGTATAATAAGGAAAGAGGCCCGGCTACGGTGAAACCTACTGGGAGCACTTGGGAATAGGTGTCGGAACAAGGGTTCAGAGCGAAATTCAAAAATTCAGATGTCGCCGTCACGTTCAGGGATCTGATTCTTCTTCCTGGATGGACGGAGGTTGAGCCCAGCCAAGTTGAACTCTCCACGCAGGTTTCGCTAAACCACTCGATCAACATCCCCTTCATCTCCAGTCCGATGGACACCGTCACCGAGAGCGAGATGGCCATTTCGCTCGCCCGCCTGGGTGGACTGGGAGTTATTCACCGAAACTGTACGATCGAGGAGGAGACAGAAATGGCCCGAAAGGTCAAACGGGCCGAGTCGCTGATAATCCGGGACGTAATAACGATCAGTCCAATGGAGACGGTCAAGTATGCGACCGAGCTGATGCAGAAACACAACATCTCCGGGCTCCCGGTCGTTCAAGGCGAACACTTGGTTGGAATCTTGACTGGACGAGACGTTCGCTTCGCCGACCCCAGTCTCCTAACCAGTGACGTTATGACAAAGAAAGTCATCACAGCTCCCGCGGACACGGACATCGAGGGCGCCAAGGAGATTCTCCACAAGCACCGGGTCGAGAAGCTTCCTCTGATCGATTCTGAAGGCCGTCTCAGAGGTCTCATGACAATTAAAGATATTCTCCTAAGAGGGGCGTTTCCTAACGCGGCTCGTGATGAGAAGGGTCAGCTGCTCTGCGGCGCTGCTGTCTCACCCTTCGACCTGAAACGGGCAAAGAAGCTCAGCGAGTTTGCAGACATTCTGGTCATAGACGTAGCTCACTTCCACAACGCCAACGTTTTCAGCGCAACGAAGAAGATTCTCGAAGAGGTCGACACTGATGTGATAGTTGGGAGCATTGGAACATACAAGGCAGCCGAAGACATTCTCACGAAACTGGACGGAGTAGCAGGGTTTAGAGTTGGGATCGGCTCTGGCTCGATATGCACCACCATGGAGGCGACCAAGGCAGGGTCTCCCACCGTTTATGCCACCGCCCAAGTGGCAGACGCGGTAAGAACGTATGGGTCTAAACTACCGATAATCGCCGACGGTGGAATCCGTGGCCCAGGAGATGCCGCCATCGCACTCTCCCTCGGAGCATCTTCCGTGATGATGGGCAACCTGTTCGCCCGATCCAAAGAGGCACCAGGGACCCTTATCACGATCGGAGGCAGGTATTACAAGCAGTACAGGGGAATGGGCAGCCCATCCGCGATGGCCAAGAGATTCTCCACAGACAGGTACGCACAACCGTCTAAGGGCCTCCCGGAGGGAGTAGAAGGATGGGTCCCTTACAAAGGCGAAGTCAGCGTCGTAACACAAGAGCTCGTTGCCGGATTACAAGCCTCGATGGGCTATGCGGGGGCGCGTACGATAAATGAGCTTTGGGAGAAGGCTCGGCTCGCGGGAATCACCAACTCTGGGGCAGAGGAGGCTCGGCCGCATGACGTGCTCTTGCCAAGCGAGCATCCTGAAAGAGTCTAATAGAATACTCTTCCACCGATTATCGTCTTGAGTACTCTCGTTTTCCGAACAGCCTCAGGATTCGATTCGAAGGGGTCCTTGTCGACTACAACCATGTCAGCCCTTTTTCCAGGCTCCAATGTTCCCCTAGCATCTTCGCAAAAACAAGCGTAGGCGGCGTTTGCCGAGTATGCTGTGAGAATTTCGCTGACTGTCAACCTCTCGTCTCCACTAATTCCGGGCCGCACGATAGCAGACCAAATTCCCTCGAACGGATTAGGGTCTTCGACCGGACAGTCAGAGCCGGCGGCTAAGGTGACTCCATTTCTGCTGAAGGATGCGAAAGGGTAGAGATTCTTCAGCCTCTCGGGTCCGATCCTCTCGCTCGCCCACGAGTCAGAGTAGATAAACCGCGGTTGCACAGAGGCGGTAATTCCCAGCCGACGCATATCGCGAATTGATTTCCGAGTAACCAATGACGCGTGCTCTATCCTGTGTCTTAACTCTCTGCAGCCGCGGGCTCCGAACGATTCGTCAAGGACCTGAACCGCCAGCTCTACAGCTCTGTCTCCTATGGCATGAAGGCAAAGCTGGAATCCAACTTCTTTCGCCCTGAGCGCAACCTGTTCAAGTTCGTCTCTCCTCATCGTTAGCATCCCATTAGAGCCTGGATCGTCAGAGTACGAGGAAACCAGTGCGGCTGTCCGCGCTCCCAGAGAACCGTCGAGAAACAGCTTCACGCCTCCGATACGAAAACCTTCCTCGCCCTTTTCCGTCGAGAGACCGATGGTTAGCAGCTGTTCCAATATTCTCAACGGGACGATTGCATAGATTGACTGAGGAACCTCTCCGTCCCGCTTGAGCCTTCGCAGAACCACTAGCTCGTTCAGGTCGCTGATTATGCAATGGAGAGACGTTATCCCAAGTCTCGCTAGTTTTCTGGAGGCCAGAACTAGAGCCTTCCTAGTCTCCTCAACGGATTGTGGGACGGCTCTCTCTACCAGTTCTATCGCTCGTTCTTTCAGAACACCGTTAGGCTGCCCGTCAGGGTCACGGAGAATAACGCCGCCTTCAGGGTCCGGTGTATTGTGGCTGACTCCTGCTAGGAGAAGAGCTTTCGAATTGGCTACCGCTACGTGACCGCAGACGCGTTTGAGAAAAACTGGATCCGAAGCCACCTGATCAAGGTCATGCCTGTTGGGATAGCGATGCTCTCGAAGCTTCTCATCGTCCCATCCTCTTCCCAGAATCCAACCGTTCTTGGTCGTCGACAAGCCTTTCTTGGCAATCTGGCTCTTGATCTGGTCGATAGATTTCGTCTTTGAGAGGTCAAGGGTTCTCAACATCATGCCATAGTTCAATAGGTGGATGTGCGAGTCGAAGAATCCGGGTAGAACGACAGAGCCGCGAAGGTTCGTCTTGGTGGTTCGTCCTGCTCCCAGGGACAGGATCTCGCCGTTAGAGCCAAGGTCAGTAACTGTCCCCTTCCAGATGGCCACAGCCTCGACGCCGTGTTGAGGTTTCGGATCTGGATAAATTCGGCCGTTGTACAGGATTAGATCGGGGATGGGCAAGGTTGCGACTGTTTGTTAATCCTTCAACCTACAGACACCATTTTCTAGGCTAGATGAGAGCCCAACCTCAAGAGGTCGTAAGCGGTCTTGCTTCGAGCAGTGAGGCGAGAGTCGCTTCTATCCGTGATGGTTCGCGGATAGGAGGCCCGCAAGTCTTTCCTACGCATATGTAGGCGGCCGGTGACGACTCTACAACGTATCCAAGGCGCGTGATTCTGTCCGAGTCTCGGTCCGGGTCAAGATATACTAAGTATCTTCTCGCCGAGTAGAGGTTGAGAGCATTGTTCTTGAATTCTGTAAATTCCTTTGATGCCGAAGCGGCAATGATTGTAATCCCGAGGGGGCCGTTAAGGTACGAATCCAACGCTAGTGCGTAGATTGCTGCTCCAAGGCCATACCTTTCATATTCTTGGTTGAATAGCTCAAGGGTCCTTCCTGCAGTTGTGAAGTAGGCGTTCTCACCTGTGATCCATGAGAGTCTGAGGAGTCCTAGAGCGGCTAGGCTATTCTCATCGATTGGCTTGTCTCGTGTATTAAGTTCTCCAAGATCCAAGTCTGAGGGTGGAATGTCGTAGAAGCCTCCGAGCGTTTCGTCGTTCAGCTTCTCAATCAGATCGTCTGCGATTAGTCGAGCCTTCTCCAAGTATTGGGTTCTGCCGGAGTACTCGTACGCGTCGATGAGAGAATTGAGGAGAGTCGCATAGTCTGTAAGCATACCTTTGAGCATCGAGCTTTCCTCATCTTTCCAGTAGCGGAATGGGAGGCTGCCCTTCTTACCCAAGCTAAGTATGCGGTCCAGAGTCTTAAGGGCGAATTTTCCGATCGTTTCCTTTTCCAGTAGGGTGCTGGCTAGTAGAAAGGATGAGACCAGGAGCGCGTTGTAGTTGGTGTACAGGGTCCTGTCGACTGCAGGGGCTTTGAGGCTTTTTCGTGCATCGAGATCTTGCTTGTAGTATTCTTCATCAGCGTCCTGGCTTCCGAAGAACCCGCCCCGGTCCTGGTCTGAGAGATTCGTCTGCACGTACTTGACGATTCCCTCGGCCTTCTCCTTGTACAGTGTTTTGGCTGTTAGCTGGTATGCCTGAAGATAGACGGTGAGTAGTTTCGCGTTGTCCTCTGCCATCTTTTCAAAATGCGGTACTGACCAGTCGCGGGTGGTTGAGTATCTGAAGAACCCCTGTTCCACCTGGTCGTAAATCCCACCGTTGGCCATGCGATCCAGCGTTCTCGTCGCAACCGTGAGCATCTCCTTTTCCCCATGATATCGATATCTCAAGAGAGCATAGTCAAGCGCTTCCGCGTGTGGAAACTTGGGCTCAAAACCAAACCCCCCATAGTCAATGTCGAAGTTGACGGCGATGGTTGTGGAAATGTCTCTCGTGATCTTTTCCGAAAGCGGTTCAGCTTTCGGGGTTGGAATCCGTGGGGCTTGAAGTTTGCTTCTGACCTTCCCCTTGTTGGTGGAGTAAAAGTCGAGAACTGAACGAAGTACATCTCTCAGTTGTTGTGGAGGAATGTAGGTCCCGCCGGTGATTATTCTTCCCTCTCCGTCAAGGAAAGCGGTTGTGGGCCATCCGCCGAGATTGTATCTGCGGTTGACGTCAGGTCTCTTGTCCGTGTCTACCCTGACTGGGATGAAATTCTTGTTGACGACACTTACGATAACTGGGTCGGAGTAGGATGTATCGTCCATAACGTGACACCAATGGCACCAAGATCCTGTAATATCGAGCAGGATCGGTTTACCAGAGGATCGGGCCTTCTCGAAGGCGTCTTGGCCCCACTCAAACCACGCAATCTTGCTCAAAACAACTAATCCTACCCTAACATCTCTGATAATGATATAATAACTCTAGAACCTAATTGATCCTCGATGAATCCGCCAACCACATCTGTCAAGCGTGACAGAACTGAAGCAGCAGTCCTAGCTCGACTAAAGACTGCAATTTCGGGCACACCGTCAGACCATGTACTCGAGAACGTGGTCAAGCTTCTAAGAGCGAACTCGGACCACTACGACTGGGTTGGGATCTATCTCACAAAAGGGGACAGTTTGATCCTAGCAGCTTACGCCGGAGTAGCTGAGACGGAACACGTAATGATTCCCATAGGACAGGGTATCTGTGGTCTGGCAGCCAAACAGGGAGCGACGGTGGTCGTTCCGGACGTAAGTAAAGATCCTCGATATCTGATGTGTTTTCCCTCAACCCGATCCGAGATAGTCGTCCCGATAAAAGCCAGGAATAAGGTGTTAGGCGAGATTGATATCGATAGCGACCGCCTCTCAGCATTTACGACACGGGATAAGGAAATACTGGAACAGGCAGCAACTCTCCTAGCAAGCTATCTGGAGAAACGGGGCGACAGGCTAGAGGCCTACAAGGTCCTACAGTAGCACTTGTCAAAGTACCAACGGGGAGAGACCACCTCCTTCCCGAAACACCGGCACTGCAACGCCTGCGGGACACCTATCGATATGGGCAGGGACTTTTGCAGCGACAAGTGTCGAGTCAGCTACAAGAAAGCATCGCGTGGCAAAACCAGAAATTTCGTCATCATCACCGCGGCTGTTCTGGTCGTCTACCTTCTCATCGTATTTGGACGATTATAGACTACGACTAGGCTTCGCTTTGCTTTGCGGCGGTTCCAACTGCATCGCGAATTGAACTCCACCCTTTCGACTCGATAAACTTGGCCATGCCTGTGGTCACATCTCGGAAAATCTCCAGTCCTCTATTTGTGACGGCGCTTCCAATCTGAACTGCGGATGCTCCCGCCATCACCATTTCCATCGCGCTCCTCCAGTCATGGATTCCTCCAACGCCGATTATGGGAATTTCAACCGCACGCCTGATCTGGTAGACAGCCCTCACGGCGATTGGATGCAAAGCGGCACCGGAAAGCCCGCCAAGAATGCCGCCTAGGATTGGATATCCAGAGTCAACATCAACTGCCATTCCCAAGGCCGTGTTGATGGCGGTTATGCCATCCGCACCGGCGTTCTGAGCTGCCTTCGCCACCTCAGTGACGTCAGTCACGTTGGGGCTCAATTTCACAAACACTGGGACTTGCACTCGGTTCTTTACTGCTTGAGTAACCTCGGCGACAACCTTTGGACGCTGGCCTATTTCTACTCCAACCTCTTTGACATGAGGACATGAGACGTTCAGCTCGATTGCTATCGCACCACTCTTCTCACCCATTGCAGCTGCAGCGGCGAATTCCTCTGCGTCAAAGCCGAAGACACTCGCAATGATTGGGACTCCAGCCTTGGAGACAGTCCGAACCTCCTCACGCATCTCCTCCATGCCCGGATTCGGGATTCCTAGAGCATTGAGGAAGCCTCCTGGAACCTCGATGAAAGAAGGGTTCCTGTACCCTTCTCGACCGTTCCGGTTAAACGACTTACAGACAACGCCCCCAGCTCCGGCGCGGCTGGCTCGAATCATTATCTCGGCTGAGACCCCAAGGATTCCGGACGCTAGGATTGTCGGGTTGGGGAGCTTTATACCAGCAAACTCAACCGACATGTCGGGTCCCAAATGAGTCACCGAACGAACGGATTCACTCGGCTAATTATCTTCGCGCGGGCTCACAACCTTGAAGGAATGCTATGGTTGCGATCGGGTGGGGTCTGTTGAAGGCTTATCTCATCGATTCGCCGGCCGGGCTGTTCCTAGTCGAGAAGACGGGCAAACTTTCGGAGAAATCGCTTTTTCCCCGCAATCCTGCAGACGCAGCGACTCAGCTGCGACAGGTGCAAGACGGAAGCCTACCCGAAGGCTCATCAGAATTTGTTCAGAGACTCGCAGGACTAGAACTTGAAAGAGTCACGGTGGATTCGGAGCCTCTAGCCAGACTTGCCCGATCCCTGGTCAAAGCGGAGGTTGTGCAGGATGAGCATGATCCTACGATTTCCAAGCTCAGGAATAGGCTGCCCTCGATTCTAGTTCGTCTCAGGATACTGGAGTCAAAGGACGAGTACGAGAAATTCGTAAGGGATGTCTCCCTAGAACTCGCTAAGACTGCAATTGCGGAAGCAACGACAAAGCGAGACCTCTATGCAATACAGACAGTCCGTGCGATAGAAGATCTGGACAAGATCCTGAACCTTCTTGCAGGAAGAATAAGAGAATGGTATGGACTCCACTTTCCGGAACTGGACCGTTTAGTCGAGAAACACGATACATACGTTCGACTGATTCAAAATCTTGGATCACGAGAATCATTCACCTATGAAGCCCTCACTAAGCTTGGGATACCGCAGGAAAAAGCCGGCGAGATATCCCAGTCTGCGATAAAATCCGCCGGCGCTGAGATATCATCGCCAGACTTGGAATGGTTGCAGGAAGTTTGCAGAACTGTGTTAGAACTGTATGGAACACGTGAAGCCGCCGAGAAATATACGGACAAGATCATGGTAGAGGTCGCGCCCAACATGACTTCCGTGTTAGGCGCAGTCCTCTCTGCGAAGCTGATATCGATGGCGGGCGGCCTGGAAAACATCGCAAAAATGCCCGCGAGCACGCTCCAAGTGCTCGGAGCAGAGAAGGCCCTGTTCAGGACCCTGAAAACTGGTGCACGTCCACCGAAACACGGCATAATCTTCCAATATGGACCAATCCATCAGTCGCCAAAGTGGCTTCGAGGAAAGATCGCGCGGGCAGTTGCAGGAAAGCTCGCCATTGCGGCGCGAATGGACGCCTTTGGCGGGGAGAATCGAGGAGAAGGTATGAAAATGTCGCTCGAAAAGAAGATTGTAGATTTGAAGGGACGTTATCAAGGACCGCCACGTCAGAAGGAGCATGCAAGAACGTGGACCCCGGCCCCACAAGGAGTTCGAAGGGATATACTGGCTGGTCAGAGAGGGAAAAGAGAGATTGGCTACACGCAGCCAGGCACCCGGGACCACGATTTACGGCGAAGACATCGCAAAGATCGGCGATAGCGAATATCGCGTCTGGGACCCATTCAGAAGCAAGTTGGCCGCCGCGATTTTGAAGGGACTCTCCAGAGTCCCCATTTCACCGGAAAAGAGCGTACTATACTTAGGGGCCGCTAGCGGCACCACCGCAAGCCACGTGAGCGACATCGTGGGACAGAATGGGAGAGTCTACTGCGTTGAATTCGCTCAGAGATCGTTTCGAGACCTAGTAAACAACGCGTGCCAGAATCGGCGAAACATGACCCCAGTCTTCCAAGACGCTAGATTTCCTGCGCGATATCGAAGCATCGTTCAAGAGGTAGACACTATCTACTCGGACATAGCTCAACCAGATCAGGCGCGAATACTCTCCGAAAACATCAACATGTACCTTAGGGAGAAGGGAGAATTTCTGATGGCAGTAAAGGCTCGAAGCGTAGATGTAACGAAAGACCCCTCGATAATCTTCAGCCAAGAAAAGCAAACCCTAGAAGACAAAGGTCACCGGGTGACTGAGATGATTAGACTGGACCCTTTCGAAAAGGACCATTGCATGATCGTCGGATCAAAATAGTGACTCGCGACTTGGAGAATGGCGACCGATTCGCGCACGCGGCTCTCCGTGACGAATTGAGAAGACTCAACACACATCTTCCAAAGAATAGAAGGACCCTAAACGATCTCTTGGGGGACCCCTCTCCTAGTGTTCTGTCGGTCTCTGGTCACAAGATAAGAATGAGGAAAGAAGAGCTTGAGGAGCTATCGGCCTCTCTCCCCGAGGAGAGTCCGCGACGAATCAAGCTTCCAATTGTTCTCCTCCGAAGGAGAGACTTAGGGTCCGGAGCATTCACAGTCCTTGGCGATCCTTACGAGGAATATGCCATTCTACGCCTGTCTGGATCTTTCAACGAGACATTCGAAGACTTCAAACAGCAAGCGCGTGGAACGACAACGATCTACAAGCCCCAAGTCAGCCTTCTTCTCCGTCGATTCCATTCGCTGATAATTCTCGGATTCGGAACAGCAAGCTTAGAGGAATAGAATCGGCGTTCCAATGAGATCCTCTGGATAGAGGTAGACCTGTACCCGGACTGATATCCCCAATGAAATCTGCGAATGGCTCCAAGAGATCGAATGCTTAAGATTCGAGGCTAGAAGTCCACTTTCCGGCGGGAACTTTGGGCAGTGCTTTCACGGGCTTGACCGACGCATTGAGCTTCTTTCGTCTTACCTTCTTGCTCATACCGATATCCACAACGGACTGACAGGGGTATGAAATATAACTGTTTCTGATCCCGAACGAAGGAGGGAGGTCCTAGTGCGCCTCAGACACAAGATCGACAAGTCACACGAGGATCCAAGAATTAGAACCTCACCTCACATCGTGATATATTTCCAAGATGGCATACTCCTCCTAGAGAATTACCTAACCAGACAAACATTTCGCGGGACCGCTGACACTCTTCTCCTACTCGCCTATTTCAGTAGCTGGTTGACGATTAGTCAAGCTGTGAAAACCCTCAACCATTACACTTACGAATCAGTAGTCGGTTCTGTTCGTGACCTTCTTCGACACGGTCTGCTGATCGCTGAGGACTCGGAGGAAGACATACTATCTCGGAAGCTTGCCAACAGGTGGCTCTGGCCAAATGCATCACGCTACTATCACTTCGCAACAAAACTAGACGAACCGTTTTCAACACCAACTGAGATCAGACGATTCTATGACAACTATCTTAAGGGGAAGCCTCAGCCTCCCATCTACAAGACTTACGCAAAAAACCCCAAGATCAGGCTACCACCAGGTACAGGGACCGAAGCGCCGCTCTTCGAGACAATGCGGCGGAGACGGACAACCAGGATTTTTTCGGGCGACCCAATAAGTCTTGGACAGTTGTCGAGAATCATGTACTACACCTGGGGAGGGTTATCCACTTACGAAACCAAAGAGTTCGGCCGATTGCTGCACAAAGTCAGCCCTTCCGCTGGGGCGCGACATCCGATAGAAGCATATGCAGTAGTCAACAACGTGAGGGGTATTGACCCCGGAATCTACCACTACGCAGTACGGGATCATTCGCTAGAGCTCCTCAAGAGCGGCGATTTTAGAGAGAAATGCGTGAATTTCGCTGCTGGACAGGCGTGGGCTGAGAACGCAAGCGTATTCCTGATAATGACTGCTGTAGTCGCAAGAACTGCTTGGAAATACCGGATTTCTAGAGTGTATAGAGCATTCCTGCTCGACATAGGACATCTTTCTCAGACGTTTCTTCTAGTCTCGACGGCGCTCGGACTTGGCGCATTTTGCATAGGAATAATATCAGATTCAACAATCGAAAGAGAGCTAGAAATAGACGGCGTCAACGAGGTAGCACTGTTTGCGGTTGGTGTCGGACAACCGGCCGAGACCCAGATCAAGGAAAACACGTCTGACTAGGTTCTCGCTTTGGGCTTGCCCTAGCTTAGTTGTTGATCATTCGCTTCGTTTTTAGCCTTCAGTCTCTCTACTCTTGAGAGCGGAGCGCGTCGACACCAGAAGATGAAACGGGAATATTTCTTGATCCCCATCCGTGCGCGAGGATACGGAAGGGATTCAGTGTGGCTATGTTGCCGACGACGCGAAGCGTTCTTCTCCCCACGGCTTACGGGAGAAGAATTAGAGGCTAATGGGTTCTCGTATCGAGAATCCACTCGACCCTTTCAACGCTTATCTACGCGGTAAATCCTCATTACAACTGGTCTCTGCTTGCCGGATGACTCCATAGCAAGGCGCATAGTGCAGACTTCTCTAAGAATACATGAAGACGATATGGTCCTCATCGAGACCTGGCAACATACTATTGACCTTGCGAGCGACATAGCGCTCGAATGCCTCAGGACCGGGGCCAAGCCCTTGGTCACCCTCATGACAGACCGTCTCTGGTGGAAGGCTCTAGAAGAGATACCTGAACAGTATCTGAGGAAGACTCCTCGCCACATGCTGAGCGCGATAGAAAGCACCACGGTATGGGTCGGACTTGGTGGGCCGGAAGATCCGACAAGGTTTAGAGAGGTGCCATCGTCCCGCCTTGAGCCATTCTTTGAAGGAGACAAACCAGTCGTCGATAAGACAGTCGAAAGAAAAATCAGGTCACTACAAGTTCTTCTTGGCGACGTAACTCCCCAGAGAGCAAAGGCCTACGGATTCGACTATGCTCGCTGGCTTAAGAGCACAGAGGAAGCGATGAAAGTCGACTATCCGAAAATAACGGAACTGGGCAGAAAGATCGCGAACCGGCTAGAACGCGGCTCAAGAATCCACATCACCTCCAAGCTCGGAACAGACATCAGGTTCGAGATTACTAAGAGACCAATCCATGTCCAAGACGGAATAGTGGACGAGGAGGACATGGAACGCGGACTTGTCTCGACCCAACTCCCTTCTGGGAAGGTCGAAGTCGCCCCGATTGAGACGACGGCTCGGGGCACCGTCGTGTTTGACACGCCTAGAGCGCTCAAAGGCCGTTTGATAACCGACCTACAGCTGATGTTCGAAAAGGGACGGATCAAAGAATTGCACGCCAAAAAATACGAGGACGTCTTCCGAGAAGTCTTCGAAGCCACGCAAGGCGACAAAGACCGGATCGGTCACTTCGCTCTTGGAATGAACCCGAAGATCGACCTTATTGGCTATCCAAGCGACGAGCTAGCTCTGGGAACAGCCACGATAGGAATAGGCGCCAACAAGGGCAACGGTGGCCAGAACGACAGCAGTTTCGAGTTCTCGGGAACACTCACCAAACCCACCATTGAAATCGACGGGTCGGCTCTCATGGTGGACGGAAGACTGATCTTCTAGGCCATCGTCTAGTCCCCTTCAATACTGACTGTCGTCGGAGGAAGAAACGGACGAAGCGACGAATCGATCTACTCATCTACGATTCCAATGAGACAATTACAGTCAAGGGGACTGAGAAAAACGACCTTGGAATAATCGACGAGGGAGGAGTCGCTATTGATGAGGGAAGAATCGTGGAGGCTGCGTCCTCCAAACTCCTCGAACGCAAGTACTCCCCTACAAAGTCGATATCTGCTAATGGCCAAATCATCCTCCCAGGCTTTGTCGACCCTCACACACATCTTGTCTTCCAAGGTTCAAGAGAAGAAGAATTCCAGCTCAGACAGCAAGGGGCCTCCTACCTTGAGATTCTCAGAAAGGGTGGAGGAATCATGGAAACAGTGAACAAGACTCGTGAGACCGGTAAGGATGAACTTGTCTCGATATCTCGAGAAAGACTCGGCACAGTTATGGAATCGGGAACTACAACGCTGGAGATCAAGAGCGGATACGGACTCCAGCCGTATGATGAACTCAAGATACTCAAGGTCGTCCAAACCCTCCAGAAGCTAGGACCTTGTCGGATCGCGTCAACTTTCCTAGGGGCACATGCAATACCACCCTACACCAGTCAAGAGGAATACTCGAGGATCATCATAGAAGAAATGCTACCGGCCGTCAGTCAGCACAGACTCGCAGATTTCTGTGACGTATTCTGTGAAGATGGAGCATTCGACGAGGACGCCTCAATGAAAATACTCAAGGCCGGCAGTCGAAAAGGTCTCAGACCAAAGATTCATGCGGACCAGTTGACGAACAATGGAGGCGCAAAGATAGCCAACGATCTGGGAGCAATCTCGGCAGACCACCTCACCCATTCGAACATGTCCGAACTCGAGAAAATGAAGAAGACCTCGGTCATTCCGGTCGTCCTACCAGCGTCGTCCCATAGCCTCCTCAACCATGAATATGCACCTGCAAGGGACATGCTCACAATGGGTTTGCAGGTGGCCCTTGGATCCGACTTCAGCCCTTCCAACTGGACACTGGGACCACTAACCATCGCGGCGATAGCCGCAAGAGAGCTAAGGATGACCTCTGAGGAAATAATTCGAGGAATCACGATCAATGCTGCCAAAGCTCTCGGTCTTGACCGTTCGATAGGCAGTCTCAGCCCAGGCAAGTCAGCAGACATCGTCGTCTTGAAAGCGCCCAATCACCGGTGGGTCGGTTACACGTATGGTGAAGGACTGGTGGACAAGGTCCTTATCGCAGGCAGGGAAGAAGTGAGTGGGGGAAGACGAGTCACTTGACCGAGCGACGCCTGTCTCGGCCCGTTACCGCTTTGAAGTACAAGAAGCCCCCTTCGCTCATCACCGGTCCCGTACTCAATTGTAAGAACTGGCAGATCGAGGGGGCGTTGAGAATGCTCCACAATGTGTTGAATTCCGATGTGGCGAAGGATCCTGAGAACCTGATTGTCTACGGGGGTACTGGGAAAGCTGCGCGTTCGTGGGAAGCGCTGGAGGCGATCGAGGACTCGCTAAAGAAACTCGGAGAAGAAGACACGCTACTCGTCCAAAGCGGAAAACCTGTTGCGATATTCAAGACGCACCGCATGGCACCAAGGGTGCTGATCGTCAATAGCATGCTGGTGCCTAAGTGGGCTACGTGGGACTATTTCTACGAGCTGGAGCAGAAGGGCTTGATAATGTTCGCGCAGATGACAGCCGGTTCCTGGGCATTCATTGGAACACAGGGAATCCTCCAGGGAACCTATGAGACACTTTCAGCCGCTGCTAAGCAGCATTTCGGGGGCAGTCTCAGGGGAAGACTTGTCCTCACGGCAGGCCTTGGAGAGATGGGCGGGGCCCAACCGTTGGCTGTGACGATGAACGATGGAATCGCGCTAGCGGTCGAGATCGACAAACGCGCGATAGAAAGGAAGCTCAAACACGGCTATGTCGAAAAGTGGACAGACAATCTCGACGAGGCAATCGATATGGTTGACCAGGCTAAGCGAGACCAAGTTCCTGCTAGCGTAGCCTTGCTGGGAAACGCAGCAGAGGTCCATCCAGAACTGGTTCGGAGATCACTGGTTCCTGATATCGTGACCGATCAAACGTCCGCCCACGATCCCCTTAACGGCTACTATCCCATGGGATTGTCCAAAGAAGAGTCGGACCAGCTCAGAAAGTCAGACCCTAAGGAGTATCTGGATCGGGCAATGAAGAGCATCTCGACCCAAGTCAAGGCGATGATCGAAATGGGTCGCAAGGGATCAATTGTTTTCGAATACGGCAATAATCTTCGACAGCAAGCCTTCGACGCCGGGTTGAAGGAGGCCTTCGAGTTTCCAGGATTTGTCCAGAAGTACATTAGACCGATGTTTTGCGAGGGGAGAGGTCCGTTCCGGTGGACATCACTCATGGGAGACCCTGACGATATCCGGAAGATCGACGAACTGATCCTAGAAACTTTTCCCCACAATAGAGGACTGGGGCGTTGGATAGAAAAGGCGCGGGATCAGGTAAAGTTCCAGGGACTCCCAGCACGAGTCTGCTGGCTCGGGTATGGAGAGAGAGCACAGTTTGGAGGGCTAATTAACAAGATGGTGAAAAACGGAAGACTTTCAGGTCCTATATGGATCGGTCGGGATCATCTCGACTGCGGAAGTGTCGCATCACCTAGACGGGAGACTGAAGGAATGATTGATGGTAGCGATGCGATAGCAGACTGGCCCATTCTGAACGCACTGCTCAACACTGCCGCTGGAGCGACCTGGGTCAGCGTACATCAAGGAGGAGGAGTAGGCATGGGCTACAGCATCCATGCGGGAATGTGTCTCGTAGCGGATGGGACGCCCGAGTCATCTGAACGACTAGAACGCGTACTAACTGTCGACCCGGGAATAGGAATCGTTCGCCACGCTGACGCCGGATATACTACGGCAAAGAAAATAGCAAGAGAACGCGGATTGCGCATGCCCATGCTCACTTAGACCTCGGGTCATGTCCGCGGTGTAACACAGCCGTATTTTCGTAGACAGAACGCATGCTGATCATCTCACCCCGCTATAGATGGTCTAAGGGCAGTCTCTGGAATTTCTGGTACCCCCAGGGGGGTCGAGAAAAAGATAGCAGCAAATAGTTAGTAGAAATGAAAAGATGGCGGAAAAGAAAACATTTGGTATCTTATGCGCGAGATTCGTCACTCGGATCGAGTAGATCTCCTATGGACGGAGTATTAGTGAGAATGATATCGCCAACGGCGATCTTTGGCTTCAAGGCTTTGCCGTGCCGCGATGTTTCGAGGACTGCCATTCCGCTTCTAGAAAAGAGGGCCTAAGTCGAGGGTCTCTCCGAAGCAAACGGGCTTGAGCCGGAAGACTGTGCCGGCAACCAATACTTATTTCCAGAGACAGTTCCCCGCCACCACACGTGAAACATTGACCCAAGTCACAATAGACGGGTCTCACCTCAGCATCGACCTTCTCCTAGAAGTAGCGAGAAATGGGGCACAGACAGTCGTAGCCAAGGAAGCTCTCGCTCGCGCAGACAATGGGCGCAGAGCCCTTGAAAGATTGATGAAGAAAAAAACCGTGATTTATGGAGTTAACACGGGATTTGGTGCACTTTCCAATTACCCGATTCCGACGGAAGACCTGAAACAACTTCAGACGAACCTAGTTCGAAGCCATGCAGCAAGCGTGGGAAAGCCACTCCCGTCGGACGTGGTTCGAGCCATGATGTTGCTACGCGCGAATACGCTTCTCAAAGGAAACTCCGGGATTCGGCCGGAGGTCGTGAGCACAATCGTTCGCCTTCTCAACAAGGAGATCCATCCTTACATTCCCGAGAAAGGTTCTGTCGGAGCGAGCGGGGACCTTTCACCGTTATCACATATGGCCCTAGTCCTAATCGGGGAAGGACGGGCCGAGTTTCGGGGACGCTGGGTTTCCGGGAGAGACGCGTTGAAGGCCTCTGGCAGCCCTGCTCTGGAACTTGAGGCAAAGGAGGGCCTTGCACTCAATAATGGAACCCAGCAGATGGTAGCTATGGGGGGCCTTTGCCTCCACGATGCCTACCAGCTGCTAGCGTGTGAGGAGGCTGCTCTCGCTCTATCGTTGGAGGCGTTGAACGGCTGGATAGATGCTTTCGACGAGAGAATCCACCGATTAAGACCACATCCAGGTCAACAGTCAGTTGCCGAACATGTGAGATTCCTATTGAAGGGTAGCAGAATGATTCGAACAGTGACGAGGAGAGACGCGCTTGGAGGTCATCCTCAGGACCCGTATTCTTTCAGATGCGCTCCGCAAGTGATGGGTGCAGCGAGAGACGCTCTGGACTACGTTAAGCGGGTGCTTGAAGTGGAGATGAACTCTGCTACCGATAACCCTCTCGTCTTTCCTAGCGATGGTCTGTGTGTCTCCGGTGGTAACTTTCATGGGCAGCCGGTTGCGATGGCGATCGACTTCATGTCGTTAGCGTTGTCGAACCTGGCGAACATATCCGAACGGAGAATATCTGCTCTGCTCGATCCATCTCTCAACAACGGTCTCCCGCCATTTCTTGTGGGAGGTCATTCAAGGCCTGGACTGTCGAGCGGATTAATGGCCGTTCAATACACGGCAACCTCACTAGTGGCCGAGTCTAAACTATTGACGCATCCCGCTAGCAGCGATTCTATTCCCACATCTAGCAACTTTGAAGATTTCGTCAGCATGGGACCTGGCGCAGCCCACAAGGCCAGAACCATCCTGGAGAACCTGCAATATGTTGTCGCCATTGAACTCCTCGTCGCGGCCCAAGGGATACACCTGAGGGGCGAAAAAGACATGGGTGCTGGGACGAAAAAGGTGTACCAGACAGTCAGACGCAACGTCCCGCCTCTGGAAGAGGACCGCTCCTCACACGAAGACATCGAGCTATTGTCCAAGACGATTCGTGACGGTGATATTGCAAGAATTGTCTTGGGCCCAACTCGATAAGGGAACGAGAGTGTTAGTCTATCCCCTAAAATCGGATCTGGTCAAGCCGGGGGATTCGATTCTCGAGTTGCTTTCTGTAGCTCTTGCGAGAAACCATCTTCGAATAAGAACACACGACATAGTTGCAGTCTCGAGCAAGATCATCGCGATCTCAGAAAACAGGATACGAAACATTGGCAACGTAACTGCCACGCGAGAAGCTAGAACGCTTGCAAAGAGATTCGCTCTAGCTCCCCCTTTCGCGCAGGCGGTCTTAGATGAGGCTGACTCCATTATCGGAGGAGTCAAGGGAGCAGTGCTTACGATCAAGAACGGCGAAGCAGTCCCAAACGCGGGAGTTGACAGAAAGAACGCTCCGAACGGTTCGATGGTCCTGTGGCCTCGTAATGCAGACGCTACTGCCCGGACGCTACAAAATCAAGTTAACACGAAATTTGGCAAAAAGGTTGGCGTTGTGATTGTTGACAGTCGGGTAGCTCCTTTGCGACTCGGAACAACCGGTTTTGCCATCGGCTCGTCGGGCTTCCGGCCTGTCGAGGACCTTCGCGGTGCAAGAGACCTCTCGCGCAGGCGGATAGAGATCACGTTCCAGGCGATTGCAGATGGAATTGCCGCGACCGCCCAGCTTGTCATGGGAGAGGCTGCGGAGAGAACACCCTTCGTGATAATCCGCGACGCCCCCATCCGTCTAAACTATAGTGGTGGTATTCATGAGGCTAGGTTGGCACGGGATGAGTGCCTCTACATGAGCCAGATACCATCCAGTCGTCGTAGCCGAAGCAGAAACGACATGAAGGCGAGGTCTCAAGTAGGATGATACTTAGCATGGTTGTCTGTGGTAGAGACGACCACAGGGCTAGACGGGTTTCTGGCATCTGTCGCAGTACCAGCGCATCATAGCTGGGTCCCACCTCAATGGCCGTTGGCATGTAGGACATCGGCTGTACTGGACCCCAGCAGGGTTCCTCCTTCGAAAAATCAGGTATCCCAAGAGCACACCTACGCCAACCCCTATTACTACTCCGATGAGCCCGAAGACTAGGGCTGGAGAGATAATGCTTCCGCTGAATCCTTGGGCGGAGGAAGCAGCTTCTGCGGCGGCTAATGAGTATGGTACTGCTTCGCTGTAGTTCATGGACTCATAGAGCCTATTTGCTTGCGCAATGTTTTGTTGTGCGATCAGTATATTTCCAGAGTTGAAGATAGTGTTTGAGACCGTTGACAATGTCTCTTGAGCAAATGAGAGCAACTCATCGTTAACCCCTCGCAGAATGGTGTCCCTATCGAACTGGCTATAGTTCAAGCTGTATGCGTAATAGCCCATTACCGTGTCCGTGAAGTCTTCTGTTGTATCGTAGATGAAAGGATGGTTCAAGCCGAGCATATGCCCGATTTCGTGGATAGCAACATGAGTGAATCCATCTCCCTTTCCATGCTGCTGAGGCGTTGTGCTGTTGCCGGCCATGAAGTCCGATTGTGATAATCCGATCAGAACCATGTCGCCCAGTGCTTCTCCGGCGAAACTATTCTTTGAGCTAGTCGATGCTATGTCCTCCTTGAAAGGCACCCCAAACGTGTAGTTTCCCTTCAAGGCGAAGAGAAAAACGGGGATATCGATCTCTGCTATTGTCCGTGTGACATTGATGAAGTTCGTGATGTGGCCAAGACCGCTAGTGGTGAGCCAACGGTAGACTAGGTTACCGTCCACGATGGTTCTATTGAGCGACGGATCTATGAGACTGGTAGTTGCATTTGCCACAACCGCGGCCAGCTCGGGAGAACTCGATACGTCCGCAACGTGAGGGTTGACCGTCACCGTTGCGAAAGGCACAAGGCTAGCAAGAGTCTCTTGAAGCAAAGTCTCATTGATCGTCTTCGCCAAAGGCAGACGTGACTTTTCGCTAAGGGTCCGGTTATCGATCACAAACAGTTGGATGTTGAAGATCTGAGAATAGTTCACAGGGTAAAGCTGGTCCGCGGCGAAGAGGTTGTAGACTGCCCCGAAGACGTAGGATCCTACGAACTCGCTCATCCAGAGCTTCCCGTAATAGCTGGTCGTGTCGACACCTCTGAGCTGGGAAGCGACCTGGACCGGAAGTTCGTTGGTCCAATAGCTGGGTCCCGCTGAGAGATCCATGTAATAGAACCTGCTGCTTCCACCCCATCCGGTCAGGTAGTGGCGAGAGTTCTGGAGGCCAAGGTCTGGGTCTATTACCGTCCTATTGTAGTAGTGGGGCGTGGGAGGCGGGCAGAGTGTACAGTCCGTCTTGTACGCCTGATATTGAGCGTACGTGAAGGAAGGGATTGAGCCAGTGAGATTCGCCACGAACAGAGTATAACCTGGAACAGGGTTCCCGCCGAAGAGGGCCATGTTGGATTCCAACCATGACTCGACCTTGTCAGCATCGTAGAAGTAGTTCTGGGCCGGGAAAAGGAGGCTGGAATTGGTAAAATACGGATTCTCCAGGGTAGATGTCATCGTGGTGGTTTCTTCCTTTTGGATTGACAACAGGTACTGGCGGAAACTCGCCAGGGTGGAATTGTCAGCGAATACTAGTTGATAGTGAAAGTTGTAGATGACGCCAGTGTTGATCGGACCGGCGAGGATAGTCTGATATTTCAGAAAAGGAAGTGTCACATTACTCGTAAGGTAGGTCGAGTTCAACTCGCTGGAAGTTATGCCGAGGAACACGATCTTGATCGTGAGATCAGACGACCTGTTCAGACTGGGACCTTGCTGGATGATCGCCATAGGAGCGCGTGATTGACCAGACGGAATCGAAGAGACAGAAAGCGCAATGATCAGGAGAGTAGGAAGTACCTGTCTGATCCGCATTATACGCCAGGTCAAACTGGGGACCGGGGTGTGTATTAAGCGTCGCTCATGACGATTCCATTATTGGGACTGTGAATTCTCCTTTCGGGACAACGAGTATTTTTGATTCTTTTCCCTCTACGCGTATGGCTTTCTGGACTGCCTCAGAGGCTGTCTGAGATGGTTTAAGGTTGAATGTGTCCCGGACGAAAAGCTCGGGAAGCACGGATACCAATTGAATCCTGCACTTTTCTAGTAGCTCTTGGAGGAAGAGATTGACATGGCCTCCGAGCCTGAATCTATACCTCAACTCTGTCGCGAGATCCCTGCGTTCTGGAAACCTTCTCGCGTAATCCAGGAAGGTTGAATCGCCTATCCCCTTGAAACACTCCGCTACCAGAATTACGGTGCCGCCTCTCTTTACGGCACCCAGTACGTTGGCGACGATCCTTATCGCATGGTCAAGCTTCCGTTCTATCCGAGGATTGTGAACCTGAGAGTAGTGAGCGACTGCCTCTCTGAAAACGGGTTCAAGATCTCCTCCGAACGCGTCGCTTACGCTTCCCCAGCCGTCAGGCAAGAAAGAAATGTTGTAGATTGGACCCGCTAGCTTGCATGCTTCAAGCGAGTCCGACAGTACTGGGTTGTCGTTTGTGCTAAGAGGCTCTGGAAACCCTTTCGTAACGAGGGACCGATTCTTGGCAATGGATCGTGTTGAGGAGGCTGATGGTATGATGGCCTCCGGTCCTCCGGTGAAGCCCGTTGCAAAGTGGGGCATCACAAGGCCCACCGTCACCTTCACCTCGCAATTGAACAGCTCGGGATCGAGATCAACCGACGTGCCCGTCGCGGTTTTGCCAATTTCGCTGAACGAATTCTGGGAAGGGTCTAGGGAATCGAGAGCCTTGAAGTAAGAACTTCGACCGCAGTCCGTCTCGCCTCCAGCGGGACTATGGGGTCCACGACTATTCCTGCCTGTGTTCCCGGCTTGACGATGTCCCTTAGCGCGAACCTTCCTACAGGATTTTCTAACGCATTCTCTACCAGAACCCTAACGTCCTTTACCGCTGGTGACGGTTCAGGCTCTAAGATTCGATAGAAGTTATCGTCTGGGACTCGGATCGGGATCTCAGTCCTTCCGTAGGGCAACCAGAGTTCCAAGGCGCTTCTTCCCCTCTGGAGTTGGGCTTGCCTTTAAATCGCTATAGAAGGCTCGATGAAGTTATCGCCAGCAGAAGATTGAGCGTGATAGTGAATCTTGCCAAGATCGGTTGAGGAGGACCTTCCGAAGATTCTTGTTCATACGGGAGCTCTAAAGTTTGGTGTTTTCACTCTCTCTGGAGGCAAACTCAGTCCGTACTACCTTGACCTTAGGATTGTTCCAAGTTTCCCCGACGCTTTCCGAACCTCGATCGAACTACTATTGAATTCAGCAAAGAGTCTTCCTACTATTGACAAGGTAGGAG
>WNGQ01000166.1_pt1 | contig 62486 bp, 45 predicted proteins | sample 5407661 | NCBI WGS metagenome assembly WNGQ01 (sample SAMN13153382, study PRJNA577476) | soil metagenome | isolation source: 60 cm soil or saprolite under Garry oak tree replicate 2 | place: USA:California | collected 2016-06-15
CAATGCGGCCGGACCGCCTCCAGGTCCGCCGGAACCGCGGCGACTGCGGTCTGTAGGCCGGGTGCCCCCACCCGGCATCCTGCGCCGCTTCACGCCCCCGGAACTGCGGCCACAGCGGCTCCCGCGGCGACTGCCGCCTGAAGGCGGCGAGCCAGGAACGCCGCCTTCAGGCGGCAGATGAATTGCACAACCCCGCCAACCGCCTCACCCCCCCGGAACCGCGCCGGCTGCGCTTTGATTACCGCAGATTAGCGATTCAAAAACCTTGTGCCGCCGCACGCCCCCGGAATCGCCGCGGCTTCGGCATTCTGCATTCTACATTCTGCGTTCTGCATTTCCCCCCTCCCACCCCCTTACTGGGTTCATGAGTTTGGGCTGAGGCTCCCATTCCGCATTCGACAATCCGCAATCCGCGATTGAAAGGTTCCCCTTTCTGGGTTTATGAGCTTCGGCTCTCCGAGTTCATGCTTGGGCTTCCGCATTCCGCATTTGACGAGAATGGCCAGGCGCCGGCCGGAGAGGTTCTGCTGGTAGCGCAGATTCTGGTCGGTGGTGATGAGCAGGCCGAACGCAGCGGCTTCGGCTGCCGCCAACAATTCGCCGTTGCTCAGCTTCGACCAGCCCAATTCGTAGGCGGTCTCCACCGAATGTCCGCCCAGGGCGTCCCGCAGCGGTGCGGGGGTGCCTTGGTCGAGCAAAATGCGCATCGGCAGCCTTCGGACGGGCCATTACCCGACGACCGCCAGGCTCCGCTCGGCGTGGGCGAGCACGGCGAGGACCTGTTCGCGCGTGACACCCGGAAACCACTTAAGAAAGTCAGCCATGCTGGCGCCTTCCTCGATGTTCTCGAAGAGCGCCCTGACCGGCACCCGCGTCTCTTTGAACACCCAGGCCCCGCTGACGCGATCAGGCGCCCGCTCCACCGCCGGACAAGTATTCCAGTCAAGCACGGGAGCAAATTAACCCGCCCAATTCCAAAGAGCAACCCAGCGCCGCGCGTAGCGCCCGGGTGAGGGCGCTTGAAGCTCCCCAATCCGCAATTCGCAATTCGCAATCCGCAATTGGAAGGTTCTACCTTCTTCCTTCTTCCTTCCTTCCCATCCCTCGGTGACCGCGCCCAGCTCCGTCAGGAGCGCAATCTTTGTAGAAATGAAAACCGGCTCGTAAGCCCCGTAGTGGGCGGCATATTCGCCGACCATCATCCATCAACCTGGCAGGTTTTCGGGCCGTCTGCGGACTGACCGCGTTTCCGAGGAACCGGGCTGGGGACCAGGCATCCGCGCCGCGCGCAGCGCCTTCATTCTGCATTCTGCATTCTTCCTTCTGCCTTCCCTCAAGCGCCCGCCGAAAACCAGCCCGAATTCGTTCGTAACCGCGCAAGGGGTTGACTTCGTCCGGCACGATCGCATTTGGTTGGCCTGGTTCGTGGCGAAAAGGGATCAGTCCTGCGGAATGGACAGTTTTTCAATTGGCGCCTCTACGAGCCTGCTAAGTTCCGGATGTCTTGAATGAGGTTGGCTGGAACCACCACGGCGACAGCGTCTTTGGCAGCGAGAAGGACCTGGGCCGCTTTCTTGAGTCCAGACGTTTGGGCGGCGGCAGCCTCCAAGATTCTGGGCGCATTTGCAGCGGGGGAGACGAGGTTGAATCGCTGGGATGGCGACGCGATTCTCGACCAACCGCCAACGACCACCCTTTCAATTTCACTCTCCACTTCCCGCCGCCAGTTCGACGCACCCGCAGAAGCAACAAGGATCATGTTCCCAATAAGGCGGTCCTCCACCTGGACGTCTTCCCGAAGAGACAAGAACAGCGCGCCGACCGTCCAAATGGATCTGTTGGAGTTAACCACAGACGCCTTGAGTTCGCGAATGTTGACGGGCGATGACTGCGAAACGAAATCCATCCACTGGCGGACCTCCGTGGAATTTCGCCAGATTTCGTGGGAGCTGATGTCCGCCTGCCACTGAGAAAGTGGAATCTTCAGCCCGCCACGGCACCTCACGAGCAGCGTGGCCGCGAAGAGCAGATCCAGAAGGCCCGAATGATCGAACTTGGAGACCGTCAGGCTTGCCAACGGCAGGTCGTCAGGACGCCCTGAAAACGCAGCGAAATCCTGCGCGTAGTTTTTCAGCGCCAACTCAAACCGCTCCACCGCGATGACATAATCCTTGACCAAGGATGAAAGTCTCAGTTTTCGCAGCTTCCGCCGCAGTCGAAGGTGCTCAAACCCGAACCGAATCGCCTCAATGCTTGTCTTCGCGGCACGCCTTTCCAATACCTTGAAGGCGCCATCGTGCTCCGTGACTTCTATTTCAAGCTGGGCCAAAACGAACCAGGCACAATCGAGCGATTGAAGTGGGTGTTCCTTGATCCGTTCATCGACATCAGCCAGCGAGAACCAGCCCGGCGGCGGCTCTACCAGCGGGCCGGACTCCTTCACCGCCTGGAGCAACCAGCCCACTGTGTGGCCAACTTGCTTGTAGAGCGCGAAGGCTCGGAAATCTTGAGCGGCATCCGGCTTCTCCGGTAGCAAGCCCAAAACCTCAGCGAATGCTTTGATGGATGGTTCCCGCTTGCCAAGCTTCCAAAGCGCCCACGCATGGTCCGCACGAAAACCCAAGGCCATGTTCTTCAGTCCCTGCGCTTCAGCCTCGTGCTGCCCACTGCGAGCCAACTTTGCAGCCTTTTCCCAGTCACCCACTTTTGCCGCGCAGATCTCCGCCTTGTGGAAGGCGAAGGCTACCGGCGCGTTCTTAGAGTGCCAAGAGGGAAGTATTCTCTCGAAAATGGTCAGAGCCGAAGCATATTTCCCTTCGCGGTAGAGGACCATCGCATGGGCGCTTTCCAAGATCGGTTCCTCGCGCTTCAGAACTCGCTTACCATCCTCAATGGCCTTGGTCGCTGCCGCCGGATCGTGAAGATACTCATCATAAATGACGGCGATGGAACTGCAGCAGGCCGCCGTCAATGACCTTATCTTCCACGCCGAACAGATCGCGCTCATGAGTTTAAGACAAAGTACGCACAGTTTCCATTGAGGCTGGGCTTTGGCTTCCTCGGCCAGGTAGACCTTCCCGAAGATCAGCGTCGCCCAGCGTTCATGCTTTCCGAAGATAGATAGCAGCCTATTCCGTTCCGGCTCCTGGAGTTCCAAGAGGGAGCGGAACAGGTCAAGCACGCTAAAAATGTCGCTGCACCGCATGAGGACCGAAGAGAACAAGTGCTCAACCATATCCAGGTTTTCACCGTCCGGGAGCGGGAGATTTGCTGGAAAGAACTGCCTCGCCTGCGGGCTTTGAAGAAGAGGAATGGCCTCGGCTACTCGTTTGACGAGCACGGTAATTGGGAACGGCACCTCGTAACGAATCAACGTTGCAGTCAAGAAACCGAGGCGGTTAAGGGTGTCCAGCTCATCTTGCCCCGTTGGCGTGATTTCCTCTTCCCACCTGAGTGCCACAAGAGGGGCGAGGCGTTTCGGGGAGACCTCATAAGCCAGCTCAAACTGCGCCCGCCGCAGCAGGCCGCTCACAACTGGGTTTAGCGGAAATAATCGCTCTGCCGTCCCAAGCTTCATTCCGATAAACCATAAAAAGTATGGGACAATCTGCTGAAATCCCTGCTGACTGAGCACGGCCAATCTCGATCCGACAGCCGTAACGGGCCCCTCCGCGCCAGCAATGAGACCGTGCTGGAGCATCACACTAGCTTCGAGAAACGTCAGCTCCCCGCATTCGAGCACGCCTTGGGCGATCGACCGGTGGAGCTTTAATACTTCTTCTTCGGGCCAGACCTCCCTAGCGGCGCCTTGGAGAAGTGGAGAGATCCGAAAGTGCGTGTCGTCTTCTTGCTCGATCCAAGGACCCACCAAAAGGTCGAAGGCTTCACCTGGTAGTTGAATGGCTGGTGGATGTGTCGCTAGGCTCAGAGCGTGATCTCGGCGAAATGATCCGTCGAGTAAGCTAAGACGAAATGCCAGCGTCCGGGCCGAGTCGGATGGCAAGCTCTCCCGAAGAAGTCGCCTCGCGTCTCGCCGAGCCGCTGCGAGGTCAATCGGTTTCTTCGACGCTTCGCCCAGAGGTTCAGGCCAGCGGCGAGCTTGTAGGCCTTTCACCACTGCGAGCACGAGCTGTGGGTGGCCGCGGGTTCGAGCTTGGATGCGCAACGTCCAGACTCTCCGCTGGATTTCATCGCTACACCCAAAGTTCACGGCCACCTCCTCAATCTCCGTCTCGTTCAGGGGCGGAACCTGAGTTTCAACCTCCCTCCCAATCCCGATTTGGGTCAGGACGTCAGCCGGCAATTCAGTTTGCGCCGTAATCAAGACCAAGCCGCTTTGGGACAAAACGGAACACCAGAAGTCAACCAGGCTGTTTTGGTAGGCGGCAAAGCCGGCACCAAGGTTGAGATCGTCTAACACGTGGACCACTCCGGCGGGCGAACCGTTGCGCAGAAAAGTCTCCTGGTGGAGCACAAGCCTAATTTCCTCTCCTTGTAGCCCTCGAAGGTCAATCCATCGGCAGGGGCCTTCGCGCTTGGCCACAAGAAGGTTTGCCAAAGTGGACTTACCCATGCCAGTCGATCCTTTGAGGACCAACGCCCCTTGAACCATGAGCTTCGGTAGGGTCTCGTGAACCAGCGCCGCCCTGCGAGTCAATCCGGTCAGCATTCTCGGTGCCGAGTCCTTGACACGGGCAGCGAACGATGCCGATGCTCGCACCTGTGGGACGTGAAGACGTGTTGCTCCGACCTCGACTGCCGTTTGGTTTCCTGGTTGATGGCCCCGCAGAATCGTCTCCTTCTCGAAGATTTGGAGGAAGTCGTCTCGGTGTAACCGGCGTTCCTTTGAACCAGCGACAAGGTCGCACACGTGCTGAAACAGGAGTGGAACGACCTTGACGGAGAGCGATCGCGAGATGCCTTTCGCTTCTCCAAGACAGGAGACTTGTTCCGTAATCAGCTTCTTGAGTGCGTCAATGGACCGGTTCCCGGTTTCCCAGTTGATCCGCCTTATTAGCTGCTCTTGAAAATCTCTGTCACTACAGTTCCTGATGAAGCCCGCCAAATTCGGATTAAACGTGGATTTCGCAAGCAGGAAGGCTCTCAGTCGGCCCAGTTGCGAAGCATCGAACTTACAACGATCCCAGCAGTCGAGGCCCTTCTCCTCCCCGAAGTCCTTCGACTTTTCGAGTCCGCGTCCGGATGTCGTCAAGAAGCGGAAATCAATTTTGAATTCGCGATTCTTTTCTCTGAGCTCCCAGAAGTAGGAAATCGCCCGCAGGACGTTTTCGGAGTTCAGCGTAATAGGCCCGGAGCCGACGGTATCTTTAACTTCAACCGCCTCAGCCGCTTGTTGCGCAACGACGTCGAAATCTGCGGCCTTCTCGATGAAGAGCAGTTCGTTTGGTTCAAGTCGGATCCAGCGCCAAACCGTCTGCCAATATTGATAGATGAAGCCCCGACCAGAGTCAGCAGCCTCGCGCTTTGGATCGCCCACCAGCGGACTGGGCAGACCCGTCGATTCTCCCTTCGAATCCACGTAGCCATTATCCTACCATCGAGCTTGGATTCACAGCCAAAATGGCGAAAACCTGTCGGTCCTTACCATTGCGGCTTTCCTGAGCTGGTCACTCGCTACTGCCCCGGTTCGTTCCGCATGTCAAGGTACCGAGCGATCTGCGCCGGCGGCAAAACCCACCCTGGAGCTGCTTCCGGCCGGCTGATTCCGCCTGCGCGGGACGCATTTAACCGGAGCAAACAGGAAACGAAGGGGGCTGAAGCCTTGGTTCCACAGCCGGGGCGGGAAACTTGACAGGATGAACAGGATTCAGAGGGATGGGCTTTGCCTTCATTCCGAAGCCCGAGGGCACAAACTCATCCTGCCCATCCTGTTGATCCTGTCTGAGCTTTGCCTGGATACCGAAGCCGCGGTCCCTGATTCACAGAAAACGAAGACCACGGCGATAGAGAATCGAGTCTCTGTTCGCTCTGTTTGCTCCTGTTGATCCGTCAGCGTTAAGGCTGTTTCGCGTGTTTCGCGGTTAATCGTTCATTTCCTAAACCGCCCGCGCTTCCGTCGCCCCTGCTCGGAAACGGCTTGAGAATCCTCCGTCTCCAACGTAAATTGCGGACGTGAAAACGCTGAACGCGCATTTCGACGGCAAAAACATCGTGTTGGATGAGCCTGCCAAGCTGAAGCCCAACACCAAAGTTCGCGTCCTCGTGCCGGAGAACGGCGAAACGGACGCCGAGATCGTCCAATGGTGCGCGCGGCTGTCAGAACCGGCTTTCAAGACAGTTTGGGACAACCCGCTCGATGCCGACTACGACAAGCTATAGTCGCGGCGCGGTCGTCTTATTGCCCTTCACGTTCTCGGACCAGTCAAGGGTCAAACTCCGGCCAGCCATCGTTGCCAATCCTCCCTACCCCTCCGAGGATTTGATCGTCGTCGCGGTGACCTCCGTTGGTGATGCGCTGCGTCCGGGAGAATTCCGAATTCAATTCTGGCGCGCGGCCGGCTTGCTGCACCCGTCCTTCGCAAAACGTGCGATCGCCTCGGTGTCCGCCGGCCTGGTGCGCAAACCACTGGGCCACCTGCGCGACAACGATTTGGCGCAACTCGAGGTTGCCCTCCGCGCTTGGCTCGGCTTATAAGCGCCAACGAAACGCATTTAACAGGAGCGAAAGGAGGCCACGGAGACGGAGAATCGAATGTCTGTTCGCTCCGTTTGCTCCGGTTGGTCTTCCAGCGTTTAGCGTGTTTCGCGTGGTTCGCGGTTAATTGAGCCAGCCCCGGAGTCGGCTATTTCACTCTCGCGGGTGGTCTCTGATCCCCGGCTGACTCCGCGCGGCAGCCACTTTTTGGCGGTCCATTTCGATCAGGGGATCGTTGTAACCCGATTGCCGGGCGCGTTCGCATATTGCCCAGGCGGCCTCGATCTGCTCCGTTTGGAGCAGCGCCGCGATCAGTCGCGCCAGCGCGTCGGGCGGAACGCGGAAGTTCGGGTCGAAGACGAACGGCGGGGCGCCGGGCGAGGACGGAGCGAAGGCGCTTTGGCTCAGTGCGTGTTTTAAAATTGTCGGCGGACGCCGCGTGAGGGCACGCGGGCTACGGGAGATGGCCAAAATCTCGAAGCCCAGCAGGCCCGGTCCCCGGACCGGGCGAGTTTTCAAACACGCTCTAACGCCGTTCCAATTCGGAATTCACCGCCGCGAGCGCCCGCAGGGCTGCATCAAGCTCTGCATCCTCTCCCCGCGAGGAACGAGTGGGGAGAGGACCGAGGAGAGGGGAAACCAATAAAAACGCACCTCCTCTCCCCAGCCCTCTCCTCCATCGGATGGAGGAGAGGGAGAAATCCAGGAGCTTGATGCAGCCCTGGAGCGCCCGGAGCCGTCCCCGAATTCGCCAGGCACGACAAACATGACGAAATTGTAACTTGAATTGCACGCGGATTGCGGTTAGGCTCCCCGCACGAAAGCCTGATTCGCGCAATTTGATAAGCCGTATTTGTCTGCCGTCGTTTTGTCGTTATGAAATCATCTTCCGTTGATCGGGTCCGTTTCTTCCCCACCGTGGCGCGCGGGTCGCGTTTTCTTGCCGTCCTCTCCGCCGCCGCCCTTTTCGCGCTCCTCCCCCGCTCCGCGCCGGCGCAGGTGAACGTCTGGACCTACCATTACGATAACGCGCGCACCGGCCAGAACACCAACGAAACGATCCTGACCCTCGCCAACGTCAACACCAACAGCTTCGGCAAATTGTTCACCCAGCCGGTGGACGGCTACGTTTATGCGCAACCTCTTTACGTCGCCGGCGTGACCGTCACGAACAAGGGCCTCCACAACGTCATCTTTATCGCCACGGAGCATGACAGCGTCTATGCCTTCGACGCCGACGATAACAACGGCCCCAACGCCGCGCCATTGTGGCACACCAACTTCACTAATCCGGCCGCGGGCATCACCACCGTCCCGAGCGGGGACGTCGGTTCCGCGGACATTGTGCCCGAAATCGGCATTACCAGCACGCCGGTGATCGATCTGAGCACCGACACCATCTATGTCGAGGCAAAAACCAAGCAAGTCGTTGGCGCTACCACCTCTTATCACCACCGCCTGTATGCCCTCGACATCGCCTCGGGCCTCGAACGGACCAACCGGCTCATCGCGGCGAGCGTCAGTGGATCGGGTGACGGGAACGACGGCGCTGGCCACGTCCCATTCAATGACTTGCGGCAAATGAACCGGCCCGGCCTGCTCCTGCACAATGGCGTCATCTACATCGCGTACGCCTCGCATGGCGACAACGGTCCCTATCACGGCTGGGTGCTGGGTTACAACGCGCTAACCTTGCAGCAAGTCGCGGTCTATAACACCTGCCCCAATGGCGGCCTGGCCGGCATTTGGATGAGCGGCAACGGCCCCGCGATCGACGCCAGCGGCTACATGTATTTCGAGACCGGCAACGGCACGTTCAACACCAACTACGCTAGCTTCACCAACTACAGCCTGGGCGATAGTTTCGTGAAACTACAAACCACCAATCGTCTCTCCTTGGCCGATTACTTCACCCCCTTTAACGAGGCCGCTTTAAACGGCGCTGACACGGACCTTGGCTCGGGCGGCAACATGGTGCTGCCCGATTCCGTCGGCAGCATCAGTCACCCGCACTTGCTGGTCGGTTGCGGCAAGGAGGGCAAAGTCTATCTCCTGGATCGCGATAACATGGGCCACTTCCGCGCCACCGATGACAATCAAATCGTGCAAGAGATCCCTGGGGCGGTGGGAGGCACCTGGAGTTCCCCCGCCTTTTTTAACGGCCGGATTTATTACCTCGGCAGCGGCGACCATATCAAAGCCTTCCGCATGTCCGGAGGCTTGATCGTCACCTCGCCGGAATCCCAGGGCAGCCACGGTTATGGCTTTCCCGGCGCCACTCCCACTGTCTCCGCCAACGGCGTCAACGATGGCATCGTTTGGACTTTGGAAACCGCGCCCCAAGCCGTGCTGCACGCTTATAATGCCGCGAACGTGGCCGTCGAATTGTACAATAGTTCGTTACTGCCCAGCCGTGACAACCCGGGTCCGTACGTCAAATTTACCCTCCCGATCGTGGCTAACGGGAAGGTCTATGTCGGCACTCAAAACGGATTCTCCGCCTTCGGAGTCACCGGATCCTTTGTGAACACGCCCATCATTACACCCAACGGCGGTGTGTTTACAAATTCGGTTACGGTCAGCCTGGCCACGACCACCGTGGGAGCCACTATTTATTACACCCGGGATAACACCGTTCCGACCACGAGTTCGATCCTTTATACCGGCCCGTTCATCTTGACCAACACCACGATCGTTCAGGCCGAAGCCTTCAAGACCGGCTCGGTCGCCAGCCCCGTTGCCAGCGCCGCCTTCACTAGCTACCTTGACGTGCCGACGTCGCTCGTTTCCACCGGCTCTATCTGGAAGTACCTCGACAATAACACCGATCTAGGCACGGCTTGGCGTGCGCCCGGCTTTAACGACAGTGCATGGGCTTCCGGCCCGGCGCCCTTGGGATACGGCGATGCCAATGGCATTTTTCCCGCCACCACCAATAGCTACGGGCCGGTCGCCACCAACAAATACATCACCACCTACTATCGGCGCGCCTTTACCGTGCCCGACGCCTCGCCCTTCACGAATTTCACGGTCGTCATCCAACGAGATGACGGCGCGGTCGTCTATCTCAACGGAGTGGAAGTCTTTCGCAGCAACATGCCGGGCGGCGCGATCTCGAATAACACCTTTGCCGCGACCGTGGTCGGCGGCCCGGACGAGTCCGCGTTTTACTCGAATAACTTTGCCCCGGGCGTCTTAATCACCGGCACCAATGTCTTCGCCGTCGAGATTCATCAAGCCAACGTGACCAGCTCGGATATCTTCTTCGATCTTGAGTTGTTTGGCTTCGGCAGGCTCAAACCGCCGGTCGTAATGCTCACCAGCCCAACCAATGGCGCCGTTTTCACCGCGCCGGTCGATATAACTCTGCGCGCAAACGCCACGGAAAGCAATGGCACGATCGCCAAAGTCGAGTTCTTCCAGGGGGCGACCAAACTGGGCGAAACCAACAGCCCGCCCTATGCCCTAACCTGGGCCAGTGTCGGGGCCGGCCAGTACGCGTTGACCGCCAAAGCCACCGACAACCAGGGCCTCGCCGCCACTTCGAGCGCAGTCAATATCCGGGTGACTGCCCCCGCTTTGCGCGCCGCCTATTCGTCTGGCAAGTTGACTATTTCGTGGGCCGCTTCTTCGGTGGTTTACGTGTTGGAATATACGGATAGTCTTTCGCCGACAGTCCGTTGGACTCCGGCCACGGAGATGCCTGCCACCATGAACGGAGTGACCTCCGTTTCCATACCCGTCGGTCCTGGCACCCGGTTCTTCCGCCTGCGGCCGCCGCCATAACTTCACGGAGAGTTTAGCAGCCTGATAAGCAAGTAGCAGCCGACGTGAGGAGGCTCTCTCATCGCTTGTTTTTCCGAGGAAATTTGAGCCTCGTTACCTCGGCTGCTACGGGAAGTGGCATTTTTCAACGGGCTGTTAGGCGCGCGCCTTGCAAGGCTCCCGCCGGCCAACGAATTCCTCAAGCTCCCGGTCGTTTCGTCACCCGCAAGCCGCCTGGTTCCTCCGCGGTTCGGAAGGATAAGGTTCCCTTGCTGGTGGTCACGCCGCAATAGGGGTCGTTGGTGATGAGTAGATTCCCATCCAGGTCCAGGTAATCCGCCAGTTCCGCCAAATGCGCCGCGGCGCTGATCAACACGCTCGATTCGATCATGCAGCCGATCATCGTTTTCAAGCCCTGCCGCCGCGCGGCGCGCAAGGCCTCGTAAGCGCCGCTGATCCCGCCGCTCTTCACCAGTTTTATATTAACCCCATGAAAACAGTCGGCGCAGCGCGGCGCGGCGTCCGCGTGGTGATACGACTCATCGCCGAACAACGGGAGCGGCGAACGCTCCTTCAACCAGGCCATCGCCTTGGGGTCGGCTTCCGCGGGCATCGGCTGCTCGACGAATTGGACGTGGTCATCCTTCGCCAGCCATTCGAGCTTTTTTAGCGCCGCTTCCTTGGTGCGCCACGCTTCGTTCGCGTCCACGCGGACCGGCTTTTTCGGGGCCACGTCACGCAACGCCGCGAGGTTCTCCTTGTCCCTCGGGCCGCCGAGCTTGAGTTTCAACACGGGATAATGCGCGGCGGTTTCCACCTTTTGGCGAATCACTTCCGGCGTGTCGATCCCAATGCTGAACGACGTTACGTGCCTTCCTTCGGCAAATCCCAGCTTCAGATAATCGTACACTGGCTGGCGCGTGTGCCGTCCCCAGCCGTCGAGCAAAGCCAGATTGACCGCGGTCTTGGCCGCGTAATTTCCCGCGGCCACCGCATCCAGATAGCGCATGCTCGCCGCCGCGCCCTCAAAGGACAACCGGGCGGCATCGACTTGCTTGAGGAAGGCCTGGACCGTTTGAACGTTTTCCTGATAACGGGCGGAAGGCGCCGCTTCGCCCAGGCCAGTGCGTCCATCCGCACTCCTCAACTCGACAAAGACCACGGGATAAACATCCTTGCCCGGTCCGTTCGCGCTATCGGCGATGCGCCAGGTGTGCGCGAGTTTCAGGTCGAACGGCCAGAATTTCAGTTCCATAATGATCGGTGGGATTTCCTTGGTGCGACGCGACGCAGGGTGCAGGATTCGACTGGGGCGCTACTTCTGCGCGCTCTCCACCGGCAGCGGCACTTGCCCCGGCCGGCCCAGATAATAGATCAAGTCGCGCACTTCCTGGTCGGTCAGCGGCGCGAGGAGGCCTTCGGGCATCATCGACAGTTCGCTTTGGCGCTGGCTGGCGATCTCGTTGCGCGGAAGGGCCAGAACTTCGTTGGCCGTTTGGAGCGTTACGCTCTTGTCGTCCTGCTGCTTCACAATGCCGGTCAGGCTTCGGCCGTCTTTGGTTTCGACCTCGGTCGCGCGATAGTCGTTTGGGATCACGGCGTTGGGATCGAGGATGTTTTCGAGCAGGTAATTCAGATCGGCGCGGTTGGCGCCGGTGATGTCCGGCCCGACTTTGCCGCCGCTGTCGAACAACGTGTGGCATTGGGCGCAAACTTTGTTGAAAACGACGCGCCCACGCGAACCGTCCCCGGGTTGCGATCCGCCGGCCCCATAGACGCGGCGGTACCGCTCCATCTCGGCTTTCTTGTCGGCGCTGGTTTCCCGGGCGACCCCGTAGAGGTTGGCGACTTGTTGCTCGACTTCTTTGTCCTTCAGGTTTCGCAATTGGCGCACGACGTCGGCGGTCAAGTCCTTTGCGGGGACCGTCGAACCCGCGCCGATGGCGGCGAGCAGCGGCTTCGCGAAGGCCGGCCGCGAGACGAGCGTATTGAGAGCATCGCGCTTTTGCGCGCCGTCAAGCGAACTATAGACGGCCAGGATTGCGTCGGGTGTCTTCGGATCATTGTAGCCGGCCAGCGCGCGCAAGGCGGGGCCGCGCAGCGCGGCGTCCTTGAGCAGATTTTGGAGCACGGAGGCCAGTTCGGGGTCTTTCACGTTCACCAGCGAGTCGAGCGCGGCGCGGCGCGGCCCGGCTGACGCCGCGGAATCGGCCAGGGTTTTGCGGAGCGCGGTTAGCGCGTTTTGGCTGCCGAAAGTCAGCGAGAGGGTCTGCACGAGAGTCCGCACGTCGGCGTTGGGGGCCGCTCCGAGCTTCGTTTCAATCCCCTCCCAGCCGGTGGGCATCGGGAGGCTGCGCTGGCCGCGGAGCGCGGCGGCCAGGCCGCGGAGCATGTCGAGTTGTTTGGCCGGGTCGTCGAGCGCGCCGAGCTTCCCGGCGATGAGGTTGCGGGCTTCCGGCGTGCCCAGCGCGGCAATGCGGCGGGTAGTGAGGTTCAGGATTTTCGGGAGCTTGGTGCCGAGCGCGCTGGCGAGGGTCTCGGCGGGGTGCTCGGCGACCAGTGGTTCCATCGCGTACCAGATTAGTAGCGGGAGATTGTGGTCCGCGGCGTCTTCGGCATCTTTCAAAAGCTCGCTCACGATGCGCCACCGGCCGGCCGGAGGCACGCCTTGCAGCGCCGACGCGACGTACCTGCGAACGACCGGAGAGCGGTCGTCTTTTGCCAGACGCTGAATCTGCGTCAGCCAGGAGTCCCGAACGCCCTGTTCGCAGGCCAACTGGATCGTCCACGCGCGAATAAATTCCTCTTTGTCACGGACCAAACGGCCCATTAAATCGTCGCTCAAGCCGATGGCATGAAGCGCCCATAGGGCCCGAAGTCGCGCGGGCACGCTCGCACTTTTTCGACCCTCAGCGATGCGGCCTAGCGAAGCCCGCGCTTGGTCTTGTCGGTAGTCGCGCCCATCGGATCGCTCCGCCAATATCCGCCGCGCGTGCCGGCTCAGGAACTCGTTCTTCGACGGCACGAGTTTCACCAGTTCGTCGTCGCTCAATTTGGCCAGGTCCAACCGCGTCGTCTGCTGGTCGTTATAGACGATCTTGTAAATGCGGCCGTTGCTGCGGTCATGGCCGTCCTCGCGGGTGTTGTGGCACTGGTTTTTGTCATACCAATCGATGATATAGACCGAGCCGTCCTGGTCGTAGAGCTGGTTGAGGGTTTGCGACCAGGAATCGTTGAAGTTGAGGAAGTCCTTGCCGTGATGGCCGACGTAGCCGGAGCCGCGGCGCTCGACGATGTCCATGTTCAATCGCTGGCCGTGGATGTTTCCCATGAAGAGTTTGCCGCGATACTCGGCGGGCCAGGACTCGCCCAGGTAACACATCATGCCGGCGTGCGCATGGCCGCCGCCGGCGGCGTCGCTGCGGGCGTTGGCGGCGTGCGGGCCGAAATTCCCGGCCCAGTGGACGTGGTCGGCCACGGTTTTGATGTCGTCATAGACAAACGGATAAATGGGCTTGCCGCCGGGGTCGCGATACTTTTCGTTACGCGCAATTTCGTCGCGGTTGATGCAAAAGTGTTCGCCGCCCTGCCGCTCGAAGCGTCCGCCTTGGACCATGTGGTTGAGGTGCGGGATGACGCACATCTCCTGCCAGCACTGGCCATATTCGTCGAAGTCGATGCCCCACGGATTACTGCCTCCCTCGGCGAACACCTCGAAGACCTGCCGCGTCGGATGATAACGCCACACCCCGCAGTCCATCCATTGCCGCTCGCTCTCGGGCGCGCCCGCTTTGCCGACGCGCGACGGGCAGAAGACGCCGTGGCAGCCGTAGAGCCAGCCGTCGGGTCCCCAGGTGAACGTGTTGAGCACCTCATGCGTGTCGGCGGTGTAATTCCAGCCATCGAGCAGGATCTGTGGTTCACCGGCCGGCTTGGGATTGTCCCAATCCGCGACAGGCACGAACATCAGGTAAGGCGCCGCGCCGATCCACACTCCGCCGAAGCCCAGTTCCAGTCCGCTCACCAGATTGAGGTTTTCCAGGAATACCGTCCGCTTGTCGAACTTGTGGTCCCCATTGGTGTCTTCAAAAATCAGGATGCGGTCCGCGCCGCCGAAAATGTCCTGCAACTGGCCCGCCGTCGGCTGGCGCCGGTCCGCGCCCGCGGGCCGGTCGTCCGCCGGCGGCTTCCCGTGGCGATTCGGATAAGTGAAGCCCTCCGCCACCCAAACGCGCCCGCGATCATCGAGCGCGAAGGCGATCGGCTGGACGAGGTCCGGCTCCGCGGCGAAGACGTGCATTTTGAAGCCGGGCGGCAGCGTGGCCTCGCGCGCGGCCCGCTCTGGCGTCAGGCCGGCAAACGGAACCACGTCGGCCGGCGGAGCGTCATCAGCGGCGCGGACGATCGCGGCGCAAAACAAAAGCGCGAGCAGCGGGAGTCGGATATTCATAGCTGGCGGGTGGAGTACCAGATTGTTGCCCGCATGGGGAGAAGGAAATGTAAATGGCGCCCCGAGCAAGTCTTTGGGTAGTGGCCCGGTTTGGTTCCATTTTCAATCGTTGACCTCGTGGAATCTAAAGAACGGATGCTTGTCATGTTCACTCTAAATGGTATGTTCACCGAACGGTGAACACAACTATTGCAATGAACGGACCGGCCTTTCAGCGGGAAGGGTTGGCCCGATTAAACGCGCTTTTGGAGGAAGTGCCTTTCGTCAAGAGCGTGAAGGTCGAGGTGCAATCCGGCGACCACCGCTGGGATGCCGAGATGGCCGTCCGAACGACTGCGGGCGTCGCACGCCTCCTCGTGGAATGCAAACGCAGGAGTGAGCCGCGTTTCCTGCGCGAGGCGGCTGCGCGGTTTGAATTGGCCAGCATCAAGCAGCCCAAAGCTTATCCCGTGTTGATCGCCGCGTATCTTTCACCGGAATCGGCAACGATTTGTCTGGGGCTCGGGGTCGGTTATATGGATTTTGCCGGCAACTGCCATCTCAGCTTCGGACTGATTCACATTCACCGCGAAGGCTTCGCCAATCCCTTTCGCGAAATTCGGGGAACGGCGGCCCTATTTGCACCCAAGGCAGAGCGGGTGTTGCGGGCGTTGCTCGATCCAGAATTGCCGGGACGCAACTGGACGTTCCGTGAACTGGCGCAGCACGCCGCGCCGGGTGTGAGCCTCGGCCAGGTGCATAAAGTCCTAAAGGCGTTGTGCGACCACGAATTTGCCGCGCAATCGGTCGAAGGCGTGCGGGTTTTGAAACCAGAGGCTTTGTTGCTCGAATGGGCGAAAAACTATCGCTTCGAGCGAAACAAGGCGACGCGATTTTACTCCATTCTGCCCGCGCGGGAGTTGGAGGCCAAGCTGGCCGAAATCATCAACGAACTGGACGGTATGCCCAATGGCCAAGCGGCATTCGCTTCCTTTAGCGCAGCGGTTCGGATCAAGCCGTATGTTCGCCAACACCGCCAACACCTTTATCTCAAGGGCGACACCTCGCTCATCACGAAACATCTTGAACTGAAGGACGTATCCAGCGGCGAAAACGTTGTCATCCTTGCGCCGTATGACGACGGTGTTTTTTATCGAGCACAACGCCAAGAAGACGGTGGCATTTGCACGGGCCCGGTACAGACCTACCTGGACGTGAACGCGTCGGGGGGTCGCGGGCCTGAAGCGGCGGAACATATTCTCGCCACTGTGCTGCGCAAACGCTGGGGGAAGGCATGAAGCCGGAGAAGTTTCACGCGGCGGATTATACCCCTTCGGAAGTCGAGGCGGCTAAACGGGTGATGATCGAAGTGGCGCAAAATCTTGGCGAATACGCCGATGCCTGTGTAGTCGTCGGCGGATGGGTGCCGGAACTGTTGATGCCGGAGGCCGAACCGAAACATACCGGGAGCATTGATGTGGACCTCGCCTTGAACCCCGAACGCTTGAGCGGTGAGCGTTACGCCAGTCTGCTCGACGCTCTCAAACGCAAAGGTTATCAGCCGGGCGAAAAACCATTCCAGTTGTTCAAGGAAGTCAAAGTGGGGCGGGAAGCGGTTCGCGTGGACGTGGAATTTCTTGCCCCGAAAGGCGCGAAGATGAAAAAGAACCGGCCAAAGCGCGTGCCGGGTTTTCGTGTTTTGGAGGCCGAAGGCTGCGCACTTGCCTTTCATGATCCCGCGATCGTGACCATCGAAGGGAAGATGCCAGACGACCGACAGAATCGCGTCAGCATTCGTGTGGCATCGGTGGCGGATTTTCTTGTGATGAAGGGTTACGCGCTCGCGGGTCGGGACAAGCCGAAGGATGCTTACGACATCTATTTTTGTGTGAAGAACTATCGCGGCGGACCCATCGCACTGGCGCGACGGCTTCGCCCCAAACTTCGGCTCAAAGAAGTGCGAAAAGGGTTGGAACACATCGCCGCTAAATTTCGCAGTGCCGATGACTTCGGACCGACAACCGTGGCGCGCTTCCTGGCCAGCGCGGCTGCGGATGAGCAGCAGTTCCAAGCACAGGATGCGTTTGGCCAAGTGGAGCGGTTTCTTCGGGAATTGGGAATGAGCGGGGCAAAAGCGTGAACCGTACTGGCGTATCAATTCTTCGTTCGGTTTGGACCCCAGCGGGTGCTATAAAGTAAGCGGACCATGACGGACAATGACGAACTCCTTCGGCAATACGCCGAGACCGGGTCTGAGCAGGCGTTTACGGAATTGGTCATGCGCAATCTACCCCTGGTCTATTCAGCGGCGCTGCGACAAGTGGGCGGGGATGAACAGTTGGCGAAGGAAGTGGCGCAAACGGTCTTCACCGACTTGGCGCGCAAGGCCGCCTCGGTTTGCCGTCGTGAGGCGTTGACGGGCTGGCTCTACACGAGTACATGTTTTGCTTCAGCCAAGGCCGTGCGTGCGGACCGTCGCAGGCAAACCCGTGAACGGACGGCCGTCGCGATGCAAGAAGGCGGTTTTAATCCCACTTCCGAATCGACTTGGGAAGAGATCAATCCAGTGCTTGACGAGGCGATGGGAGAACTGAACGCCGCGGAGAAGACCGCCGTTCTGCTCCGCTTCTTCGAGGGCAAAGAATTCAAAGCTGTGGGTCTGGCACTGGGCGTCAGCGAAGACGCAGCGCGGATGCGCGTCAACCGTGCCCTGGAAAAGCTACGCGATTTGCTCGCCCGCCGGGGTATAACCTCCGCGCCTGCGGCCCTGGGCGCGGCGCTCTGCGCGCATGCGGTGCAAGGAGCGCCAGCAGGGTTGGCGGCATCCTTGGCCACCACGGCTCTCACCGCTGCCGCGAGTGCGGCGGCCGGAACAACCTCCACCACATCGCTCCTCCAGCTTATGGCCTCCACCAAAGTGAAAATCAGCCTCGCTGCCCTTGTGGCGGCAAGCTTCGCGACACCTCTCATTCTGCAACACCACGCGCGCCAGCGCTTGGCCGCGGAGAACGTCGAGTTGCGACAACGGCTCGCCGCGGTCCAGCAGCGCCCACCTTCGACCGCCGCGGACGATATCGACCCCAATGAACTGGTCCGTCTCCGAGCCGAGCACGACGAGTTGCTCCGCTCGCGCGCTCAACTCACCCAACTTCGGCGCGAACGCGACGAACTGCGCAAACTCGCCGGTCTCGCCGGTGGCGTGCCCCAGCCAAAGCCAGCTCAGTCGCAAAAGGTGGACTCCGCCTGGATTCAACGGGTGCTGGACAGCCCGCCGGCCCAACAAGGGAGCGCCGCGGGCGCCTTGCGCGGCAAGTCGCTCCGGAAGGAGGTCGGCGCCATCTCCGCCTCCGAACTCGCGCTAAAGGAAGCGTTAGTGCAACGACAGCTCAACAATACCCTGGAGCGTTCGCCAGTCGATTTTGCTGATTTCCAGGCGGCATTCATCCAGGCCGCCATCGGACTCACGGATGGAACGCAGGTCGGGCAAATCCATCAAATCATCCAGCAAAGCTACGAGCAAGCCGTGGCACAAGGTCTGGACATCCCCTCCAAGCCGCCCACGGACGCCGAATCGTGGGTCCAGCGACGCCATCAACTGGACCGGCAGGCAACCGCAGAGGTGCAACGGCTCCTCACGCCCGAACAGAGACCCCTCTTTGGCCTGGGGTTTATCGGCGTCATGGGGGTTGACCTTGGGGGCGTAGGCGTGGACACGTCCAATTATCCACCGGGTTTCCTGGGCCCGGAGAAGCCTGACCTCGCTACCGCGCCACCGGCGCCTTGAGCGAGCCTCGTTCGCAGCGCGGCTGCCCAAAGCCCAAACATCTCGTCACGATGGCTCGCCCGGCTTCCGGATTTGCGGCGACCTTCAGGCCGCGGAATTTCTCAGCACTTCCCCCAGCGGCGCATCACGGCGAGCGTCTTCTCCACGCTCACCAGCGGCGGAAAAGCGTCGCTCTCGTATTCGATGATGTACCACTCGGTGCCGCCGACGGTTTCGCAGATGTTGAAAATCTCCGGCCAAGGCAGTTCGTCGTCGCCAATGAGCGCGTTGGGCTTGGCTTTGGAGAAGGGCTTCACGTGGACGCTGGCGACGCGGCCCGGATGCTTCTTCAAGAAAACCACCGGCTGCCCGCCGCTTTCCATCGCGTTGCCGGTGTCGAATTGAATCGCGACCTCTTTCTTCGTCCGGTTGAAGAACGTGTCCCAGGGCAGTTCGCCGTCGAGCGGCTTGAACTCGATGTTGTGGTTGTGGTAGCCGACGCGCATCCCGTCCGGCTTCACTTTGTCGGCCAGTTCGTTGAAGATGTCGGCGGCTTCCAGCCAGGCCTGGCGGGTTTGGTGGTATTTCTCAGGCAGGCTCGGCACAATGAGAGAGGTGTTGCCCAGGGTTTGGTTGAACGCGACGGTCTTCGCCAGTTGCTCGCCCAGCAGCGTGTCGAGGCCGATGTGCGTGCCGCAGCATTTAAGGCCGGCGTCATCGAGCAACTGGCGCAACGTTTTGGCGTCGCGCCCGTAGTAGCCGGCAAACTCGACTGCCTTGTAACCCATCTTCCCCACGGCGTGGATCGTGCCGGCCAGGTCCTTCGCGCACTCGTTGCGTACGGAGTAGAGTTGGAGCGCGAAGGGGATCTTTTTCTTGTCGGCCGCGGCGGCGCCGGCTTCGGCCAGCAAACCGAGCGTCGCCGCCGTCGCGCCCGCAGTGACGGCGCTTGTTTTGAGGAACGCTCTGCGGGAGATCGATTTGGCTTTCATAGTTTTACAGGCTTACTGGTGACTTCTCAGAAAACAATCCGTGTTCAATCCGTGTTTCATCCGTGGCTCAATTTCAAATTCATTGCCTAAGGTTTCGCTCTTGAGAGTGTGGGTCAAGACGGAGGTGTCGTCACTTGGCGACCGCGCTCGTCGTGGCGGCGGAGATGGGCTTGGGTTGCGCCTTCTCCCACTCGGCCCGGCTCACTTTTTTGGTTTGATGTAGGTGGATGAAAGTGCCCTTTTTGTTGCCCACCACCACGTCCGGCAGCCCGTCCTGGTTAATGTCGCCGGCCACGACTTGTGTGCCGATGCCCGAATCGTCGTCGATCAGATAGGGAATGAAATCGACGCTCTTGTCCGCGCCGCGCGCCAGCTTGAACCAGTAAAGCACCGCCGGCGAGGAGGGATCCGCGTCGCCGTGCGCGCCGTGGGCCCAGAAGCGTTTGCCGGTCACGATGTCCTTCAAACCGTCGCCGTCCATATCGACCAGGTCCACCGCGTGGAGCTGCGAGAATCGCACCCCGTATTTATTTTGCTCCGGCTTGTCGCCCATGATGAGGTGCTGTTTGAAGGTGATTTCGCCCCGCTCATTCTTTTCGCGCAACTGTTCGTACCAGGCCAGGCCGTAACCGTGGGCCTGGAGGCTAGTGATCACGTCGTTCAAACCGTCGCCGTTGACGTCATAGACGTACATCTGCGCGCCGCCGTTGTTGAATTTGAACGGATGCCGGACCCATTCGGGGTCGCCGGTGAGCGACTTGGGTTGTTCCCACCAGCCGTCCGCGTCGAGGATGTCCATCTTGCCGTCGCCATTGACATCCCCAAAACCCAGGCCGTGCGTGAAACGTTGCCAGCCGCCGTTGGGGGAAATCTTATGAAAGGTCCACGGCTTGGCCGGGTCATTCCAATCAGGCTCCGCATAACCGAAATAGCCGCCCGAATTACAGATGATCTCGGGTTTGCCGTCGCCGGTCAAGTCACCCCACGTCGGCGATTCATTGTCCACGACCTCGAACACCTTGTGCCGAACCCAATGCTCGGTGCCGTCCGCCCCCATTTTTCCCCGGGGATTTTCATACCAGGAAGCGTCCAGGCCCGGGAAACCATAGATCAAAATGTCGTCCCAGCCGTCCCGGTTGAAGTCATAAGTGAAGGCGAAGAAGTTGTCCGAGTAAGCGTTGTTGGAGCCGAGCGCCCCTTCGAAGCCGGGAATTGTCTCCTCGGCGCCGTCGCTTTTCTTGCGCTTGAAGCTCTTGGTGGCCGGGTAATATTCGTGGCGCACTTTGTAATCCGGCCCTTCCCACCAGTACGGGCCGGACACGACATCCATCTTGCCGTCGTGGTTAAAATCGCCGAACGCCGCCCCTTCGCTCCAGAACTGGTCGCTCAACTGGATCTTTTTGAAGGTGTGGAGCGTGTGGGTTTGCGCGGACGCCAGGGAAGCCGCCACGACGAATGCGGCCACGACGGAGGAGGTTTTCATAATGCCCAATCTGCGGCAGTTTCGGAAGCCACGTCAAGCGGATGTTTCGGAGCACGAATCCTTCGCCACGGAAAGGGGGAGCGCGACCGTCTCGGTCGCACCCGTCGGCGTCTCGCCGACGGAATCCGACCGTTAAATTGTTCGCCGTTTCGTGAATCCCTTCCGCACAATGCTGTACACGACGACAAAAGACCCGCCGCGTGGGGGCACGCGGCCTACAGGAATTTGTAGGCCGGATCCCCTGACCCGGCGCAAACACTTTTGAGGCTGTACATAATGTTTGGGGTTTCGGGGAGGCCAGCGAATTTAGTTGGCAACCGTTCAACCCCTTCGGCAATACTCCGTCCTGGCTTATGCGCAAATATAAATCCTGGCTTTGGAGTTTCCTGCTTCTGGCGGCCGCCGCCCCCGCGGCGTTTGGCGGCGAAGCGGACATCAAGATTCCTCCCCTCAACAGCGTCGAGTTCACCATCCTCGGCGCCAAGGTGCCGGGAATGGCGATCCTGCTCGTCGGCCTGGTGATTTGCGTGCTGGGCGCCGTTTTCGGCCTCGTGCAGTACCGGCAGACCAAACGGCTGCCCGTCCACGAGCGGATGCGGCAGGTTTCCAACACGATTTGGGAGACCTGCAAGACCTACCTGCTCCAGCAAGGCCGCTTTCTGGCGATCCTGTGGGTGCTCATCGCCTTGTGCATGGGCTACTATTTTCTCGGCCTGCAAGGCAACTCCTTCGGCCACGTATTGGTTATCCTGGTCTGTTCCATCCTTGGCATCCTCGGATCCTACGGCGTCGCCTGGTTCGGCATCCGCATCAATACGGTGGCCAATTCCCGCACCGCCTTCTCCGCGCTCAAGGGCAATCCCCTGGCGACGCTCTGCATCCCCCTGCGCTCCGGCATGAGCGTCGGGCTGTTGCTGGTCAGCGTGGAGCTGTTCTTCATGATTTGCATCCTGGCGTTTCTGCCGAAGGACCTGGTCGGGCCGTGCTTCATCGGCTTCGCCATCGGCGAATCGCTGGGCGCCAGCGCCTTGCGCATTTGCGGCGGCATCTTTACCAAAATCGCGGATATCGGGGCGGACCTCATGAAGATCGTTTTCAAACTCCCGGAAGACGATCCGAAGAACCCCGGCGTGATCGCCGACTGCACCGGCGATAATGCCGGCGATAGCGTCGGGCCGACCGCGGACGGTTTTGAAACTTACGGCGTGACGGGCGTGGCGCTGATCTCCTTCCTGGCGCTGTCCCTCGGCGAGTTCAAATCAACCATGTGCGGGATGCTGATCGTCTGGCTCTTTGCCATGCGCATCCTGATGATCCTCACCTCGCTGGTTTCCTATTTCATCAACGAAAAGTTCAGCCAGGCCCGCTACGGACGATTGAAGGATTTCGACCTGGAAGCGCCCTTGACGCACCTGGTCTGGATCACCTCGATCGTTTCCATCGCCGTGACGTTCGGCGCCAGTTACTTGCTGTTGCCGGACAGCGCCGCGGCGGGCCAAGGCTACCCGGGGCTTTGGTTGGTGCTTTCAAAGATCATCAGTTGCGGCACGCTCGCCGGCGCGATCATTCCCGAGTTCACCAAGATTTTCACCAGCACCAACTCGCGGCACGTGCAGGAAGTGACCAATGCTTCCCAGCACGGCGGCGCCTCGCTCAACATCCTTTCCGGCTTTGTGGCCGGAAATTTTTCCGCGTTTTGGCAGGGACTGGTAATCCTCGCGCTGATGCTGGCGAGCTACAAATTTTCCCAACACCCGTCGATGGCAGCGTTGATGCCCGTGCAATTCGGTTTCGCCGCTCCCATCTTCGCGTTCGGCCTGGTCGCCTTCGGGTTTCTGGGCATGGGGCCGGTCACTATCGCCGTGGACAGCTTTGGTCCGGTGACTGACAACGCCCAATCGGTTTATGAGTTGAGCCAGATCGAATCGGTCCCCAACATCAAAGCGGAAATCCAGCGGGATTTCGGCTTTGACGCCGACTTCGAGAACGCCAAACACCAGCTCGAAAAAGGCGACGGCGCCGGCAATACCTTCAAAGCCACCGCCAAACCGGTGCTCATCGGCACCGCGGTCGTCGGCGCCACGACGATGGTGTTCGGCATCATCATGCTGCTGGAAAAGCTGCCCGGCTACGGCCAGGTCGTCGCCAAGTTGAGCCTGGTGCAGCCCGAGGTGCTGCTCGGCCTGCTCATGGGCGGCTCGGTCATTTACTGGTTCACCGGCGCTTCGACCCAAGCGGTCGTGACCGGCGCCTATCGCGCCGTGGTGTTCATCAAGGAGAACATCAAGCTCGACAGCCACACCGCTTCCATCGAAGACAGCAAGGAAGTGGTCCGGATTTGCACGGTCTATGCGCAAAAAGGAATGATCAATATCTTCATCGTCATCTTTTGCCTGTCGCTCGCGCTGCCGTTTTTCAATCCGTATTTCTTCATCGGCTACCTGGTGGCCATCGCCTTCTTCGGTTTGTTCCAGGCGATCTTCATGGCCAACGCCGGCGGCGCCTGGGACAACGCCAAGAAAATCGTCGAAGTCGATCTGCGCCAGAAAGGGACCGCGCTGCACGCCGCCACCGTCGTCGGCGACACCGTCGGCGATCCGTTCAAGGACACGTCGTCAGTCTCGCTGAACCCTGTCATCAAATTCACGACGCTCTTCGGTTTGCTGGCCGTCGAGATCGCGGTGACGATGAAGAGCCAGGGCCTGAAGAGTTTCATCGGGTCGGTCTTTTTCATCGTGGCCTTGTGTTTCGTCTATCGTTCCTTTTACGCGATGCGGATCCCGAAAGAGAAAACTGGCACGGAAGAAACCCTTGTCTTGCCGCACCATGTCGGCCGGCTCGTTTTGAGCGAAGCGGATTCAGAACGGGAAAACCGGCCCCAAGGATAGCCACGTCCCGCCGCGCTCGCGCCCGCCGGGGGCCGCGTTGGAAGAGGAAGGATTGGCCACGGGATGAACACCTGCCGATCCGGTCGCAATTGTTTTCGCCGTGAACCAACTGCGCCTTGTCTCGCTCCTGCCGAGCTGCACCGAAATTGTCTGCGCCCTCGGCCTGGCCGAGCTTTTGGTTGGCCGCTCGCACGAATGCGATTTTCCGCCGGCCATCCGCGTTTTGCCGGCGTGCACGGAACCCAAGCTCGATGTCCACGCGGGCAGCGCGCAGATTGATCGCCAGGTCAAATCGCTTTTGCAAAGCGCGCTCTCGCTCTATCGGATCAACGCGGAACTGATTCGCGCACTCCAACCTGACCTCATCCTCACGCAAGCCCAGTGCGAAGTCTGCGCGGTCAGTTTGCCCGAAGTGGAAGCCGCCGTCGGCGATTGGCTCGGCTCGCGCCCGCGAATCATTTCCCTCTCCCCCAACACGCTGGGCGAGGTCTGGCAGAACATTCAGGAAGTGGCCGACGCCTTGAACGTTCCCGAACGCGGCGCGCAACTGGTCGCCCAATTGCAACGCCGCGTCGAGGAGGTGCGCCGGGCAAGCCAGCGGCCACCGCGCCCCTCCGTTGCCTGCATCGAATGGCTGGACCCGCTCATGGCGGCGGGCAACTGGGTGCCCGAACTGGTGGAACTGGCGGGCGGTTTGGATTTATTCGGCGAAGCCGGCAAACATTCGCCCTGGCTCAACTGGGAAGCCGTGCGCGAGCATGATCCCGAATGCATCATCATCATGCCGTGCGGCTTCGACCTCGCCCGGACCCGCGCCGAAATGCCGGCCCTGACCCGGCGGCCCGATTGGGGGAAGCTGAGGGCCGCGAAGAATCGGCGCGTCTTCCTGACCGACGGCAACCAATATTTCAATCGTCCCGGTCCGCGCCTGGTCGAATCGTTGGAGATTCTGGCCGAGGTCCTTCATCCAGGAGTGTTCAATTTCGGCCACGAACGCACCGGCTGGGAAAAGCATGGCTGAACGCTCAGGCGCGCCGGGCCGAGCGCGAGGAACGCGAGCGGGTGCGTTGCAGGAAAGTTACAATCCCGCTCGTTTTTATGCTTGACGTATGAAGGCGACCTGCGGCACTGTTCGCACGATTCCCGAGCCCGTACGGACTTACTCGTGGCCAGACTGCGCTGGGCGCGCAGCTCGGAGCCAGTTCTAACGTGTTTCCTGCGTCAAAGATCTGAAAAACAGAGCCAGAGGCCGCCGGCCTCGCTCGACAACATTATGTGCCCTCAACCTGTTCTGCTGGTTCCTTCAACCCTCCGCCATCCAAAATTATGAAATTCAACCTCTTGATCCTCGTTTGTCTGCTCGCCGCTCTGGCGGGCGCTCGCGCCGGTACCGTCATCCCGCCGGAGTTTGCCATGCCCGCAGGCTCGGTGGACACCAGCGCGTCTGGTTTTCTCGTTCGGCCTTACCAGACTGCCGCCGCACAACCGAACAGTCTCGCTTGGACCGAAGATCAGCTCCTGGGCTTGCACGGTCCCAACCTCGCCGACCTCAGCGGCGCCGATGCCAATGGGTATTATACCGTCGGAACCGTCGTGAACTGGAACATCCACGTAGGTACCTCCGTGGACGGTTTCCAGCCTTCCGACCCGTTCCCCGGCAATACGACCGGCGACAATTTCTCGATGGAAGTTTTGACCTACGTCGAGTTTCCGTCGGCCGGAGACTATACGATGGGGGTAAACAGCGATGATGGGTTCCGTGTCGCCGTGGCTTCGCTGACTCCGAAGGACCGTCTTACGGCAGTGACCCTGGGGCAGTTCGATGGCGGCCGCGGCAAGGCCGACACGCTCTTTTCCTTTACCGTCACCCAGCCTGGCATCTATCCCATGCGGGTGATCTATGAGCAGGGGGGCGGTGACGCCAACATTTCCTGGTTTAACGTAGTCACCAACGATACAGGCACCAACTTCGTGCTGATTAACGACCAGGCGACCCCCGGCGCGCTCAACGCCTACACGACGGCCAGCGTGGCGCCGCCTTATGTGGATCGCTTCGGGCACGCGGCGTCGGGTTTTACATTCACCATAATCGATCAGATTTCCGCGCTGAAACCCGCGTCACTCCAAGTCACCCTCAACGGCAGCGCCGTGACGGTGGCTACGCAGAAAACAGGACCGGCCACGGTCGCGACCTATACCGCCCCGGCTCTGATCGCTTCGAGATCGGCCAACACTGTGTCCATCCATTTTACGGACGATGCCATCCCGCCCCGTGCCCGTTCCGTGAACATTAGCTACGTCGAAGCCGCCTACATCGCGCTGCCCACGGACGCCGCCCTTCCGGCCACCGCGGTTGACCTGACGCAGCGGGGCTTCGTCTATCGAGTGCACCAGATCGATTCGGGCGTCAATGCCCTTGCGGCGAACATCGCCCACGCCGAAGCTCAACTCGCCGGGCTGCTGACCGCGCCCGATGGCACGGCCTATGCCGATATTTCCATGCCAGGCCCGGAGCCGGATGGCAGTTATATCATTGACGGGATCATCAACTTCAATCTGACTCCGACCTCCGAGCTTGGCAGCCTGACCAGTGCCAACGGGTATATGGACGAGGCCTTCCCTGGCCTGGTTAGCGGTTCGGGAAATAACATTGCTATCGAGGTGGTGGCTTACCTCGACCTTCAACCTGGGTTCTACAATTTCGGGGTCAACAGCGCCGACGGCTTCCGAGTAGCGCTGGCGAGTAACCCTTATGACGCTTTCGGGACGACGCTGGGAATCTTCGACTTCCGTCGCGTCACGACCGAGACCCAGTTTGGCGTCGCCGTCCAAAAGGCCGGACTCTATCCCGTGCGGCTCGTTTTCTTCCGCCAGAGCGACATGGCCGACAATAACGGCACCGGCAGCCTGGAGTTTTACACGATCAACGCCGATGGCTCGCCAGTCGCGGTTAACGATGACACGGTTCCCTCCGGAGTGAAGGCTTACTGGAAGCGAACCGCCGGCTATGACACCTTCGTGAAGTACGCGGGACCCACGTCGTTTATCTCGCCCTTCACGGGGCCAGATGTCGGCTTCCAGACGATGAACGTGGTCATCAGTGATGGATCGAGCGCGAAGGTGGTTGCCGCGTCCGTGGCGTTGAGTGTCGATGGGCAGTCCATCGCTCCGTCCGTCAGCTCCGGCGGCGGGCTGACCACGTTGTCGGACACGCCGGCGGGACTCCAGTTACCGCGGACCATCCACACGGCCACAGTGACTTACGCCGACGATGCCGGGCACCGGCACACCAACACCTGGAGCTTCAACCTGCTCCGCAATTATGAGTTGCCGGCTCCGCTCTACTTCGAAGATTTCGAGTCCACCGACGTCGGGCCCGACCCAATGGTGCCGGCGGGCTGGGTTCAGGAAAATCATACCGGTCACGAGACAATGGGTTTTGACCCGTTCAATATCACGTCCGACTTTTACCTGGGATTTGTCGTGATTGATAAATCGATGTGGTCTAAGAAGGACTTTGTTTCCACCACGGCGCCACAGGTACTCAACGGTGTGCCGTTCGACGAAGCCACGAACCCGCTCATGTCCGGGCATTGCATCTTTGCCGATTCGGATGGCCGCCAGAATGGGCCGCCGGGACAGATTCAATACTTGTTCACGCCACCCTATAATCTTTCGGGCAAGTCCGGTATTGTCATTGCCTTTAACAGTTCCTATGAGCAAAACCAGGACTCGATGGCTGCGCTCGAATACACGACCGACGGCGGAACGAGTTGGAACCCGATCTTTTACTGGCTGCAGGACGGCTACGATGACCAGGGCGCGCCGGACATTATCCGTGACGGCCTCGGCAACATCGACGTAGCCAAGACCATGCTGACGAGCTACGGCGACGTGGCCCGATACACCGACGAAACCACCGGCCTACTGGTGGGCGGATACTACGGATTCTTCATCAAGGCTCCCGTGACCCCCGCGCTCGAGCCCTACATCGAGGGGCGTGTCAACGACGACGACAGGGAGTCGAAACGGATAGAACTTTTCCGCGTGCCGAAGGCCGATAATCAAAAGATCGTGCAGTTCCGTTTCAGCACCCCAGGGACCTGCAGTTGGTTCTGGGCGGTGGATAGCTGGGGCGTTTATTCCGTGCCTTCCCTGATTATGCCGACTCTCGGTCCCTTGCACGTGGCCCTCGTGAACGGGAAAGCCGTGATCTCCTGGACCGGCGCCGGCACGCTGGAATCGACCGCCGACTTCAAGAACTGGACCGGCGTTCCAGGCGGCGGTACCAGCCCCGTAACCATTACTCCTGCCCAGGGCCAAAAGCAGTTCTATCGTCTGCACCTGTAACCTGGCGGAAGCAAGCCATCTTGACCGGCAGTTCCAGGGCTGTCGCGGATTCACTCCGCGGCTTCCACACCTGCGCGAATCGTCATCTTGAATTGATCGATTCCCTGGTCGAACGCGGCCGCGATTGGCAGAGCGCGAGTCTTGCGGAACTTCTGCTTGAATTTCCTTAATTTCTGCCCGGCTGCGGCTTCGTCCATTTTGTTCGCGACGACCAGGCGCGGTTTTTCCATCAGGGCCGGGTCATAGAGTTCGAGTTCGCGGAGGAGTTGTTGGTAGTCGTCCCAAGGCGCGCGTCCGTCGGCGCCCGCCATGTCGAGCAAGAGGACGAGGATTTTGCATCGTTTGACGTGGCGGAGGAACGCGTGACCCAGGCCCACGTTCTTGTGCGCGCCTTCGATCAAGCCCGGCACGTCGCACACGGTCAGCCGGCGGTAATCGGGGTAGTCCACGATGCCGATTTGCGGGTGCAGCGTGGTGAAAGGATAGGAAGCGATCTTGGGCCGGGCGCGCGAGATGGCGTTGAGCAAGGTGGACTTGCCGGCGTTGGGATAGCCGACCAGGCCGATCTCGGCGATCAGTCGAAGTTCGAGCAAAAAGTGGCCTTGCTCGCCCGGTTCGCCGGGCTGCGCGAAACGGGGCGTTTGGCGGCGGGAAGTCGCAAAATTTCGATTGCCCAGCCCGCCGCGCCCGCCCTGGCAAAGGATGAACTGCTGGCCGTTTGCGGTAAGGTCGGCGACCAGCTCGCCATGCTTCGTCCCTCCGCTTCCAAGCGTCTCGTCATCGCGCTCAGCCGACACATCGATTTCCACTGCCCGTTCGCGACCGGAACGGCGGATGATCGGTCGCTCGGCGCCGCTCAGCGGCAAGACCCTTGATTCGCCGGCTGCTTCGGTTTGGCGAGGGATCAGTTCGGGCTTTGGAGCGAGCGCATCGCTTTTCCACACCAGCGTGCCGCAGGGGACCTTGACGATCAGGTCCTTGCCCCCGTGGCCGTCCATGCCCTTGCCCATGCCCGCCTCGCCGTCGGGCGCGATCAGCTTCGACTGGTAAAACTGGGCGAGCAGATTATTCAAATCGTGGTCGGCCTGCAGAATCACGTCCCCGCCACGGCCGCCGTTGCCGCCGCTGGGTCCGCCTTTGGTAATGGAGGCCTCGCGATGAAACGCGACGCAGCCCTTGCCGCCGTGCCCGGCGCGGGCGAAGACTTTAATTTCATCGATGAACATTATGGCAATGATTTTAACAGACCGGAACCGAAGCGCAGGAAAATCTTTCCGGTGCCTGCGGTTCTGATCCGGCAATACTCTCCTCCGACGAGAGCGCCGGTGAGGCCCGGCCAAACAAAAAAGGCGAGGTCCGCGACCTCGCCGTGAATCATCATCCGCGCTACGGTCAGTTGTTGGCGGTCTTGTTGGCGGCCGGCACGATGTTCACGCGCCGGCTGTTCTTGTCGAAGGCCACTTTGCCATCCACCAGGGCGAACAAAGTCCAGTCGCGGCCGGTGCCCACGTTGCTGCCCGCGAAGAATTTGGTCCCGCGTTGGCGGACAATGATGCTGCCCGCGGTGACCAATTCACCGCCGAAACATTTCACGCCCAACCGTTTGCTGACGCTGTCCCGCCCGTTGCGGACGCTGCCTTGTCCTTTTTTATGTGCCATACTCTATGCCTTGATCTCCGCGATTTTGACCCGGGTCAGTTCCTGCCGGTGTCCTACGGTGCGATGGTAGCCTTTCCGGCGCTTCATCTTGAAGGCGACCTTCTTCTCGCCCCGGAAGTGCTCGACAACGTCGGCCACGATCGAGGCTTTTGCCACCGTGGGCGCACCCACCGAGATTTTGCCTTCGTTCGCGACGAGCAACACCCGATCAAAAACGAACGGCTTGCCGGCTGCGGCTTCCAAACGCTCGATTTCCAGCGTGTCGCCCGGCGCGACCCGGTACTGTTTCCCGCCGGTTTCAATGACAGCATACATAAATTCTTATCGAAGGGACGGCGATGGCACCAAAAACCTAAAGGGCTGTCAACCATTCATTTTGAGTCTTGCAGTTGTCATTGTAGCGGTCGAAAGGTGCGGAGCCAATTCCATGCCACCCACCGCTCGCAGAGGCAGCCGGGCGAGAGACGCCCAAATGAGCCAGCAACATTTTTCTCCCATTAAGCGAACATTTTTCCTTAATTCCGGATCCGCGTTGCTCAGAGCAAAAAATGAAAAAAGTGTTACGTTCACTCAAATCTTTGGCTTGCCCATGCCATGAAGGCCGGGTCCCCTGACCCGGCGCAGGGTTACGATCGCTCAAGCCTTTGGCTTTTCCATTCAGCCGTTCAGAGCCCCCCCGCATCCAAAGCGCGCGACCGAAATCGAGGTCGAGCCGCGCCAGTTTTGATCCAACGGCTTGAGCCGCGGGCCGCTGCCTCGGCGGAGCGGCCGGCTGAGGCCAAGCCGGCCCAAGCGCCCGACTTCTCTCGGCGGGCAAGCCGGGCAGGGTGCGGTTTCCTCACGCGATCCGGGAACGCCGCCTTCAGGCGGCAGCGTCCGCAGACAGCCCAGACCGGGCGCAGTCTCCACACCGTGCCGATACGCGGCCCAACCGCTGCTCGGTTCGATGTGGCAGTAGTGGCTAAAGTGGCTGAAGGTGGCGGCGTGGACGCTTGCCTTCCTGCTCAGCGCCGCGGGAAATTTTATAACTCCCTCTCGCTCAACGACCCTCCGGACATAGACCTTCCGAACATAAACCGCAATCTTGAATCCGCAATGGAAGTCCCTCGCCAGCAGGACCTTGCAACTAAAATCTCACCGTGAGAAGTTGCATAACTCTCTCTGGCTCAACGCCCCGGTTGGGCCAGTCACCGCAAAACGTCCCGTAAGTACACCGGAAATTAGCCTATGTTCTGACTGCGTCGCGGCTTCTGCATGGCCCATTTCTTGACGTTTCACGAGGGTACACATTATAGTTGTCGCGGATGAGCGTGACTGAACTGATCGAGCAATTCAAGGCACTGTCCGCCAGGGAGCGGGAAGCGTTTGCGCGCCTCTTTCGCGAATTGGAGTCGCCAACCGTCCCGGTGGCTGGCAATGGTAGCGGCGCGTCCGCGTCCGGGTTTGGCAACTGGCCCGATTTTGGCGCGCGGCTCAAGCGCATTTACGGGAACAAGGTGGTGGCCGACAGCGAAGCCGTGATTTCTTACGCGCGCGGCGACTGGTGATGGACGCCTATTGCTGCTAGACCTCGCCGTGGCGCTGAGTTTGGGTGTGAAAACGTTTGTGACGTTTGACGAACGGCAGCGCGCAGTGGCGAAATTGGCGGGGCTGACGGTGAAGCCGTGAAACAAGGGAACTGCGGCGACTGCGGCAAGATTCATTGAACCGCTAATTACCGCTAATCTGCGGCCTCCCGCCCCCAGGAACTGCGGCGACTGCGGCCATTAGCGGAGATTAGCGAAGATTAGCGGTTAACCACCTAACGCCTCCGGCCAACAAACCTGCTTCGTTCTTCCTTCTTCCCTCTACCTTTCCCCAATCCGCCCCCCGGAGCAGCGGCGACTGCGGCAAGATTCATTGAACCGCTAATTACCGCTAATCTGCGGCCTCCCGCCCCCCCGGAACTGCGGCCACAGCGGCTCCCGCGGCGACTGCCGCCTGAAGGCGGCGAGCCAGGAACACCGCCTCCAGGCGGCAGATGAATCGCACAACCCCGCCAACCTCCTCACCCCCCGCGGAACCGTGTCGGCTGCGGCTTCTCCATTGGTGATTTTGCCTTTTCGCCGAACCACGACCCCTGGCTGCTGGTGCTGAAATCGAATGCCGCCGGCACACATGGAGAATGTTCATCGCGTCCGTCCGCGGCTACGCCGCAAGCTGAGCTCGGGAGATGGCGCTACTGGAGGCTCGAAAAAAGGCCTGACATGGAGCGCCGGCATTGATAACCATACGGCCTAAAATGGCTTCCAAACCGAAGTACATCGATCTTTATGCCGGCTGCGGCGGCTTGTCCTGGGGACTGATGCGCTCTGGATGGCGAGGGCTCTTCGCCGTTGAGAAGGACGCCTTTGCGTTTTCCACGCTTCAGCTCAACCTGATCGAAAGGAAAAAACATTTTCGGTGGCCGGCGTGGTTTCCCGTCTGCGCCCATGACATTGATGAGGCTCTTGCAAACTACAAACCGGAGCTCAGAAAACTGGCTTCAAAAGTCGACTTGATAGTAGGCGGACCGCCCTGCCAGGGATTTTCTGTGAACGGCAAGCGTGTCGAAAAGGATAAGCGCAACAAGCTCGTTGACTCGTACGTCTCGTTCGTTGAGCTCGTCAAGCCCAAGCTACTTTTTTTTGAAAATGTCAGGGGATTTGCGATGGGGTTTGCAAAAAATGGATCAAGGGCTGTTTACTCGGATCAAGTTACGCGCCGGCTCAAGAAACTTGGGTACGACGTGCACGCCGAAATAGTGAACTTCGCGGATTACGGAATACCACAAAGACGCTGGCGATTTATTCTTGTTGGCAGCTTGGGCGGCGAAGCAGAGGACTTTTTCGAAAACTTGACAGACAAGAAAGGCTCGTTCTTGGGGCAGAAGCATCTGCGGTCGAAGCGCACCGTTTCGCAGGCGATTTCTGATTTGGAGCGGAAACACGGCGAAACAGATTGTCCGGATTCCAAAAACTATCGGTCTGGCCTCTACGCTCGCGCAAAAAACGAATACCAGAGAATGATGCGGAGAAACTCTGTTAACTGGGTTCCCGACAGCCACCGGTTTGCCAAGCACCGTCCGGACATCGTCGAGCGCTTCGAGCAAATCCTGAAACGCGCTCCCCGCAACAAGCAACTTGCAGGCGCCTTGCGTTCGGAGTACGATCTGAAAAAGCGCTCCATCACGCCCCTAGACGACAATTCCGTTTGTCCAACGATCACCAGCCTGCCAGACGACTACATACACTACGCCGAGCCTCGGGTTTTAACAGTTCGCGAATGCGCTCGCATCCAATCCTTCCCGGATGAATTTGAATTCCGGGGGAAATACACTTCTGGCGGAGACCTGCGTGCGAAGGAAGTGCCCCGCTACACGCAGATAGGCAACGCGATTCCCCCGCTGTTTGCGGAACTGGCCGGGCTCGCCCTCAGGGAGATTCTTTGAGGTGGCTAAGCCGAAGGACAAATTCCGGGTCAGTTCCGCTCTCAAGACAATCATCGGGCGCGAGCTGGTTACCGATGATTTGGTTGCCGTCTTCGAGTTGGTAAAAAACGCCTTTGACGCGCACTCGAGGAATGTAGAAATCCGTTTCGAGGGACTGCGCAGCGACTTGCCCAAGCTCATCATCAAGGACGACGGCAAGGGCATGACGGAAGAGGACATTGACGGCAAATGGCTCTTCGTCGCCTATTCGGCAAAAACGGAAGGCACGGAGGACGACCCTGAAGGCAAACCGAAAGACTACCGCGACAAGATAACCAGCGACCGGACATTCGCGGGCGCGAAAGGAATCGGGCGGTTCTCATGCGACCGCCTCGGCCGCTACCTCAATCTTTATACGCGGGCGAAATCCTCAGGACCCTACGAACACCTCAAGATTGACTGGCAGGATTTTGAAGAAGACAGCAGCAAGGAATTCGTGGACGTGGCTGTGGAGCGAGCAAGCCCAGCGACCATCCCGTACGAACTCGACAGCGGAACCATCCTTGAAATATCGGGCCTTGGAGAAAAATGGGACCGCGACAGGCTAAAGAAACTCCGCGACTCCCTGCGTAAGCTGATAAACCCGAATCAGGAGAACGACGCACGGCGATTCGCGGTTGATCTCGTCGTACCTGAAGAACTCGATGGGGACAAGGCGGAGTCTGAGAGGCGTGACCGCGTAAACGGGCGGATCAAAAACTTCCTGTTTGAGGAACTCGGGCTTAAAACTACAGAAATTCACTGTGAGGTGGACGAAAAAGGAGAAAAACTCACGACAACTCTCACGGATCGAGCAACACGTGTCTACAAACTTGTGGAACGCAGCCCGTACGACCACCTGCGTAACGTCCGCATCCATTTATTCGCGCTGAACCGCTCCGCCAAGCTGCACTTTCACAGAGTTATGGGCGTCCATAACGTGGAATATGGCTCAGTATTTCTCTACAAGAACGGCTTTCGCGTACACCCAATAGGCAATCCCGGCGATGACCGCCTGGAAATTGACCGGCGTAAGCAGCAGGGAACGCGTCGTTTTCTCGGCACCCGTGACCTCTCCGGTCGCATCGAAATCACCGGAGATACAAAGACTTTCAAGGAAGCCTCGAGCCGTGAAGGTCTTCTCGAATCGCCAGAATGGCACGAACTCATGAGGTTTTTCTATGACTTCGCGCTGAAACGGCTCGAAAAGTACGCAGTCGAGGTCATCAAGTGGGGCAATCCGCCCGTAGGTTCGGACGAGGAGATCCAACCACAAGACGTGAAGGCTCAAATGCTCGACGTTATCACCAAGTTGACCGGATCCGAGGACGTACTCGACGTTGAGTACGATCCGCTCCTGTTCGACATCCTTGCCGAACGTCAATCCCCGAGCATCACGACAGCCCTAGCAAATTTCAAGCGGATCTCCGAGCAATCTGGTAACGAGAAACTGCGGCGCGAAGTCGCCCGCACCGAGCGCCGTATTAAACAACTAGCAGAAGCCAAGGAGGAGGCCGAAACGGAAGCCCGTACCGAGCGCCGCGCACGATCACTAACTGAAAAGCAACTCAGCGTTGAGCGGCAGAAAAACGTCTTCCTCCTTGCCACCGCTGCGGACCCCAACCAACAGCGGCTAAACTTGCAGCACTGGATCGGCATCGCCGGACCGGAGATGCGCGGGAGGATCAGCGCAATGATCCATGAGATTAAGAAGGGGGTCTTGGACAAGCAAAAGTTGCTCGAAGGCCTTAGCAAGTTGCAGATGTGGATTGATCAGGTGGTAAGCGTCAGCCGTGTGGCGACAAGGGCCGACTTTAGTCTTGAGTATCCTTCTCGGCGGATGGATCTGGCTCGATTTATATTCGAATACTTGAGCAGCGATATTGTGCCGAAATCGCAAGGGTTGAAATTTGAGATCTCGAACGAGGCGGGGCCGTTCGAGGTGATGATGCGCCCGATCGAAATCACAATCCTGTTCGACAACCTCATATCCAACGCGATCAAGGCGCATGCACGGCAGATGCACTTCGCCATCCAAAGGAGCGGTAAGAAGCTCACTGTGTTGTCAGCCAATGACGGCGAAGCGGTGTCAAAGGGGATAATCGACTCTATGTTCGAACTTGGAATCAGTGGACGTGGTGGTTCCGGCATTGGACTTTACACCTGTCGCGAGATTGTTACCGGAATGGGCGGCAAAATTGAGTTCAAGGGCAACGATCCGAAGCTCGGGGGCGCTGCGTTTGAGATCACTTTTTTCGCATGATCCGCATCCTTGTTATCGACGACATCGAACAGCCCGAGTTCATAAACGACATGGCGCGGGAGGTTAGTGATGGATTCGGCGAAGAGGTGGACATTGTGCACATGAATCCGGTTGCAACTTTCAAAGGCGGGGATCATCAAAACGAGATCAGCCTCTTTCTGGAGCATTTGCGCGATCGGGCTTCTGAGTTTTGGGACGCTGCGATCATCGACATCCATCTCCACGAGGTGAACCTTCCCAAAGAGGAACGGCTGCATTTGTCGCTGCGGATTGCAGAGGTTTTCCGCGAGGTAAACCACGCTGCAATTGCCATACTGTACTCGGGCACCCTCGAGGAGCATGTTAAAAAGCTATTGGGCGGCGACACGCCTGCGGAACCCGCGCTGAAGAAGATATTCCGCGCAGAAATCGCCGCTTTCGTGCCTCGCCGCACCATCGGGCTGGAGGTTCTTTCCGCGCTTGACAGGCCTCCCTCCCTGCTCCGAGTCGATCGCCTGCTGACGAAGAATGCATCCTGTTTGGTTGGAGTCGAGGAGTCCGAATTCAAAGGTAAAAGCTTTGCAGAACTAGCGACCGCTGTGCGTCGACAGAACGGGCTCGGCAGGCGCGTTTCTGATTTAGTCACCGAGTTCGGCGTGGCAAGCTTGCTGGATTTGAACAAGTGAGCACGACAGTGAGCAAAGCCATCTGCTTGCACGCACAGGCCGATGATCTGCAATTCCTGAATCCGGTCCGAAAGAGGATGGGGAAGCTGCTTGTCGGAAGCTTTCAAGGGTTTTCTTTCGGCGACCAGAAGTCTCAGGCTGAAGCGCGCCTTGCCTTAGAAAAGGCCGAAGGGTCCTTCGTTGTCGTCCTGGGGCACGGCGGCAGTGAATACGTGCGGGGCGGTGAGTACGTTCACCGAGTAACGCGGGAAATCATAGAAGCTAAAAAGTTCCTCACAGTGCAGGACGCCCAAGTTTTCCGTGGTAAGGTCGTCTTCTGCCTGAGTTGCGATTCCAACGGACTCGCGCGTGCATGCTTGGCAGCCGGAGCCCAAACCTTTGTCGGCTTCGGCGCAGTTCCGTTTAACCGTTACGACCCAAGCGGCAATCGAATCAGCGATGATGAATTTGAACACCACGCCCAACAGCTAATTGCGAATGCCATCAAAGCAACGATCGAGCGTTTCGTGACGGGGAGAGCGACGCTTGATGAAGCCGTGGCGTTTCTGCGACTGTGGATCTGCCAGACCACGGTACGCTTCGTGCGAAAGTTCCAATCGCTCAAACAGCGGCACGAGATCGCCGCATTGCTTCTGAGGGTAAAGGACGGCGTTCGGTATCACGGGGAGCCTGATGTACGCTTTCTGAAGTAGGGAATCCCGCTTGTGGCAGATTTTTTGACCAGGGCTAAACGTTCGGCATTGATGTCCACGATACGCAGCCGCGGAAACAAGGACACGGAACTGGCATTGGTCCAAGTACTCCGCCGACATCGCATCGCTGGCTGGCGACGGCATCAGCAAATGCCAGGCAAGCCGGATTTCATTTTCCGGAAGTTACGGCTAGCAATCTTTGTGGACGGCTGTTTCTGGCACGGCTGTCCGAAACATTCCGGCCACGTCGCAAAGAGCGGCGCGTACTGGCGAAAGAAGCTCACGGTGAATCAGCTCCGAGATCGGATGGTGACGCGCACTTTGCGCCGCACAGGTTGGAGGGTGCTCCGGATCTGGGAGCACGACCTTGCCGCCAAACGCAACCCAAGGCTGCTGCAACGCATAGTGCGGGCGCTGGGGCAATAACGATGCCCCTCGAGTTCCCGCGCTTGTGCGGTACGGGCGGTTGACTCCGCTGGTTTCCCTGCGCCAGCCCTACGCACTCCGCTCGAGGGGTCGGTATTAGTGGAAGTCCGTGCAGCCTTCCGTCCCCCGCCGCTGGCGCAATCCATTCAAATCCCATCGTCATCCGTGGTCAGCTTGCGCCACCGCCGACATTCTTGATTTGTTTGCTGGCGGCTCAACTGGCCTTTGGTTTATGGTTTGGGGCCGAAGCCGCTGAGATAATATCGCTGCCATCCGGCCTGCAGAAACGCGCTTGCGGGAGTGGCTCTGGTGGCCATCGGAAAGAGTAACGGCGCACAATGAGTAGAAACGGTCAGAGGAGAAAAATCCGAGGCGTCTTGCCCTTCGGCACCGCGCTGATCGGGTGCCTGCTTTGGCCGGGCGATGCTGGCGTCCCGGCCGAACCGGCCCCGCTCGCGAGCCAGCGGCCCGCGGGCGATCGCCCGGGTTTTCACCCCATCGATCTCTCGCGGGGCCACGCAAATAGTGTTTCCAATTACCTCGTTTCACCGTCCGCAAACTCCTGGCCGCGCGGCTCGCGAAACCTGGAGGGCGTCCCTTTTCAAATGAACGGCCAACTCGAGGTGAGCGGTTTGGAGGCGGCCCGGCGTGGAGAGTTCTTTCCCAGCCGCATTACGGACAATCCCGTGGGCCGCAAGGCGCGGCGGCTGATTCTTCTGCACGGCGCTCGCTACTCGGAGAGGGATGGCGTCCCGATTGCCAAATTGGTGCTGCATTATGCCAGCGGCGAAAGTCGTTCGCTGCGGATCATCTATGGCGTGCACGCGCGCAGCTCGGTCAAGGAGCGCGAAGGCGCTGGCCGAAAACCGGGTCAAACCAGAGCCTGGACGCGTTAGAGCCTGTTTGGAAACCACGAGGTGCGCTGTTTTCGGGCAAAAGTCCGGACGGCGACTGCTTCCGATCCTGTGAGCATTTTGCGATGGAAATTTGATCTACTGCCAGCCGGCAACATGCGCGAACGGGGCCAGCGCGGCTGGATTGAAAGCTTGCATCGGTCCGGTATGCCTGTCATGGTTGCCCGGTAGTATCAGGATTAGCAAAGGCGATTGGCATGCTGAACGTAACTGGAACGGGTTCGATCACCACCTGCGACGGCATAACGCGTCGCGATTTTCTGCAAGTCGGCGCTCTCGGCGCCCTCGGGCTCTCGTTGTCCAAATTCGCCGCCCTGCAGGCGATGGGCGCGGTGGCCAAAGGCAATGACGACAAGGCCGCCATCATGATCTTCAACCTCGGCGCCCCCAGCCAACTGGACACTTGGGACATGAAGCCCAACGCGCCGTCGGAGATCCGCGGTCCGTTCAAGCCAATCAAGACCAACAACCCCGACATCCAAATCTCGGAAATCTTCCCGCTGCACGCCAAGATCGCGGACAAATTCTCGCTTGTCCGCGCCTGCTATCACACGGCCGCCGCGGTCCACGACACCGGCCACCAAATGATGCAAACCGGACGGCTCTTCACCGGCGGCATCAACACGCCGCACGCCGGCTGCGCGTTGGAATTTTTGAGCGGCCGCAAGAGCGAATTGCCCGCGCACATCATCCTGCCGGAGCCAATGGGTCCCACCGGGGGCAATCTTCCGCATGGCCAGGACGCCGGCTTTCTCGGCAAGGCTTACGATCCGTTCGTGCTGAACGCGGACCCCTCCAAGAAGGATTTCAAAGTGCCCGACCTCTTGCCGCCCGTGGAAATCGGGGAGGCGCGGCTCCAACGCCGGCGCGAGCTGCGTCAGATCGTGGACGACACGGTGAGAGACTTCGAGGCCAGCCAGAGCGCGCAACTCATGGACACCAATTTCGCCTCAGCCTATCGGCTCATGACCAGCACCCGGGCGCGTGAAGCGTTCGACCTCAGCCGGGAACCGGAAAAAGTCCGCGAACGCTACGGGCTGACGCGCTTTGGCCAATGCTGCCTGCTCGCCCGCCGGCTGGTTGAAGCCGGTGTGCGCTTCGTTACCATCAACACGTTCATCACCGTCTTCGATGAAATCACCTGGGACATTCACGGATCGAAGCCGTTCACGTCCATCGCCGGCATGAAAGAGATCGTCGCGCCGATGTACGATCAGGGTTACAGCGCGCTGATTGAAGACCTCGCCCAGCGCGGCCTGTTGGCGACCACGCTGGTGGCCAATCTCGCCGAGTTTGGCCGGACCCCCAAGATCAACCCCGCCGGCGGACGCGATCATTGGCCGCATTGCTGGACGGTCTATTTCGCCGGCGGCGGCGTCAAAGGCGGGCGGGTCGTGGGCAAAAGCGATGATATCGGCGCTTACCCGGCGGAGCGTCCCGTCAAGCCGTCGGAGATCGTGGCCACGATTTACCACAGCCTGGGTCTGAATCTGGAAACTCATCTGCCCGGCCCGCAATCGCGGCCCTTCCCGCTGGTGGATTATGGCACCCAGCCGATCATGGAATTGTTCTAGCGAGACCTGAAGTTGGGCACGGCTTTCATGATTATCGCCCGCGGCCTCTTCCCCGTTGCGCACGCTGGCCGGATTTGCGGCAGGAGCGGTTTCAGATCGATGACTTCATTTGGCGAAGCGCGCAAGCTCGTCGGTATCTGGCCGGTGGCCCTGCTGCTGGCTTCGGTCGCCACGAGCTTCTCCGCGGAGGACGCCCTGGTCGTGCTGCCGGCGCAATTCAGTCTCAGCGGCCCGCAATCGCGCCAGGAACTCCTGGTCGAGCAAATCCGCGGCAAATCATTCACCGGGCAACCCACCAACGACCTTACCTTTGCCTCCAGTGACACGAACATCGTCCGCATCGAAGGCGGCGTGGCTCTACCGGTGACTAATGGCACGGCCACCATTTCGGCCCGGCGCGGCCACCGCTCGGCCACCGCGCAAGTGAAGGTCAGCGGCATGGAGCGGCCGTTCGAATGGAGCTTTCGCAACCACGTCCAGCCGGTGCTGGCGAAGATGGGCTGCAGTTCGGGCGCCTGCCATGGGGCCGCGGCCGGGCAGAATGGATTCAAACTTTCCCTTCGCGGCTATGACAATGAAGGCGATTTCCTGGCGCTTACCCGGCACGCGCTCGGACGGCGCATTGTCCCCAGCGACCCGGCGCGCAGCTTGATGCTGCTCAAACCAACGGGCGCGGTGCCGCACAAAGGCGGGAAAAAATTCGACACGGACTCGCTCGAGTATCGCATCCTCTCCGAATGGATCGCCGCCGGCACTCCCGGCCCGAAAAAGGACGACCCGCGCATCGAGCGCATCGAAATCCTTCCCGAACAGGTCATCCTCGCGCCCGGCGCGAGCCAGCAATTGAACGTGCGCGCCTATTTCGACGATGGCCGCGCGGAGGACGTCACCCGCTGGGTCAAATATGGCGCTGCCGACGCTGCCGTGACCATCGTGGACGACGCGGGCAAGGTGCAGGTCGTGGGCAACGGCGCCGGCGCGATCACCGCCTGGTACCTGAGCCGCATCGCCATCGCCACTGTCACCGTGCCTTACACCAACCCGGTACCGCCGCGAATTTTCGCTCAAGCCAAGCGCCGCAATTTCATCGACGACCTGGTCCTGGAAAAACTCCAGGCCCTCAACCTGGCGCCTTCACCCCGCGCCGCGGACGCGGAATTTCTGCGCCGGGCCTTTCTCGACAGCATCGGCGTGCTGCCGACCCCGCAGGAAACGCGCGAGTTCCTCGCCGGCAGATCGGCCACGAAGCGGGACGAGCTCATCGAATCGTTGCTGAAGCGCGCCGAGTTCGTGGACTATTGGACGTATAAATGGTCCGATCTGCTGTTGGTCCAGACCCGGAAACTGAACGCGCCGGCCATGTGGTCGTATTACAACTGGATTCGCAACCAGGTCGCGGCCAACACGCCGTGGGACCTGATGGTGCGCCACCTCCTCACCGCCCAGGGCAGCACGCTCGAAAACGGCGCGGGCAATTTTTATCTGCTCCACGACGATCCGCGCCTCATGGCGGAGACGACTTCGCAGGCCTTTCTCGGCATGTCGGTCGGCTGCGCCAAATGCCACAATCATCCGATGGAAAAGTGGACCAACGACGAATATTACCAGTTCGCCAACCTCTTCGCCCGGGTCCGCGCCAAAACCGGTTCCACCGAGGGTGATAACGTGATCTTTGTTTCCACCAGCGGCGACCTCGTGCAGCCGCTGCGCGGCAAGCCCCAGCCGCCGCGCCCGCTGGAGGGCAGGATGCTCGCGATGGATTCCCCGGAAGACCGCCGCATCGCGCTGGCCGATTGGCTTGTGTCGCGGGACAATCCCTACTTCAGCCGCGCCATCGTCAATCGGGTCTGGGCCAATTTCTTCGGCGTAGGTTTGGTCGAAAACGTCGATGACCTGCGCATGACCAACCCGGCCAGCAATGAGAAGCTCCTGTCGGCCGTCGCGAACCATCTCGCCGACCAAAAGTTCGATCTCAAGGCGCTGATGCGGACCATCCTGCAGTCCGAGACCTACCAACGATCGAGCAAATCGCTCCCGGAAAACGCCGCGGACACCCGCTTTTATTCCCGCTACTACCCGCGCCGGCTGATGGCCGAAGTGCTGCTGGACGTGATTTCCGAGGCCACGGGCGCGCCGACCAAGTTTAAAAACTATCCCGAGGGCTGGCGCGCGCTGCAGTTGCCCGATTCGAATGTCGATTCTTATTTCCTGAAAGCGTTCGGCCGGCCGGAACGCGAGAAGACCTGCGAGTGCGAGCGGACCGCCGAGCCGAGCGTGACCCAGGTATTGCACCTCTCCAATGGCGACACCATCAACCAGAAGCTCACCGCCAAAGGCAACCGGATCGAGAAACTCCTGGCCGACAAAACCCCGCCGGAAGGAATCATCGAGGAGGCCTACCTTGGCAGTCTGTCACGCTATCCTACCGATCCGGAGAAGGAGCGACTGCTGAAAGTTTTGAACGAGAAGAAGGAAACGGAATTACGGCCGCTGGTCGAAGACCTTTTCTGGGCCATCCTCAGCAGCAAAGAATTTTTGTTCAATCACTGACCCGGAATGCCCAAAGCGTGTTCCAGATTCCCGCGCGCGGAGAGGCCGAAACCAGAGGCCGACCGATGAACCAGCAGGACCGGTTCAGACAGAACATGGACCACCCGCTGAACTTGCTGGTATCTCGTTCTCCTGCCGGGAATGAATCGGCGACTTGGTCAACGCGAGCGCTTCTCTTCGCCATCACGGTCGTGTTCGCGCTCGCAGCACACGCGGCGGAGCCGGCCATGACCAATGACTACAACGCCGTCGATGCCATTCTCGCCCGGCATTGCCTTGATTGCCACGCGGCGCAGGACCCGGAAGCGAAGCTCGTGATGGAAAGTTTCGACGACCTGATGAAAGGCGGCGAGAGCGGCGCGGTGATCGTCCCCGGCAAAAGCGCGGAAAGCCTGCTGGTCAAAATGATCGAAGGCAAGATCGAGCGGGAGGGCAAAAAGAAAATCATGCCGCCGGGCAAACGCAAAAAACTGGAACCGGCCGAGATCGCCCTGATCAAAAGCTGGATTGATGCCGGCGCGCGGGCTCCGCTGGCAAGCAAGCCCAGGGAACTGGTGGTCCCGAAAATTGCCCCGCGTGGGCCGCCGCGCAAGGTCATCAACGCGCTGGCCTACGCGCCCGGCTCGAAGCTCATCGCGGTCGCGCGGTACGGCGAAGTCGAGTTGCGCTCGGCGGAAACCCGCGCGACGGTCCGCACCTTGAGCGGGCATCGCGGCAACGTGAATGCGCTCGCCTTTTCCCCGGACGGCACGCAGCTCTTTGCCGCCGGCGGCGAGTCGGGCGTGCTCGGCGAAACTCGCCAATGGAGCGTCGCCGACGGCAATCTGGCGCGCACCTTTGGCGGGCATCGTGACGCCGTCTATGCCGTGGCGGATTCCCCGGATGGAACGACGCTGGCGACGGGCAGCTACGACCAAAAGATCAGACTCTGGAAAACGGCCAGTGGCGAAGAAATCAAAACTCTTTCCGGGCACAACGGCTGTGTTTTCGGCCTGGCCTTCCGGCCCGACGGAAAAATTCTGGCCAGCGCCAGCGCGGACCGCACGGTGAAGTTGTGGGACGTGGCCAGCGGCGAGAGGCGCGACACGCTTTCGCAATCGCTCAAGGAGCTTTACGCCGTGGCGTTCAGTCCTGACGGCAAGCGGCTGGTGGCGGGCGGCGTGGATAATCGCATCCGCGTCTGGCAAATCAGCGACACTGCGGCGGAAACGACCAATCCGCTGCTCGAATCGCGCTTCGCTCACGAAGGGGCGATCCTGCGAATCATTTATTCGGCCGACGGCCAATCGCTGCTCTCCTCCGCGGATGATCGCAGCGTCAAAGTCTGGGACGCAGCCGAAGTCAAAGAGCGAGTATCACTGGAGCAACAACCGGACTGGCCGGCCGGGCTGGCGCTCGCCTTGGACAACAAGGTCGCGGTGGTGGGCCGCCTGGACGGCACGCTGGAGTTTTATGACACGGCCTCGGGCAAGGTCGTGCCTCCTCCGAAACCGGAACTGGTCCGCGCCGCGCCGCGTGGTCTCCAACGCGGCGTGGAAACCCGGATCAAGCTCGTCGGGTCCAATCTGGTGGCTTTGACCCGGCTAAAACTCCACAACGCGAAGTTGACGGGGGAGCTGTTGCGAGATCCGGAGCCGAAGGCGTCGGAGGTCTGGATCAAAGTCACGGCGGCAGCGGATTTGCCTCGGGGCCCGTATGAAGTCTCCGTGGAAGCTCCCGGCGGCGAAAGCGGGAGGCTCAAGCTGCACGTCGATGATTTGCCGCAAGTCGTCGGAACCACGCCGAAAACGAACCTGTTCGTGACGCCGCCGGTGAATGTCTGGGGCACGTTCGATCCGCCGGGGGAGACCGATGCCATCGAGTTCGAAGCGAAAGCCGGACAAACACTCGTGTTCGACCTGGCCGGAAAGGCGCTTGGATCCAAAGCCAACGCGGTGCTCACCCTCGCGGACGCGAATGGAAGAGTGCTCGCCAGTAACAACGATTTCGACGGCAACGATCCGCTCGTGGCCTACGCGTTCCGCGCCGATGGGCGCTACACGATTCGGGTGGGCGAACTAACCCTCGGCGGGTCGGCCGATCATTTTTACCGGCTGTCGCTCGGCGCTTTCCCGTATGTCACCGGCTATTATCCGTTGAGTGTTTCGGCCAACACCGAATCCGAGGTTGAGCTGGCCGGCTACAATCTTCCGTCGGAACACCAAGTGAAAATCAAGACCGGAAAGCCCGGTGAGCTGGACCTGCCCGTGGACACAGAAAAATATCGCAGCCGCCGAACCTTCAAGGTGATCGTGGGCGAGGGCGCCGAATTGGTCGAAGTCGAGCCAAACGACCAGCCGGGTGAAGCCACAAAAATCAGCCCGCCGTGCGCGGTCTGTGGCCGCCTCTGGGCCGAGGCAGGCCGGCGCGAGCGGACCGCGGCTAGACCAGCCAAGACAGTGGCCGCCGATCCGGCCCCGCAACTATTCGAGGCCGGAGAGACGCCGGCCGCGCTGGCCGACGTCGATCTGTTCCGGTTCGATGCCAAGGCCGGTCAGACGTGGGTGATTGAAACCGTCGCGGCTCGGCGCGGTTCGCCGGTGGACACTAAAATCGAGGTATTACACGCAGACGGCAAACCGGTCGAGCGGTTGCTCCTGCAGGCGGTACGCAATTCGGCCCTGACGTTTCGCGGCATTGGTTCCGATGGCAATGACTGCCGCGTGGAGAACTGGGAGGAGATGGAGCTCAATCAATGGCTCTATCTGCAGGGCGAGGTCGTCAAACTCTTCCGTGCGCCGCAAGGGCCGGATTCCGGATTCTTGTTTTACAGTGGCGCCGGCGGCAAACGCCGCTGCTACTTCGACACTAGTCCCATGGCGCACGCGGTCGATGAACCGTGCTATATCGTGGAGGCACATCCGCCGGGCACGAAGCTCGTCCCCAACGGCCTGCCCGTCTTCACACTGTATTACGCGAACGACGACGACGGCGAGCGCAAGCTCGGCGCGGATTCCAAAGTCACGTTCACCGCGCCGGCCGATGGTTCCTATCTCATCCGTGTGACGGACACGCGCGGTTTCAGCGGCGATCGGTTCGCCTACCGCCTGGTCGTGCGCGAACCGAAGCCGGACTTCACGGTGGCGCTCAACGGGGCCAACCCCACGGTGCCGGCCGGCAGCGGCCAAAGTTTCTCGGTCAACGCCGAGCGCATCGACGGCTTCGACGGCGACATCCGAGTGGACATCGCCGGCCTGCCGCCGGGGTTCACGGTTTCCACTCCGCTGGTGATTGAAGCCGGACATACCTCGGCCAACGGCACGATCAACGCCGCGCTCGAAGCGCCCACGCCGAACGAGACCAACGCGACCATGACCAAGGTGACCGCGACCGCGAGCGTGAGCGGGAAATCCGAGACGAAGGAGGTGAACAGCCTGGGCGCGATCAAGCTCGGCGCCAAACCCAAGCTCTTCGTGGCGCTGGAACCGTACGACGAGAGCGCGACCAACGGTTACGACCCAGCCCAGGTGGCCGCCCGACCGCTGGAGTTGACCATCGCTCCGGGCCAGACAATTCCGGCATGGCTAAAAGTCCATCGCAACGGGCACGACGACCTCATCAATTTCAAAGTCGAAAACCTTCCCCACGGCGTCATTGTTGATAACATTGGCCTCAACGGGGTGTTGATTCCAAAAGGACAAAACGAGCGCCAGATCTTCATCAACGCGGCGAAATGGGTGCCGGAGACTGACCGCCCCTGCTACGCCATTACCGACCAGGTGGACCGCCAGACGTCGCTCCCGGTAATGCTGCACGTCCGCAAACCCGGTTCGAAACTCGCCGCGCACGCAAAGTGAAACGCACTAAACATTCGATAACCGATCCCCGCGGGTTACTGCCACCATCGTCTTGCTTGATTTCCGCTGGCCAAGGCGGTTCGCGGCTCGTGCCCACGACCTTGTGACTATCCTCGGAGCGGTTGCGAATGGGTACCGGAATTGGCGTTTCGCGGCGTTCTCGTTCGTTGACGTGTGAGTCGCCTCTTCCTAATGTCCCCGACGATGTGCTCCTCCGCCTTGAACCGCCTTTTCAGGGGTTTGCTGGCTGTGGTGTTATTGGGCGGGAACGCCGGCGCGGTCGAACGACCCGCGTTGAAGACCCTGTTCATCACCGGCGGCGGCTATCACGATTATGAGAGGCTCGTGCCGCACTTGACCACGAACCTCAGCGCGCTGGTCCACGTCACGTTTGCGGTGAAGTTCGACCTCGACGCGCTGAAGTCTCCGCACTTTGCCGACGCCTACGACCTGGTGGTCTATGATGTCTGCTTCGACGAGGCGGACGGCGCGCTGCTCGACAATGCCCTAAGCGCGACGCGCAGTGGCAAGCCGGCGGTCATGATCCATTGCGCGGTGCACGCCTTCCGCCGATCCGAAAGGGTGCGCGAATGGGAGAACTTCTGCGGAATGCGCTCGAAGGTGCATGATCCGTTGCAACCCTTTACTACGCAGAAGCTCGATCCAACGCATCCGGTGCTAAAGGATTGGCCCGCCGACTGGAAAACGCCGGGGGATGAACTTTATCAGACGATCGAACTGCTGCCTGGCTCGCATCCACTGTTGAGCGCTAAAAGTCCGCGCGACCAACGCGAACACATCGTTTGCTGGACCAGCCGCTACGGCAAAGGACGCGTCTTCGCCACGACCCTCGGCCACGATTTCAAAACCGCCGGCGATCCGCATTATTTGCGTTTGCTGGCCAATGGATTGCTCTGGGCCGGTGACAAATTGGACAACAACGGAGAGCCGCAACTTGGCTACGGCCGGTAGGAGTCCTGAACCTGGCGCTGCTGAACCGGATTCGGTCGCGCCTTCCACGCTCGGAGGCGGGTCGTGGCGCAGCAGGCAGTTGTTTTAGCGCTGACTTAGGGAAATCATTGGGCGGCACCCTATTCGAGAGGGGAGCAGGTAACGGAAATGAAAATCACTCGCTCCTCGTCAAAAACATAGTAAATCACGAATTCTCGATTCCGCGGATAGTCCAACGAACATAAAAACCAGATGCGCGTGTTGGGAATTTGAATGCCGAATTCTGGGTCTCTTGAGAGCACCCATTCTGGTCCGCTCCTCATGCATTCATCGGCCAGTTGTGCATCTGGCTCGATTTCAGCCATTTCGGATTCAAAAAGCGGTTCGTAAACAACCGTTCTACGCGGCCTTCCGTCCATGACGAGCCAAAGCCTCCTTTGCCTTTCTCTCAAGGCGCTTGCCGTGCTCCAACTCGCTGGCTGAAAGCTCCCGTTGTCGTAAACGCACTACTGAATACGGTATAACCTCGCGTTCTTTAGCCAATTTCCAGCCAATAAATTCATGTGATTCATCGCTTATTTCAGCAGCGGTTTTTCCTCTGTGCATCTTAATAATGCTGTCAATTAGATTGATTTCCCTCGCTGTGAAAACGGAAACGTCAGCTTTTCTTAGCGGAATTGTGCGATGTTGCGGAAAACCGTAGAACTCGCCTTTCTCGATCTTAATATCTCCGTCCCTCAGCATTTTGTTCTTGAGTGGCAGCCATCGCTTGAGGGCAGGCCCATTTTGCAAGCGAAAATATTCTTGCCCGGTGATTGCCTCTCCAAAATTCAAATAAGCTAGGAAATCGGCGTAAAACAGCAGTTTATTCTGCTTCGTTCCGCCAAACGTCTGGTCGCCGAGGCATTGCTCCGAAATGTACAACACAAGCTCCCGAAGTTTGTCGTCCTTCGTCACCGATGCCGTTTTCATTCCAGTTCCCATACGCTTGGACCATACGGCGAATATGCTGTGCTATTCAATCGGACGAGTACAATAGGGCGAGTCCAATTGCAAATGCAGAAAGTGGAATTTTTCTTGCACTCAAATTGAACATTGGTAGATTATCAGTAACATGAAGATCCAAAACTTCGATGAATGCAAACGGAAGGTTCAAGAATTGTCCGATGGGTTAAATCAAATCATGCAATTCTTGGATTCGGCACACGCCACGATCAAGGCGGTTAATATTCTCAAGGGCGCTCCTCCTGCGGGCGAGATGCGCTCTGGTAACGGAATTCCCGGTACTTTCGCCGAAAAGGTGATTCAGGTGTTTCAACGTGCCGGAAAGCCGCTGATGCAGAAACACGCAATGGCACTTTACAGAGAGATGGGATGGCCAGGGCCGCCGGACAAAGAGCTTTACCGGGCGATTAGCGGAGCCATTGCGTATCTGCATAAGCGCAAAGGCGTTCTGGTAAAGACGGAAGCAGGGTACAAACTGAAAGAGTGAAACCGAACATTTTCGGGCGAGAGAGGGTTTCCGTGGGCACCATTAAGCCGGAAATGGGCGATACGTACACCTTTATTGCGATTGATCGGGCCTCAAACCTGATTCTCTCCCATCACGTCGGCAAGCGTGGCCGGCCCGACGCGCAGCTTTTCATGCAGGATTTAAAGCCGCAGGGTCGAACGCGCGGAGATCGCCTCGGAGAGAAGCCCCAGGGCCTCAGCGGTTGCTACTGTGCCGAGCAGTCGGAACTGCGCCTGATTGTTCACGACCGGCACATTGCGAATTTCGCTTGCCAGAAGGATGGGCAACGCATCAGCCAATTTCTGGTTCGGAGTGAGGCAGGGCGGCGGCGGGCGCATGACGTCGTACGCGATGACACTGTTCAATTCCTGGCCCGCGTTGAGGTATTCTTTCAGGTCTTGCAGCGCGACCATGCCGAGGAGCCGCTGATTTTCATCCACCACCGGCAGAAAGTTGTTGGACTGGGTCAGGAACCGGCGGGCAATCTCGCGAAAGGGCGTGCTCTCCCGCAGCGGCGGCACCGGCTGGCGCATCAGGTCGCCGACGGTTTTTTCGGTGGCCGCGCCCGGGAGCGGGCTTTCGCGGTCCAGTTCCACTCCCTTGCGACGCAGCGGCTCGGTGTAGATGGATTCGGTGTGAAGTCCCCGCGCAACGAGAGTGGACACGACGCAGGCCAGCATGAGCGGGGGCATGAGCGAATAGTTCAAGGACAATTCGAAGACCATAATGATGGCCAGCAGCGGCGAATGGGTGGTCGCGGCGAGCATGCTCCCCATCCCGACCAACGCAAACGCCCCCGTCGGCAGCGTCACGCCGAGCTGCGAGTGGTGCAATAGGCTGCCAAAGAGGCCGCCGAGTCCGGCGCCCAAAAATAACGTCGGCGTGAACACGCCCCCGACCGTGCCAAAGCCTACGGTAATGGTCGTGGCGAGAAACTTGAAGACCAGCAAACCGAGGATGAATTCCACGGTGTGCCCGACCTGCGTGCCGGCGGAGAGTTGCGCGAGCGGAGAAATTTCCTTCAAAATCCGGTTGGTGGCCGTGTAACCGTTGCCCCACACCTCTGGATAGATCACCGCAATCAGCCCGACCGCCAGCCCAGCCAGACCCAGCCGGACGTAGAGCGGCGCCGGCAGCCGGCCGGAGAGCCGTTCCGCCGTCCGCAACGCCTTCAAGAAGGCCGCGCCCAAGCCGCCGGAGAAAACTCCCAACAGCACGAACCACGGCAACTGCGTCAGGCTCGTGAAATCGAAATTGGGGACTTCATACCATTGCCGCATGCCGAAAAAACCGCGCGCGAGGATGGAGGCGATGACCGAGGCCACGACCAAAGGCGCGAACAGGTTCATGGAAAAATTTCCGAGCACGATCTGGGCGGCGAACACCGCGCCGGCCACCGGGGCGTTGTAACTGGCGGCAATGCCGGAGGCGGCTCCGCACGCCACCAGCAAGCGCAGGCGGTACGGCGGCCACCCGGCCAGTTGGCCGGCCTTGGACGCCAGCGTCGAGGAGAGCTGAATGATCAAGCCTTCGCGGCCGATGGAGGCGCCGGTGCTGATGCTCACCAGGGAGGAAAGCGCGTTGACCAGCGCCGAGCGCAGTTGCAATCGCCCATCCCCCGCCACCACGACTTCGAGCAGGTTCGTCAGGCCGGGAGTGCCCAGCAGGCGCAGTCCCCAATAAAGAATCAGGCCCGCGGCCAACCCGCCCGCCGCCGGTGTGATCACCCGCTGCCAGGGCTCGAGGCTTTCGGCGATCTGCAACAGATCGCCCGGCCGGCCCAACGCCAGCCATTGCAAGAGTTGATTGCACCCGTAATAGACCCAGGTGGCCAGCCCGCCGATGATGCCGACGCCCGCCGCCATCAACACGTGAAAAGCCTCTTCACTCAACCGCAGACGCTCGCGGATGATCAAGGCCCGCTGCCAGTGCCGCCGAAAATAATTCCGCCCCGCTTCCTTCCAGGTTCTGAACATCTCCCGCATGGTCGAAGGTTACCAAGTTTTCCGCCGCTGACTACTGGGGATTTTGTTCGGTCACGGCGAGGCTTGAGCTTTTTGCGTTGCCTGTTTTCTGCCAGGGGTTAAACTCTCTCCAACAGCAGACGCGCACGACCATGTATTTCGGCGTCGATTACCATCCCGAGCACTGGGTTTACCCGTACGACGGAACACCCGAAGCGCCAGAGTCGCGTTGGGAGCGGGACGTGGAGTTGATGGTCCAGGCGGGCGTCAACGTCGTGCGCATGGGGGAATTCGCGTGGGGCTGCTACGAGCCGGAGGAAGGCAAATACGATTTCGGCTGGATGCGGCGGGTGATGGACCTGTTCACCAAGGCGGAGATCAAAGTGGTGCTCGGCACGCCCACGGCCGCGCCGCCCCTTTGGCTGGCGAAGAAGCACCCCGAGATTCTACCGATTGACGCCCGCGGACTCAAACGCCACGAAGGCACCCGCCGCGCCTACTGCATGAACAGCAATGTGTACTGGGATTATTGCCAGCGCATCGTCCGCGAGCTGGCCGGAGCGCTCGGAAACCATCCCCAGCTCATCGCCTGGCAGATCGACAACGGCCTGGGCGGCCACGACACGGAAGCGTCGTTCAACGAGGAGACCCGGCGCGACTGGCACGCCTGGCTCAAGGCCAAATACGACACCATCGATCGGCTCAATGAGCTGATGGGAACCCGTTTCTGGAGCCAGGGGGTCACTGACTGGGACCAGGTGCCGATGCCGATGGCGGCGCCGACGGTGCACAATCCGGCGCTGTTGATCGATTGGATGCGCTTTTGCAGCGACACCATCGTGGCCTTCGCCCGGATGCAGCGGGATTTGCTCCGCGAGCTGACCCCCAACCTTCCGGTCACGCAGAATCTGCGCGCGCTCACCCGCCTCTTCGACCACTTCGACATGGCCGAGGTCATGGACTTCGTTTCCGTGGACAGCAACGCGACCATCAAGACTAAATCCGCCGAATTGGCCTGCGAAATCGACATGATGCGCTCGCTCAAGAAGACCAATATCCGCATGCCCGACGGCGACTGCGGCTTTTGGGTGATCGAACAAAAAGCGGGAAACGTCAACTGGCAGGAGGTCAATTCCCTCTTGCGTCCCCAAGTGGTGCGGTTGTTCACCTATCAACTGGTTTCGCGCGGGGCCTGCGGGGTGCTTTACTTTTTGTGGCGTCAGCCTCGCATCGGCTCGGAGAAATTCTACGGTGGCGTGCTCACGCACACGGGCCGGGGCGACAACCGTGTTTACCAGGAGATCAAGGAGATCGGCCAGGAACTCAAACAGTTGGGACGCGTGCTCAAGGGCACGCGGATCGCCGCCGAATCGTGCATTCTAACCAGCCATGACAACGATTGGAACCTCAAATTCGTCAACCAGCCCAACAAATACTTCAACCAGCGCGAGCACGTCCAACTCTTCTACAACGCGCTGCACGACCGCAATATCCCCGTCGATTTCGCGCGTCCGACGGAGGACCTCTCAAAATACAAACTGGTCATCGCTCCGTCGCTGCAATTGCTGGCCGGCGGCGAGGCCGACTTGCTGAAGCTGTATGTGCAAAACGGCGGCACGCTCGTCGCCACGTTCAACACGGGGCTGGTCGATGAACATCACATCGCGCCGGACACCGGGTTCCCGCATGACCTGACCGACCTGTTCGGCCTGGAAGTGTTGGAATTCGACCCGCTGCCGCCCGGTGAAGAGAATCATTTGACCATCAAAGGCGCCTTCGCCGCCACCCATTTGCACCCGGCCAAGCTGTGGTGCGACGCCATCGAGCCGAAGGGCTGCCAGGTGCTCGCGAGTTACGCGAAGGATTTTTACGCCGGCCGGCCGGCCATGACGATGAATTCGTTTGGCCAGGGCAGGGCCATCTACATCGGCACGATGAGCCACCAGTTTTTCTATTACGACCTCATCGTCTGGCTGCGGCAGATGTGCAATCTTTTCCCGCTCCTCAAAGTGCCTGACACCGTCGAAGTGAGCATGCGCGAGAAGGAAAACACCCGGATTTACTTCCTGCTCAACCACCAGAATTCTCCGGTGCGGATTTCCTTCTTCAAACCGATGCATGACTTTCTGACCGGCAAGACCTTTACCGGCAATTACGATCTCCCGCCGCACGGCGTGCTGGTACTGGATGAACAGACGGCCCAGGTCTGAACGACGCGCGCGCTCATGGTCCAATCTTCAACCCCGAACGGTCCGCGGCGCGCGGCGTGCAGGTGGCCCGGCGCCTCCGCTCGAACCCAAAGTCGTCCAAAATCCGCGACCACGCGATGAAACGTTTTCCGCCCAGCACGCCATGATGCCTCGACCGCCCCGACGGAACCCGCCACTCGGCGCGCCCAAGCTAAGTCCGCGCGAGCAGACCCTCGCCCAGTGGCGCCGCCTGGATCTGACGCCGCTGGAAAAGGGACTGGCGCGCCCGGCGCAATCCATCGAGCAGGTCATGCCGCGGGTGCTCACCAACCTGCGGATGGATCGCCGCCGCGGCGAGGCGGAGATCGCTCGCGTCTGGAACCACCTCATCGATCCGGTCCTCATCGCGCACGCGCAACCGACCGGCCTTCATAAAGGCACGCTGTTCGTCACGGTGGACAGCAGCGTCTGGCTCGATGAGATTGTTCGCTACCGGCGCAAGGAAATCCTCGACCGGCTCCAGCACAGTTTTGGCCGGAACCTGGTCACGCGCATTTCATTTCGAGTCGGCTGAAATGTTTGGACCAGGAGTTTGCGCCGCTGTGGCGAGCGATTGACGGCGTCGGGCGGGAATCCAGTCTTAAATCCGGCGGACGAGCGGATGGATTCGGCAAGGACCGCTTTCCGACTAGTCCTTCAACTCCGAGGCGACATTGAGCATTCCTCCATGGCCAAGCCGCTGGATTTCCGCCGCGTAGCCCTGCCGAAACGTGGGGTACTTGAACTGGTAGCCCAACTCCCGCTTCAATTTGCGATTGGAGACTCGTTTGTCCGTGCGACCACGCTTGCGTTCGGCCTCCTCGGTTTCCGCCGCAAAGGGCGGCATCCAATTTCCGAGGGCCTCCGCGAGCCAGCGGAAAAACTGGATTTGCGCCACCGGCTCGTCATCCACGACGTTGTAGATTTCTCCCGGCCGGCCCTGCTTCAAGGCGGCCACGATGGCGCCGACCAGGTCATCGCGGTGGACCATGTTGATCAGCCGCTCGCCGTGGCCCGCGATCTTCGCCTCATGGCGGAGGTATTGCAGGAAGAGATGCCCTCGCCCGGGTCCGTAGATGCCGGCCACGCGGAGAATCACCGCGGGAAATTGCCGGGTCCGGGCGGCTTCGAGCAAAAGTTTTTCGGCCTCGACCAAGAGCCGGCTCGTCACGCTGGCGGGTTCGGTGGGGCTGGTTTCTTTAACGAGCGAGCCATCGTTCTGGCCGTAAACGCTGGTGCTGCTCGTATAGACGAATTGCTTTGGCGGCGCCGTTCGCAACCACTCCAGCAAGTTGCGGGTGCCGTGGAGATAGACCTCGCGGTACGCGTCGGCGCCGCCCTTGCTCGAAGACACGGTATTGACCACCCAATCAAACGATGGCGGCAGCTTGGCCAAGTCCTCCGGCCGCGTGAGGTCGGCGGCGAGCGGTTTTAATCCTCCCGCCACCAGCTCGGATTCGCGCGCGCTGCTCCGGCGCAGGCCGAACACTTCATGGCCCTGACCAACCAATTCGATTCCCAGCGGCAAGCCGACGTAACCGCAGCCGACAATCAACACGCGCATCGTAAGATTCTAACCGTCCATTGCCCCGGCCGCCATAAAATTGGGGCCGCGACTTCGCCCTGGAACGCGAGAATCTGCCGCCCACTTCGATAATTGGCGCGACCGTGAGTCCTGACGCGAGCAAGCGACGGCCAATTCCACGATGTTGGGATGACTGCGCGGAGGGCTTCATCGGGTTGGAGCTTATCCTCGGTTTTCTTTTTCATTCATTGGTGCTTGGCAGGCTGCGGACGATGGCTGGTGTTGGGGCACAACTGAAAATGCCCGCGGCGACTTCGTCGAAGATCAAACCGCAATCCCACCAGAACTTCGCCGCCGAGACGCCGCTCCCGCGCAAGGCCGCGCGGTGATCAACAATGACGACCAGACAGGCAGCCCGGAAGCACAACCGCCAAATGCCGCGCCACGCGACGCGGGCGGGCAACGAGAGGGATGCCAGCGCTCGCTGCAAATAGTCAATGTGAAAAGCGAGGTGGCCCTCTTCGTCGCCCAGGATCTGCGAAAAGACCGCCCGGAGAACCGGGTCTCGGCTGCCGTCGCGCAACCCGCGGTAATAACGTTTGGCAATCATCTCCGGCATCAGCAAGACCAACAACTCGTGATGCAAACCGGACAACCGCCGGAGGAGAATGAAAGCGGCGTCACTCCAGTGATGCTGGAGCAGCGGCGCTTTCAGCTTCCGCAAAATGCAGGCCAGCAAACGCGCATGTTCCTGCTCTTCCTTGATGAACCGGTCGATCGCGGCCTGGTAGGTCGGATCGCCGGTTTTGGCTGCTTGCTTGCGCAGGTGCGTGCCCTCGCCGCTTTCGCCGACCTGGAATCGCTGCAGCGAGCGAATCAGCGGCGCCCGCCATCGCGCCTCGACCTGAATCTCACGTTCCCATGGGATTTCGCGGCGGTGGCTGCGGTTGTACTCAAAATAATCGAGCCAATTTTTCATTTTGCACCTCCTTGTTTGAGTTTGAGGACGTTTTTTGTCGCCAAATCCAGAGGCCGTTTTCGATGACCGGCGCCGCAATCAACAGCAGCGCGATGGCAAACAGCGGCCAATTAAATCGCCCCGGCAACATCGCTCGCAAGGCCGGCGCTTCGCCCTTGACGACGCGGATCGCGTCCGCCATGAAGAGATAAAGCGCGAGCACAATCCCCATGAAATTCGGCAGCCAGGTTTTCCACTGCGCCAGGACGGATTGGTTGGGCCGTTCAAATTGAGTCGCCAAGGTTCCCCAGAGGAGCATCAGCAGCGCGATCGAAACCGGCGCCAGCACTGGTCCCCACCACGGCAACGGCAACAGGAAGAGAATGTCCCAATCGAACAGCGAATGCGGCCAGCCGCACATTGCCTTTAGAAAAACGTAATAAAAAATGTCCCACACGCCGAAGGCGACCGCGGTGTAGCCCAGCCGGCTGCGCAAGGTGCGGCCGGCCAGCATGCCCACCGCAAGCAGCATGACGAGCGTGGCCGCCTCGCGCGCCAGTTCGACTGCGCCCAGGGGCTCGATGAGCGGGAGCGGATCGGGCTGATATGGCTCGATGCGGTCCACCAACGTCCGCAAGTAGAACACGGCGGCGGCTTCGACCCAGGCCATCGCCACGGCGAAGATCACGACGGTCAACCACCGCGCCCTGCTGTTCATGCCCGCTTTCATTGGTCAGCCGGTTGGGACGACCGCGCGGTCCGTCCGCTCATTCGGGTTTCCTGAATGCCAATGGTTAGGTCGCTTGCTCCCGGCTGGTGTTGCAAGCCACCCAGTTAACGAGCAGAAAACAGCAAGCGAAATAAGGGAATACTCCGTATAGCGTATCGCTGGCCGAATGGGAGTGCCGGTCGATGGCCACGAATACCTGAACGCAAAATGCCAGTGCCAGAATGAGCAGCACCGCGCCCGGCCACGATACCGGCCGATAGACCCAGCCGAAACGTTTGAACCAAACATTATTCATCATCTTCGTTCCTTTCAATTTGGATAGTCGGTTGTTCCCGCGATTGCTTAGCAGCCTGTTCAGAAAGTAGCAGCCGACGTGAGGAGGCTCTCATATCGTTTCTGTTTCCGAGGAAATTTGAGCCTCGTGACCTCGGCTGCTACGGGAAGTGGCGTTTTTCAACGGGCGGTTAGGTTCCGCCATGGCCAACTCGCGGCGGTTGAACGTTAGCTGCAGCCAGTTTTCGACTGGCTCGATGACCGCATCCGGGGTGGAAGTTCCGGCGGTAATCCCAACGGTCTCCGCGCCGGTGAACCATTCCTCGCGCAGATCGTCCGCGGTTTGGACGTGATGCACCCGGGCACAGTAGCGTTGGCAGGTGTTCACCAGTTCGCGGGTGTTGTTGCTGTGCGCGCCGCCAATCACGACCACCACGTCGGACTGCTGCGCGAGTTCGATGGCCGCGGTCTGCCGTTGCTTGGTGGGCTGGCAGACGGTGTCGATGAAACGGATTTCGGCATTGGGAAATCTTTTCCGGATCAGCGAAACCAGATGCCGGACCCGGTCGATCGGCTGGGTCGTTTGGGCCACGACACCGAAACGCGAATGCTCGGCGAGCGCAGCCACGTCTTGCTCGTCCAGCACCACGTCGCAGGCGGCCAAATCCTCGGTCAGGCCGCGCACTTCCACGTGATCGCGTTTGCCGATGATGATTGGGTGAAAGCCCTCGCGCGCCAGCTTCGCGACAGCGCGATGGGCAAAGTGCACCAGCGGGCAGGTCGCCTCCAGCAGCCGCAGGCCGCGGTCCCGGATGCGCGCCATCGCCCGTTGCGAAGCCCCGTGCGCGGTGATCATCACGTTGGCGGTGGTCACGTCGGCGACCTGGTGCTCGATCCTTACTCCTTGCGAGCGAAGTTGAGAGAGGACGGCTTCGTTGTGCACCAGGTCGCCCAGGATGGTGACCGGCTCGGTTTGTTGGAGCGCGAGGGCGATGGCGTCACGCACGCCAAAGCACATGCCCAAATGTTCAGCCCGGAGAATTCTCATAAAGTGTTCCACTTTACTTTGTACCGCAAAGTTACTGACTTCAATCGGCGCAAATTGTTCAAAGTTTAGCGGAATTATTTTGATTTCGACTGCTGGACGATCTGTTCGAGCAGGTCGATGTAGCCGGCGAAGGCCTTGCGCCCGCCCTTGGTCAGCGCGTAGGTCGTCAGCGGGCGCCCGTCCTGAAAGGCCTTCGTGACGGAGACGTAGCCGGCTTCCTGGAGGGTGCGAATGTGGGCGGTGAGGTTGCCGTCGGTCATGTTCAAGCTGTCGCGCATTTCGGTGAAGGAGAGCCGGGGCGTGGCGGCCAGCAGCGACATGATCGCCAGCCGCCCTCGCTCGTGAATGACACGGTCGAGCTGGAGAAACGGTTCCGGATTCACGCCGTCGGCCTGTTTTTCTCGGTGAAAAAAAGATAAATGCCGTAGCCCAGATGGAGCACGCCGAAGAAGACGCCCATGATGCCATGGGCCAACGAGGAAGGCGGCTCCGCCGGCAGGCCGAAGGCGAATCGCGCGCAGCCGCCGGCGATAAAAATCCAGCCGAACAGCTTCATGCCGCGCGGCATGAAAAAACCGGCGGCGTGGATCGAACAGCCGTAAAGAATCACCCAACAGAGGGGCAGCCACGCCAGTCCCACCCTAAAAGCCAGCTCCCGGTGCCCAGTCGATTGTTCGGCCAGGTTTTTTTCCCCGCACTGCATCAAGACGACCAGGCCGAGCACCAATCCGGCGGCCAACGGCGGCAGGAAGGCCTGGGTGACGCGCCGGGTGGACGGGGACCAAAACGGCTCCGCATCCTTGAGGGCCTGACGGCGGACCAGCAGGAGCGCGCCCGCCAGCGCCAACAGGCTGACGGCCATCCAGTAGCCCGCGAACGCGCTGGGCGTGCGGATGTTCACCCACCAGCCCACCAGGGCCGCGATGGTTCCCAGCGCGCCGGTGAGGGTCATGATCGGCGCCAGCGCGCGGCGATAGACGGCGGCCCGTTCCATTAAAGTGCGAATGACTTGCAGATGTTCGGCGGCCCAATTCGATTCCATGCGGGCACTTTGCATTGCAGAGTCCGGTTGTCAAGCGCGATTTATCCGGGCCCGGGCCAACCGCCGGGAAAGCTGTTGCCGCCGTGGTTTGGGCTGGCCGTGGGTTTTTCCCCAGTGCTGTTAACGGACATAGGGCAGGCTCCGCACCTTGATGGCCATTCTAAGAGCGTGTTTTAAAAATCGCCCGGTCAGGGGCACCGGGCCTACAGGGCTTCGTGATTTTGGCTGTTTCCCGTAGGCCGCGCGCCCTCACGCGGCGTCCGCCGACAATTTTAAAACACGCTTTAATTCACGGCAGGAGATAAACGTAAAGTTTGCGTGGCGCCACGTAGCCATAGGTCGAAGTAATCGCGGAGCCGGAGGTGTCAGCGCCGCCGCAAATGAGCATTTCCCTGCCGGTCCAAACCGCCGAATGGCCAGAGCGCGTCGCGAGTGGCTCCCCGATGGAGGTGACCGGTGACCACGCATCGGCGGCCGGATCATATCTGCCGCCGCCTTCGCGATCGCCCCAGATTATCATTTCCATTCCTGTCCAGACCGCCGTGGGGCGGTAGCGTGGTGGTGGAGCGCCGGCCAGGGATACCATCGTCCAATTGTCGCTGGCCGGATTGTAGCGAGCCCCCGTATCAGAGGCGCCGGATAATCCGTACCCGCCCCAGACTATCATCTCGGTTCCCGTCCACACCGCGGCATGTTGATAACGATTCGCCGGTGCATTGGCCAACGTGGTGTCACGCCAGCTATCCGAGACTGGATCATACCGCCCGCCGCTGCGGAGGGATGCGCCATTGGTGCCTTGGCCGCCCCACACGATCATTTCCGAGCCGGTCCAGGCTACGCTGTGGAGCGCGCGCTCCGGCGGAGCGCCCTTTAGGGAGGTGGCTGTCCAGGTGTCCGTTAGGGGATCGTACCTGGCGCCATCGTTAAAATAAAAGTACGGACTGCCTCCGCTTCCTCCCCAAATAATCATTTCCGATCCAGTCCAGATGGCGGTGTGGGTGTCGCGAGGCGAAGGAGCATCAATATTATTGAGCGGCAGCCAACTGTCAGTCGTTGGATCGTAACGTCCGCCATCAGCGAGGTGGACCGGGTATATCACCCCAGAACCGCCCCAAATAATCATTTCGGTTCCGGTCCAAACGGCGGTGTGACCCAGCCGCGGAGAGGGAGCGCCGAAAGTGGTCGTCGCCGTCCAGGTGCCCGTCGCCGGATTATATCGCACACCGTCCTTGAATGGTCCAACTTGATTGCCATAAGTCCCATTGCCACCCCAAACAATCATTTCATTGCCGGTCCAGACCGCGGTGTGGCCGGAGCGCTCATGCGGCAGCCCGCCGATGGCCGTGGGCGTCCACGCGCCGGTGGCCGGGTCATAGCGTCCGCCATCGTTCAAGACCGCATTGGTCGTGGCATTGCCGCCCCACACGATCATCTCACGGTCTGTCCAAACGGTCGTGTGATGGGCTCGTCCCGAGGGAGCGCCGAAGCTGGCGATCGCGCTGCTCCAACCATTGGTGTCCAGGTTGAAACGCGCTCCGTCATTGAGATAATTGCCCGAAGAAACTCCACCCCAAATCAGCATCTCGCTCCCCGTCCAGATTGCGGTGTGGGCGGAGCGGGCTGAGGGCGCTCCGGTCAACCGCATTGCTGACCAACGATTGGAAGCCGGATCATAAATGCCTCCGTCATTCAGATCGCTCGTTTGATCTTTTCCGCCCCAGACGACCATGTCCGTTCCTGTCCAAACCGCCGAGTGGTCGAAGCGTCCCGATGGCGCGGTAAGAAACGGAAGCGCTGTCCATTGGTTTGAGGCTACACTGTAACGCCCGCCGGTGTTGACCCCGCCGCCCCAAATAATCATCTCCTTGCCCGTCCATACCGCCGTCTGACCAGTTCGGGGGTCGGGCGCGTCTAAATTAGTGATCGCGGTCCAGCCATTCGTTGCCGGGTTGTAGCGAGCTCCGTCAGCCACATAACGTCCAAGGGAATCATAGTGAGCCCCCCAAATGACCATTTCGGCGCCGGTCCAAACCGCGGAATGCTTCGCGCGCCGGTCAGGGGCTCCGCTGGCGTTGATCAAGCTCCAGAAATTGGCGACCGGATCGTAAGCCGCCCCGTCGCCGAGAACGTGGCCAGCGAGGTCATCGCCACCCCAGACGATCATGTTGCTGCCCGTCCAGACCGCCGTGTGAAACACCCTGGGACCTGGCTCGTAGCCGGTTTTAATGGGTGTCCAACGGTTCACGGTGGGATCATAAATGGCGCCGTCGTTCAGGGTTTTAACCCCATCGAATCCCCCCCAAATGATCATCTCACTTCCGGTCCAAACCGCCGTGTGCAGCGAGCGAGGCGATGGTGAGGGCGCGTCGCGAAGTTGCCACAATTCTTGAACGATATCCGCGCTGCCGACTCGGATGTATCCCAAGGCAGTCAGGCTGGTCGCATCGGCCTGGTCCGATAAAATGATCCCGCCGCTGCCAACGGCGCTCTGCCCGGAATCCGACAGATTCACGGCCGCCGCCAACGGGGCCAGCCGGCTGCTCGTGATCGCCCCATCGGCAATGTTCGCCGCGGTGACGGCACTGGCGGCGAGTTTCGAGCTGGTCACCGCGCCGTCGGCGAGTTTGGCCGCCGTGATGCTCGCATCCGGAACATTGCCGGCCATCATTGCATAACCGACCGCCGCGATCCGCCGGTCGGGGGAGAGCCAATGAAAACCATTGATCCCATCGTTGAACCAAACGCGCAAGCGCACCTCGGGATGGGTGAAGACCGCGGCGGAGATGACCGTCATGTTGGGCATGGTTGCGTCCCCGAGCAGAACAGTGAAGAGGCCCTGCGCGACGTTGAGTGAAACGGCCGTGCCCGGCTCGCTGCCGCCACTGCTGGTGCCGTCGTTGCTCCAGAAAGTGACCGTGGCGTTGCTGTTCACCAGCGCAAATTTGAACTGGCCGGCCCCATTGAAATTGGCGCCATTCGCCGTGACCAGGCCCTGGTAGCTGATCAATTGTGGGACTTGGGCCTTCCCGTCGAGCAAGTGGAACCAGAACAAAACCGCCAGACCGGACGCGAGCCATTTTTTCATAACTTCCTGACGCGGTACGAGAGGCGAACAATTCGCAGGTTGCCGGTTGTTAATTTGGATGATTATCGAAATTGCTCGCAAAAGTCAAGGTCCGAATCGCTTCGCGGCAATCACGATGGCGCCTTGGAACGGCCGCTTGGCCGTGATTCCAAAGCAGGGGGGCAAACTTAAACCACTAATCTCCGCTAATAACCGCTAGCTTTGCTTTGATTCCAGGGCCGGGGGGCAAACTGATGACCGCGAAATACGCGAAATACGCGAAGCGTTGCCTTGGCTCCAAAGCTGGGTCCAAACTTCTGCATTCTGCATTCTACATTCCCCTGGCGCTTTGCCTTGGCTCGAGAGCCGGGGACCAAGATTAACAGAAGGAAACGAAGGGGCCGCAGCGTTGATTTCAAAGCCCGGGGGGGGCAAGCTCTTCGTTGCCTTCGTTAGCTTCTGTAAACCGCTTTCCCCTGATTCCGAAGCCGGGGACCCTGATTCACAGAAGCAAACGAAGGAAACGAAGGTGGCCGAGCGTTGATTCCAAGGCCTGAGGCAGAATCCGGGACCAGTGTGGCGACGGGCGTATGCTGTTGAGCAGAGTCTTGTCGCTGGCCGAAAGCAGTAATCGGAGCCGTCCCCAACGCGACTGGACTCTGGTTTGACCCGAATGGCGCTTAAATTAGGCCCTTGTTTTTTTGGGTTTGTTTTTCCAATAGCGGTTGCGGTGTTGAGCGTCTTTGAAATTGTGGCGAGGCTTGGTTAGCCAAGCGCATGGTTTGGGGCGCCTTTTCAC
>WNGQ01000167.1_pt1 | contig 62211 bp, 51 predicted proteins | sample 5407661 | NCBI WGS metagenome assembly WNGQ01 (sample SAMN13153382, study PRJNA577476) | soil metagenome | isolation source: 60 cm soil or saprolite under Garry oak tree replicate 2 | place: USA:California | collected 2016-06-15
CCGACCCATCAGACTACGCCTTTGGCCGCTTCGTACGCGTCGCCGTCCGCTCCGGCCTCTCCGACGACCCCAATACCCAGCTCGACCTCGCCCTTGGCAAAAGCCAGGAACCCGTCACCTACGCCGTCGGCGTCATCTATGACACTATCCTGCTCAACCCCGCCTTTGGCTCGCTGGGTCCGCGCCTCTCTAACGAGACACAGGTCGAACTCTTCTCCCCCGACTACATCTCGGAAAAGGCCGTGCTCATCTACGTTATGGTCCTCGGCATGGTCGAGCAGCGCGCAACGCCCGAGGGCAATGCCGAAATCCTCTCCACCATGCACGGCGTCCCCCTGCTCTCGCTCGAACTCGGCAGCGAGATCGAGACAATGGACGACGAAGAGGTGCGCGCCTTCCATTTCTTCAGCGATCCCGCGCGCCCCGGCGTCGATGGCCAGAAGGAATACCTGCACATGGGCTATCTCCCGCACATCATCGCCCAGCGCAACAGCCTGCTGCCCATGGTCACCCTTCGCATCATCGACCAGTTAGAACGGCTCTTCCCACAGAATAGCTCGTTACTCTCGATAGTGAAACGCAACTTCGCCTGGCGACTAAAAGTGGAAACAACAGGTTAACCATACGGCAACGGAGGCATCCCTACATGATAGACCCGAACAACAGCACAACTTCTCTTTCGCGCCCAACCCGCAGACCTGTTGGCATCACCAAGGGACCCGGCGAGACCACTCACGAATATACCTTCGTCTCTCGCGACGACGAGCAAGTCCTCAAGAACGGCGAATATGTCTACTACGAACTCTTCGACCCGGCAGAGCCAGGCTTGAACGGCAACACCGCCCTTTCGCGCCGCGTGCTTGGCCGCATCATCAAACGTGTCCCCTTGCGGCTCTACCCCGACACCTTTCTTGCGGAACCCGAGATTTCGCCCGCCCAGGTCGCCGCCATGGTCGGCTACGATTCTCTCACCACCGAGCTCTTTGAACTGCACGTCGCCATCATGGGCTACTACGAACAGGCCACCGGCTCCTTCATCAATCCCTGGATTCCGCCGCAATCGGGCAAACAAATCTTCCTCGCCGATGACGACATGCTCTCCGGCATCCTCAGCCGCAGGCGCGCAGGGCAAAACGGCTCCGCCATCATCGGCTCCTTGCTCACCCGCCCGCCCGGCGCCGTGCCAGTCGTGCTCTCCGTCAAAGACCTTGTCAGCACTCATCTCGCCATCATCGCCAGCACCGGCGCCGGCAAAAGTTACCTCGCCAGCGTCATCATCGAAGAACTCATGCAGCCCTACAACAAAGCCTCCGTCCTCATTCTCGACCCTCACGGCGAATACGGCACCCTCAGCGAGATTGCCAACGCGGAACAGTTCTCCGAAGAGAGCAAAGAGGCCAGAGAGAGCATTGGCCGTGGCGGCAGCTATCGCGCGCAGGTTAGAGTCTACAAACCGGACCAGGTCAAGGTGCGCCTCTCCTCCCTCAACATCGGCGATATGCGCCACCTGCTCTCCGAGATGACCGAAAAGCAGCAGTACCTCCTCAACCGCGCCCTGCGCAAAGTTAATGAAACCAAAAGGGGCACACCCTGGGGCTCAGCCGACCTCAAGCAGGCCATCAAGTCCGTCGCCAAACAAAAAGGCGACGAGGATAGCGAGGGAGCCGACGACAGCAGCACCATCCATGCCCTCACCTGGCGTATCGAAGACCGTTTCGAGAACAGCTACACCTTCGACGACCTCCAGCACCTGGACCTCCCCGAAATATTCAAGCCGGGCCAGTGCACCGTCCTGCAACTCAACGACATCGACGAGCGCGACCAGCAGGTCGTCGTCGCCACCATCCTGCGCCGTCTCTACAAAGCGCGCATGGAGACCGAGCGCGGCAAAGTCCACTCGGGCGAATTCTACCTGCCCTATCCCGTCTTCGTCCTCCTCGAAGAGGCGCACCACTTCGCCCCCGGCGGCACCGACGTCGTCTCCACTGCCATTCTCAAACAGGTTCTGGCCGAAGGACGCAAATTCGGCATCGGCGTCGGCCTCATCAGCCAGCGCCCCGGCAAGCTCAACGCCGACGTGCTCAGCCAGTGCCAGACCCAGTGCATCATGCGCATCGTCAACGAAATCGACCAGAAAAGCGTCGCCGCCGCCATCGAAGGTGTCGGCCGCGACCTGCTCAACAACCTGCCCGCCCTCTCCAAAGGCCAGGTCATCGTCGCAGGAGCCGCGCTCAACACCCCCGTCATCTGCCGCGTCCGCTCCCGCTTCACCCGCCACGGCGGCGAAAGCAAAGACGCCCCCGACATGTGGCAGCAATACTTCAGCCCCGAAGCCCAGGATAGCCGCCGCCGCAGCGAAGCCCCCCTCAACAACAACAACAAACCCTTCAACCTCTTGAGGTAACACATTAAGTGAAGAAAAAAGGACGGGAAAAACGAGGAAGGATGGAGGTTTCTGTAGGGGCGGGAGCGGTGTGGATGTGGGGATGGGACGCTTGCGTCGCCCTGGCTGGAGGGAAGAAGGCGCTCACGGGAACTGGACGCGGGCGACGCAAGCGTCCCATCCCCGCACAACCCTACTCCCGCCCCTACGGGAGACCTATCCGCATTTCGTTAAATTGATGCCTATTGCGCGACCCTTGCGGGCACTCTGATGGAGGAAAAAAATGCTAAAACTAACCAATCGACATGCGCTCTACTTGTTGATCGTGCTCGCCCCTATCTTCTGGGGCGCCCTCCTCCTCTATACCCGCTTCATCCCCCCCCACACCCTCCTCGCCTACTTCACCCTCTTCATACTCTTAGGCCTTGCCATCACCAGCACCTTCACCCCCATCGCTTACTTCATCAGCCTGCGCTTCCTCTCCTCCCGCCTTGCCAGGACCACCGTCCGTCACGCCCTCCGCCAGGGCATTCTTCTCTCCCTCTGCATCGTCCTCAACCTCATCCTCCTCGCACTCCACAGCTGGAACATCTTCGCCGCCATCATCATCTTCGCCGCCGCTATCGTTATCGAAATAGTTTCCCTCGCAAAAAAATAAATGCTCACCTGGAATGCCAGCTAAATCTCCTCATCATAACTCGCCAGCAGTGCCTCATGCTTATTCTTCACCCCCAACTTCCTGTAAATACCCTGCTGGTGCTTCCGCACCGTCGTAATGTGAACGTACCCCCGGTCAGAGACCGGGGGCTTCTACGCAGTTGCCCGCGTTGGACGCGTCCCGCCCAAAAGGGCTTTCTGTCCGAGAGTCAGGATGTTTTTCGCAGCATTGGTATCCCTATCCAACTCGCATCCGCATTCGCATGAGTGCCAGCGTTCGGAGAGGTCTTTTTTCACCTCTGTGCCACATCCTGAGCACATTTGCGATGTGTTGTAGGGGTTCACGAACACGACTTCTCGCCCGGCCCATGCTGCCTTGACTTGGAGGAGCTCGGTGAATAATCCCCATCCGGCATCGTTGATCGACTTGTTTAATCCTGACTTCGCGCTTGCCCCATTGGGCAGGTATTGCCCGCTTTCTTCATGCTGCTTTGGTTTCGGGCGTCGTGTGAGATTGGCAGTCTGGAGCTTTTCCAGCACGACCACCTGATAGCGGTTCGTAAGCTGGCGCGAAGCCTTGTGAGCGAAGTCCCGACGCTGATGGCGTATCTTGCGATGCGCAGATGCCACGCGTTTGACTGCTCTGGCTCGCCTGTGAGAACCCCGCTTCTTTCTCGATAGCGCCTCTTGCAGCTTCTTGAGCTTCTTTTCAGTGCGACGGTAATGACGTGGTGCCTCGAGAAACTCCCCATTGGATAAGGCTGCAAAGTGCGTGACCCCCAAGTCTATGCCTACATCCTCATCACTCACGGGCAAGGCGTCGGGGTTGCCGATCTCACAGCTCAACACCGCGTACCAGTGCTCTCCCTCTCGCTTCATGGTGAGTGTTTTGATGGCTCCTGTTATGTCCCGATGTAAATGGAGGCTCACCGTGCCAAGCTTCGAGAGGTGGAGTTTCACTTGCACCATGCCCTTTTTGTCTGGCGGGCGCGTCACGGCATCTAGTTTCCAGCCTGCCCCATCGGGGTAGGTGAAGGAGGTATAGCGGGTGCGTCCCTGAAATCTTGGGTATCCTGGTTGTTCGCCATTCTTCACTCGCTGGAAGAACCGTTTGTAGGCTTTTTCCAGGCGGAACAGCACATCTTGGAGGACATGGGAGGCAATGTCCAGGTACTCTGGCCGGATCACTTCTTTGATTTCCACCAGATCGCGCTTTTGCTCGTAGACGGAGATGGCGTGCTCTTTGGTGAGGTGCTTGCGTGACGCTTCATCGTAGTAGTTGGGATGCCGTTTCACACGTGTTTCATAGGCGTCGCGGCGTTCTTGCAGGCCAGCATTGTAGAGCTCACGACAGAGATTGAGGACCCGATCCAGGTTGTCTGTCGTGGTTTTGTTGGCAGAGATGCGATACTTGTAGGCTTTGATGCTCATGGGTGCCGCTTTCTTGTCAGGTGGGAAACGGACAAGCATTCGCCCGTTTCCCACCTGCTTCCAGACCTCTTCTTTTACGCCTCTTGCAAAACGGGCATCCGTTCCTTTGCAAATGATGCCTGTAAAGAGCCAAAAACCGCAACTGAAAATAAATACCCCCATCTCCAAATATAAGTTCTTTTTACCGCTTTGTCAACACAATAACAACAATATTTATCGAAATAGCCAGAAATTTCCCCATTTAATTAATCATAGAGTTGAGTTAAACAAGCGATTTTAAACCCATGCACACTTTACAAGAACAGTTGATCTACTTCTGAGAGGTAGATGTTGGACTCAAAAAATACTTCTCATGAGAATGGACTTTTCACGCTTTCCCCACTACACTTGAGAAGGAACTCCTGGAACACCATCGCTTTTCGGACAACCGGGGCAACCTGGTCGATGAGCGCACACCCTCCGGGACCTTCTCTTACCTCTTCGACGGGCTGGGCTCCATCGTGGGGCTCACCGACAGCAGTGGCAACCTGGTGGGCACCGAGCGCTATCAGTACGACCCCTTCGGCAACCTGCTGACCAACCCGGTTTCCCCGACGCTGCAGAGCACCATCTGGCGCTACGCGGGCGGCCAGTTCGACAGCGGCACCGGGCTGACCAAGTTTGGGGTGCGCTACGACGACCCCAGCGTAGGCAGGTGGACACAGCGCGATCCGGTCGGGGGAAGTTTGTTCGATCCACGGTCGAGCAACCGGTATGTCTACGCCAAGAGCGATCCAGTCAATGTGGTGGATCCGGGTGGGAAGTTTAACCTCACTCCGGGATGTATACTGGCGATTATTGCAGGAATAGGCGGAATCATTGGCGCTTTGCAAAGTGCTGGAGCTGAGATTCAAGGGGTAAACGGCTTAGGCCTTTTTCTAGGAATTTTTAGTCCACCTCTTGGTCTCATAGTGATTATTATTGGCAATTTGATTGCTCTTGTGTATGCCAGTGCTGTTATTGCCGGCATCTATTCAGGCGTCGCAGCAGCGTGTGGGCTGCCCGGAATCCCATAAGCCTCATTTTTGATGGAAAGGAGTTATTGGTACACAAAAAAATGTGCTTTGTTCTACAATTCTACAATTTGTAGTGGTGAGATTATGCATGTGGCAGGTCCAATAAAGGATCTGTTGCGTGCATATTAATAAAGAAGGGTTTAACACGAATGAGCGGAGTTCTCTATTTTGTCCTCTTTGTGCTTGTTATTGTTATCATAGTTGCTATCACAAATCAAATCGCGTATAAGCAACGGCGGATAACACGTTCTGAAGCCAGATTCAGGCAATTATTCGCATTGTTTGCTTGCATTCTGTCTGTTATTTTCGCAATCATTGCTGCTTATTTTCATATCTCTATTCTGTTTGTCTTTCTCGGTTTTGTTCTTCTCATCATCGTGATAGGAGCGCTTGCATATTTTGTCTTTCGTAGAAAGCTGTAGTTACCGACCTCGAGCAACGGAATGGCGCCCTTTAACGAGACAAGGTGAGTCCTCGAAGGTGTTTTGTTTGAGCAGTGACGTGGGGGAAAACGGCCTGCGTGGGAGAGCGGATCTCGCATGAATAGGAAACCCGTGGATAATGGGTAGTAGCACCTATCTCTATAAGTTCGGCGTACGACCCCTCACTGGGTCACCCGAAAAGTAGTCATGTTAGGGGCAAGGGTGGTCGCGTGGAGCGAGTTCGGCCCTTGTGGTTGTCCTGTAAGCTGACTATGCTCGAACTCGAACACCCATTCTACTTCTCAGAAGTAGATTTTGCGCCCAAAAAATACTTCTCATGAGAATGGACTTTTCTCACTTCCCCCGGTACTCTTTAAACGGCAAGCCAGTGCACTGACACTCCAAATGAAGATTTTGTAGAGCGTCTGGCGCAACACGCCGATTGTCTGACTGAGCTGGCTGATCACTCTATAGGTGTCGCGGTGTGCCACAAGCTCGCTCATCCACTCCATTCGTTGGCTTGCTGTGCTACGAGCAAGTGGCGAACTCTTAGATGACATCAATTGAGACGATTTTCCAACTGTTATCGTCCTGCTTGAACTGGAGATGGGAATGGTAGCCTTGCAGAATTGTCCGCCTGATCGTCAAAATGATCATTGACGGGTCGCTCCCATCAGCCTCTGAGTCAAAGCCGGTGATGGAACCATATTCCTGGTCCCTGCTCCTGGCAAGCTGGATAAACATTTCTCTAGTCAGCTTCTGGCCATCAACTGTGGTTGCATTGGGAGCCAGGTAGGCGGAGGCTGCCGTATAGTTGTGGGCCTCCAGGGCCTGGTAGTACCTGTCTGCCGCCGCTAGCGCGGTGCCAGCAGACAATGTAGCAGTAGGTGATGGCGTGCTCCCAGCCGTTGCTGATGATAATGGTGTCACTGTTACTGATGGCGTCGATTGAGTTGCTGCTGACGACGTCGAGGTGCAAGCGCTCAAAGCGGTCATCGTCAGGAGCACGAACAGTACCAGTCGATAGCGAAACATTATTCTCTTCCTTCCTGCTCTCTCACTTTACTTCTTGGTCTACTATCAAAGACGTGCGATGTAGGGGTAGAGGAACAGGCGCAGAACAGGAAAATCTCCGCAAATAGACCTTCCCGTCCTGCATCGATAGCCTCCTCCTTCGTATTTACTTGGTGCCGATGGCAAAGATGTGGATTTGCCCCGGACTTTCGGTAGTAGGTAACTGCACACTTTGGATCGTCTGGCCAGACGGGACCGTGAGCGTCACCTGGATGTAGAACACATAGGATTTATGTGTCTGTTTTCCGGTGGGCGTATTGCGATAGGGCATCGTTACCACGATCTGGTTGCCGGGGGATGGGGACAATGTCCCTCCGCCGAGCGTCCAGTCACCGAAAGTAAGGTTGAAGGTCTGGGTGCCACCTCCGCTGTAGTGGACTGTGAAAGTCCCGGTCGAGGCGCCATTGGCCGAGGCGCCCAGGAAAGCCAGCGTGCCCCCTCCACTTACCGGGATCACCTGCCCATTGGCTTGCCAATTATTGGGCTGACCCGAGGCGGGAGTTGGCCAGGTGAAGGTCACGCCGTTAAAGGGTACCGTCGAGCCAGGAGTGATGCCGACTCCTTGCAAGGCCTGGGCGGAGTAGCTATTGCCGTGACCGTCGAAGCTAGCCGCTGTTGGGTTGCTATCGTCGCTCGTGCCCGTGTTATTGTAGGCAGGCGTGGACAGGGTTGTGACATTAAATGTCTGGCTGTTGCTGGTTTGTCCACCCACCGTGACCGTGACATTGATCGGCCCCGTAGGGAGTCCACTGGGCACCGTGGCTACGATGGAGGTATTCGACCAGCTTGTCACGTTTGCAGTAGCATTGCCAAAATTGACGGTCGAGCTGCCCTGCGTCGCGCCGAAGGCATTGCCCGACAAGGTCACGCTTGTGCCCACGGGTCCCGCATTCGGGATCACACTGCTCAACGTAGGCGTCGTTTTGAACAGGCCAAAGATATCCAGGGTGCTATGGGTGCCAACAAAGACCTCGCCATTGGCGACGGTCGGCACGCTAAACTTACTGTAGCTTCCGCTTGGTAAGCCATCGCGGCCGGAGTTCTGACTCGTGTTGTAGAGTTCTCGCCCCAGGTTGGTGGCATCATAGGCGTAGAGCACACCGTTCGAGCCAATATTCCAGGCGATGCCTGTGCCTGGTGTGCTGCCGTTGCTGGAGATCACCACATCTCCCCCGGGGTACCCCCAGCTTTCTGGTGACTGCGAAGTTGCTGTATGGGGAAGCAACCCGTTGCTCAACTTGAATGCCTTGGCGTGGTCTCCCGAGCCCACAAAGTAGACGAACTGGCCCGCAGAACTATTCCAGTAGGAAGGGGAACCCCAGACGCCACCGACGGTTTTGTTGGGCAGTTCTTGCAGGATGTGATCGACGTTGGTGCGAGCCCCTTCGGTACCGCAGTTTGATGAGTTCAGGTTCGGATCCGCGGTGTAACCGCCCATGCTATCTTTGTTGACGACATAGATGCGCCCCTGCTTGCCAGCTCCCACCAGCTCTTGCGGCGAGGTGGGAATCAAGACAGGTCCACCTGAACCCAGGTCGACATCGCCACTATCCAGGCAGGACTGGTTGAAGGGGGTGAAGTAGTCTAGCACCTTGAGGCTGTTCTGCGAGCTCAGCTTGACGAAACTGTCGCCCAGGTCGACCGCAGGACTGACTCTTGTGTCGAATTTGCCATTGCCCGTCATGAAGTAAATGGCGCCATTACTATCGGCCACCAGGCCCTGGCCGCCTTCCCAGATGGCGCCCGCGTACCCATTGCGAGTGGTGTTATAAACAACGACCTGTTGATAGGTCGAGGCGCTGTAGCCCATAACCCAGCCGTGATAGGTGCTGAGATGGTTGTCGCAGTGAGAGCCCCAACCAATATAGACAACGCCGTTGAGCAACAGCAGACCGGGGCGATTCATCTGCAAGGTGGAATTAAAGGTGATGGTGCCATTGACACTACCTCCCCCACTTCCATGCACGGAGGCGGAGATCACCCTCGGACTACCAGGCTTATCGTTGCCGGTGGTCAGGTCGATGGCATGCAGGCGGTAGATGTTACTCGTGCCACTGTTTTCCAGGGTATTGACGACGACGAAGAGCGTGTTGGTCGAGGGATCGATCACCGGGGTGCCGGTAATGCCATATTCTGGGCTGATGTTGTTGCAAGAGACGCTAGTGCTGGAAACGGTGGAGACTATCGGTGTATGGACGAAGGTGCGGTGCCACAAGGGAGCGACCGCCGAGGTGGCGTCAGCGTTGAAGGCATAGAGTTGATCGTGCTCGGTAGCGACGAAGACTACATTGTGGGTCGCTCCCCCGATTGTCACATTAGGCATATACAGAGGCTGCGCGTAGACCTGTCCATCGACGTGATACTCGACACGTTTGCCGAACTGGTTCATATTGACGTTGCTGGTATTGAGGATCGTCTCGTTGAGCTGATGACCGGTGCGACTAAGATCATTCTTATACGTTGTCACTGCCGTGTTAGCCGGGGCCAGAGGCGCCTGCTGTGGCCCTGCGGCGTGCACTGCGGCGAGCGGGATCAGCAAGGCCAGGACGATGAGTACCAGAAGGATGAAACGGAAAGTGACTCTTGTACGAGCGTGAGAGGATAAGGAAGAACCAGATCCCTCACTGGTTGCGAATTGCACATACATGTGCGTACTCCTCCTTGAATGAATAAATTGTAGAGTTAAAAAATGAAAGTGTACGAGCCAGTTCACGTTTGGCCATCAAACGGGTCGCGAATTTCTGAAAGCCGCTTTTGCAATCGTATGGGGATATAGTGGAACGAATTCACTGCGCATTGTTTGGCCCCTCTTCACCTCCTTCAACTGGCCGGAACATGCATGCACCACGTACGAAACGACACTCACACACAGTACATTTATGTATGCAAGTTCAATATTCGTTCAAATCAATTGCCATTTATCAATATAGCTTATCTTGATAGAGGAGAAGTAACAGAAGCAGTTGAGATTTGGTTGAGATTAATGAGCAAACCAGGAAAATCGGTTAAGTATTAATTGAGCTTGGTTGATCTGATTGATTTAGGCGATAAAATAGTGTAGTGTTGCGTTCCTCATTGGTGCAAGCTGCCCAAGGGGTTGCCCATAGCAAAGGAACGTATTTGAGTGCGCTCTATTTTGTTACTACCCAAGAGTCCTCTAGGACTTGCAATTATCTACCTCTATTGCTACTATGAGCCGTAAAGTTTGCATTATTTAATCGTACGTAAGAGTTTGTACAGTACATGAGCAAGACAACAATACCATCAATGAGGGAGTCATCAGAAGGCCCCTCTCTTCCTATGGCAACCCCTATACAACGGCGGTGGCTGAAGGTTCTTCGTTCACCCTTATGGGCCTGTTTACTGCTAGCAGTGCTTACGCGCGTATGGCTGATTGCCCATACACATGGTGTCCTTGCCGGAGATGAAGCCATCGTAGGCATACAGGCTGAGCATATTCTGCGTGGGGAACATCCCATCTACTACTATAGCCAGCCCTACATGGGCAGCCTGCAGGCTTATTTCATAGCACTTATTTTTCTTATGACTGGCCCTACAGTATGGGCACTCCGCATTGAACCTCTTCTCATATCTCTCATCATTGTCTTCCTTACATGGCGGTTCTCCGCAGCCCTGGCAGAGGCTGCGCAGGTGTCACGCCGCACCAAAGACCTGTTTGTGGGTATTGCCACGCTTGTGGCTGCATTTCCCCCACTCTACGATATCATCGAGGAAATGCGTACCACAGGCGGCTACGTTGAGGCATTTGCCATTATGTTGTGGCTCTTGTATTGCGCATTCCGCCTGACACAGCGTTGGCATGAGCACGCGTCTCAGCGTGAACTGGCACTGCGCTGGGCTGGCATCGGCTTTCTCGTTGGACTGGGGTGCTGGATAGATCCACTGGTTGTGTATGCCCTTGTGACCATCGCGCTTTGGATCGGTGGCTATTTTATCTCGGCGCTGGTCAAACCAGGTCCTCAACCTGTCAAACAGCCCCGCTTGACCGTGTTCAAGGAAGCACTCCTTTTTGTAACAGCTCTTCCGGCAAGCCTTGTTGGTTTTGCTCCAGGTCTCTATTGGGGGGCACGCCATCAGTGGGAGAATCTTCGCTATATTTTCCAAAACGGGAGCACTGTCACGAATGACCGCCTTCATACTATTCTGCAGGTGCAAAACCGCTATATCACCTGTCTTGCACCACGTGCAATTGGAGGTGCTTTACCCACGCAACCTGATGTCACATTAGCACATCCACATATCTTGACATTTGGCCTGATAGTAAGTGCCTGTTGTCTCGCCATAAGTGTGGCAAGTGTTGCTCTCTCTGTTTTCTGGCATCAGGCCTTGCTCGTACGTCTGCGGCAACTTACCATGCTTCCCTTGCTCTTCTTTGTATGTACATCCATCATCTTTTGTAGTGCCTCTGTTGCTGTAACTGCCCTCTACGCCGGTTGTGGTGATGGGGATCTCGTCGGGCGCTATGTTGTACCATTGGTCGTCGCCTTGCCCTTCTTGATAGCAGCGGCCTTCACGATCCCGGCAATGATCCCGCAGCCAGGTGAGAGGCCACCAGCCCGGGAGGGCGAAGCTATGCAGCACGTTTCACAACTCCTTGCAAGGTCGGTGTCCACCCAATCGCCACTATTAGCGGCAATACAAGCTGGCCTGCTGACTGTGCTGGCTCTCTATTTCTGCGTGCAAGGTGCCGCATACTTAAAGGCCGATCCATGGTATACGTTCCAGGCACCTGGGTGTGCTGCCGCAAATCCAGCGAATATTGATCCAATCATTACCTACATGCAACACGCACATATTCGTTACGCGTGGGCAACTGGATGGACCGCCGATCCTATTACGTTCAAGACAAACAGCGCTATTCTTGTAACTGAAACACGTGGCCGCATTCCTGCTAATAGCAAAACGCTGCTCCAAGCGGACCGGCCCAGTATCCTCTTTCTTGCACAACATGACGATCTCCACCCCGCCTTTTTAAAGGCGCTGGATGGCAAGAAAGTCACATATCATGCGAAACGTTTCTTATCAGCACCAGGGGTCGACATCCTGGTAGTAACACCTTTGAATCGAACAGTCTCGCCGCTTGATCCAGCTTTTTCCGCGTTGTTTCAGAGCATATTTTTGGGTTGCCTTACATGATGAGAGATGCCGTCGTCCAATACTCTTGCTTCTGGAAGAAGATGTATATGTTTTGTCGTTGAGACAACTTGTAGGTCAATGTGATGATGTTGAACCAGAACAAAATCCTCAAACAGTTAAACATAGGTATATACGAGGGGGGAGCCATTGCTATCATAGTGGTAGCTACGCTCCTGCGCCTTCTCATCATTGGCCATAACTGGCCAGTAACCGACAGTGATGAGAGTACGATGGGTTTGATGGCCTTGCATATCCTTCATCGTGGGGAGCATCCTACCTTCTTTTATGGTCAAAACTATATGGGCTCTTTAGAAGCGTTTCTTGGCGCGGGGCTATTTCACCTTTTCGGACCTTCTCTCTTTACGCTACGCCTCGGCCTCGTTATCCTCTTTGCCCTTTTTCTGATAAGCATCTACCTGCTGGCAAGCCTGCTCTACTCAAAAAAATTGGCACTCGCTGTGCTCATTTTGCTTAGCCTGGGATCGGAAGGGATGTTGAGACAGGAACTCCTAGCTATAGGAGGTTACCCTGACACCTTATTTTTTGGCACGCTGGTCTTGCTTATCGCTTCCTGGCTCGCACTATCATCCAATCGGGACACATTGCAGCGTGATCGGCGGTGGCGCTGCGTTGTTTTTGGTTGCTGGGGATTAGCGGCAGGGCTAGGGCTCTGGAGCGACTTACTCATTGCCCCAATTGTCCTGGCAGCGGGTTTGCTTCTTGTTCTGGGCTGCTGGCGCGAGTGGCGGACGTGGGCTTTTCCATGCCTCTTGCTGGGCCTCGTGGTTGGAGCCTTTCCCCTTCTCATCTATAATGTCACAGCACAGCCTGGGCAGGACTCCTTATCAGTGTTCTTGAGAATCCATGACGTCGATAAGCCGATGCATCTTCCGGTGATGAATCAAGCTAAAGGCGCGTTTCTGATCAGTTTACCCACCATTACCGGAGTTTACCCCTCTTGTCCGGTTATAACTGGACAGGAAATCGGGTTTGCGGGCCCTAACCCTTTCCGTTGCTTCGTCGAGTACGCAGGTTGGGGGATAGGTTTCACAGTCCTTTGGATGATCGCCACCATCCTCGCCATGGCGGCTCTCTGGAAACTGCGACCACGAACTGCAGCTCGACAGGGGTCCTACGAGAAGAGGCAAATGGCTATACTTCAATTCGCCCGCCTCATGCTGCTGGCAAGCGCTGGCCTCACGATGTTCTTCTATGCGGTCAGTCCAAATGCAGCGTCGTATCCTCAGAAAAATGATCGCTATTTGATTGGTTTGCTCATCGTCATTCCCGCGGTGATCTCGCCACTTTGGGGTAGCAAACTGACAACAGTGATAGCTACAAGGATCATAGCCGCTGCCAAAGGAATGCTACTCATCCTCATGATGCTCGTATTACTTGCCGGGACAAATCACGTCTTTCAGGAACTTCCCATTACTCAGGTCGAGGTTCGGCAGCAAGAGGCGCTGATTCATGATCTCTTACATATTGATGCCACGCGCATTTACTCAGATTACTGGACGTGTGACCGCATTACTTTCCAGAGCAATGAGCAGATCATTTGTGCTGTGATCGATGCACAAGGGCAGTTCGTTGATAATCGCTATATGCCTTACGTCGTCGCCGTACAAGCCGATCCACATGCAGCTTACGTATTACCTGCCGATTCACTACAGGCCGCTGATTTTGCAGGGAAGGCTGCATTGAAAGACAGGAGGAGGTATCAGCATTTCACCTTTGATGGCTATGAAATATATCTTCCTCGGGCCAGTTCACCTGCAAGGAATAAATCTGTATAACTCTAGTAATGACATAGTATGATGGCTCGTCAACTCTCTTTATAGACCAAGGGCATAAAGACCATCCTGGTTTCCGATGTATATCACTCCATTGGAAATAGATGCTGCTCCCCAGAAAACGCTGTTTGCATTCGGATCCTGGTAGCGAAAGAGCGTCGCCGAAGTAACAGCATCGACCACTATCACAAAGTTCCCCTCTCCCACCACGATTACTCCGGGAACGGCGGAGACGGCGCCCAGGATTGGGCCGGCCAACATGCAATGCTCCCAGATAAAAGCACCTGTGGCGGGATTGACTGCCCGCAAGCCACCCTTACAACTTGAACCTTTGATAGTCGTCGTACCACCCGCTACATAGAGCGTTGTGCCATCCCATGCCGCGGGCGAAATGCTGCCATCACCACACTGTGGACAACCTCCTGCTATAGCAACCTTAGCTCTCCATACGGGGCCCGCAGAAATGTTATTACGGTTAAAGGCATAATAGATGCCGTTCTTGTTTGCGATACCCACCCTCGAAGTTACTACCCCATTAACCGTTGCTGTGAACAGTGTTGCAGTGGAGCCAAAATCGCCATCACCCGTTTGTTCGTTTGATGGTACATGCCAGTAATGTACCAATGACAAATCTGCTGCCTTTACTTCGATGAAAGAGACTGAGAATGTTTCTGAGGACGAGCATGCACCAGGATTACCCGTAGCGAAGTAAATTGTTCCATTTGCCTGATCTATTGTCGGTGCCCCCCATACGCCACCACCTGTGCAACCGTTGGGCACAACATTGAAAGTGTGCTGAATGGCTCCTGTCGAGGCGTTTAGTTGAATCACCTGTCCCTGGACTAGCGGGCAATCGCCAAAGGACGCCAAACCTACGTACACGCTCCCATTGAACACAGCAGGCGAACTCCAAATAAAATGACTTGGAGATGAACCGAGAAGGGTTGACCAGATTTTTGTTCCAGTGGCGGCATTGAGTGCATAAAAATGAGCATCGCCGCCGCCGACGAAATCTACCAGGGTTGTTTGACCACCGATTACGACGGGAGCAATGGTTGCCGTACTCGCCACGCCAACCGTCACGGGATTACATTGCGTGTCCGTCGTGTTGCCGAGGCCATCCACCCAGACCCTCGCGTTGTTGAGGGCGGTCGCATGTTCATTAGCAATACCCCATGAACCCCAGTAGATCGTACCGTTGGCGACCGTTGGCTGTGTGGAGATCATGCTACCTGAGGTATGCGTCCAGTGGAGTTTGAGTTTGGCCGCCGTTGATCTATTAATAATGGTTTCAGATGAATTAAAGCCCGTATGTGCATTGTTCGCTAGATATGTCGGCCAATCTCCTGATGCTGCATGAACATTTTGAGCAGTAAGAGTGTATATGAGACTGAGAAGGGCTATGATTACCGCAAGCAACCCAAGGTGAACCTTCTGCTTTACACATTTCCCTAACATGTGCCTGATCTCACTTTCTTCGTTGTACGATTCACTCTTTTCGCTTCTTTGGACTCCAACGATGTAGCTGAGGCAATCTGTCTGGATGTTTGCGTGTGAGTTCCCGATCACAAAATGAGTGAATTTTGCCAATTCATTACGGTGCGACCGTTATGGGAGCATTGCTGCCGACCCCCGCGACAGCGTTAGTATCCTTGAAGTGCCAAATTACAGAACCATCGGCGGCTTTGAGGGCATAGACAAAATGATCTTCTGAACCGACGTAGATTACACTATCGAACACTTTAATTGGAGTGCCTTGATAGTTTTGAAGCGAATGCTGCCAGAGAAGAGAACCTTTTGCAGCATTGAGCGCAAGGATGTAGCCTTGCGGTTGTGTGGAGTCTTTCGTACTGCTGGCAGTAGTCGAAACGCCTATACCCATAACTCCAGCATAAACTATACCATTGGCTACTTGTGGTGAGGTAGTGATTGTACCACCAGCGTTGTGTCGCCAGAGTCGTGAGCCGTTGGTAGCGTCGAATGCATACAGATAGGTATCTTGGGATCCGATGTAGACCACCCCATTGTCGAAAGTTGGGGAGAAGAGGATGAAATTACCGATCTTTTCAGAACGCCAAATCTGAGAGCCATCTTTGGCATTAAACGCGTACACATAGCTGTCGGTGTTATCGTGGCCACCCTCCTGCCCGATTGCCCAGGACGCTATGTAAATCACACTGTTGAATACCTGGGGATCCGTGAAGCTCTGGTTGGTGATTTGCTGTTGCCAGATTTGCGCACCGCTGTGGGCATTGAGTGCAAATAAGTAGCTGTGTGCAACGCCATCGGAAGAACTACCATAGACCACATCGTTGATAACGACTATAGTATTTACATTGGTGATTGTGTTGAGTGCCCCCGGATGGAAGTGCCAGAGCGGAGAGCCATTGTCAGCCTGGAGGGCATAGAGGTTGCCATCGCTGGAGCCGACGTAAACCAATCCATTAGCGACGCTGGGAGAGGATATGATAGCTGACTGTGTCTTATATTGCCAGATGCGATTGCCGTCGGCTGCTTGTAGAGCAGAGACAGAGCCATCAAGAGAACCGATGTAAACTACGCCATTTGCAACTGTAGCAGGGGCAGAAATGCTGCGTCCTTGCGTTTTGTATCGCCAGAGGAACTGCCCCTTTTGAGCATTCAACTTGAAGAGGGAGCCGTCTCCTGAACCGACATAAACTCCCAATTGAGACTGTACCGTTTGAGAATGATCAATAGAGGTGCTAACAGTTGTTTTTTTACCCAGGTGGGCCTGGCTTGTGACAACAACCAAACTACCAATCAGCACAGTGAGAATCAATACTGTGGCTATCATGCCTGAACGATGGCGGGGAGGTTGTTCATCATGGGAGTTAGGAACGTTGCTGTTCATAATGACTCTGCCTTTCTCATCGAAAACAAGATATGACAAGTATCCTTTGAACTGCGTTGCTCGACGACGCTTACTATGCCAAGGTATTGATGTAAGTTTATCCGGTAACCCGGGGAGAGAACAATCTGGAAAGTATACTCTATATCAAAATAACGGTTACTATGAAATAGAGAAAATGAACCCTTCCTTTTGCTAGAAAATCGTAACTACAAGCTTGACTTAATAAGTATACTCTAAATGTAGATAAAATACCAGCTTAAAAATCACATAGAGGAAAGGGCCCGATCTTATGAAAAGATCAAGCGCGTTTCGGAGTCATCTGCTACTTGGTATAGCATTGTTCCTTGCACTTGCGGGTATTTCTCAACTCATGAGTTTGACTCCTCATGTGAGAATGGCTGCGACGAGCAATCTCAATCTCACTCAATACGTGAATCCTTTTATAGGAACCTCTCCTGGCGGCTCCAGTTTCGGTTTTGGCGGAGACAGTGGTGATACCTTCCCCGGAGCAACCTACCCGATGGGCATGCTCCAGTGGAGCCCAGATACAACATCAAATCTTCCTGGTGGATATTACTACCCCGACACCACTATTAAAGGCCTCAGCCTCACACACTTCAGTGGTCGCGGATGCAAAGTCTACCAGGATATCCCATTTATGCCCTTTGTCGGAACAGTCAATGGCTCACCTGCCACAAATGGTTCTACTTACCACTCAAGTTTCTCGCATAGCAGCGAGAGTGCGCACCCAGGGTACTATAGCGTTCACCTTAATGGCCCAAACGTCACAGTAGCATTGAGTGTCACCCCGCGAACAGGTCTCGGTCAGTTCACCTACCCTCCCTCAGCTGCCTCTACCATGATGATGAATGCTGGAGGCAGCATCAACGGGAATACGAATTCCGCTGCGACGATCACGGCTAGTAGTCATGAGGTAACTGGCTTCGATACGAGCACTGTTGGCTGCGGGAGCAATCACTATACCCTCTACTTTGTCGCTCAGTTTGATCGCTCTTTTACTAGCTACGGCACGTGGAATGGGGCAACGGTCAACCACGGCTCTACTTCTACCACCGGTGCGCAATCCGGTGCCTTCGTGACCTTCGATACGCGTTCGAACCAGGTGGTCCATGTTCAGGTCGGTATCTCCTTTGTCAGCATCGCCAATGCTCAGGCTAACCTGGCCGCCGAGAATGCCAATTTCAATCTCAGCACCATCCGAAACCATGCCGTTACTGCCTGGAATTCCCGTCTGAATAGCATTCAGGTACAGGGTGGAACCCCGGATGAGATGACTACCTTTTACACCGCGCTCTATCACGCGTTTATCCATCCCAACATCTTCAGTGATGTCAATGGGCAATATAAAGGCTTCGATGGGCGGATCCATACGGTTCCCAGCGGTCATATGCAATACGAGAATATCCCAGGCTGGGACGAATACCGCTCTTTGATCCGCTTGCGAGCTATACTGGCCCCGTCAGAGACCAGTGATATCGCACAATCACTGGTCAATGATGCTCAGCAGGGAGATGGTCATCTCCCCCGCTGGGAGCAAGCCAATGTCGATTCGCATGGTATGAATGGCGACGGTGGCACATTAATGGTCGCAGAAGCCTATGCATTTGGCGCTACGAATTTTGACACAGCGGGCGCATTGTCAGCGATGATCAACGGCCAGTCCAGGATACGCGAGGGACTCCATGATTATCTTAACCTCGGGTATGTCGCAGCCAGTACTACGGGCAATTCTGCAGTCATCACCCAGGAATACACCAATGCTGACTTCGCCATTGCTCAGTTCGCTCAAGCGCTCGGCAACACAACTGATCACACAACATATCTGCGGCGCTCCGCCAATTGGCAAAACGTCTTCAACACTTCAAGTCGCTACATTCAGCCGCGCAATAGCGACGGGAGTTGGGCCGCGAACTTCAACCCCACGAGTGAGAGCGGTTTCCAGGAAGGCGACTCCGCACAATATTCCTGGATGGAACCCTTTAATCTACGCGGGCTGTTCGACCTGATGGGGGGTAACAGTGCAGTCGTCAAACGCCTCGACACCTTCTTTACTAAGCTGAACGATGGACCCAACAGCCCCTATGCATACATGGGCAATGAACCCAGTTTCGAAGTACCATGGGAATACGATTTTGCCGGAGCTCCCTCGCATACACAGCATGTTGTCCGGCAAATCCAGACGCAACTCTTTAAGAACTCGACGGGTGGGCTACCTGGTAACGACGATGGTGGCGCAATGTCATCCTGGTATGTCTTCTCGGCCATCGGCCTGTACCCCGAGATTACCGGTGTAGGCGGCTTTGTCATCGGCAGCCCATTGTTTACCTCCGTGACGATCCAACTTGCAGGTGGCCATACCCTTCAGATAAATTCACCGGCAGCTTCCGATGGGAATCCCTATATACAAAGCCTGAATATGAATGGAAACGCAACAACGCGTTTGTGGCTTCCGTGGAGTAGTGTTCAGCATGGAGCTACGCTTCATTTTACGCTAGGTAGCAGTGCAACGAACTGGGGCAGTGGTCCTGGCGATGCTCCTCCATCCTATCCTGCACTGCCAGGCTTCAACAACGAGGGCATTCAGCAACGATAATAACACGGCTGGTGCAAACTATGATGAATACAGTTATAGCTATTCGAACAATGCACTGGCAGCAGCAGGCTTCAGTACGGGAAAGACCGTGACGGTTAATAACATCCACTCTAGCCTTTAGCGACTGGACGCTCAATCACGGCGCCTCGAATCTTTTACCCGGTAACAGCATTGTTGCGACGATGACTTATCGGAACAGCTCTACAGGGCAACAGGCTCGAACAACCTATGTGTTTTACACTTCAGTCAGCCTGACTGCAGGCAAGATCGTGCAAAGTGTGGCATTGCCTGGTACCGTCACTCAGGGGCGCTTGCATATTTTTGCTGTAGGGGTAGGATGATGGAAGAGGTATAACAAGGTAAAATCGAAGCTAAAATTTTTTCTTGCAGGAGGAGGCTTGTTATTACACGATGCGGTAGAAGATCAGTCGGCTCGATTAACGCACAACGTGAGGGAGAGACCAGCCAGGGAGGGGAAAGATAAAGAACTCTTGCTCCTAGCACTGCTCGATCGGCTCGTGTTGCAAGGAGAACTGGGCAGCTCTGATACGATCAAGGCAAGCCTGGATACCCTCAAAAGCTGGCTCGGTCAAGAGTGTATCCCCTACAAGCAGTTCTTTATCTGAGACACCCCTGCATCGAATGCTAGGGGCGATCCCTTGTGGTCAATCCATTTCAAAGAGGACGTTTTGCGAGTCAAACGAAGCCGAGGAAGGAGTGTCATCCTGAGCGCAGCGAAGGATCTCTGTCCGGCGAGAGATCCTTCGCTGCGCTCAGGATGACAAAGCGAGATGCTCTCTTCTTTGAAATGTATTGTCCCTTGTGGTCGCCCTCGTTCCTTGCCTGCTCCCCCTCTCCTGGGCGACGCAAGCGTCCCCTCTCCACGTCCCAGCCACCTCCGCCCCTACGGTACGAAGTCGCTTCCGAGGCTTCATCACACAATAAGCGCCCCCGCATCCCTCCTGCCAACCAGCACAACCGCGCTATGCTTTGTAACCCGGCACACATTACCAGCAACCTCGCTCGCCTGCTCAGGTTCGACAATATCTTGAGGAGACGATAAACCCGTATCTACCACCTTGAGCCACGACCGGCCAGTCAGAGGAGGAACATCAAAATCAAGATCCTGCCACTCCATATTGAGTATGACATGTATATCATCATCCTGTGACAGACCCCAGATAGTAAATGCCAGCACGCGCGAGTTGGGATCATTCCAGCCGGGACTGTACAGCTTGCACCCATGCCAGTCGATGTCCTTCTGCCCCTGTGCATTCGGTTCGCCGGTAAAGAAACTTCCACCGCACAGGTTAGCATGGTTTCTACGGAACGCGATCATGTATTTGAAGAACCTGAACAGCCCTTGATGCTGCTCCGCCAGTTTCCAATCGAACCAGCTAACCTCGTTATCCTGGCAATAAGCGTTGTTGTTTCCTTGCTGCGTCCGCCTGGCTTCATCTCCGCCCAGGAGCATAGGAACACCCCGCGAGAGGAGCAGAATCGCCGCAAATTTCTTGATCTGCCGCTCGCGCAGCGCCTCAACGTCAGCATTGTTCGTTACTCCCTCGACGCCACAATTCCAGCTCAGATTATCATTGATGCCATCCCTGTTATTCTCGCCGTTGGCCTCATTATGTTTTTCATTGTAGGAAACCAGGTCATTCAAGGTGAAACCATCGTGACAGGTGATGAAATTGATGCTATTGATCGGCATGCGTCCCTTATCCAGGTAGAGATCCGCGCTGCCCGCGATCCGCGAGGCCACAGTGCCGATCAACCCGGGGTCGCCTTTGACAAAGCGGCGGATATCGTCGCGGAAGCGCCCGTTCCATTCCGCCCAGCGTTCCCCGGGAAAGTTCCCAACCTGGTAAAGGCCACCGGCATCCCAGGCCTCAGCGATAACTTTCGTATCGGCAAGAACTTCATCCACGTGCATCTCTTTGACCCAGAATTCCAGGCTATCCGCAATCAGCTTATCAACAAGGGGATGGTTGCATTTGAAGGTATTGCCGGTGCCACTATAATCGAGATAATACTGTTTATCGTTTGGCACAAGCAAATAATAGGTACTGTTATCTATGCCCCTGTAACTGATGGTCGGACCCAGTTCATTGCCTTCGCTTGTGTGATTGAAGACGACATCCAGAATGACCTCGATGCCCGCTTTGTGCAAAGCCTTGACCATCTCGCGAAAGTCCCTGATGTGGCTCCCCTCGCCAGGTGTAAGACAGTAGGCGTCGTGCGGGGAGAAGTGGCTAACGGGGTTATATCCCCAGAAGTCTTTCAGCGGTCTGCCATCCACAGGGCTGAGCCGGCTGATACCCTGCTCATCAAAGGCAAATATGGGCAGCAGTTCAACAGCCGTGACGCCCAACTCCTGGAGGTAAGGAATCTTCTCGACGATTCCTGCAAAGGTACCCGGATGCTGGCTGCCAGAGGATGGAGACCTCGTAAAGCCGCCAGCATGCATTTCATAAATGATGCTCTCGCTCATCGGCCTGTGTAGAGGCTGATCACCCTCCCAATCAAATGCCGAGGTGTCTATAATCGCGCTGCGCATCGCAGTGCTCACATTATCATCTGTCGTGCAAGCTCCTGCGCGACTCCACAGCTTGGTAGTAATACCCCGGCCGTACGGATCAATCACGACCTTGTGCCTGTTAAAGCGATTCCCCGTCTCGTGTACATCCTGTGGTCCATCGAGGCGATAGGCATAGTGCATGCCCGGTTTCACTCCTACAACATACACATGCCAGAAATGGAAGGTCCGGTTTATCACCGGGTCCAATAGAATAGTCTGCACGGGCTCAGGATCGTCATGCTCAGCGAACAAGAGGAGTTCAACAGAGGTCGCATGCTCCGAAAAGAGCGCAAAATTTACCCCCTGTTCGTCGGGCACCGCACCCAAAGGATGCACAGCTCCTGTCTTTACCTGGTATACCTGCTTTGTCACTGGCGTTATCATCTCTTTTCGACTCCCTTTTCCTCAATAGCTCAAAAGAGCGCAGCCTTCTCGTTGAAAAGAACTAATCGTACCATCCGTCTACCTACCTGATGAGTCAACCATCAAACTGTATCACATAGCAGAGGTTCCCTGTCAACAAGCGCCCAGTATTACTGGACATTTGGAGAGAATGCCTGTCACCCTGAGCACAGCGAAGGGTCTGGCTCGACGGACGGAGAGATCCTTCGCGGCGCTCAGGATGACAGCCTGGGGTTGTGTCATCCTGAGCGCCGCGAAGGATCTTTGGTGGACTTATGGGGAATCACCAGGGGCTCTGTATTACCGTATTACGATTTACGAACCGTTTGAAGGCAAATAAAGAGCTTTAGCAGGAAGCACATTCGGGTAAGAATCCATAGCACTACTATGCTCACTCCAAAAGTATTAGGTATTAATACTGATGTAATTCAGTAAATTACTACTTGACAAAGTAACAATTGTTAATTACACTTGTTTTGTTGATAAGAAGAGTTTAATTATTTCGTGATTCGTCCCTCATCGCATTCCAGGTACCCTATATTGTCGTCCTGTACTTCTTGGTAACAAAGATATCGTCAGTTTTTTTATATGTCTCGCATGAGTGCCTAGAAAGGAGAAGCAGATGTTTATCACACCAGGAGACTCGCTCATGGAAGGGCAGTCTTCCCACGGCCATCGTTATGTTGGCCACACCCACTTTTGGGAACGTGCTATGCTGTCGCGCCGCCAGTTCATCAGGACATCGGTGGGTGCTACAGGTGCCGTTCTCAGCTCAGGACTCTGGCTCCCAGCCGTTGCCCATGCCGGCGGGCACCATCACGTCGCTCCTCGACCCATTCCCGGCGGCACCCAGTTCCTTGGTCCAGGGACGGAGCTTTTTCACGCCTTCGAGCCCGTCCATGGTCTCGAGCCAATAACGATCTTCGATTTCAAGGGATTGGTGGGCGTCGCGCACATCCAGGGGACTGGGACTGGGACAGACACTCGCACCGGCAAAACCACTCCTCTTGTCTACGACGTGGACAATCGTTTCATGAAGGGGGTCTACGTTGGGGTGGACGGGAAAAAGCACACAGGCACCTTCGGCTTCATCTGACTGGATCTCTTTGAGGGGCAGTTTGCCCTTCAGATCCACGACTACAACCCCGGTATTGCCCCCAGTGGCCTGTTTTGGACGATACGCATCCCCGATGAGAGCGTAAAGATCGACCTCGATGACGCAACGGCCTCGATGGACTTTAGAAACCTGGAGACCAGGGACTTCCACGACTTTTTGAACACCGCGCAGCGTGGCCCCTCGGTACCCGCAGACGTCTCCTTCCGCATCCGTTGGAGCGGCGTAAAGGCTCGCGTCACGCTCAGCGACACCACGAACCAGTTCGCCGGCAATTTCATTGAAGACACGGCAACCATTGGCTGGTCATCACATCAGGAAGGCTTCAAATTTGTCTCCAGCACCTCGACAAGCCTTTTTGCTGAGATCGGACGCGAACGCAATGGTGTCTTCTTCCACGATCATTGAGATGGAGGTACCGAGTAGAACTCCAATCGGGCAGGAGTAGAACTATTGACTTCAACGGGCAGTTCCATTAGCAAAGTAGAAGGCAAACCCGCAAATACTTCAGCTCAGTCTCAATGGCAAGCGGCTGTACGTCACTAACTCGCTCTACTTAGAAATGAGGAGGCCGCCCTCCTCATTTCCTCTATTTATTGCCCTACCACTCTCATTCTCCACCACCGTCTTTCAACACAAAGCTCTACAAAGAACGATCTCTACGACTGGTCGTAATGCTCTGCTGGCCTGGCGGTAAGGGAGCAAACAACAACCTGCCCAGTGATACAATGCCCCATGCTATCAATGCATACACAAGCATCGCGACCACCGTTGATATTTCAAAAACACTTCTTCCCAACGCCTGATCGTTGAAAATACCGTTAAATGGCCCCACAAACACATGGCTCAGACTGTACAGGAACGTTATGAAGCCGTTATCCTCGTTCGCCCCCAGCAGGCGGAAGATCAGGCGCAGCGCCAATATGACCTCCAGTACACCCAATATAAAGTAGGTGACTGCCGTTACCCAGTAACGCATATAGGCACGACGCTGATTTCTATCTTCAACAAATTGCACACTATTCTCGACCCGGTTGCCCGCAGGGTCTACGTAGCTTTCGCGCTGGCTCTGCGAATACGCACCGCCGGCTCTATATGGTCGTCTATCGGGGGGAGGAACCGGTTCCGTCGGCTGATTATACCCTTGCATTCGTGGATCAGGAGCATCATTCATCTCTTTTTTCTCCTTACTGCTAAATTCCTTGCAATGACTTCAATTTAAAAACCATATCTTCCTCTAATACGTAAGTCTCAACCAATAAGACTCTAATTCATAGGCATGAAAAGTTTTTCTGCCGCATTCCGCAACACACCACCTCCTATGCTGATGGGTTGTCGCCCCCTTCGGGCTACGACTGCGGCGAGGTATACCACTTGTTGAGCACCGCCAGCGCAGCAGGTTGACCTGAGAGCTTAAAGCCCTCCACACCGTCCCAGCCCCAGAAAAAGATACCCACGATACGCTTATCAGGGATAACATTTATCAAGGCAGCATCACATGCCGCCGCCTGTTCTTCAGGATCAGGCGGAGAGCCAGTTGAATATCTTGCCCATGGGTGATACAGGGCGTCAGCAGTATTGCGATAACCGATTTCTGAGATGATGAGGGATTTCCCCACCTGCAGAGAGAAATTATCGAGCGCGGTCTTCACAACTGTCTTCCAGAGGCCAGGAATCTCCCTCGGATCAACACGTGTACGATCATTGGCCAGCTGGATATACTCCGAAATGCCGATCACCGCCAGCAGCGGATTGCTCATCCAGCTCGGCGGCGCCGGGCCAAGCGACGACCAGTCCATATCGTACGTGAGTGTACCAGGGAAAACGCTGTGTATACGCGAAATTAATGTATTCCATAAAGTAGCCGGTGCCGACTGCTGCAGTATCACCATCTCGGTGGCGATTGCCAGCTGGTCTGCGCCATTCTGCGCCGCCGCTTCAACATAAGGCTGATACGTCCTCCAGTAACTATCGAACCACTGCGCCTCGTCCTGGTAGTTCGAGAATTGTATCGTCCCTGCCCACTGGTCGGCCGGGCTATCGACGCCCATCAACGGCACCACAAAAACATGATACCCCTGGTCACGCGCCGCTTTAATGCCGCTAGCAAACGCCTGTGGAGTTGGCGCGCTCTGGTTCGTCCTCACCTGCGTCGAATTTGGCGTGGCTTGTGACAATAAAACCGTCATCTCCATCCACCGCGCACCCGTCTGCGTCTGAATCGTCGGCAACTGCTGCTGCCATTTTGTTCCATACCCATCTGGCGCCCACTCGGGAAAGACAATGCCAGCCTCAAAATCAGGACGTTTGTATTGAACCGTCGACCGCCTGGAGACTACACGATCTTCATTTTCAAATCCATGAGCAGTGCTGCGCACCACCGCTGGTTTCGTCACCTGACCTGCCCCGGAACTCGTGAAGTTATCATGAATATAAAGATACCCCTCCCAACCCGAAAAAAGCAGCAAGGCCAGGGCCAAAAACAACAGCATATATTTAACAAGAGCGCCTTTACCCATACCATCTCGCTGTCTCTTTAAATACTCCCTATTTCGTTTCATTATAACAGAGCACCCCCCACTTGCCTCATTACCACCCCCATAACTCCTATCACGGGATGCGCAACAAGAAACGAGTATCCAGTTGGATACCCGTTTCCTCTCTGTGCGTCTGAGCGAGCCACGTCCCTAGGGAACAAGGGAAGGCAGAGCTACCGACTCCGCCTCATCGCATTCAAACCAGACTGGTTCCTGAATGTTCGCTCCTTCGAGCGCGATCTTGTAGAAGCAAAACGGCTCCTCATCCTCACGATCAGGAGCAATCGTATCAACCGCTTGTATCGTCCCTCGGAGTCCCCGGAAGGGACCGTAGCTTGTGATCTGCACGTGACTCCCTATCTCAAAGACGGTATCTTGCTGCTCCATGGCACTCCTTTCTCGGTTCTTTGATAGGGGGACATCTTGTTCTTCCTCCAGGAGGCTTCTGTTCTCTCACGAGCAGTCATCCCACCAGGAGGAAATCTCTGGGGAGAAGACTTCCCGTTCGTGGGAACTCTATCATACCATGCTACCATATGCTGTTCAAGCATGGCAAACTGGACGATATGCATCAAGGTATGCAGGGTGTCAGGCATTCTTCTGAGCTGCTGAACATGTATGGGACATAGCATTGATGATTTCAAGGGTGCTCGTACCTCGCAATCCTAACTCGTCAGAGGGAATGTTTGCATCTGCGTCAACTTGAATTCTTGTTCGATATCGGCTATCATTGAACATGGAGTGATCAACAAAGAGGAGGTATCTATGTTCACGAAAATCGGCACAATCGGTGTAGGTGTCAGCGACCAGGACAAAGCCCTCGACTTCTATGTCAATAAGCTCGGCTTTGAGAAGATTGATGACCAGCCCATGAGCGAAACGGAGCGCTGGCTCGAAGTAGCTCCTCCCGGGGCACAGACCCATCTCATGCTTGGCCTGCGTGGCCAGAGTGGCGGCGACAAAACGGGCTTCACAGGCTACGTCTTGCATACCGACAATATCGAAGCAACCTGTGAGACGCTTAAAGCTCGTGGGGTCACTCTTTCCCAAGAGCTGAGCACTGAACCCTGGGGCAAATGGGCGCAGTTCACCGACCCCGACGGCAACGAATTCGGCATCTGGGCACCGGCCTGGTAAATTCCCCTCCACATCAGGGTCTCAGGCAAAAGAAATTCTGCGGATCTCGATGGAGACAAAAGACTCTGCTTTTGAGTTGGAAGCATCAATGCCATGTCCCATGCTTGTTCAGCTGCTCAGAAGAATGCCTGACACCCTGTGTTGTGCGTCGCCCTGGCGCCTACCAATAGTGCCACTCAATCAGCCAAAAATAGCAGCCGCAAAGGTGTTAGCAATGACACTATACCCCTGGTTCGTAGCATGAATATCCGGACCTGGAGAAGTGCTACACATCCAGGTATAGGTGCAGATGTTGGGATTTGGTACCGCTGCGCCGCCAAAAGCCGTAAAAACGTCGACAATGATGCCAAACCTACTCACATCATTGGCAAGATGCTGGTTAAGAGTTTGAGCGAACGGCACCGAATTCGCACAGATATTCTGAAACGGGTCGTAATAGTTCATCATGACGATGTCTCCTGTGACTCGACCCTTGACGCTGAGTGCCCCTCGTAGCGCTGGCAAAATTGTTCCAGTCAGATTGGAATCCAGTGTTGCCAGACCGGCGTTAAATCCACTCTCGTTCATTGTGCAGGTACTCAGATCAATATTCCCTTGCAACACGTCGTTTGACCCGATGTCAAGAGTGACGGGACTCACCTCGCCAGCATGCGCTTGCAAAAAGGCTAAAGCGGCACCGAGTTGTGTATAGGGAGGCGCAGGTGCAAAGCTACAGCCACCTTTGATGAAGGTTGTGCTTGTTTCACCAGGGCAACCGAGATCCTTGACGTCTTTAGTCCCTTCGTTCTGTAATAGTTGGAAGACGTCGGGGACATATCCATGGGTGTAGTCGTGGTTGGGCTGATAGCCAAAAGCCAGCGAGTCCCCCAGCGCCAGGTAATGCTGCTTGGGGCCGATCAGTTTGAACGGCTGGCCGTTAGTAGCGACTCCTGCCCCGGCCGCATGGGCCTGGCTCGCATGCTGTTGTAAGCCGACACCCAGTGCCAGCGTCCCCACCAGGACACACAGGCTGAGTAGGGAGAGGATGAGACCACGTTTAGAGCGTCGAGCGCGATGCATATATAAACCCTCACTTCGCTATCATACCTCGTTGAACGCAGGTCTCTTGCCCGTACTGAGCGGTGAGCAAGCCTGCTCCTGCTGAAACAAGAGGCAGCAAGAACCATAGCTATGATAGGCGAGTGGGCAGCCAGCTTCAAGAGTAAGAAGGTAGTGATCGAGTAAAGGATGGGTTAAGATTTTAGCTGGCGAGTACATGTTTCTACATCCAGCCACCCGAATGCACCACTGAGTAAGAATCGAGCCTTGTACGCACACATACGTACAAGGCTCGATTCTTACTTAAAGATCCTGACTTCACGAACCTGACATCGCAGCTTCGATCGCACTTGGAAAACGCGTCTCGAAGTCCAAGAATTCCACCCATGTAGGTCGAACAGCAATACGAGCCATTTGAGGAGACATAGCACGCACCTGCTCCACCCAGGCCCGTCCCTGCTCCACACCCTGGTATCGTTCTGCGGCAGCAGCATACTCAGCAGCCACTCCGTCCACGATCTCAACTCTGGCAATACCTCTGATGAGCAGCACCTTATTTGGCGGTTGGTTAGTGTCGATGGTCAGCGCTACTTCTGGGTGCTCTGCAAGCACCATCACCTTTGGCGCTTTGGGTGGTGAGCCAAAAACTACTTCCTCACCGTTCCAGTGAAACCAGATCGGGATCACCCGAGGTGTCCCATCCTTCCAGGTGTACGCCAGCCGTGCCAGAATAGTGGAATGGAGCAACTCTTGTGCACCAGGGTGGTCAAGTAACGACAAGTCACCTTGTTTTGACGGCATTTCTCGTTCCTTTCTGTGTTTTCCTTCCTTTAACTGCGGTACGAAGGGCAAGGCTTACGCCTCACCTGCTTGCCAAGCGGAAAGGGGTAGTCAACGATTGAAATGGCGAGCTTTCCGCATCCCCGCAGCTATCGCAGCCTTGATCGGCAGGCCATCTCGCCTCCGCAAAGACTAGAAAAAGGACTGCGCCCTAGGGCGCCACAACCGCGGCCGTGTAGATGTCCAGCCCATGCAAGGTCCCGTCCGGATTGTTTCCCGTGCTGTTCGAGTTGTCGGCCCATGCCGGGTGGGCGATCCCACCGTAGAAAGACAGACCCGTGTAGTCTCCGTAGTCAATAGCGTTTCCAGAATCGTGCGAGTTCGACGTGCCCGCGCTGATCTGGGTGTTCGCGGTAAACGTCTGCCCGCCGTCCGTGCTGAATGCCCCCCAGAACTGAGCATCGTCGTTCGGCACGCCGTCAGTGTCGCCGGATCCACCGGTGCCAAGGTCCTCACGGGAGTCATACCACACCACAGCAAGGTTCCCGCTGGTCGGATCGAGCGAGATCTTCGGCAGGAACTGGCTGTTCTTTGTGTGGTCGTCGTTCACTCGCGCCGGACCGCTCCACGTGGCACCGTCGTTATCCGAGAAGCGGACGTAGATGTCCATGTTATTGCTCTCGTTGGGCTGCTCAAGCGTGTACACCAGGTACACGCGCCCATTGTGGGGGCCACCCGTCCGGTCCCAGGCAAGCCCGGGCTCCGCATCGACCGAACGGTCGGGTTGCGCCGGGATGAAGTCGAACCCGCCGACGTGCGTCTCGGCCACGAACACCCGCGAGCCGAAGCCTGCCGGCCCCAGCCCATCAGGATCCACGTTCACGAAGAGCTTGCCGCCGCCCTGACCGCTCTCGGTGAGCGAGCAGACCTGCATGACCTGACCTCTCGGACCGATCGAGACGTCCCCGTACGTGCAGTTGTTCGTGCCAGGGACAACCTCGGGGGTGATAAAGCCGCCGACCTTCCCGAGCCCCGAGACTTTCGCTCCTGTGGCCACGATCGGACCTCCGCCGTTGAACACCATCCAGACCTCGCCCACTCCAGCCGTGATCGTCGGCTGGTCAACGAACCGGAACAGGCCGCGCTCCCCACTCGCCGACGAGCTCTGCTTGGGTGGCTTCGCGATGTTCGCGATGAGATTGAAATGGAGGCCGTCATCGGTGCTGAGGGCGATAGGGACCTCGAGCTCGACATTGTAGAGGTAGGTCATGAAGAGATTGCCGTAGCGGTCGAACGACAGACTGGGATCGCAACAGGCGTCTCCCAGGTTGTCGTTGTCCCCGATCAGCTTCGTGGTCCAGGTCGCGCCGCCGTCGAAGCTCACGCCCTCGAACAACCCCGCCGCCGGATGGTCCACGTTCGTGACGATCACGATGTTTTTCGGATTGGTCGGGTTAACCGCCACCGTCTCCTCGGACTCGTTGCCTGGCCGCTGGCTGACGTCGACGTTCGTCGGCCTCGGGGCGAGCCACAATCGACTGCTGGCTCTAGCGGCACCGGCCGAAGTGATCACAAGCGTGATGACGATGAGAAGAGCTACCAAAATAGGGCGGATCAGTTCGTTCAAATAGATCTTTACTGCCGAGTAAGGTTCTCGCATATCCACCTCCTGAGACTGTACTTCTATCTTGCGCACGTTCCGAAAGAACCGCGAGTTCAAGTGATGCCTTCTGGTCCTATAGAAAAGCGGATGGGTCTAGCATGAAAGTTCTCTATGGTTCTTCTTCGATAGGTAACTCTTTAATAGTGGTTTCTACAACGGTTTCTTCAACCGTCGTGCCATCTGGCAGAGGTCTACGCGTGCGCCGGCGACGTACACGTCTGAAAAGTCCTCTACCCGGGAAACGGTGAGCATTGATACGCCAACTTATGACAATGCCCCCAACAATGAGCAGGCCAATAATTACCATTGTGACGAGAAATGGTTCCATGGCAACTTGCTCCTTAAGAGTTATTTACAGACAACATGGTTCTGGAAGGGCAAAATACCACATGGCTCAGAGATTGATGTACTTAAGGGTAGTGTACACGAAAAATACAGCTAATACAACTACAAATTTTTCGTCCTGCTGGGCTTGCGCAACCAGAGCGAGACATGTGCGGGCTGCATTGTCTCCTACACCACTGCTACCACCTGCTCGCTCAGGTCCGCCAGATCTATCTCACTGTGCAGGCTGGCGCTGAAGCGCTCAATGACGCGGCTCGCGTCGTACTTCTGGCGATAGAAACGCCGGTCAATGGTACGCTGAATGCGATGACGCATCGGTTGGAAGAGCGCCGCAATTACCAGAGTTGACCCGATCAGGATGAGCGGAGACTGTGCCGCCTGGGGGCTGAAGGTGGCGAGCGCAAACTGAGAACCAAGGACCATCCCGGCATACAACAAGGCCAGAATGGCAGTGAGCAATGTATAAACCAGCGTGCGTCTGACAAACACATCGATATCGAAAGCATTGGCATACAGAACCGCCATCAGGATGCCAGCGATATTGATCCCACAGCCAAAGAAGCCAGCGATATTGACGATGAGCAAGGCTAATGAATCTGCTGGGGCTACGGCGGGTAAGACAAAAAAAACCAGGATAACGGTCGGGATAAAGATGCTCAAACTCAAAATAATCCACTTGGTGGCAGCACGCTCCCTGGCATTCAAAAGACGGCGAGAGCGATAAATCAAGACGCCCAGAATAATGAAAAAGCTGAGAAAACTGAACACACTGTTGATCAAGACAAAGACAGGAGTGGTGATGAAGACTGCGAGCACTCCCTCAAAGACGCTGACGAGATAAAACCCCAGCACCCAACGAGAGCCAAATTTGCCATTAGGAAACGTTAAGAATGCATAAAAGCCCAGGATACCCCCTCCCAGAAAGAGCAAGAGTTGCACTGGCACATTCAGGACGGGATAGGCGGCGACAAGCGCTGGATAATCCGCGCCCTCATAGGCGGAAAACCAGATGAGAAAACAGCTCAGTCCCAGTGGCACCCATTGGCCAGGCTTCTTGAAGACAATCAAGAGCGCGATTCCCACAGAGACAAGGATATAGAGCACCTGGATCACCATATAGAGATTGGCATAGAAAGAGATGGAGAGGCCAATATGCTCAAGGGCACGCACATTCTCCGGAGTGAGTGAGCACCCCCTAGAGCAGACCGTGTGCAAGTACGCGTAGCCCAGCGGGAAGCCCACGATATGGCCAATCAGGATGAGGAGCGTATAGACAAGAAAGCTAACCGTCATGAGCCATGCGGCGCGCGAACGGGAGGTTTTGTTTGATTTCTCCTGCACTTGCGTATCAAGAGCAGCCGTCATGAGTATCTCCTGGTGAACGCCATATTACTAGCAATCGCACTATCGCAGCCCAGCACACATTGTGACCGAGTCTAGCTGAGTCTCAGTATAGCATACAATCGTCTCAAAATCGTTACGGGTAACAGTTTGAAAACCTCAAACAAGTTCGGATGTGGTTTTCGGACCCTTTTCAAGACGAGAAAGTGATACATATCGCTGCCCTTGTGTGAAGGCACTACCTCGCCCACTACCAGAAGCCTGGTTATTAACGATATCGTGGGGAAGAACGAGTGTATCTGGTGAGTCAGGGGGTGTCAGAAAAACAATCTTGTACTGCCTTTTGCTCCAGTCCTCGCGTCTTGCAGACTCCATTGTATCGCGCAGCGTCCGTAACCTTGCTCTATCGCTATCTGACAGGTCGGTCCTTCTCTCGATTTCGTCACGAGAAATTGCTTCTATCTGTCCGAGAATTTTTGGAACGTGGCGGTCAATCTTGTTTTTTGTATAAAATGCCATGCGAACACAGTCTCGGAAAGCACGATCAGGCTGGCAAATGTAGGCAGAGTATTTGAGATATTCGTCCAGGGCAATACGCGCAGCCACGACAACCACGCGGTCAGATGCATTACTGATTTCGTTCTGGTCTTCAGTAGAAAATTGAGGATTAAGCATTCTGGTTTGAACTTGAGTGAACGTCTGCAGAGGTTTCTTCCTTGACCTTCTCAGAGAGGTACATTTTCATCAATGATTGGTAAGGAATATCCTTTTTGTTTGCCAGTATCTTGAGTGCCGCAATCAGAGATTCGGGTAAACGGATAGAAACAGTTCTGGTGGAAGGCTTAAGATGCACAAAAGGAGGATTTCTTTCTGCTTTGCTCCAGTCAATATACTCAGTTGAGTCATGAGTTGTCCAGAATTCTCGTTCTTCATCTTCACTGCTAAATTGTGGTATTGGCCTGAGGTTGCTGTCCATATATCTTCCTTTCCTTTTTGCTTTGGTCTCGAGCCGAAATTATGCGTATGTGGTTGTTCCTTACCGTAAATACCAGAAATAATGTTCTACCGGTATCACTTCGTCCAAGCACATAGTATCGCTTTTCCTGGGATGAGTGCTTGATGTCCTCGCTTATGAGTAACGGTTGGTTGAAAAACACCTCCTCGCATTCTGTGTAAGCGACCCTGCGTTTCTCCCAGTTCTTCTGTTTGTTCCCTTCATCCCAATCAAACCCGACAAGATTATCGAAGTCAAACACCTCATCCTCCATAGAGAGCTAGTGTATATATTGATACAATACACTTCTGTCGTTGTCAAGGGAGCAAGGCACTCCTCTTTTGAGGTATTTCTTGCATTGCGCGACAGAAAAACATACTGTTCTCGGCCCTTTTGCTCACTGGTATCCCTATTTCTTCCTCGATCCTCAGGTTGCACGTACCGCTCTATGACGACCATACGTCCTCCTCTCCTATTTTCCATATGAAAAAAGCCTGAATACCAGTCAATAGAGAGGAACTACTTTTCAGTCTATTTTATCGTCTGGTACATCTTCAATGAGTTCAGCAGACGGGACGCCTAACGCCTTCGCCAATTTGTCAAGGGTTTCGGTGGTGATGATGGCATAGGGGTCACGATAGATACGCTTGAGCGTGTTCTCATCGATATTGGCTACTCTTGACAACCTTCCCTGACTAAACCCCTTCGCTCGTGCAATCTCTTTGACTCGTAGGCGTATCATGCGCGTGCCCCCGCTTTTAGCCCGATTGTATCAAAGATGATGTGTTGACAGAAGCGGGCATACAATGATATCTTTGTACTGATATCATTTCATTCATACCATCGATAGAGAAGAGGGTGGCACAATGCAACCAACTCGCCCCCTTGAATTTATGACAAGCCGCATTGTCTCCGCAAAAATAGTATAGGTATTCACGTCCCCTCTTCCACACAAGGGGAAACGACCGCTATCGCGTACGATATGACTCTCACCTGATGCTTGCCGTTGATCTTCCATAAAAGCGCCATATGTAGCAGAGTCCTCATATTGCAAAGCGGCTATCATGCGTCTCCGTTGAGCGGCATTAGCGGCATTGGCGATATCAGGACGACGAGTTGCAAACCACTCTTTTTCCTGGATTTTGATGCGCTCCCACGGTGGATTCCCCAGCACCACGTCAAACCCACCACTCCACCCGGCCTGCTCGTTCTCCGGCTCCTCGTCCTTCGCGGGCACCCGGAACACGTCGGGGAAGGCCAGGTGCCAGTGGAAAAACTGGTACTGCTCCCGCAGACGCATGATCTCGGCCTTCATCCACGAGGCGATGTTATGGGGGTTCCTCTCGATGTTGCGAAATACCTCTTCGGTGATGGGATAGGCGAAGTCGCCGGTCTTCTTCCACACGAAGGCAGCGCACCAGGTATCGGCCCACAACCTGCCGAATTCGTAGCCGCTGGACTTGACCAGTTGCTCGTAGTGCTTCTGTTTGCGGTGGATGTCCTCGACGGTGTCGTCGCGCATCTCGTCCAGCTGCATCATGCTGCCGGCCAGGTCGCCCAGGCGCTCCCACGGCTGACCCTCGGGATCGAAGAGCGTGCGGTTCCCTTCGCGCTGGTATTTGTTCTTCTTTTTGTACTCGCTGCAGATTTTCTTGTCGTCGCCCTCGATAGCCTCGAAGGCGCTGTCGGGGATGCCGTTTGCCAGCAGCGCGGGCGTGGCTCCCAGCAGGCTATTGCCGCACTGGATATGCTGCTCGAGGAAGGAGAGCGGTTTACCCGGCTCGATGGCCTCCATCCACAGGCTGACCTTGCACAGTTCCACCGACATGGGGTTGATATCGACGCCGTAGATGCAGCGCCCCACCACGTCGCGCAGCGCCCTGCGCCGTTCCGCGGGCGCTGGTTCCTCGACGCCTGTGCGGATGGAGGCCAGCCGCTTGGCAATACGGTGCGCGGCGGCGATCAGGAAGTGGCCGCTGCCACAGGCGGGATCGCAGACCTTGAGGTTGAGGATGGCCGTCTCTGCATCAGGCTGCTTCTCGGCCTCGTCCAGCACGGGATCGAGCGCCGAGTCGAGCAGGCAGTTGATCAGGCTGGTGGGCGTGTAGTAGCTACCGGTGGTCTTGCGCTCGTGCCCGCTGGCCGTTTTCAGCTCGAATTTCGCGGCCTCGATATGCAGCGCGGGATGCAGTTCCAGCAGCGATTCGTAGACGCTGCCCAGTTCTTCGGCGCCAAGGTTCTTGTAGTCCACCACGCGCCGGCTGTGCCTGTCGTCGCTGAGGGCCAGCGAGCGTATGGCATCGAGCAGGTCGCGGTTGGCGATCTCGCAGCCGGAGAGATCCGCTACCGCCTCGCGCGAGAAGAGGAAGCTGTCCAGCGCGGGCAGGCCAAGTTCGCGACAACCATTGTCGCGGCCCAGCGCCTCCATTACCAGCCGCAGCCCGGCGAAGAGGTCGGCGTGGCGCGTGCCGACGCGCTGCTCCGCCAATCGGCGCAGTCGCGCCGTCGAGTAGTATGCGCTGTAGCGCTCGCGCTCAATCTCGCCGGCAGCGGGATGAAAGAGGATCTCGCGGTCCTCCGCCACGAAGAGCACGATCAGCCGGTAGACGAGGCGCAGCACCTGCCGGTAGTAGTCCTGCTGGCCCAGCGCTCCCGAGCGCAGTTTCTCCCTGAGCACGCTATTGGCCGGGTGCGCCAGGAAGCCGCCGCCCAGCGCGGTAATCGCCTTCTCGACGCCATTGCGCAGCTGGTCGAGCGCGCGCGTCCCCTGCTCAAGCGCCGTCCTCGACCACTTCTCCAGCCAGCACTCGGCCGGCCTCTCCGCCTCTACACGCGATTGATGGCAGAGCAGCCACAGCAGCGCGAAGTCGGCGTAGACCTCGCCGTTCATCATCGCCTCCAGGTCGAACTCGACATAGGCCTGCCGCGTGAGACTGGCATTGTTGCGCAGCACGCGCAGGCGCAGCCCGTTCGAGACGATAGCCCACAGGTGCTCCTCGGAACGGTTCAATAATTCTTGCACGAGGCTATGCGGGCTGTTTCTTGGAGCCCCTGCCGCACTCCTGCTATACTGGTCGAGATCGACCCTGAAGCTGACAAGATGTATGGGCGTGTGCTGCCATCCATGCGAAATCGCGTAGCTTTTGCCGTTGACCTCAATCGCCTTGGCGGTGAGCAAGCGCCCATAGCCCAGTTCGCTGAAGAGCGGCAGCAGCCAGCGCTCCCTCGTCAGCGTCGTCCCCATGTCCTTCTCCGGCAGCTTCTCCCTCGCCGCCTTAAAAGTACCCCACGCGCTCAACAACCGGTTCCACGAGCGATTAATAGCCTCGTTCAATTTCTCCGTCTTGAGCAGGTAATAGCTATCAGGAGTCAGCCCTTGCAGATTCGGGTCGAACGTAGCAACGCGCGAAAGCAGGTCAGCAGGCAGTATCGTCCCCTCGCTGCGCACCGTCGTAAATATGGTATGCTGTCGTCTCTGCATCTATATCCCCTTCGGCAAATACATATACACCCCCAACACATCCACCGGCAATTGCGGCTCAACACGATAACGCACACCCCTTATCTGCGCGGCGGCACGTACACGTCTGTGGGCGTTGAGCAACTCCTCGCCCCGCTCATGCGCTACCTGCTCCAGGTGTGGTCGCAACAATTCAAATTGGTCCATCACCTTCATCAAAAACTCTTCCGCCTGCTCCGGGTAAATATTGCCTTCGGATGGCGCTTGCAACAGCCCTTCTATCGCATGGCTGTCGCTGAGCCATTCGGCATTCTGCGCGGGACCCGCGAAGGCCAGCACCTGGCAGTCCTCGGCCAGCAATTGTTGCTCTTCTGCCCCTTTTTGTGCGACTATATGAAAGCGCAGGCGCACCAGCAGGAGTGTGGTGCGGCGCGCGACGCGGCCGGTGCGGATGACGCCGCAGCGGCAGGCGGCGCTGCCTTTTGAGAGCAGCGGGTCGAGCGCCACGTCCATTACGTAGCCTGCTAATCCCTCGACGAGCGGGTGGGTTCGGCTGAGGTAGACCGTTCCCTCCTGCACGGGCAGCTCAAAACGTGCCTTGAAGCGGGCGGCCGCGCTGCCCGTGATGCCGGTAGCGTCGCGCACTCCCTGCGGCGTCTCGCTCAGGTCAAACTGCAGCGTTTCGGACCCCTGTTGGGAGATGTGGGAGACGGAAGCTCCCTGCGCGGCGAGGGCGGTCTCCATGAATGCTGCCACGTCTACCCCTGAACCGATGGCCGAACGCACTGCCGCCAGTTCCTCCGCTACCTCGTCGACCTTGATACCCTCCTGGGCAAACATGGTACGCGAGCGCTTCTCTCGCTCGGAGGTGGCCTCCCACTCCCGGAAGAGGTCGTCGCGTTCATGCTTCCAGGCAACATCCATCCCTGGCAGCAGCAGTTGCTCGCTCTGCGAGAGGTGGCCCGTATTCTCTCTCAACAACAGCCCCTCGAAGATGGCCTCGACCACCTGGTCGGTATCGATGGGCACAGGCACGGAGATCCCCAGCGAGCTGCGAATGGTCTGGTGCTTTTTGAGCAGCACATCGAGCACGATGCCGTCGATCTGGTTGTCGGTGCCGTAGTAGGTCACGACACGCACCTGCTTGCGGCTGGCCATAGCGATCCACGCGTCCCTCGCGCTGCTCATGGCGCGTCGGGTTCCACGAGAGGTCGTAGTGAAAGACCGCGTCGAAGTGCTCCTGTAGATTGATGCCCTCGCTCAAACAGTCGGTACACACTAGCACGCGCTGGGGAGACCGCACCAGCTCTGCGATGCGGTTTTCACGTTCGATAGGCGGCAGCAGCCCGGTTACCGCATCTACCTGCACACCCTTCAGACGCTCGCGTAGGGCGGCGGCGACGTATTCAGCGGTGGGTATAAAACGGCAGAAGACAATGGGCTGAAAGCCATCTTTGACCAACGCGTCGACCAGCTTGATGGCCTTTTGCAGTTTCTCGTCTCTCGCCCCCAGCAGCGCCTCGGCCTCGCGTGCCATCTCCAGCAGTCGTCGCCGCACCCTGTTTTCGCCCGCTCCCTCTTCCTCGCTATCGCTGCCGGGCACCAGGTCCACGCCCTCGGCCGCGTCATGATCCACCAGATCAAGCACGGTATGGCGGCCGATCTCGTCAGCCTCTTCCGCCGTCTCGGTGTCTGCTGCCGCGGCTCGACTGCGCAGCGTGGCAACGGTGGCCGCCGGGCTGGAAGCCATAGAGCGCAGCAGCGCCAGGGCCGACCACCAGCGCACGCGCTGTCGGTGCCTGTTGCCATCGAGCGGATCGGTCACCGTCTCGCGGGCGTAGCGCATCACCTTCTCGATCAGCCGCTTGTACTCTGCCGAGAGCTTGTAGGTCTGCTCACTCTCCGCTCTCTCAGGAAAGGGCGTATCGGCGTTGAGATAGCTGCGAATATCGGCGCGCCTCCGCTGCACGAAGTGGGCAGCCAGCCGGCGGCGCTCCTGTTCGTGCTCTTTGCCCGTCAAATCTTCCGGCAGCTGCGCGAAATCTCTATCCAGGAAGGTCAGCAGCGAGCGAAAGGCCTCTTCTTTGCCGCTGTGCGGGGTAGCGGTGACCAGTACCAGGTGGCGATCCCGCTTCTGCGCAAGGCTGGAGACGAGCTGGTAGCGCTGGTGCCGTCCGCCGCGCCCTTCGCCGCTGTCGGCGCAGGTATGCGCCTCATCCACGATCACCAGCTCGGGGCAGGTGCGCAGGAATTCGTCGCGCCGCCGCTCCGACTTGATGAAGTCCGTCGAAACGATGGTATAGGGGTAGCGTTCGAAGAGCGATTGCGTGGGGTTGCAGTAGCGCTCCAGCCGCGAGGCAGTGCTGGCCAGCACCAGTTCAGCGTCGAGATGAAACTTCTCCTGCAGTTCCGCCTGCCACTGCTCAGCGAGTTGCGGCGGGCAGAGCACCGTCATACGCGACACCTCGCCCCGGTCGATCAGTTCGCGCGCGACCAGCGCGGCCTCGATGGTCTTGCCGATACCCACGTCATCGGCGATCAATAGGCGCACCGGGTCGAGCTTGAGCGCCATCAGCAGCGGCACGAGCTGGTAGGGGCGCGGCTCGACTGCTATGCGCGCGAACGAGCGAAACGGCCCGGCGCTGGAACGGAAACCCAGTCGCACGGCATCCCGCAGCAGGCGGCAAGAGCGCTCGTCGCCCCGTTGCGCCGGGTCGGGCAGGTCGAAAGTGGCCGGGTCCACCCGCTCCAGCGGTATATAGATACCGGTGACCTCGTCCTCGCTGCCCCCCAGCGGCCGCAGGATCAACATCTGCTCGCCCGACTCCGGCAGCACCACCCACTCTCTCCCTCGCGCCTTGACAAGCGAACCAACCGCGAAATTCATACATGCCTCCCAAAAATATGCTAGCATAGGCATCAAATCAAGGAGGAAGAAACGCCGTTTTCCCGTAGGGGCGGGGGTGGATGAGGCGCGGGGAGGGGACGCTTGCGTCGCCCTCGTCCCGTTCCCCTTGTCGCATTGGACCCCCCACCATGGGCGACGCAAGCGTCCCCTCCCCACATCCACACCACCCCCGCCCCTACGAGACGAATCCGCTTCCTTCCTCGTTTTTCCCGTTCTTTTTTCCTAACTTGACGCTTATAGCCTCCCAAAAATATGCGGGTACCGGGCAATCTTCTCACCCCAGTTCTCATCCTGCGCAAAACGAATAACGGTATAGCCCAGGTCCTCCAGGCAATCCGTGTACTCCTCGTCGCGCCTGCGCCTCTCGGCATAGTCGTGATAGTGCCCATCGATGTAGATCGCCACCTGATAATCCTGATAGTAGAAGTCGGGCCGCGTCCCGCACAACTCGATCAGGTGCTGCGCGTGCGACGGCAGCCGCAGCCCGTGCTGCTCCAGCAGGCGCAGCCAGGAACGCTCCAGGTCGGAACCGGCTAGCCGCAGCAGTTGCTCAAGATGCACCGGGCGCGGCTGTTCCGTTGGGCCGGCGACCACGTGCGCTTGCGCTAAATTGAGCAATTCGTCGCGGATAGCCTGCCGGTCAAGCAGGAGATGCTCGCGCTGGTTGTAGTAGTTCATCAGGCAATCGTAACAGGCCGCCTCGCAGTCCTCCTGCGCGCGGGGAGCGCGGCGTAAGTCCGTACCTGTCTCAGGATCGAAATGACAGAGACGCAGCCCCTCGCGCGCCACTTCCGCCAGCGCGTACGGCTCGTCGAGCAGGCGTCGCAGCACGCCTGCGCCTCCCTCGGCTGACTCGTAGAGCAGGATCAATTGACGGTCGCTGCTAGCGGGCAGTGGTTCTGCCGCCAGTTCGTTATCCTCGAGCTGGTACTTCACCTGCAGCGCGCTTTTGAGGATGGCCTGCAGCGACGCCATCACGTTGGCAGGCCGCGCGTACTCTGGTTGAAACAGCAGGCAGTTGCGCCGATCCTCGACATAGGGGATGACCCGCTCGGTACGCGGGGAGAGCGGATCATCGGGGTCGTCGGCCGTCTCATCATTTTTCGCCCAGTAACCGCGTTCTTTATCCAGCACAAAGCCGTACTGGTTCTTATCCTTGCGCCTCATCCAGCCCATGTTGATACGCCAGAGCGTGGCGGCATGACCATAGGTGAGCGTTGCCAGCACCTCCTCGCCCTGCTGTACCATACCCGTGCGATACGATGGACGCCCCTCGTGTTCGCTGAAGCGCACCGCCGTGCGGATCTCGAAGCCCTGGCGCATGCGCTCCTCTTCGTCTGAGTTGATCTTATCGCGGCGCTTGGTCGCCACGTTCTGCAGGCGGAAGAGGCGCTGCAGCGGCTGCCCCAGTTTGTTGCCGCAGCGCTCGCAGAGATCGAGCCCCCTGCCGGTGATCACGGGATGCAGGTAGCCGCAGTGCTCGCATTGCTTGGCCTCGCGCGTCAGCAGGTCCTCGTCCTCTTCGACCGTGCGTATGACGCGGTTGATCAGGTAGCGCGAACCCTCGTGATAGACGATAGCGCGGCCCAAACTCCGAGATGGCCAGGAAGCGCGGCCGCGACAGGTATTCGTCGCGCTGCTTGTTGCGCCGTCCTGGAATATAGGCCGAGAGTGGCAGTCGTGGGAAATTGTAGCCAGGCAGGAAGCCTTCGCTGGCAAAGTAGCGATAACTGTAGAAGTCGGACTGCTCCAGGCTCTCGATATCGGTGAGCAGCGTCAACTGCGACTCCGCCTCCGCCCTGAGCCGGTCGGCCTGTTTCTTGTCTTCGGCGCTGCGCGAGGCGTCGCGGATCACGCTGTCCTGCGCCTCGGCCTGTGACTGCGCCGCGCGGTAAAGGCCACGCCAGCGATCACAGGTGCGATCAAAGCTGGTCGTCACCTTCGCCAGCACCTCGTCGAGCCAGTGCTCCGTGTACCAGTCCGAGCCACGCAGGTCGTCCTGCAGCGATTCCAGTACCTTCGCGGCCGAAGCGCGTGTCCAGCCTTTCGGTATGCTGTTCTCGATGCTCGCGCGCACGTGCTCCTGCAGCGCCAGTGTTGGCTTCTCGCCGCTCATCTCCAGGATATCCTTGAGCGACCGTCCCAGCGTGAGCCCGGTCTCCGCCAGCCAGATGGCCTGGACGTGCGCCCGCACCAGGTCTTCGTTCGCCAGGTCGAGCCGCGGCGGAGTCACTGCCCCGGCCACCATCTGGTCGGGCCGTTTAAAGAAATACTGGTCATGCGGGCTGCCGATCGAGCAGTAGGAGAAGACGAGCGCGGGTTGTCCGCTGCGTCCGGCTCGACCACTGCGCTGGGCGTAATTCGCCGGCGTCGGCGGCATGTTGCGCATATTGACGACATTCAACTCGGCGATATCGACGCCAAGCTCCATCGTTGGCGAGCAGTAGAGGATGGGCAACTTGCCCTCGCGAAACTTATCTTCGCGTTCGACGCGCAGCTGGTAAGGCACCTGGGCGGTATGTTCCCGCGCCTCCAGTCCCTGCAGTTTGGCGGCGATGCTGCCATAAAAATCCACGAAGAAGGCGTTGGTGCGCTGGCCCTGCGCAGAAGTCCTCGGCACGCGAATGGGATCGTGATAGGCCACTTTCCCATCGCCAGCCTTCCACATCAGCGACGATGCGGTCAACTGGTAGCCCGGTTTCTCATGCTTGTTGTCCGGCTTGACCACGCACTCCACCAGTCCCGCCTGGCTCAATCCCTCCAGCAGTTGTTCGATAATCTTATCGGTGTCTTCGAGCCTCTGTTTCGCGCTATATGCCTCAAAGGTCGTTCTGCGCCTCAGGTACTGGCCAAAGCCGCCGCGCGAGGAGAGAAAGACATTGCCGCCGTAATCATCGCGACTGCGCGGCCTGGGATAGAGTACGGTCGCGTACTCCTTCGACTCATTCTCATCCAGCGCCCAGGGAGCAACCAGCCGCTGGCTGCTCTGCTGCTGCAAGCTCTCCTGGTAGAGCTGATCGAGATAGTCCACCTTGATCGCCAGTTCGCGCCGCATGAAGTCCAGCAGCACCGTGCCCACTTTCATCCTTGTCTCAGGCGTGGCGCTGCTCAAGGCCGCGTGACAATCGCGCCACACGTCCTCGTCCTGGCACACCTCCTCCAGCGACAGGTAGTCTATCTTGAGCAGCCCGGCCTGTTCAAGGTTGGGCGAGGTAATACGCCAGCCGCGCTTGAGGTCGCGGTAGAGCCGGTAGCCGAGCACGTTGCGCAAAGCCCGCCTGGTCTCGGCCAGCGCCTGGTACTTCACATGTGGATCGCTGGCATACAACTCCAGCGGCAGGTCAAGTGCATCGAAGACCTTCTGCGTCAGGTTTTCGTGGCGCAAGCCCTCCTCGCCCGCGTCGCGCACGGCTCTGTACAGGGCCGAACGCAGCAGGCCGACCTCGATAAAGTCGTTGAAGTGGCCCGCCTGCAGCGATGCATCCTGGCGGTTGTCGGTAAAGCTCAGCATCTTGGGCGGCATGTTCCTGATGGGTGTATCGCGCAGGCAGCGCATGGCCGACAGGCTCAAAATCGTGGTCGCCGTGCTGCGCCCCTCCGAACTTAACGAGGCCAGCTTGGCGAAGTCATCCGTCTGCCGCGAGTTATACGAGACGCCGCACTGGAGGCAGAAGCGAAATGGCGCAGGCACAAAGTGGTAATCCCCGTAGGGGCGGGGGTGGTTGGGATGATGGGTGGGGACGCCTTGTGCTGTTGCGTCGCCCTCGTCCCCCTCCACACCATCCCCACGCACGCGCACGGAACGCGGCAAATCGTCGCGCCTGCTGCGGCGCACGCGAAAACCCACGCGTGTCTCCTCCAGCCATTCGTCCGGCAGCCGCTCTTCAACCGCGTCCTGGTCCAGCGGCCAGGGATTGTCGCTGCTGTAATAGAGAAAACCGCCTTTCCCCTCGTCATCCTGCTGCTCATTGAGTTCGCGCGGGAGATACTGCCCGTCCTTCAAGCGCACGCAGTAATATTCCTGGCCGCACTCGCGACAGAAGACCAGCGGCAGCAGCACGCGATCACGGTCTCCCGGGACATACTGCTGCCGCTGCAGCGTCAGGTGCGGCTTCGTCTCGAGCGAGGCATAAATGGTATCACCCTTGCTAATGAACTGGTGCAGGCGAAAAGCAAAGGGCGCGGCTCCCGTCTCCGGATGCGGCTCGCACTCGTAGCCTGCCAGCAACGCCTGTTGAATGGCCGTCATGCAACGCAAAATGGGAACGCTCGTGACGCGACTCAGTTCCGCGGCCGCCCCTTCTTTCTCAAGGGAGATACTCCTGGGTATGCTGCGCGCCAGGCGTTCCCCCTCCTGCCTGACCCCAAAAGTGCTCTCAATCCAGGTGGAGAGCGGGTCAGCAACAAAAGACTGGTAATCGCGCGGCGGCACATACCCGGCATCCTGCACGCGCTCGGTCAGCGCTTGCACAAAGGTCGGGTCACCCTCGTCCCATCCATTCGTCGTTCTCGTCAGCGTCTCTCCAATGACGTGTTCCGGCCGCACGACCGTGCCAAACATGCGCGACGCCATCGTCGCCACCCCAACGCGCCGCTCATCATACGTGCCAGCCCCCGCCAGTGTTGCCGATGTCCCCACATATTGCAGCCCGCTCGTCCCCATGCGGTCCTGTACCCGGCGCGCCAGCAGCGCCACGTCCGCTCCCTGTCGACCGCGATAGGTATGCAGCTCGTCCAGCACGAGAAAACGCAGCATTGAAGAGGCAATCAACGCCGCGTCGGTCGAGCGCGTCAAGATCAGTTCCAGCATCACATAATTGGTGAGCAAGATATCCGGCGGGTTAGCACGAATGCGCTCTCGCTCCTCCTCCGATTCCTGCCCCGTGTAGCGTTCAAAGGTCACCGGCCCCTTCTTGTTGGGATACCCCAGGCACAGGAATTTTTCCAGTTCCTTGAGCTGGCTATTGGCCAGCGCGTTCATCGGGTAGACAACAATAGCCTGTATACCCTTGCCGCTGCCGTGGCGCAGCACATAATCGACGATGGGAACGATATAAGCGAGGCTTTTCCCCGAACCCGTACCCGTGGTCAGCACATAGCTCGCCCCGCTCCGCGCCACGCTAATCGCCTCGGACTGGTGCCTGTGCAGGCGCAGCGTGCGCCCCTGCTCATCCTCCGTCTTGTCTTTGCGAAAAATACGTGCGCACTCACGGTGCAGCGTACCCCGCGCCACCAGTTCGTCGATGGTTTCGCCCGGCGCGAACAGCGGGTTGAGTTGAATGAGGGGATCAGGCCAGAGCATACCCTGCTGTAACTGTCGTTCAACAAAGTCGTGAATGTGGGGATCGCGAATCTGGATAAAGCTCTCGATATACGAAGCATAATCACCAACCAGCCGGTCGCGGAACTCAAAAATATTCATACCACTACCTTAATACAAACAAATATGAGGTTAGCTGTGTATTTTATAGAAACTTGGCGAGAAAACCACGAGGTCTTCAGCCTCGTGGATGAATCGCTGTCTTTTAGCCTTGGTTGACAATAGAGTGACGAATGGCCTCCTGGCTGGCATTGCCAATCGTCCAATAGAAGTAGCCATCACTCCAAAAGGTTCTTTCCAAAAATGGTGTTTCAAATCTGCCTTATAGCTTCTTCCTGCACTTGCACACAAAAATCAGGTGAGAGAGGATGAGAAACTGGGAATGGTTCTTTGATGAAGAATCCATGATGAACGGGCGCTCACTCTCTTCATTTTCTCAAACTTGGGTATGGGTTTCAAAGCCAGTTTGTTCCCAGAAATATCCATCAGGATCGCATATCCCGTTGCCATTCGGCCCTTGATGAAGTATTCGTGACCGAGATAGCGAACCTTACCAAACTTACGGAAGCCGGAGATTTTACCTGTAGGTATGCGTTGTTCGCTGCGAACGCCTTTCGTCTGTTGATAATCCCCATCGGGAACGCATTTCTTCCTGAGAACGCTGCTTGTTTGGAAAACGGGCTTTGTTCCTCGTGTCGCAATCATTGCCGCATCAAAGATATGTTCTTTTGGAAGCCCTGCAAGGAGGCGATGTTCTTTGGTCACAAAGCCCCACGTTTCCTCTGCTTGCACCCGTTGGAGCAGTTGGGTACGAATGCTGTTCATCTGGGTAGCATGAAGCAGATTTCCTTTTCTCTTCCCTCTCTGCTTGAGTGTGACTGTGCCAGCATGCAGGCCATCATGGCAGGTTTTGCAAAGGGTCAAGAGATTCGCTTCCCCATCGCTTCCGTGTTCGCTGCGAAAAACGAGATGGTGAACTTCCAAACGGTGATCCTTCGATTTTCCCTTACAGTGTTGACAGGTGTAGCCATCTCGTGTGAGCACATAGGCTTTGGTATTGGCGTAGCCGTAGTTGATCCCTTTTTGATACAGCCACTTGTTCTGCAACACCTCTGGATTTTTCAATGCCTGGGGATCAAAGGTTCCCGTTTCAAGCACAATGGATGTGATAGGCAATACCCACTGCACAAAGCGGATTTCTCGCAGATGTGCGTCGATTTTGCTCGTCATGGTGGGTGAAAATCGCCCTGTTCTGGTCGAGTTCTTTCGGTTCAACCAGCGAGCTTTGCGGTAGCGGGTTTTTCGGTGGCGACGATGACGACGAGAGGCCGCTCGTTCTTTCATCGTCTGGGCAATATCATTGCGGATTTCCACCTCAGAGAGATAGAGAACATTCCCATTTTCATCAGCCACCGCCGAACCCATCACGGAACTGCCTGTATCCACTCCAAGTGTCAATGGTTGCGTGTAGGCGTTCTCTGGCCGAGCAAGCAGTTGGATCGTAAAGGGGGTTCGGCGTACCACTTTGGCTTTTCCTTGTTTGAGTAACAAGCGGGCAATGACACACGAACAGGGCATCAGTGGTGCCCTCTCTGGTGAAAGCACATACACGACGTTCATGAAACCATTCCTTTCGGAAAAATGCTCTGCTTGCGCAGGTGATGCGTATCCATGCACTGTGACCATGCAGGGAATCCGGCCTCATCTCGACACTGTTAGAAAGGCTTTTTGCGCCTAAAGAACCGACCCTTTCCCCAGATCTACTTAACTCCAAGCGACAGAGCAGCGGTCTGATGCGTCAACCGCAGGTGTCATGACCCATCTAACGTCGCTCGCATTTCTGCGGCTGAGTCTGGTGAACTTAGGCTTCCCAAGAAGCCGCTGAGTCTTTAGCCCAGCGGTAGTTCACAAATGTATTATCTCCTGTTCGTCAATAGAAATACATCTTTTTTTGAGTTGCGCATGATAAAATCGTTTCCTCATCACCGCGACGCCGCGAAAGTCGGGACTTTCGCGACGTGGTCAATTTGGCGAACAGTGGCAGAGACTATCGAGATGGTACGGCGATCAGCCTTGATATATGGTCTTCTCGAATTCAAAGAACAGTGGCAGCGCCTTGTAATCGGCGAAGGGAAAGATCTGCGTGGCGTATACGCCGCCGAGGCCGCGTGTTAGGTCGATCCAATAATACGTGTTGGCAAGACCAGCCCAGGCCAGGCTGCCTGCTGAGCGACCGGTGGGGGCCTGTTCGTTGTTGATCATGAAGGTCAGCCCCCATCCTTTCGGCATGCCAGGGAAGAATTCCGCGTCGTTGGAAACCGCTGGGGACGTGGTAGGTAACATGGTCACCTTACAATCACCCATGGCGTTGCGCGACATGAGCTCGACGGTCTCAGGCTTCAACACCTGCTCTGAACCGGCACTGCCGTGGTTGAGTATCATGCGGACGAACTTCAGATAGTCGCCCGCAGTGGCGTATAAGCCGCCCCCGCCCATCTCGAACTCCGGGTCTTGGGGAATTTCGAGATCGGTGGGAACGAGTGCCCCGTCATCGCCACGCTGATGGATCTTGGCCAGCCGTTGCCGCATGGCCGGTGTGATGCGGAAGGCCGTGTCGTTCATTCCTAGCGGTCCGAACACATTTTCGGAGAGATAGGTACCCAGCTTCTCGCCGCTGACAGCCTCCACTATTTTGCCGACCCAATCGATATTGACGCCGTATTCCCAGCGATCACCAGGATCGAAGTGCAGCGGCAATGCCAGTGCCGCATTCTGGCAACTGATGATAGGAGGCAGGCCATTGACCTGCTGATAGCGTACGACGTCCGCGTTCCAGAACTCGTAGGCGAAGCCAGCCGTGTGTGTGAGCAGGTGGCGCAGCGTGATTGCCCGCTTTGGTGCTCGGGTACGCGGCTGACCGTCGGCGTCGAACCCTTCGAGCACCACAGCCTCACCCAGTTCCGGAATTACGCTGCCCGCCGGCATGTCGAGTGCGAGTTTGCCCTGCTCGACCAGTTGCATGGCAGCCGTGCCGGTCAGTGCCTTGGTCATCGAGGCAATCCACACGACGGTATCAGGAGTCATCTCGGCCGGCTCGCCCAGAACACGCGAGCCGAAACCACCCTCGTAGATTGGTCCGTTTCGATCGGTAGCAACGGCTACCACTCCAGGAACATCACCTGACTCTGTGGCCATCCGTAAAAGAGCATCTGCTTTGGTCTTAAGCGACATGAGACTACCCTCCTCAGTTTGCAGGGAGATGTGCCACTCTTCATTGAGCCTGAATGGGGACACCTCTCATGGTACGGATTCACTACACTGAATATATTATATATAACTACTCAGGAGGGGGTTTGTCAAAGGCTGGCTCTTACGCACAGACATTTGGAGAGAAGGCTTCCCGTGAGCGGGCTTGAGAGGGGTCCGCCCTGTCATCCTGAGCGCAGCGAAGGATCTGGCGAGACCCCTATACCAATCGACAGCCTCACTGTCGCTACAGACTGTCATCCTGAGCGCAGCGAAGGATCTGGCGAGACCGCCGCCCAGATCCAAAGCTCGCGCGAAGACGCCTGCCCTGAGAGAAGCGAAGGAATGACAGGCCTTCTCTCCAAATGTCTATCTTACCTAATGAATTCTCGCGCGAAGCGGTACAACGGAGCCAGATCGGTCGCGCTGCTCTCCCTTCCATCATCTCTTGTGGTCTTACCACGTAGTAATGGCACGAACCGACACTTGAAAGCGTTTACAGTTCCGACACATACACGTCATGCCAGTTGCCAGCGGTTTCACTGACCACGGTGTGACTAACACCACTTACCGCAATGATGCCAGCGTCTCTGGGGCGTCCCCATTTACACAGGTAGGTTTTTTGTGATATCCCTTCGGAAGCCGCTTATCTTGCACCCTCTCTTATGCAAAAAGTGATATGCTAAAGCCATATTGGATCAACATCGTCGAGTTACCCCAATCGCTTCCATGACGTGCAGATGTGGTAGCGGGAGAGCACGACGACTGATTTTCCAGAGGAGCAGCAACGTAACATTGAGACTGAGAAAGAGAGGTCCATCATGGAGGTATTTGATGCCGTTCGCACAGTCCTGGCGGTCCGCCAATATCAAGATAAGCCGGTTCCTGAACCACTTGTCCATCAAATCGTCGAAGCCGGACACTTGACTGCAAGTAGTAATAACCGGCAACCCTGGCATTTCATCGTCGTAGAGGACAAGGAGATGCTGCGCCAACTTGGCGCACTCGTCCAGACAGGTCGCTATATCGCGCAGGCCCCCCTGGCAATTGTGGTTGGCATGGAGCACAGCCCACATGCGGTCTCCGATGTGAGTCGAGCCATTCAATCCATGATCCTGACCGCCTGGTCACAAGGCGTCGGCTCAAACTGGACAGGCTTCGATAATCTCAAGCATGTTAATCCCGTACTGGGTATTCCCCAGGAGATCGAGATCCTGGCCATCCTTCCTTTTGGCTACCCGGTTGCAGCTCTCGGCAAGGGTCGGAAGAGGCGGAAGCCTTTGGGTGAAGTCGCTCACCGTGAACGCTGGAACCAACCGTTCGCCTGATCAGCTATCGGGTATCCAACTACCACGAGAATCCGGCCCACTTACCCGCTCAAGGAATGCTTTAAGCGCGTCCTCGTAGGCTTGCGGGTCAACATTCCAGGCCTGGGTGTGATCTGCACCGTTCACACGCAGGTAAGTGACGAGACCGGGGAGGGCTTGCGCAAAGGTATCACTCGATTCAACGGGAACCATGCCATCAGCGGTGCCATGAAAGAGCAGGGTGGGCGTGATTCTGTCGCGTGGCGGGCGCTCGTAATTGAGCGCCGCGAAATTGATACCCAAGCGCCACGAAGCGAACCACTCGACCACATAGGTAAACCAGTGCGGGAAGTGAAGCTTATGCATCTGCGTATCTATTGCCTTGTGCCAATCAAGTATTGGTGCGTCGAGAACAACGGCCCGTGTCTGTGCAACGTAGGACGAGCGACGCAGGAAGGTCTCGACCATGAAGCCCCCCATGGACCAGCCATACAGCACGACATCCTGCGCACCATGAGACAACGCGTAGCGCACCCCGGCCTCGATATCCTGCCATTCCGTGTCTCCAAGGTGATAGAGGTGATCGGGACTCCTCGGCGCCCCAGCGTCGTTGCGATAGGTCAGTAGCAGCGTAGGAAAGCCCATCTGTGCCAGCGTGGGGAGGACGCGCAGCCCCTCCTCTCGTGAGGCGTGGAAACCATGTACGAGGAGAACCCAGGTCGTGCGCTGTCCTGGCACGAGCCAGGCCGGCAGTGGTCCCAACTGGCTCGGGATACGCACATCATCATATGCCAGGCCCAGCGCGCGTTCAGGATCACCGTGGTAGACGAAAATGTTCCAGGTCACGAGCAAGCCAGTAGACAGCGGCTGTGTCGTTTTGATCATCCGGCGCGTCACCGTCTGGGTATCACTGGCTACGATCTCGCCGAGGACCGCGTAGTCATTCTGCCAGGTAACGCCATAGGTGCCATCATAGGTCGTCTCTACCTTGCGCGGGAGCGTTACCGTATCCTCTGTGACCACGATGACACCCAGTGTGACCATATACCAAACCTCGGTGACGAGCAGGAGTCTCCCTGAGCCAATCCAGCCTCCTATAGCGGTGAAGAGCACGAGAATGAGGACGAGAATAATGAGCACATAAACGATGGTAAGCAAGGGATCCTCCTTCAAACCAAGCTTTCAGAATTAAGTATATCAGACATTTTCCGAAAAGACGAGCCCTTTGACCTGTTCCTGAAACGAGACCCTTGGAGAGAAAACTTCCCGTGAGAGGTGTATGACTTCCCTACCTCGTGAGCGGTGTCCTAGCTGTCATCCTGAGCGGTGTCCTGCATGTCATCCTGAGCGCAGCGAAGGATCTCGTGCGGACTTCTGGGGAATCACCAGATGAGACCCCATTGACAAAAACGCGTTTACCTGTTAAAATAACGGCGTTAACTAAAGGAGCGCTATTACGAAGAAAAGAACAACCGTCACCCAGGCCGAACGTCTGCGCCAGGCGATCCGCCACCGGCAGGACCAGGAGAAGCAAGAGCTCCGTCAAGCCATACTGACGACGGCGGCAGAGTTGTTCCTTGAGCAGGGATATGATCATTTCTCGTTGCGCAAGGTGGCTGAGCGCATTGGCTACTCTCCGACGACGATTTATCTGTACTTCCGTGATAAGGACGACCTGCTCTTTACCGTGGTGGATGAAGGGTTTAAACGATTCGGCCAACAGCTTGTAGCAGCGGCAGCCAGTACCGCGGACCCCTGGGAGCGGATCATCGCACTCGGTCGGGCCTATGTTGCCTTTGGTTTGCAGAACCCCGAGTACTATCAACTCATGTTTATGCAACGTGCTGATTTCTTGACACATCAGCCGGAGGGTGCGGATCAGCCGCGCCTCGCCACCTTTCTGGTGCTGCAGCAGGCCCTGCAACAGGCCATCGATGCAGGAGTCCTGCGGCCAGGTGATGCCGAAAACTACAGCGACGTCCTCTGGGCCCAGGTGCATGGCATGGTCTCCCTCGCGATCAGCCTGCCGGCGTTCTACGCAACACGTATACAGCGCACGATGGAGACCGCGTGGCAGATGGAATGCGAAGGCTTACGCCGGCAGTAGAGTTCTTCTGTTGCGCTCAAATTAACGGCGTTTCGTTACTTGTAGTCGTTCATTTTGTTACTTAGCAATGGAAACCCTAGTGAGAAAGAAAGGAGATCTCAATGTTCTGGCTCTTCACCACCGTCAAATTCATCCACATCTTGCTGGCCATTATCGCCTTCGGCTTCAACGCCACCTATGCAATCTGGATTACCCGTGCCCAGCGCCATCCAGAACACCTGGACTTCGCCTTGCGTGGCGTAAAAATCCTGGATGATTACTTCGCCAATCCGGCGTACCTGCTGCTGCTGGTCTCGGGGCTGACCATGGCCTTCCTGGCTGGCTACGCGCTAACCACCTTCTGGCTGCTCTCGGCGCTTGTGCTCTGGTTTGTAGCAATTGTGCTGGGATACGGGATCTATACGCCCACCCTCAGCCGTCAAATACGCGTGCTGGCCAAATCAGGCCCCGAGAGCGAAGCCTATCGTACCCTTGCTACTCGTGGGACAGTAGTAGGTATCACTTTAGCAGTGCTAGTGCTGCTCATCTTGGTGTTGATGGTCTTCAAACCGACGCTCTGATCTGCCAGCATACATCATCACGACGCCGATTGAACTTTATCACCCGTTCCAGCAGAAGGGTGTTCCCTTTCCAAGAAAGTACGTCGAATTTGCTCAGGGTTTGTCACCTCCGCTAGCGCGACTGGATGGAGGATATGGAAGCCATCCTTTGGTAAAATGAACAGCCAGGCGCTAAGCACGAAGGGAGCAGTAAGCGCTGGCATGCCCAGAGGTGAGAGCAAGACGCTAATCGATGCCATGACAACTGTACTGATCAAGGCGCAGATCAGAGCATACAGCGCCGACTCCCAGGTGAGCACATAGAAAATGCCACCAACGGCGATGGCGCTTAGAACGGCATTGAAGCCATACAGACCGTGATAGACCCAGAAGCCATTCCCGCCAAAGAGGAAGAGGGCGGCTAGCAACCCTACAATTGAGCCCAGGGCAGCAAAGAGAGCTGAGATGCGAGAATTCACCAGAATGGCAATGAAGAAGATGATCCCTGTCGCTAAATTGTCCTGAAAGAAGACCTCTCCGATCCCACGGAAGAAAGCTTCAGTCAGGTTGAGGGCGGTGAGACCCGCACCCGTGAGATTCGTTGGAAGTGGTCTGAGGTCGGTCAGGACAGCAGCTCTAGGATTAGGGAGCCCAGGCTGTATCAAGACCGAAGGATGCACGTAGGAGAACAGGAATACTGCAAAGAGAAACAGCCAGGCGGTTAAAACAAACGGCGCAGTGAGCGCAGGCATATCCCGACTGCCCATGAGGTTGACGAGGGCCATCATGACCACAGCGCTCAAAATGGCCGCGAGAACAATATACACAACGAGTAGAGCGTCCCAGCGCAGAAAGAACGCGAGGCCAATGCCGACGAGAATACCGTTAAAGCCGAAGAGTCCCGCACGTACCATGCTACGATCTGCTCTGAGAAGCAGGGCAGTCAGGGTACTTGCGAGGAGGCCGATCAGTCCGGCGAGACCCAAAAGGGCAGAATTCACAAAGATGCCGACGAGGAATAATAAGCCGGTCAAGGGGTTATTTTGGAACATCACCTGTCCACACCCACGCAGGAGCGTATCCACAAAGCCAACAAGGGGATTTCTTTGGGCTAAACGTTCCCAGGGAGAGGCGAGGCGTTCCAAAGTAGCCGAAAGAGCCATGATCTTTCCCTCCTCCAGAGGTAACTTCCCCACATTTCTCTTCTCTACACCCGGGTGCAGTCGAAGACCGCATCCGGGGTACACAAAAAACGTTAAGACGAATGGCCTGTTCTTTCTTTTAACGGGTAGTTGCAACCTGGGTTTGGCGTGAAACAGAATACCTCATGGGTTCCACATCACGCTGGAATATCTCTGTCGGGAGATAGATGGTGCAGCAGGCATTCGGGATATCGACAATACCGCTGACTCTTCCCTCTACCGGAGCCGCTCCGAGAATCATGTATGCCTGCTCTGCTGTGTATCCACATGTCTGGAGATACTCGATAGCATTCATACAGGCATTCTTGTAGGCAATGTGGGCGTCCATGTAATGCTGCTTGCCTTGTTCATCAACGGAGATGCCTTCGAAGACAAGGAAGTTGGTGTAGCGTGGCTCGAGCGGGCTGGTCCTGAAAATGGGATTGGTCATCTTATACTTATTGACGCCATCCTTGATGACATCGACGTGGAGATCGATAAAACCTGCCATCTCGATGGCCCCACAGAAGGTAATCTCGCCATCTCCCTGCGAGAAGTGAAGGTCGCCCATAGACAGGTTTGCGCCCTTGACATAGACAGGGAAATAGACGCGAGAACCACGAGTCAGATTCTTGATATCACAGTTCCCTCCATGCTCACGTGGAGGTACGGTGCGAGCCCCTTCCTGAGCAGAGCGCTTGTAGGACTCACCCTGTAACGAACCCATGACCGCATTGTGCTCAAGCGGTGCCAAAGCTAATGGCGGGACACGATTGGGATCGGTGGCAATCAGATCCGCCTCGCGTTTATTCCACTTGGCGAGGAGGTCCTGGGATGGAGCACAGCCGATTAAACCGGGATGTGGAATACCGACAAATCTGACGTCAGGTAGGTGGCGGGATGTTGCAAAGACCCCACTAAGATCCCAGATAGCTTTGTGGGCATTGGGGAAACGATCTGTCAGGAAGCCGCCACCATTGGTCTTGGCAAAAATCCCGGTATACCCCCATTCTGTGTTCGGCCCGGGGAATGGCCCTAAATCGAGAATATCAACAACGAGGACATCTCCTGGTTCCGCACCATCGACTGCAATCGGCCCACTGAGTACGTGAGGAATCGAGAGATCAATATCACGAACATCGTTAGCACTGTCGTCGTTCTGAATCTGACCGTCAGTCCAGTCTTTGCATTCCATGCGGAAGGTCGTTCCCGGACTCACTGAAGCGACGGCAGGAATGTCTGGATGCCAGCGATTGTGCCCAAGCACCTGTTGCTGGCTCCAGGGCTTGGAGAGGTCCACCTTAAACAGGGTCTGGTGACCCACTGCCATAGTAGTCATGATAAGTTTCCCTTCTCTTGTGCTTGAAGACGACTCGCAAGTCAAGACCTATAAAAGAGGACACTACAATTTTATAAATACTACAACAGTATACCGTTGCCACAGAGAGAAGACTTACATGTAAGATGGAAAAGGAGGGGCATGATGAGATGCATTTGGGGCCTTGAATATCCGTATCATGCACTGGTGCAGCCTTTTCCTCTACACGGAAGAGCAAATCATACAAGGAGTACCAAGCCTGAACCCTGAAAAACACATCTATTATTTACACATGTGCTTACATTATTTATATGGTTATAGTTTCATATTAATCCACAAAATTTCTTTTGTCAAGGGCAGAATCTGTAGATTTTAATCTTAGGCAAGGTTCAAATGCCCTTGACAGTTTCATAGAGCTTGATAGCTGTCCGAACCGCTTCTGACGCGGTAAGAAATTGATTTTGGGACTGTTCAAACTGTCAAGCGCGTTTGAACCGTGCCATATCCATAGTAAATTCGCTTTGCATCTATCGATCGAAAAGATTATACTTTTCTTGTCGAAAGTTTCAAAGAGGGGTATCATTCCTATGTTGGTCACCATATGGGAGGATAATTATGCCACGCTACGAATTTTGTTGCGAGAACTGTGGCCCGTTTGAGTGCTGGCGTCCATTTAATGAAGCGAGTGTACCGATGATCTGCCCAAAGTGCCAGGCAGTAGCCAGGAGAGTGTACACCACTCCCGGCCTGGTCAAAACCCCACCAGCCCTGGCCCAGAAGATGTATAGGGCTGAAAAGAGTGCCATTGAACCCGAAGTTATCAAGCGAGAATACCCCGTGTCAGAAGAGGAGAAACCATCCCAGGTTGTTTACCAATCTCATGGACGTCCATGGCAGATTGGTCACTGACAAAGGAAGCACAGGACTCTATCGTCATCTAGATGCGTCATTTCGCGCAAGCGTGAAACCCTGATGACGTATTAACAATGAAGAGCCTGTAGGATTATAAATAGCACAAAGATTAGCTACTTTTAAGTTGATAATACCCTTGTGTCTGCTATGACGCTTGTCCCCAATCGTTTGGCCTGTCCAAACAGTGGCTGCAATCCCTAGACCGCTTGTCGGGCGGGAAGAGCAGTGAAGAGTTGCGGCTGCGCCACCGGCCACAACCCCAGAGGCAGTCCATAGAACAGCGCATTGGAGATGGTAAACACGAACGAGCCCAGCAGCTTCAAGAGATTGGGAGCCCCCACGATGGGCACCACGATGAAGATCATGACCAGCATAACAAGCATGCCGTAGACCAACCCGCTGATGATGGACACGCCGCCAGTTAGGTGCAGTCTATGTGCAAGCAGGCCAAAGATCAGGCCCCAGAACGCCGCCCATAGCAGGTGGACCACCAGCCCTAGGAGCGCCGGACCGAGGGCAAAGTAGAAGCCGCCTTGCTTCAGGGAGGTCATTAATGGTTGCTGTCCGATGAGCGGGGCCGCGATGGCGTACAGCGGCGTGAAGAAGCCCATTTGCAGGTAGGTGGCGGTGGCGAGCATGGTAAACAACGCCATCAGGATCCCACCGACCATGCCGACGGTGGCTCCCAGCAGGAGCAAGTGGATCGATTGACCAGTGTCTCTTTGTGTTGGCATAGTATGCCTCCTTTGTGGTTCACCCGGTCACCTGTTGTTGGGGTGCCCCGAGTGCTCTCACGGGCAGGAAGACTTGGAGTGAACTCCTCCAACCAGACTAATGTCAGAGCAGAGATTAGCTAAGCTACAGGCCTCTGCAAACACTCAGTAGGCGGCAGTGAGCCCAGACTGGCATGGAAACGTTTGGTGTTAGACACCTCCTAAATACATTGTCTAGTAAATGTACAGAAGGGACATTCTGTCCACTGATTCGCTCTCCCCCTAGTATATGTCAAGCAGGAATAAAGCACAAGCTCTGCTGAAGCGTATCCGCAAGCGGTGAAGGAGGATGCTACGAGCCGGAGTACAAGATGATCGGCACTTGGCACCAAAGAGCCAATACATCGTTTTTCAGAGCTGTCTAAAACTTGACTCTCATCCGCCTGCGAACACTCCTTACCCGCAGCGCCAGGGTAACAACGGCAATGACAAAAATGCCAATACACACGAGCACACCTAAAATGGAACTTACCAGTCCGATCACGCCTCCCGCCAGGATCGCTTGCTGCCCATTCACGTATTCCAGGACGATCGACGACCCGACAATCCCTGCAACCGCGAGAAAAAAGCCGATCGAAGAAAGGATAATGGCGAAAATACTAAAAGCGGTACCGTTCAGCCATCGCTCCTCTTGCGGATAAATCTTCTGCTGCTGCTCCGACTCAAATCCCCCTGCAAATTGAGCATTCTCTGCATAGCCAGCACGATACTCGTCATCCTCCTGGCTTGCCTGCCCGGATTGCTGCCACTGCTCCGGCTCCTGCATCTGCATAGCCTTCCTCCTTCTTCTGGCGCTCCTCAGCGCTTCTCTTTTTGCTGCTTTTCCTCTTATCACCTACGTTTCTTTGTTACATACGTTCCTGCATCCACTCTTGTTGTATCCGGCACAGCTTGATGGCTTTCACAATAGTTCCCTTTCAAAAATGTGCTCAAATTTTCCTCAATCTCGCCAGCCGCTCTTTCACCTGCCTTAACACATCATCGCCTTTGCAGAAGGCGAAACGCACATAACCGCGCCCGATATGTGCGTGCTCCCGGCCGTACAATGTCTCTGGCGGGACACATGCAACGCCAATTTCTTTGATCAGGTAGCGTGTAAATTCCATCGGCGTACCGTCAAACACATCCGAGTAATCGGCCATAATAAAGTAGGTTCCCTCCGGAGCCTGGTACTTCAACCCGCTGCCATCGAGAGCGGACATCATCAACCGGCGCTTTGTTTCATACATCGAGCGAAAACCTTCGTAGTACGCATCTGGAAGATTAAGCGCGTACGCGACCGCCTCTTGCGTGGGATGATGGACCGCAAAGGTCACGAATTGATGGGCGCGCCCCACCCCTGCTACCAGGTCGGGGTGTCCATAGACCCACCCGACCTTCCAGCCGGTGGCGCTGAATAATTTTCCCGCGCTGCTCACCGTGACCGTGCGTTCGAACATATCCGGCAGCGTCGCAATTGGGATATGCCGCGCATCCCCAAAGGTCAGGTGCTCGTACACCTCGTCGGCGATAACCGTCGCATCGTATGCGCTACAGAGCTTAGCGATCAGCATCAATTCCTTGCGCGTAAACACGCGGCCAGTCGGGTTCTGCGGCGTATTCAAGATCAGCGCGCGCGTTTTTTCGCTAAAGGCCGCGCGCAACTCATCAGGATCAAATGTCCAGTCGGGGGGATGCAGTGGCACATAGACCGGCACAGCGCCCGCCATCAAGATATTGGGCACGTACGAATCGTAGAACGGCTCGATGACAATCACCTCGTCGCCCGGGTCAACCAGCCCCAGTATGGCGGATAAAATACCCTCGGTCGCGCCAGCAGTGACGACCACGCCGTTCGCAGCGTCGATCTCCAGGTTGTAGAAACGTGACGTGTGATCGGCGATCGCCTCGCGCAAAGATGAGGTGCCAGGCCCAGGAGCGTACTGGTTATACTGGCCGGACCGCAATGCCTGCACTAGCTGCTCAACAATATCCGGCGGTGTGTCAAAATCAGGCTTTCCCTGCCCCAGGTTCAGCGCGCCGTACTGCTGCGCCAGCGTATTGATCTCGGTAAAAATCGTCGTACCAAATGTTGCTACACGAAAAGCAGGAATGGGCATATAGATATACTCCAATATAGTGAAGTACCCCAGCGCTAGAAGCCAGGGGGACGAAAGGCGCGGAAAGGCTAATCATCCATGTTGACGTTGTTCAAGTCTATCATACCCGCAACGTTTTTCCAAGCCAGCACTGATATGAGGATGTATGAAAAAGTTGTAGGTAAACTGTAGGGGCCGATTTATCGCGCCCACAGCCGATTGATCGGCCTGCTGGCATGGCCGATAATGCACATTAACTATTAAATGCGGACACGAATTCGCTCAAAATGGCCGGATTAATTTGTTAAGGCATGGTTCAAAGGAACTTGACAGTTCCTCACCACCTGAAAGATCCAGCCCTGTCATCCCTTCGCTTCGCTCTAGGGCAGGCTCTGAGCGCAGCGAAGGATCAGCGCGAGCTTTGCATCTCTCTGCCTCTCGAGCCAGACCCAAAGCTCGCGCGGAGGCGTGAAACTGGGTGACGGTTCAAACGGTCAAGGACTTTTCTTCAAATTGAACCTTACCTTAGGATTGATACGATCGCCGCAACCACGCACGTAATTTCTCCCAGCCGAGAACACCTACCAGGTGGTAAAGCAATGGCTCAGCGACTCCACGCAGGTTGGTCAGTGGCGGCCACAGCGCAAGCAGCGGCAACGTCCAGGCCCACAGGCCCGACAGGTAGGCCCAGCGGAGACCGGGGAGACCGGGAACAAAGAACAACCCGGAGGCTCCGGCAAAGAACCAGTAGAGGCTCAACATGCTAAACGCAAGCAGGCGTACTGCCATGGGCAGGCGTACCAGGCCGAAAGCCACTGTATCACGCGTACCAGTAGCCTCGATGAGCGCATACAGCCCGAAGAAGGTGATAGTGTACCACGGCCAGAACCACGGTGAGCCGATAGCGCAATATAGTAACCAGACCAGTGCCAGCCAGCGCAGCAATCCAGGAAAGGTGCCGAAGTTCCATGGCGCACGCGTTGCCCACCACCAGGAGAGCAGAACGTACAGTATCACAAAGAGGGAGACGCTCAGTATATGCGCCACCTGCTGAGGAGGCGAGGACGTGACGGAGGATGGAGAAGCAAGGTAACCCGGTGTATGTGCCACGCTGTTATAGAAACGGCTCAGGAAATCGGCCAGCGTATTGATATTGCGATGGGTCCCGGGATTGACCCTCACGGCAGCGAGAATCGCTCCACCCTGCCAGAACGGCGCGTAGCAAGCGATAATCACGCCCACATAGGTCGCGCTGGCCACAACGAGAGACACGAAACGGAAACGCTGCCCGCCGGGTTGTTGATTCCACATGAAAAGCAGCACCCCGGGAATGAGCAGAGCCACATTCACTTTGAGGCAGGTTGCCACTGCCAATATCAGCATTGCCCCTACAGACGTGCGTACAGTCACTTGCCTTCCTACCAGGAGCCAGAGCGAGAGCAGCAGCAGGAACAACAGAGTCGTATCGTTGTGGGCGTTCATACACGCTTCTAAAAGGAGCAGCGGATTCCAGGCAAAGGCCAGCACCACTCGCAGTCTTCTTTCGGGCGAGAGAACAATGCCGGGTATTTGTAAGCGCCCACTGATAAAGTAGATCAGCCACGTAGATGCCAGGTGCATGGTGAGTCCAACGGCGCGCAGACCCAGCACCATCGAGAAGACACCGTGAAAATGCAAGGCAAGCATGAGCCACTGCAAGAGGCAGGTGAAAATGATCCATGTCGGCCCATAGATCGAAGGTTGACGTTCCCAATAGACGTGAGGATAGATAGGATCAATGCGAATTGCTATCGGGTTCGTCGTCAATGGATTTAGGTGGTAGATCACACCTATGCGCGCGTAAGCAATATACGAAAAAAGGTCTGTCGAAGTGACCACAGGAATGAGCGCACATATCGTGCCAAGCAGCAGTGTAGAGAGCAGTATATAGCGAAAAGAGATGTGCCGCGGCAGATAGCGCAGCGCCAGCAGATACCATAGAAATACGATGCAGAAGGCAGTGAAGAGTAGCTCTGCGTCCTCCCAGCCCGTAGCAAGGATCAAGGAAGTTAATATATGGTGGCTAGGGGGTAGAGGGGAAATAACGGACGCCTGCTTGAAAAGAAGACGAGTAAGCATGATAGGCCAGGAGCCAAGCCGTGTCAGCAGCGCATCTGAATAATTGAGCCCTCTCAGAGGAAGAACTGCGCCGAGCAATAACAGGCTGGCCAGCATTCCTCCAAAGATGACATACATGAACATGTTGAGCCAGCGAGGCGTAATATGACCCTTGCGCCTGAATGCAACAGAGAGCTTCTGTAATGGATCGAAGCTTGTCTTTGTAACCATAGAGTCCGGGTCCTCTTTCGTATTTTGATTGTGTCTCTCTCTTTCCTTTCCTCAGAAGCTTTTCCATTATATATAGAAAAAAGATCAAAAGCCTCATAAGCTGAACCATGTACGGCCTTTACTCAGCAATTCTGGGGAAAATGGGATCAGCAAAGGCGACGTTACTCGCTGTTTTTGATACCAAAAATCAAACGTTCGATTGCTACAAAAAGTTACAGGAAAAAGATTAGAATTTGGAGTACATATTTTAATGGCGTGGCGGCATTGACAGTTCGCGAACTGTCAATGCCGCCACGCCATTAAAATATCTTTGCGAGGAGCCAGGCTACAACACATCAGTTATGGCTGGCGTGTTGTTCGCCGCATCTTTCGGCGCTGGGCCGCGGCTTTGCGCTTGCGGCGCGCCTGCGGACTTTCGTAATGAGCGCGACGGCGCGCCTCGGAGAGAATGCCGTCTTGTTGCACTTTGCGGTTAAACTTCTTGAGGGCAAGCTCAAAGGAGTCACCGGGATTAACTCTGACCTCACTCATAGACTACCAGCGCGATCTACGATCACTAGATCTTCCAGCATTTTGAGTCTGGTAGCAATCGCTGCAATAAACAGGCTTGTCCCCCCGTGGTTGGAAGGGCACCTTGGCCTCATTGCCACAGCTAGAACACGTTGTAGTATACATCTGGCGTGGTTCGCGGGAACCGCCATACCCGCCCTGACCTTTGCGTGCAGCGCGACACGATGGACAGCGGCTTGGAGTGTTTGTCAGCCTGTGACTCTCGTAAAATTCCTGTTCGCCTGCTGTAAATACAAATTCCTCGTTGCAGTCTCGACAAACCAGGGTTTGATCACTCAATGCCATGTTTCTTTCTCAATTCCGGGTACTAAATCCCAACAAACTATTGTATATTGTGCGCTTTGCCAACAGACTGTCATCTATCAACGTAATTCTGCACGATACAATGCCAGACGAGTATACCATATCCAATACCCAAAATCATTAATTTGCGGTCCTGATTGCACTTTTTGGCCCAGGCCTCGTCCCCCCTACACGGGGAGGTTTGTTGAAACGCACCGGTCGCCAGAGGCTGTCATCGGTCATGCCGCTCCTCTCCTCCTTCAATCTATCCAACTCGATTTTTATACGTCTTAAAATCAGGATAGACGTACACTTTGCTCTCTCCTATCGTTATCTCCTGCACATCAAGGACTGGACTGGACGGAGTCAGCGGAGTATCCTTCATCAGTTTGTTGTATAACGACTGAATTGGATTAGCATCTTCAGCACCAAAGGACACTTCATTCACCAACCGTAACACCTGGGGCCACGTTCCCCATGCAGCACGTCGGT